>Ga0310323_10001_pt1 | contig 96002 bp, 99 predicted proteins | sample LakEriER3TotalD7_FD_195537 | JGI IMG/M metagenome (GOLD analysis project Ga0310323, IMG submission 195537) | Enriched freshwater cyanobacterial communities from Lake Erie, Ohio, United States - ER36.Total.D7 (v2) (version 2) | ecosystem: Environmental > Aquatic > Freshwater > Lake | place: USA...
GGTGGGGATCATCAGCACACCGAACCAGCCCACATAGAGGCGGTTGTTGGTGGAGGTGACCCACTCGCAGAATTGCTGCCAGCTGGAAGCGCCTTGGCGCTGCTGGATGGTGGTGGTCATGAGAACGAGAAGAAGAGTGTCTCCCGAAGGAAACGGGTATGGATGGACGGAACCCCGCCTGGACGGTTGCCCGCCATCGCCAGTGTAACGGAACATTGCGCCGATTGTGAGGGGGGCGGTTCAAGGCGGCGATATTGCTGCAAGCCATTCCTGCAATCCCTGGGGGCACTGCTAAGACAGGGCAGATCAAGCCCGTCCTGGCATGGCCAAGCCCCTCCCCCTCCCCTTGGCTGCCCTGCTGGCAGGGAGCCTCATACTGGCGGGCTGCCAGGGCCGCAAACCCAGCGACCTGCAACAACTGCAACAGCGCCAAGAGCAATTGCAGCTGCAAATCCAGCAACTAGAACAGCGGCTCAACGCCACCACCCCGCGGGATGGCTCCGATCGCCAAGGCAAGCCCCCGGCCGGCCCTGTGAAATCCATCACCTTCCGAAGCGGTACCGACGACGACCGCCTGCGGATCTACTGGGCTGATGGCAGCACGAGCGATCTGCCCTGCACCAAGGAACAAACCACCACGGTTTGCGGTTAGGGCACTGGGCTCTGGCGATCCAAAGCCTTGGCTAGGGCCGCCAGCTCTTCGCCCCAGGAGACCTCGAAGGGCCAACACTCCCGGCGGGTAAGGCTCAGGGCAATGCCCTTTTCCCCATAGGCCGCCTCATTGATGAACACCGGCCAGACCACCTCGTTCTCCCGCCCTGCTGGGGGGGCATAGGCCAGGGTTTGGCCACTGGCATCCAGAAACAGCGGTTCGCCAGGACCCATGGGCTGCCAATCCCGCCCATGGCGCTGGGGGTGGATACAGGCCGCTGGCGAGCCGTCGCCATGGCGGGGCAAATCCACGCTGGCCAAATGCCGATGCACCACCAGCTGGTTGGGTAAACGCAACACCCCATCTGCGGCATCAGCCAACACCGCCAGGGCAGCCTCAACGGCCAGTTGACTTTGACGACAGATCTGGCTTTGGAGCACCCCTTGGGGGACGGGCCCCACCTCAATCACCAGGCCGCAGGGCCAGCGCTCCACCAAGAACCCGGTTTGGGCCCCATCGGCCTCATGCAAGTAGATGGGCAGGCCCAGTTGACCTTGGATGCCAGCCGCCAAAGCCAAATCAGCCGGTCTGCGGCCGTACACCACCAAGGAATTGCCCATCCTGCTGGTGGTGCTGTGCAGATCCAGAACCACGCTGCAAGGCTCCAGCCCAGCAGGCCCAAACTGATCCACGAGCTCTCTGGCCCGCACCAGCTCGGCCTGCCCGGAACTGACTCCAGCCCAGAGGGCGGGGTCAAAACTGCGGTTGAGATCCCGCTCCAGATAGCGGCGGTTGGCGGCATGGGCCCCGGGATTGCCCAACACCAAGGCCAGCCCCAGGCCCTGACTCGCCAAATCCTGGGGCTGGGAGCGCCAAAACTCCAGCAACCAAGGGGCATTGCGCTCATTGCCGTGGGTTCCCCCCACCACCATCACGCTGGGAGCGATTCGAGGGGGAGCGAATTGAGCTGCCATCGCGCCAGGTGCCTGCACTGGAAATCAGGGCCAGCCTGACGCAGATTCAGACCATCGCCTGCCCCTTCCCATGGCCCCTCCTGCTGCTTTGGTGCGCACGGCCCGCTGCCTCTGGCAGTGGGAGTGGCAGCAATTAATGGGTGGGCTCGGCCCCGCAGACCAAGACGGCAACTACCGCAGACCCCCAGGGGCCTTCCTGGAGCTGCCCCCGCTGCCGGGCGATGCCAGCGAGTCGGGCTCCCACGTGTTGATCGTGGGTCGCAGTTGCCCCTGGGCCCACCGGGCCTGGTTGGTGTGGAGCCTGCGCCAATTGGGATCCAGCATCGAACTGGAAATCGTGGAGCCCGATCCGGCCGAGGGCCGCTGGCGGTTTAGCCGTCCGTTTGAGGGCTGCCACACCCTGGCCGAGCTCTACCAACGCTGTGGGGCCAAAAGCGGCACCAGGGCCACGGTGCCAGCGCTCTATTCCCGCCGCCTGGGGCAGATCTGCGTGGGCGAAAGCGCCCGTCTGATTGAACTGCTCAACCAGTGGCCTTCGCCCAGCAACCTCGATCTCGATCCACCCGCCCAGCAGGAACGCACCGGCCCCTGGCGGGAGCAGCTGCAGCACGCCGTCAACGACGGGGTGTATCGCTGCGGCTTTGCCCGCAACCAGGCCGCCTACGACCGGGCCGAAACCAGCCTGTTTGAGGCCCTTGGCTCCGCCAATACCGCCCTAGGGAGCGGGAACCCATGGCTCAGCGGCCCCGACCTGAGCCTCGCCGATGTGGTGCTGTTTCCCACCTTGATCCGCATGGAGCTGGTGTACGCGCCCCTGTTTGGCTGCAGCCGCCTACCCATCTGGCAATTGCCTGATCTGTGGGCCTGGCGATCCCGGTTTTATGGCCTCCCTGGGGTGGCTGACACCTGTTGCGATCAAGCCTGGCGCCAGGACTACTTCGGGGCCCTGTTCCCGCTCAACCCATCGGGGATTGTTCCGGCGGGCCCACCGCTCGCCACACTGGTGACTAAGGCTCTAGCGGCCTAAGCGATCCAGGGGGGTGATCCAATGAGCGATGGTGATCCAATGAGCGATTCCCTGATGGAAGACCCCGTCTACGAGGGGGTCTATGGCCCCTTTCGGATTGAAGCCCAAGACCGGCGGGAGGTGCTCGGCTACCGGCTAGCCCTAACCGCCGTTGCCGTCGGCCAACTGGGACTCCTGGTCCAGCTCCGCAGCCTTGGGCCCAGCGGCCTTTGGCCCTGGCTGATCGTGATGGCCCTGGGCCTGGGCCTGGCCCTCCGCTGGATTCACATCTATCTCAAACCGTTGCACCAGGCCCTGCAGTTGTTTTGGCTGGTGGGCTGCCTGGGATGGCTGGCCTTGGCCTGGCAGGCCGGCCCAGACGCCATGCTGCCGGCCATGGCGGACCAGCGGCTTTGGGTGGTGGCGATTGGACCCTTCTTTGCAGCCCTTGCGGGCATTGGATTCAAGGAATTTTTCTGTTTTCGCCGGGCTGAGGCGATCGGGATCACCCTGTTGCTGCCAATTGCCCTGTTGGGCTATTGGCTGGGGCTGTTGAGCCCCCTTCTATGCCTCCAAATCCTTGGTTTTGAAACGGCCCTGATGCTGGTTTTATGTCTGCGCAAGTTCCCCATGCCAGCAGCGGCTGATGTGGGCGACAAGAGTGTTTTTGCCCACCTCAAGGCCCAACAGGAGGCCACCCATTGAGTTTGATCAGCCTGGTTGGTGCGGGCAAGGACTTCGGCATCCGCACCCTGTTTTCTGACCTCACCCTGCACATCGGCGAGGGGGATCGGCTCGGCCTGATCGGCGCCAACGGGGCGGGGAAATCGACCCTGCTCAAGGTGCTGGCCGGGGTAGAGCCCCTGGGTGAGGGGTCCCGCCGCTGTGCGCCTCGCAACCGGGTGGTGCTGGTGGACCAGGAACCCGAATTGGATGAAGACCGCACCGTGCTCGAGGAGGTGTTCGCCGGCAGTGGCGAAAAAATGACGCTGATGCGCCACTACTTGGGGCTCAGCCAAGCCGTGGCCGACGCCCCCCATAATTCCGCCCTCCTGGCCCAGCTGGGCGATCTGCAGGGCCGCATGGACGCCCTGAATGCCTGGGATCTCGAGCACCAGTGCCAGGAAGTGCTGGAACGGCTGGGCATCAGCGATGGTCAGCGGCGGGTGGGCGACCTCTCCGGGGGCTATCGCAAGCGGGTGGCCCTGGCCGCTGCCCTGGTGGCCGACCCCGACGTGTTGCTGCTGGATGAACCCACCAACCACCTCGATGCCCATGGGGTGGAGTGGCTACAGAGCTTTTTGGAGCGTTTTCGCGGGGCCCTGGTGCTTGTCACCCACGACCGCTATTTCCTCGATCGGGTCACCCGGCGGATCGTGGAGGTGGATCGGGGCGAAGCCCGCCATTACGAAGGCAACTACGCCACCTATCTCGGCCACAAAGCCGAAGAAGAAGCCTCAGCCGCGGCCTCAGCCGCCAAGTTCAAGGGCACCCTGCGACGGGAACTGGAATGGCTGAAAAAGGGTCCCAAGGCCAGGAGCACCAAGCAAAAAGCCCGCATCCAGCGGATTGAGGCGATGCAAGAGGCGCCGCTGCGCCAAGCCAAGGGTCAGGTCAGCCTGGCCACGGCCAGCCGCCGCCTGGGGAAACGCGCCATCACAGCCGAAGACCTCTGCGTCACCGTTGGCGAGGGCGAGGAACAGAAAACCCTGCTGCGCCAATTCAGCTACGACTTCAGCCCAGAAGATCGCATCGGCATCATTGGCCCCAATGGGGCGGGCAAATCGAGCCTGTTGGAGGTGATCGCCGGCCTCCGGCAACCCACCAGCGGCAGCCTGGAGCTTGGTTCCACCGTGAAACTGGCCTACTTCGACCAACACAGCGATGTGTTGCTCAAGCCCGAGCGCAAGGTGATCGACGTGGTCACCGATGCCGCCAGCCGCGTGACGGTGGACGGGGTGGAACTCAATGCCTCCCAGCTGCTCGAGCGCTTCCTGTTCCCGCCGGCCCAACAGCACCAGCCCGTGGGCAAGCTCTCCGGCGGTGAGCGGCGGCGCCTGCATTTGTGCCGGCTCCTGATCGAAGCCCCCAACGTGCTGTTGCTGGATGAACCCACCAACGACCTCGACGTCAACACCCTGAGCGTGCTCGAGGACTTCCTCGAAGATTTTCGCGGTTGTGTGGTGGTGGTCTCCCACGACCGCTACTTCCTCGATCGCACGGTGGATCGGCTGTTCAGCTTCGAGGCCGGGACCCTCCAACGCTTTGAAGGCAACTACAGCGCCTACCTCGAAGCCAACGCGAGCAAACAGGCAGCTGGGAGCAAACAGGCCCCAGCCACCCCAGCCGCTCCCAACCCAACCAAAACCAGTACAGCCGGCAACACCAGCACCCAGCCCAGCCCCGCCACCTCCAAACCCGCCACCCAGAAACCCTCCCAAGCCAGGCGCCGGAGCTTCAAGGAAAGCCGGGAGCTGGAGAGCCTCGAGGCCAGCCTGCCGGCATGGGAGGCCCGCCGCACGGCGTTGCAGCAGGAGCTGGGCAGCGGGGGCAGTGATTACACTGCCCTGGAAGGCCTAACCGCCGAACTGGCCGGCCTCAGTGCCCAAATCGATGCCGGCGAGGAGCGCTGGTTAGTGCTCAGCGAACTCTCCAGCTGAACGGGCCCGCTGGAGTCCTCCCAGGTCAGCAGCAGAGGACACAAAGGCCCAAGGGCGGGCAGCACCCGTAGGGTGGTCCGCGATGAGCTCCGGTCTTAGCCGACCGGTATCCGAATGAACAACATCGACGAGCACATCCAGAAGGACCAATCCGAAATCGAGGCGGCCCGGGCAGCTGGCGATTTGGCCAAGGTTCGCCATCTCGAAGAGGAGCTGCAAGGGCTCAAGGAGTACAAGGAGCACCATCCCGAGGACAGCCACGACCCCTCACCCCTCGAGGTCTACTGCGACCTCAACCCTGAAGCCCCCGAGTGCCGCGTCTATGACGACTAAGCCCATGGGGCTTAGAGATCGGGGATCCCAAGCTGGAGCCACACCGCATCCAAAAGCCCTTTGAGGTTTTGTGATGCTGCTGCTGAAATCGCATGGACGGGCAGGCCCACGTGGTCCTGCACCTGGGCGCGCAACTCCGCCAACTCCTCAGGATCGAGCAATTCGATCTTGTTGAGGGCCACCAGCCGCGGACGGGCATTGAGACCGTGGCCATAGGCGGCCAGTTCGCGCTCAACCACTTTTAAATCCTCGAGCACCTCGGGGCTGCTGGAGTCGATCAGGTGGATCAACAGCCTGGTGCGCTCGATGTGGCGCAGAAAATCGTGCCCCAACCCTGCCCCCTGGGCAGCCCCGGCAATCAGGCCGGGAATATCGGCAAACACCGTGCCATCCCCACTGGGCCTGCGCACCACGCCCAGGTTGGGAACCAAGGTGGTGAAGGGGTAATCGGCAATTTTGGGGCGCGCGGCCGACAGCACCGAAATCAGGGTGCTCTTACCGGCGTTGGGCAAGCCGATGATGCCCACTTCAGCCAGCAGCTTCAGCTCCAGCTGGAGCATCCACTGTTCGCCCTCCTTGCCCTCGGTGAACTTCTCCGGCGCCCGGTTGCGGTTGCTGAGGTAGTGGGCATTGCCAAGGCCACCCCGTCCCCCCGCCGCCACCAACAACGCATCCCCCTGGTTGGTGAGGTCGCCCAGCAGAATGCCCGTGCGGGTATCGCGGACCTCGGTGCCACAGGGCACCTTGATCACGAGGTGGTCGCCACTGGCTCCGGTGCAGCGGTTCGGACCGCCGCGGCGACCATCAATGGCCTCGAAGATACGCTTGTACTTGAAGTCCAGCAGGGTTTGGAGGTTGCTGTCAGCCAGTAGGAGCACGTCGGCTCCCCGGCCCCCATCCCCGCCGGATGGGCCGCCTGCTGGCACATATTTCTCGCGGCGAAAAGCCACGATTCCATCCCCGCCGCGGCCAGCCTTGACGGCAATCCTGGCCTGATCAATGAATTGCATTACGGGCAAACCTAGGATTGCGACCACCTAGAGCCCTCTTGGGAGCCCGTTTGGCCGAGGTTCGCTTCCAGCAGGTCAGCAAGACCTTCCCGCCCCGCCGGCCCCAGGGGGCCCCGGTACAGGTCCTGCAGCAGCTTGATCTGCAGATTGCCGATGGGGAATTTCTGGTACTGGTGGGTCCCTCCGGCTGCGGCAAAAGCACCCTGCTGCGGCTTCTGGCAGGCCTCGACCAGCCCAGCAGTGGCGAGATCTATGTGGGCGATCGGCCCGTGAGCCGTCTGCGCCCCGCCCAACGGGACGTGGCGATGGTGTTCCAGAGCTACGCGCTCTATCCCCACCTAAGCGTGGCGGACAACATCGGCTTTGGGTTGCGCCGCAGCCGCCCGCGCTCCGCCCTCCAGCAGCTGCAAGACAGCCTGCACAACGCCACCAGGGGCCTGCCTGGAGCCCTGAGGGTGCCCTCGAAGCGCGAAGAGCTGATTGGGCGGCGCATTCAGGAGGTGGCCGCCACCCTGGAATTGGAGCCCCTGCTGGAGCGGCTACCCAAGGAGCTCTCCGGCGGCCAGAAGCAGCGCGTGGCCCTGGGCCGGGCCATTGCCCGCCAACCGGCGGTGTTTCTGATGGATGAGCCGCTCAGCAACCTGGATGCCAAGTTGCGCACCGGCACCCGGGCCCAAATCGTGGAGCTGCAGCGGCGGCTTGGCACCACGACGCTGTACGTGACCCACGACCAGGTGGAGGCCATGACCATGGGCCACCGCATTGCCGTGCTCAATGGCGGCCGGCTCCAGCAGCTGGGCACCCCCCTGCAGCTGTATCAGTGGCCGGCCAATCTTTTCGTAGCCCAATTCATCGGCAGCCCGCCCATGAACCTGCTGCCGGCCCAGGTGAACGGAGCCGGGCAACTGCAACTGGTCAGCAAAAAGTTCAGCGTTCCAGGCCCCCTGGGCGATGCCATGGCAAGCCGCACCGGCGAGTCCCTCACGGCCGGCCTGCGCCCCGAGCACCTGCGCCTCGCCCCAGCCACCAATCGCAACTTGAGCGCTGAGGTCAGCCATTGCGAAGCCCTGGGCAATGAACAGCTGGTCACCTGCAAACTGCTTGACGGCGGCCACCTGGTGCAGGTGCGGGTGGGGCCGGAAGAACGCATGACTCCCGGATCCACGATTCACCTCGACATTGATCCCAGCGGCTGGCGGCTCTTTGATAGCGAAGGGGAGGCGTTGGCTTTGCCCCAAACCCCGCATCCCGAGCCAATTTTGCCCAGCCTTCATTAAGCGAACTGCCCTGGGGCGTGGTGCCTATTGGACGTACACCACACTGCAACCGCCGCCACCATCCCCCTGGGCGGCATCGCTGACCCGCTCCACGTAGGGCACGGTCTCGAGCCACTGGCGCAGGCCCCGTTTGAGTTTGCCGGTGCCCACGCCGTGGATCACCCACACCGGACCATTGGCATTGCGCAGGTGCTCCTCCACCGCAGCCTCGGCTTCGTGCACCCGCAGGCCCCGCACATCCACGGTGTTGCGCTCGGTGCGCACATCCGGTCCGCGCCCGCCCAGGCCCCGCTTGCCCTGCACCTGGACCTGGACCTGCAGCTTGGGCTCCGGGGGCGTGGGCTTCTCGCCATGGAGCCCTTCAATCGCAGTCAGCTCCACGGTCATGCGCATGACGCCGCAACGCACCGTGAGCTCCTGGCCATCGGCCGCAATCGCCAAGACTTCAGCCGCCTTACCCAGGGCCAAAAGACGGACCCGATCTCCGATGGCCGGCATCCAGCCCCGGTGTTCGCGGCGCTCCGGGCTGGGGCGATGTTGCTGCTCCAGCCGCTTGAGCCGCTGACCCGCCAGACGGGCGGTTTCACCCAAATCACTGCTGCCAGGGCCACTTCTGCCAGGCCCAATGCTGCCCTCACCCTGGCGCAGGCGGCGAATGATGCGGCGCACCTCCTGCTGACCCTTGCGGATCGACTGCTCCAACTGCTGGCGCCGTTGCTCCTGCAATTCGGCGCTCTGCTCCTTTTGCTCCTGCCAGCGCAACAGCAACTCCTCATGCAGGAGCTCCGTGCGGGCCAACAGGACAGCGGCTTCCTCGGCGGCCTCCTGTTGGCGCTGGCGCTGGTCTTCGAGGCCAGCAATCACCTGGTTCACCTCCCCTTCCCCCAGGGGAGCCAGCTGGGCGGCGGCCTGGTGCAAAACCGCTTCGCTTAGCCCTAGCCGGCCCGCAATCGCCAGGGCATTGCTGCGGCCTGGAATCCCCCACTGCAGCTTGTAGGTGGGCGAGAGGGTTTCCACATCGAAGGCCACCGAGGCATTTTCAAAGCGGGGGTCGGCGTACTTGAGGGCCTTGAGCTCGCCGAAATGGGTGGTGGCGATCGTGAGCCGGGCCCGATCGGCCAGGTGCTTGAGCAAGGCCGTGGCCAGGGCCGAACCCTCCACCGGATCGGTGCCTGCCCCCACCTCATCGAGCAAGACCAGGGATGCTCCAGGCCCTGGCAAGGCCTCCAGGATGCGGGCGATGCGGCGAATGTGACCACTAAAGGTGGAGAGGTTTTGCTGCAGCGACTGCTCGTCGCCGATGTCGGCGAGCACCTGGGCGCACCAGGGCAGGCGCGGCGACCCGGTGCAGGGAAGAAACAAGCCAGCTCGGGCCATCAGCGCCGCGAGCCCAACACTTTTCAATCCCACGGTTTTACCGCCCGTATTCGGCCCCGTGATCGCCACCACCCGCAGGGATTCGCCCACGCTGATGGTGACCGGCACCACGGGGTGGCCGCCCTCGCGCTTCTGCTGCCACAGCAGCAAGGGGTGCCGCAGATCCTTGAGCTCAAAGCCGGCGCTGGGCCCACTGGACAACTCCGGACGCACCGCGCCCAACCATTGGCCGTAGCGGGCCCGGGCCAGGGCGAAATCCAGGCGCACCAAAATCGACTGCAGGAGTTCGAGGGCCTCCCCATCAGCCCCCACAAGGACACTCAGTTGGCGGAGCACCTCCAGCTCCAGGTCGCGCTCTTTGCCCTCCAGCTCGCGGATGCGATTACCCAAGGTGATCACCACCTGGGGCTCGACAAACACGGTGTTGCCGGAGGCCGAACTGTCGTGCACCAGGCCAGGTAACTGGCTGGCGGCCCCCGCCCTCACCGCCAAGACAGGGCGGCCATTGCGCTCTGAAACCACGCTGTCCTGCAGCAGGGCGCTGTAGCGACGCACCAGGTCTTGCAGCCGATCGCGCCGCTCCCGCCGTCCCTCCATGAGCTGGCGACGCAGGCCTTCGAGGGGGGCGCTGGCCCGATCGGCGATGCGTCCGCCCTCTTCAAGGCAAAACAGCAGGCGTTGCTCGAGATCTGGAAGCGTGCGCAAGGCGCTCAGCAAGGCCGTACACACCGGCCGCAGCTCGGGCTCATCGATGGCGCGCCTTAGGCGCCGCGCCGCCGCCAGCGTGGTGGCCACATCGAGGAGGGATTCGCCGCCAGCGCAGCCCCCCTTGGCGCAGTGGGCCACCACCCCAGCGATATCGGCAACCCCTTGGAAGCTCAAGCCCGCCCCCCCGGCCGCCGCCGTCAACCCATCAAGGCCCAGCAGTTCGGTGGTTTCAGCCAGTAGGGCTTGGCTTTGCTCGAGACTCTCGGGCAAGGGGAGGGCAAGGCAGGCCCGTTGGCCCGCCGTGGTGCTGGCGAAGCTGGCCAACTGCTCAGCCAGCCGCGGCCACTCCAACAACCCCAGCGCCTCGGCCTGAATCGTGGTCACCGCTGGATCGCTCACCCGAGCTGCGCCGGAATGGACGCCTGGCCCGCCACGTTGGACGGAATGCCCTCTGCAGGCTCATACAACATCTCGAGCCAGTTGCCCTCGGGATCCTGCAGATAAAAACTGGCCGTACCGTCGCGGTGGTCATGGACGGGGCCCACGCTGTGGCCCGTGGCGGTCAGCTGGGCGTGGATGGCATCCACCTCAGAACGGCACTTGAAATGGAAGGCGAAATGGGGGCCGGCGGCCTTGTAGGCCGGACTCAGCAGGGCCACGCCATCGCCGGTTTCAGGCGACTGCAGATAGGCCCAATCCTCAGCCTTCCAGGTGAGCCGCAAGCCCAACAACTCATAGAAAGCCACCGCCCGGGGCATGTCCTGCACCCGCAGCGCCACATGGCCCAGACGGTGGACCGCAGCCGCTGCCATGGGGAGGGGGGGAGTCATGAACTCAATTCTCGGGCACCGGACCTCGGGAACCAGGCTTCGGTGGTGGACACCACCGCCACCAAACAAGCCATGCCGGTAAGGGCCTGCCAGGGATAGGCCGCATTTGGAAGGGTGATCACAAAAGGAAGCAAGGCCAAGCCAAGGCAGGGGGGACAGGTCAGGCGCGCTAGGTGCAGCAAGCCCAAGGTGATCAGCACGGCCAAAAAGGCGGCCCAGGGCACCACGCCGAAGGCCGCCACCAGGCCATAGCCGGCCCAAGCTGCCCCGGTTCCCACCACCATCATCGCGCCGCCGCGGCCGAGCCACGGGCTGTGGTGGGGCAAGGCGAGCATGTCGTAAGCGATCACCAGCAACGGAGGAAACAGCACCAACGGCGAATCCCAGACCTTCACAAACACCAGCCCAAGGGCAAGGAACACCGCCAGGGCCCCGGCCCAGCGCCGCAAGGGAACCGTAGGGGTCATCGCAAAACTCGACTCAATCCGATCCAGGGCCGTAGGGGAGTCCTCGGCATTGGGGGAGCTGGCTGGTGGGGCTGGCGCCAGCCGCCGGGCGCGCCATTGGGAGAGCAGGGCCAGGCCACCGGTGCCCACCAGGATCGAAACCGGATAGGCCCAATCGTGAATCCCGAGGGCTAGGGGCAAAACGCCGGCGGAAATCGCTGGCACGATCGGCGAGCGCAGGCCGCGGATGATCAGCAGGCAACCCACCACATCCAGGCCCAGCGACAGCGGGCCGTAGGGCAACGAGCGGGTGATCGCCACCCCAAGCAAGGCCGTCAGAAAAGGGGTCAGCATCAGCCGGCGGGGCGACGTCGCCCACGGACCCTTGGGGTCGGTGAAGATCACCCAGGCCAGGGCCCCCAGCTCGGGGAAGAGCACGTAGGCCTGGCCTGTGGCCTTCGCGATTGCCGTGATCAAGCCAATGAAGACCGCCGTGGCCAAAGCCCATGTCAGGTGTTGCCTAGGGCCCATCACCCCTGCACTGCTCAACGTTCCCCGAGCCACTGGGCCGCGTCACAGGCGTGGTACGTGAGGATCAGATCCGCCCCGGCCCGCTTGAAGCAGAGCAGGGTTTCGAGCACCACGGCCCGCTCATCAATCCAGCCCTTCTCAGCCGCAGCCTTCACCATCGCGTATTCGCCGCTCACGTTGTAAGCCGCAATCGGCAGCTCACTTTCAGCACGCAGGCGATAAATGATGTCGAGGTAGGCCAAGCCTGGTTTCACCATCATGATGTCGGCCCCTTCGGTTTCATCGAGCTGGGCCTCGGTGATAGCTTCCCGGCCATTGGCCGGATCCATTTGGTAGGTGCTCTTGTCCTTGGGGATTGGCTTCGTGGCTAGCGCCCGGGGGGCCGAATCCAGGGCTTCGCGGAAGGGGCCGTAATAGGCGGAGGCGTATTTAGCCGTGTAACTAATGATCCCTACATGCTCAAAGCCTTCCTCATCGAGGGCTTCGCGGATGGAACCAACGCGCCCGTCCATCATGTCGCTCGGACCAATCAAATCCGCACCGGCCCTGGCCTGGGCAATGGCCTGCTTGCAAAGCAGCGCCACGGTTTCATCGTTGAGCACCACCCCCTCCTCACTGACGATGCCGTCATGGCCATCACAGGAGTAGGGATCCAGGGCGACGTCGGTCATGATCGCCATCTCCGGATGCACCTCCTTGAGCCGACGAATGGCCCGGGGGATCAGGCCACCTTCGTTAAAGCACTCGGCGCCGTCTTCCGTTTTGAGCCCATCGGCCACCTTGGGGAAGAGCACCACGCAGCGGATGCCGAGGGCCCAGGCCCGCCCCACTTCCTGCACCAAGCCCTCCAGGCTCCAGCGTTGGCAACCGGGCATGGCCCCAATGGGCTCGTTGGTGACCCCCTCATGGACAAAGAGGGGATAGATGAAATCAGCGGGGGTGAGCTGGTTCTCGCGCACCATCGCGCGTAACGCCGGGGTGCGGCGCAAACGACGGGGGCGGTACGAGAGCTCCATGACTGCTAAAAAGCTGGCTGAATCCTAGGCAGTGCCCCACTCAGGCCTTGCCAGGCAAGGGGCCGCTACAGCCGCGCAGCGTCAATCCAACCGGCGCGGGGATCCTGGCTGCGCACGGTGCGCCATTGCTCAAGGAGTTGGCGTTCCTGGTCGCTCAGCAAATCGGGGATCTTGATCACAGGAGTGAGCAACAAATCGCCCCTGCCCCCCTTCAGGGGCCAGCCCTTGCCCTTTAAGCGCAAGCTCCTCCCCAGGGGCATGCCTGCTGGCACCTGCACAGAGGCCACCCCATCCGGGGTCGCCACCCGCACCTCACCTCCAAGGGCCACTTCATCGAAGGCCAGGGGGAGGTCGGCGCGCAGCTGGTCGCCATCCAGCTTCCAAACGGGGTGATCCTGCAACTGAAGATTGAGGTACAGATCGCCGCGGCGCCCCGTACCCGGCTGCAGATTGCCCTTGCCCTTCAGGCGCAGACGGCTGCCGCTTTTAACCCCAGGGGGTATGCGCACCTGCACCCGCTCGTCGTTCACAGCCAGGGTGCGTTCGCAACCATGGAAGGCATCGGCAAAGCTGAGGCTGATCGTGGCCTCAGCATCAAGATTCACCGGCGTCTGCCGTCCGCCAGGAAAACCCGAACCAAATCCACCAAAGCCACTTGGCGCCCCGTAACTCCCAGGCCCGCCAAAGCCAGCGCCGCCCCCACCCATACGGCCCAGGAGGTCGTTGATGAAGTCGTCGAAATTGCCGTAATTGGCGCTATCACCATCAGCGCCGCTAGCCCGGCCAGCCTGATTCCAGTACTGGCCGAATTGCTCATAGCGGGCTCGCTTATCGGGATCGGAGAGCACCTCATAGGCCTCGCTCACCTCCTTGAACTTGGCCTCTGCCCCCGCATCGCCGGGGTTCACATCCGGATGGTGCTGGCGGGCAAGTTTGCGAAAAGCCCGCTTAATCGCGTCATTGTCGGCCCCGCGATCAACGCCCAGCACCTTGAAGTAATCGCGGTAGCCGTTGGCGCTCATCGATTAACTGGGCACGGCATGGCACTACTTTCTCAGGTTCATGGGCTGCTTTGCAGCGTGGGCAAAGGGCGGAAGCCCGAACGCGAGGCGGTTTGCGGACAATTCCCTGACCAGCCTGGAAATCCCCCCTACGGTCAAAGTGGTTTTTCAGCACCCATGGCACCGATTGGCTCCCTGCGCTCCGGCCTCCTGATTGCCTTCAGCACGGTGTTATTGAGCGTTGTCAGCACCGGCGTAAGCAGTGGGGCCCGCGGCGCTGCCTTCCCCCAGGAAGCACCTGGGGGCCACGGGGCCATCCCTACCGATCCCCTTCCCCCTTCCAACCCTGGTCAGAAGGTCCTCAGCCTTGAACTCAAAGCCAAAGGCGCCCTCTTCTACGGAGCCTGGTGGTGTCCGGCCTGCCACAAACAAAAAGAGTTGTTCGGCGACGCAGGCTCCACGACCCTTCCCTATGTGGAGTGCGACAAAACTGAAGCCGGACGCCAACGCTGCCAAGCAGCAGAGATCAAGGCCTATCCCACCTGGGTCATGAAAGACAAATCCAGACTGGTTGGCGTACAGAGCCTCGAAGAGCTCAAAACCTGGCTGGACTCTCCAGGTAGCAACTAACAAGCCACCGCAACAACAAACAGCTCGTTGGCGTTGGTGGCTCTGCAGGAACCCTGATTGGCTATGCCATCGGCACGGCGCGACGCCCAGGAGTGCGTGGTTCTAAACAGCCATTCCCGATGGCGGAAGATCTTTAACCCGCGGGCAAGAGCTATTCAGGATTTCCCTGGCCTCCTCTATTTTCAGATTCCAACCTGGCCAGCTACTGGTTAGAAACGCAATCCCTCAATAATTCTTGGCATCACTGAGGGTTCGGCTGGTGGCCAGCCACTGATGTTCGATCCTGGTGACACAAAGCCTCCGCTCCGCGTGCTCAGCCAACCGCTCGGATAGGTATTGGAGCCCCATCGGTGAGATCTCATTGGACAGGCGGCCCGCAAGAGCCTCCAGCGATGCGTGTTCATGGGGAATTCGCATCGGGGCAGTGGCGCTTTCCCGCACTCTGATGGGATCAAGCAGGTCCATGGCGCAATGCAGCGGATCTAAGGCACGCGCCTAACGCCCAAGGGTCAAGCGGTTGATGCGGTTGAGGCGGCTGTTCTGGGTCCCTTGATTTGCGTCCTGCCCAGCCTGACGTGTCGACCCCGACTGGGTTGACCTGGCCGGCCCTCCTGTGGTGCGCGTGGGCTGGATGCCATGCACCCGGACCGCATGCACATGCAGCGCCACCACACTTCCCACCAGGGCCACCAGGGCCAGAGCGATGCGACGGTTGCCGGAAGATGCTCCCATCACCCCATCATCAGGCCTAACGCTCCTTGGGCGGGCACGGCTGAGCTGGATCGCCCACAACTGGCCCTGGGCTGGGATCGGAGACCTTCCCACGCCCAAAGGACATCCATCTCAACGACAACAGATCTAAATCGACAGATCGTCTACGTATCGGCACGAGCTTCACCCACGTTCCTGAACTCCCCCAGCCTGGAGCTGCCCAGAAGGAGTGGTCCAGGGGCCCGCACAAACGCTGCAGCCCTCAGCTGGCCGAGGTCCTATCTCCCATCAAAAAATCACGCTTTCCAATCGGAACACCGTTGTTGCGCAGAATCGCGTAGGCAACCGTGACGTGGAAATAGACGTTGGGAAGCACAAACGTGCTGAGGTAAGGCCAACCTTCAAAGCTCAGCTCTCCGCCACCAAAGGCCGGCGGCAGGGGCACGCCCACCGTGCGGCCCTCTGCCGTATCCAAGGCTTCAGGGGGCACGCCGTCGATGTAGGCGATGGTCTGGTCAATCCGTTCCAGGAGTTCGGCGACCGTCGCCTCGTTGTCCTCCATCACGGGTGCTTCCAGGCCAGCAAGGCGAGCCACCCCTTTCTTGGCGATGTCCGAAGCGATCTGCACCTGGCGCTTGAGCGGAAACATGTCCGGGTAAAGCCGGCTGTCCAAAAGGACAGTGGCGTCATAGCCGTGGGCCCCTGCATGGCCTTCGGCTTGAACCAGGAGATGGCGCAGGTTGCCCAGGCTGCTCACGAGGGGGGGAACCAGGCTGGAATACATCGAAAGGGTCATTACTCAGGCAGGCGCATGTCGCCCCAATCAAACAGCCTTTAACGCCATGGGCGTGGAGGCCCCCTCCAAAACATGGTGCTGCTGATGCGCTGAATCAGGCCGTCGGTTGCGGCGAGGCCGCCATGGTGGAAGTACCTCCCAGCCCCGCCCTCGTTGGTGGACTTGGCGGTTCCCGACCAGATGCCTCACGGCACGGCGGGTAGGGCAGGCACCTCACCTGCCCTCACTCTTGCTTCCAAATGCAGTTACCGCACCCGTAGCTAATCTGCAGCATCTGCGCCCACGATCAGCGACAAGCACAATTAGCGCTCAAAAAACTACAAAACAAGCTGGAGACTCAGATATCCCCAATTGACCTAACCCCATGTGCATGGATTTAGGCGCTGCGATGCAGCAGCATGCATCCAAATCCCAGGCCATGCAGTTTTTTTCAGGCATTGCGCATAAACGCATATGTGGGACACTATCGCTACAGATCTGAGCAATTTCATGCCAGTTGAACGCCTCAACGTTGCCCCAAACAAGGCAGTCCTAACTGCTGTGAACTACAGCACGCGAAAACCCCAACGGGTCACCATCACCGTGCCCTACCGGGTCTACGCAGCGTTGTTGCAAGAAAGCGATTACCAAGGGAGATCCCTCTCGAACTTGGCCAGCGTCTGGCTCGAGCAACAAACCCTCAAGACCGGACAAGCGATTTAAATTCAATATCCCTCGAACAGCTGATCCCAGGCCATCTTGGGACTCCTTAAACACGTCATGGCTCCCTACGCAAACGCCCTGGCCATCTCCCTACTGGCTATCGCGCTGATCGTTATGGGCCTAAAGGACCAACGGTCTGAGAACCAGCCACCACGAGCAACCACCAGCACTCGGGCTGCACCGACCCAGAGCAAACCTCGACGGCCCGTGGTGCTGCAAAACCGGCGGGAATTCAGCAAGTTCTAGGCGCCAAGGTGGAGGGCGCTTGGGGTTTGTCGCGGGTTGGGGGGTTGGATTGTTTGATTTAAGTTTTTGGTCTTGACTCGGAACTTCCTCCCGTGACCCCCGGCTGGCGTTGGCTCTTGAACGGTGTTGCCACCTGCGGCCTGGTGTTCACCGGGGCCTGGGCCCATGCAACGCCGGCCCAGGTGATTTTGATTCGCCATGGCGACAAAGATTCGCAGCGGGGCGATTACAACCTCTCGACGAAGGGATTTGAGCGGGCGCTGCGTCTGGGGCGCATGATTCCAGCCTGCTTCGGCGCACCCAACCAGATCCGCACTTTTGAACTGGATTCCGTTTCCGGCAAAAACTCCCGTAGCTACCAAACAGCCGTTCCCTTGGCGGTGGCCACCGGAGTGAACATCGGCATCGTGATGGACTCGACAACAAGTTCCGAGCGTTTTGGCGAGGAGGTTCTTAACTCCAAAACCTTTGACGGCGCCAAGGCGGTGTTCTTCTGGGAACACCGCCATCTGCCTGACCTCGCCAAGGGCCTGGGCTTGGGCACCATGGCCCCGATCGATGCCGACGACTTCGACCAACTGGTGTTGCTGTCGTACCTGGCTGGCTCGAAAACACCAAAGGTCGAACGCCTCAGCCAGCAGGAGCTCTTTAAACGTGCCTGCTCTGGGCTGGCATCATCAGCTCTCCCTGCAGCACCAGCGGCCCTGGATCCGGGGGCAGCCAACGCAGGCCTGCAGCTCGAGATGGCATCACTCAACAAAGCGGTGGGCCTACCACCAAAGCCCCACACCACGGCAGCAGAGCTGGATCTGGCCATCCTGCTGTGGCTCCAAAAGCATCGAACGCCCGATCAGATTGCCAAAAGCTGGTTGCTACTGGATCGCAACATCGTGCAATTTGATCGTGCCTTAGGCATTGACATGACCAAGAGCACGCCAGTTGTGGTGCGGGGAATAACCAGCTTCCTGACGTTGGTGGATGGGGCAAAAGACAGCATCAAAGATCGGGTGCGACGCCCGCGTCCGTACGTGAACCATCCACAGATTCAGGTGTGCTTGCCGCCAGAATCAGGGTGGTCATTTCCCTCTGGCCACTCGGCATTCTTTCGCTCGGCGGCCGTTCTACTCGCTGATTTAGTGCCTGAGCGGCGCGAACGCCTACTGGCGGTGGGCCTGCTTGGCGGCACAAGCCGAACCGTGTGTGGTCTCCATTACCCCAGCGATGTGGAGGCCGGCCAACGACTGGGCGAAGCCGCCGCCCTGCAAATCCTGAGCAGCCCCCAGTGGCAGCAGTTCAAGCAGAACCCTGCTGTCCAACAGCAGATCGAAAAAATCCGCCAGGTGCCCGTGTCTCGGCTACCCCAGAACGACGGTTGATCGTGCCTTGGCGATCCCAACACCCAAGAACCCACTAAAAAGGGCCCTTCCAGGCCCCATGGGTCATTTGGGTGATACAAATTTCCAGATCCTGAGCCAGACTTGAGACTTCAGCTACAGCACTGGATCTCAGGGGGCACCGAGGAACACAGGGTAGGCTGAAGGGGCAATTTTGCACACGTTTTGCACACGCCTAGCCCTTGCGCCGCAATCCATGCCTGAGGCGATCCACACCAAGCCGTGGGAAATCGGCTTCCGAGCCACGGCCAGGGTGGCGCCCGGCTGGACGGTGACGCCCCACCGCGGAAAGGTACGGCTTCAGGTGCGCCGTGCCGGCCAACGCACCGAAGGGGTTGTGCTGCCTCTTGAGTGGGCGCACGCATCTGTGAATCCCGCCCTGCAGCTGATCGGCAGGCTCTACAAGCTGGTGGCCAGCAACCAGCAGACCCTCAAGGGCGCTCTGGCTATCACGCTGGGGCAGAGCGACACCATGGCCCCGGCAACCGACTGGGAAGTCATCAAAGCGAGCCTCCAGCATGTCCTCCAGAGCGGCCGCAACGAAATCCGTGAGCAGACCTGGCGCTCCAATTACGCCCCCTACATCGATGAAGCTCTCCTCCATCTCGGCGCACCCAATCCGCCCAAGGACGGCCATGAGCTCCTGCAGCGCACCCTGAAGCGCTGGAGCGGCAAGCCTCCGAGCCGTGCCGCCTGCTGCATCGCCCTGCGCAACCTCACCGAGCACGCAGTGGCCCGCCATCACCAGCCCAGTTGCTGGCAAATCAGTGGGGCCAGCATCAAGGAGTTGCGCGGTCGGTCTGCCCCGAAGCGCACCAAGGCGACGCTGGAAGATCAAGAACTGCTGGATCTGATTGAGGCGATCGAATCACGCAATGCGGAGTGGGCCAACGTGCTGCGGTTGCTGACGCAGTACGGACTGCGCCCTGTGGAACTCCAGCACCTAGCCGCCAAGATCGACGAGGGCGGCACATTGCGCCTGTGGTGCGGCTATCGCAAAACGTGTGGCGCACAGTTGACCGCTCCCCGCTGGCTCATGGCCTGCCCCCTCAAGGATCGGCTGGGGGAAACGGTGGAATGGAACCTTGCCGGGGCCCTGGCATCCGGTCTGATGGAACTACCGAAAAGCGCCGATGGTGGCGTTGCCTCATTGAACGGCCACTACGTTGAGAAGTTCCTGGCCCGCCAACCCGAATGGCGCCAGCTGCGTGAGCAATGCGAGGCGAGAGGCGAATGGCTACGCCCCTACGCCTTCCGTGACAGCTACAGCCTTCGCTGTCACCGCTTCGGCGTGGAAGTGGGCGCCGTGGCGATGGCCATGGGTCACAGCCTGGCCGTCCATTCGAGCAGCTACCGATGGGCTTCTCAAGCGACGACTGCGGCAGCCTTTGAGGCTGCGTTCAGCCGGTAGGCGTGCGGTCTGCTGAGGCGGGTAGCCGGGGGCAGGGCGAGGCGGCGGCTATGGGCCGCTGGCAGGCCGCTGCGTGGTGGCCCTCCATGAAGGCGAGTTGATTGTGCGCAAGGTCATGGGTCGGCCGCCCGGGGTGTCTCTGGTGGCGACCGATGGCATCACGCCCCCGATTTGGTTCGGCCAGGGCTCTGACCCGGAAATCCCGGGCACTGTGACCGTTGGGGTGCACCAACTGGTCGATTAGGCGCCCATGCCGCAGACGCGCTGAACAGGCCTCCTGCTGGCATCCGCTGGTCCCAGGATCTGGCGGCTCAAAGGGGCTGGGCGCCAGAGGTGGCGTAGCGAGGCAGCTCACAAGAGCTCTTTGCCGCGAATTGGGCTAATCAGCGATGGCCATCACCTTGCACAGCCGATTGATTTGCTCCGCCTCCTCCACCGTCTTGGCGATGCCCGTTGCCAAGCCTGGTGATCCCACCACGATTGAGAGGCATTGGGCACGGCTAATGGCCACGTTGAGTCGGTTGGGCTCAAGCAGGAAACCCAATCCGCGGGGTGCAGCATCGCCATCGCTTGCCGTCAACGAATGAATGGCGACAGGGGCTTCCTGTCCCTGGAACTTGTCCACCGTGCCGATCCGGGCTTTGCCTTGGAGCCGCTGTTGCAGGCGGTTGACCTGAACGTTGTACGGGGCGGTCACCAAGATGTCATTGGGGCCAAGGATCCCCTGGTTTTGACCGCCCGCTTCTGCGCGGACGTAGCGGCTACCAAGCAGGTCATCGACGATCTGGCTGATGCGCTCAATCTCTGCATCACTGCAGACGCTGCAGCCGCTGTGGACCACTGGATCAAACACCAGCCCTTGGCTGGGCAACTCTTTACCGCCCGCGGTTAAGCAGGGCTGGCGCCATTGGATCCCATTGATCTGGTTGGCCGGATGGGCCCGCAGGCGTCCGTCATAAAAGAGCTCCGACACCATGGCCGTCAGCGTTGGTTCCATTCGCCAGCTGGTGGCAAGGAACACCCCGCAATCAGGTGGCACCACGTGCGCCCCCTGCATTAGGTATTCGAGAGAGGAAAGGCCCGAGTCCCCAGGGTGATCCGCCTGCGACGGCTGGGCGAGCTGCTGTTGATCGCCGACCAACAGGATTGTCTTGGCACAGCGGGCCATCACCAACAGGTTGGCTAAGGACATCTGGCCGGCCTCGTCAACAACGAGCAGGTCGAACTGATCAGCGAGCTCCTCGCGGCAGAACATCCAGGTGGTGCCACCCACCACAGCCATCCCCTCACCCAACTTTGCTGGGGCCACAAGGGAGATACCGCGTTCGGCAAGCGTTGGCTCTTCCTTGCTGTTGCTGCACTTCACCACCACCTGGCCCAATCCCCGCTTCTGGCAGGTGGCCTGGGCTTTGAGCAGCAAATTGTTGATGGCTGCATGGCTGTTGGAACTAATGGCGACCCGCTTGCCCTTGGCCACCAGCTCTGCGATCACAGAACCTGTAACGGTGGATTTTCCTGTTCCTGGGGGTCCCTGCAGGGCCATGGTGCAACCGGAGTGGCTCACCAGGAACTCCGCCAGCTGCTCTGCCACCGCTGCAGGCTCCGCCTCGATCGCGCTATTGAGAGCCGCTAGGCCCTCCACCGGCCGCCGCTCCAAAAGTTGCTGCATGGCAGCGGGGATAGGCGGATTGCCAGCTAGCCATTTGCTCGCCTGCTCCAGCAAGCTCTCCCGCAGCTTCTCGCTGATGTCGGCTGGCACCTTGATTAGGGAGGTCGTCCCTTTGGGGATGCCCTCGGGCAGGCCATTGGCCTGACGTTGATCGCGCTTACCCCAGGCGTACTTGAGGGTGACGCGGCCCCGCTCAGCATCGAGGGAGTCAACGGCCAGCTTGAGACCCGTTTCAGGGATCTCCAGGCTCAGGCCGCTGTCCCCTTCGCCCGCGTGCAACTTGAGGGGCTGGCTTGGATCAAAGCCAAAGGTGTGGAAGTCGGCCCCCGTGCGCTTGCTCTCGCGGGGCTGCACGCTCAGCCACTGGGCAGCTGCAATGGCTTCGCCGTCATCGACGAGCTCCGTTGGGCTGAGTTGGGCCTTGTTGCGCCGATCGAAGTAGGCCCACCAGGCCACCTTGGCTTCCCGGTGGTGGAACGGAAGCAGCTGGGCAACAAGGCGCTGCACCCGCCAACTCAAGCCCCGTGGTCCGAGTTGTTCCTGGGCTGTGAGCAGTTCGTCACTGGCATTGGCAGGCGGATCGCTCTGCAGATCCTCGGGGATTTCCGCAATCAGCTGGCTGGCTAGAACCTCCAAAGGAGAAGGCTCCTTGCTTGGTTTTTCATCGAGCAGCTGCTCCAGCGGCTCTTCTGGCAGGCCTTGCTCCTGGCGCAACTGCCGCAGCCAGTCGTGCAGAAACACGGTCGACTCGCAGTCCTCGCGGTTGTAGTTCTCAATCGCGAGTAGCTGGGGGCTGCCTTCTGGCAAAACCCCGGGCAGAGGGGGCTCTTCTGAACCCATCCAGTTGAGATAGGCCACCACCGAGTCGCCGGCATTGGTCACCTCGGCTTCCCTCTGCTCCATATAGAGGTGCTCAACCTTCTTGATCGAATAGCTGGGCTCGCCCAACACGATGGAGCTGGTCACGATTGGCAGCAGGTCAACAAGCAGGCCAGAGCGCAACCACTCATCAATCACCGCTTCTCGCGTGGAGTACTGCTGCGCCAGGCGCCGCATCGCTGTTTTCTCGTAGCTGGCGTAGTGGTAGACGTGCAGCCGTGGATAGTCCAGACGCCGCTGCTCCACCCAATCGACCCAGTCTTCAAAGGCCTTTTTCTCCTGCTGGGGATCATGGGCCCACCAGGCTTTGAACAAGGGTTTGCCCTTTGGCTTGTCGCGGTGGCAAACACCAAAGAGGTATTCCAGCTTGGTTGCAGCGACCGAATCCTGGAAGCCCTCCATGTCGAACCAGAGATCACCTGGATCTGCCCCTGGTAGAGCCGTTAGTCCTTTGCCATGAACCACGGGCCGCACCCGGTAGGCGGGCCGGCCATTGGCATCAACAGGGGTGAGCTGAAGTTCTGCCTGTTGCCGCAGCTCATGGAGAGCTTCTGAATTCAAGCCCGCAATGGCAAAGCCCCCTGGCAAGGCCGCCAGGGCTTCGATGGTGTTCACCCCTGCAGCCTTGAGCTTGAGGCGCTGGGTTTGGCGCATGCCCGCCACCAGCATCAGATCGCGGTTGGCCTCTAGGCGCTGCTCGATGAAAACTGTCCAGCTGCTGTGATCCCCCGGGCTGTCCTCGGGGATCGCGGCGGGATCAAAGTACTGGCGGAAGTCGCGGTAGCGGCTGCGCAGGAGTTGGTACCACGCCCAGAACTGATCGGTGGCATAGCTCTTGAAACGCCCGCCACCGAGATAGAGCTCAAAGCGATCGGGCCTCTGGCCCAACAGGGGGGTGAGGAGCTCGCAATAGGCAGAAGCCTGAACCAGGAAGGTGGTTTTGGGCTTGGAGGAGAGCTTGCACTCAATCGGGATATAGCTCCAAGCAGCCAACGCCGAGGGCTGCTCGATCCTGCGCAGCAGGTCAGCAGAGCCGCGCATCTCGTCATTGCAGAGCGAGGCCTGGTGGATGAAGTCAAACCCCTCGGCCATGGACGCTTTGGTGGCTTCGTAGTCGCCGGCGTTCTGCTTGCCCGGCAGACGCGCAATCCGATGCCCTTGGGCCTCCAGCTTGGTGAGCAAAACTTGCTCATGGCGCAGGCCATCGGCAAAGAGTGTTTGATCCAGGGCCGAGGGCGCAGGCCTCTCGCCTACAAAAAGCTTCTGGGCTGCAAGCTCCTCCCACCATGCCCCGACAACCGGGCTAAGGCTGAAGAGGGAGAGCTGACTGGGGGTTATGAGCCTATTCATTCTGATCTAAAAGAGTCCGCATTAAGAAGGGCATAAGCCTTGAAACAACTTATGCCAAATCCAGCGGATTTCTTAAGAATTTAGATGGAGGCCTAAATTAGCATAGATTGAGTAAAGCCAGACCTCTCCGGGTCTATAAATGTGACACCCGGCACAATTCAATCTCACATCACAGCAGGCATAGGCTAGATTCAAAGCAGCATTCTTTTTGTCATGCCTAGGTTTCGTTTTCAGTGGTCCAATATTGAGACTTCGATCCTGCAGTCGCTAATCGAAGAACTGCGGTTAACAGACAATGGCGATGCGGCGCAGTCCCTGCGGGGGCAATACGGTGCAAAGCCCAAAGAAGAGTTTATTAAAGATGCGTGGAATACTTTGCTTGAGAAATGGCTTGTTAATGATGTGGCTTATGCCAGCGCGGTAGCGGATGCTGCAAGAAAATCGGGCCTGGGGGATTCTTCGGTTACTGATGATCTTGGCTTTCTGCGGTCGTGTCGCAACACGATTGGTTTACGCAGAGAAGTTTTGAAGGCATTTTTAGCCTTTGGCGAGAAAGGAGCCCTAAACCCAGCTATAGCCGGACTTGTTCCGGCGAATTCAAGCTCTACCCAATCAGAACCTAGGGAAGGATTGCCGGTTTCAGGTAATGAAATGATTACCGCCAGCGATGGCAGCTTGCTAGAAAATGTAAAGGAAGCTGTTGGCAGGCTTTATTCCATTGAGCCTGACGATGTGTTCGTTGACTCAGATGGTGATGTGGCCATTCCAAATGGTAGCTCTGTTGCTTTTATTAGAATTAGCAGCGAGCCAATCTCGATTAGGATTTTCGCTATTCTCCTAAGCGATGTGTCCGAGAGTGCCGAATTATTTGCTACAATAAACGATATCAATGCCAATATATTTGCTGGTTTTCTCTACTACGAAAACAATAGAGTCTACTTGCAGCACACAGTTCTCGCTGGCGGTGGCCTGAGCGTGCAGACCCTTATTCAAACCATAGACTGCATAACCGATCTTGCTGACTTCTTCGACGATAAGCTCCAAGAGCGTTTTGGTGGTGAAAAATTTAGAGAGGGCCGCGCCGAAGATGAGATCGAGGTCTGATTATGTCGGCTGCCTTGAATTCTCTGACCGCATTAAGCGATGCACTTGTCAATCTTATTGCCTCGACGCTCCCTTCGACCGTAACAATATCAGGCTCAAGTAGCAATTTTATGAGTGGAGGATCAGGATCTGGATGGGTCTATGACGATTTTGGCCATGTAGTAACCAACCATCACGTCATAGCCAATCTTGTACACCCAATTAAAGTAAAGCCTGTTGGTGCTCCCGATCTCATAGGTGTGGTCATTGGCGTAGACCAAGAAAATGATATTGCTGTACTTAAAGTAGAAGAGTTAAAGAGGCCTCCTCTTGTTCTTCGCGATGCTCAAGCAAAGCCTGGCGAGATCTGCATAGCAATTGGTAGCCCACTGGGCTTACAGGAGTCAGCAAGTTTGGGCATAGTTAGTGGTACAGCTAGGCAGGGTAAGGGTCAAGACGGCTTCATTATTGAAGAGATGATCCAGACTGATGCTTCGGTGAATCCGGGAAACTCAGGCGGGCCACTCATTGACTCTAGCGGTAACGTTATCGGCATGAATACCATGGGGCATGGTGAAACAGTTAACTTTGCTGTGTCTGCTGAAACCTTGGCTGAAACTGTCCCAGAGTTGATTTCACATGGCGAAATCAAGCGAGCTTCAATTGGTGTATCCATAGCAGCTAAATGGCGCCAGCTCAACGGAGTAATGACTCAATCAATAGTGGTTCGTTCAGTCAAAGATCAAAACAGCCCACTCCAAGAAGGGGACTTTATTCTCAAGCTTAATGACATCCAAACCAAACGAAGATTTGATATTCGTAAAGCGCTTGACCGTAAATCGATTGGAAGGGAGCTAAGTGCAGAGGTTGAACGCGATGGGGAATTATTGCACTTGAAAATTGTCGCCAATGGTCGTTAGCAGTTTTGCGCTTGACTCAACTTCGAAGAATGTACGTAGCCCTAAACGCAGTTGATATAATTATCAACCAAGAATGAGTTCTCGAGCTGGCCCATTGTCAAAATAGAGCAATCGATGCGAGTCCAATAACTCTCTTTTTCATCAGGCAGGGAGTCAATAAGTGCCCATAAGAATAAGCAGGTGCCCAATACAGGATTGAGTAATATTATTTTTTGGCTTGCAGGTGGATCTAATCTACAGGATCAAAGTAGCGGACTGGATTCTGGCTCCCCGTTCCAGGTAAACGGGTGAACCGGTACAGATCCAGTATTTCCTGAGGGGCTTGCTCTCCTATAAAGCCGGTACGGGACTTGCGCAACTTTTCAAGCTCAGCTGGATCACCATAGCGAAAACCCAAGCCTGGAAAATTACCAGGAGTTGCCTCGAGCCATTCACCAATACTGAAAACATCAACAACAAAGCCTCGATCGACTGCTAGTGCGTACTTATATTTACGATCGTCGGCCTTAGCTTGCCACCCAATCTTCTCGCGGTTCAGACGCCAGGCAAAACGACAGGCCTCATACGCAGAAGCTCGTTCACGAAGTGCATTGCCACAGCTAAATGAAATCAGGGGATGACTGGCGACCAGCTCCCTTGCTTTGTACTTGCGAATCAGCTCGTTCGCGTGAGCGCAGCCTTTGTCCGAGTTTTCATGGCCACCTGCAATGTTTGAAAGCCCCTCGTAGGCCTCAAGCAAAGCAGCTTCTATTTCGTAGGCAATGAGTTCAGAAGCTATCTTGTGCCGATGGATGACATGCTGAACCTCTAGCCCTGCGCTTCGTATATCAATAATTCGTTGAGTCTTGCTATCGAGGTAGTCATCCTCTTCTCCAGAGACCTGGTCTTTGCCCAACGCATTTTGGGCATGCTGGAAAACCCTATTCCCCTTTCCCTTACCAACGTAAAACGTATGGCCACTACGAGGGTCAATCAATCGATAGACGTACCAGCCAAGTTCCTCGACAATGTCACTATCAAATGATTGAACAGAGGTCATAGGGGACAATCCTTCCATTGCTGACAAAGACTATTTAAAGCTGTGGGAAACTTAGCATGTCAATCACTATTACGAGTAGACCTAACGTCGTAAAATCGTCTCCCACGATCCCGCCCCGCGATGGCCAAGCTCATCGAGCGGTGGGACGACCAGCATCATTGTTGACGAGCGCTCATGCAATTGCGGCAATACTCCTCTTGATATCCAAGCATTTTGTTTATGTCTAACAAAATCGACCACATCCGCGCAACTCCAAACACGCTGATTAGGCGGGGCATCGGTGGGATGGATTTCGAGAATCTCATCAAGGGTGAGGGCTTGCAGAACCGGTGATAGGTCCTCATCAAACAGTAGATAGTGAAAGGGGCTGTCGATTGCCAGATCGCGCTGTTGGTGGAACAGATCGATGTAGGCCAAGCGCTCACCACGATTAATTGGTTCTATCCCCCTCATGCCGCATCCAGCACACAGGATTTATCGTTGGCTTGAGAGGTGGCTTCAGCTGGATCGAGACGCAGCGCAGTCAGCTTCCCGCTGATGAAGGCGCCTGTATCAATCCCGATACGGTGCGGCAATCGCGTGACTTGATAGTCCCGATGAAAGGTGTGGCCATGGACAACCGTGTAGGGAAGGCTATGGGGCCGGTTTAGAAAAGGCCTGCGTATCCAGAGCAGGTCGTCGGCCTGCTGATCCTCCAGGTCCAAGCCAGGTCGCACACCGGCGTGCACGAACAGATAGCTGCCCCGGATGGCCGTTAAAGGCAGTGCCCCGAGCCAATCCTGATGTTCACGAGCAGCATTCAGGAACGCCGGATCGCCGCCATTCCACTCCCACATTTCTGTGGCCTCTCCCGGCTCGTCCTCTGCCAAGGCATCCAGGAGCATCTGCTCATGGTTGCCCCGCAGCACCGTCACCCCAGCCAGGCCATAGGCCTCAGGGTTGGCCTGCAGCTCACGAACCAGCTCAATCACCTGCCTATCGCCATCGGGTTCTGGAGAGCGATCGATCAGATCGCCAACCAAGATCAGCTCTGCGCCACTGCCCAGATGGGGCCAGACAGCTTCTCGCAGAAGGGTGGCGCAACCATGGACATCACCAATGGCGACCACTTCGGTATTTCTTGCAATTGGGTGTTCAGCCGCCTTCTGCCTTAGGCATTTCATTTGATGCATTTGTTTTTTCTAAAAAGTTACAAAGATGTCAACTAGTCAGTCTCGACAAAACCCGCAAAATCATTAGCGTTATCTCATCTCGGATCTTCAATCAAGCTCTCGGACCTGCACCTTGGCGCGAATCTTGCGAAGCAAGGTGCAGAGCTCCGGAGAGTCAGTGCTGTCGTAGCCCCTATGTCGGTCAGCTCGAGATATGAAAAACAAAGCGCAGCGCAGTTCTGTCAGTGTCTTTGCCTGCCCTGGTTCAGCCAGTTCGGCGCATTCCGCGAAGCCTCCAGCAGCGTCATAGCCGTAAATCGTGTGAGCAAACTTGATCCAGTCGTGTATCCGTCCATCAGGATTAGGAATCCTCTCAATCTTTAGGGACGAGTTGCGAATCTCTCTCATCACAAAGACCCCTTGCAGGAATCGGTTTCTGGTTCCCAGACGCTCATCGAACTGCGGAGGGATTCGCGACGCATGCGTTTACGGCTGAGGTTGCGGTCTTCGTCGAGCAGGGCCTTCTTCTCCTCCAGCAGAAGCCTCTCTCGCTGGATCGCCTCGCTCTGCGGCAGCAGCGACAGGCGCTGATCGATCGCCTCGAGATGGGCCCGCGCTGCGCGCAGGTTGCCGCGATCGAGTTCCTCGATGGCCTGGCGGCGTTGGCGGTTGGCTAGCAACAACTCGAACTGCTCCATCACCACGGGATCCGGTTGCATCCCCACCAGGTCCGCCGCTGCCATGACAGGCAGGGTGATGTGCTCCACAAACGAGCTGCGTCCGTAGGCCCCAGGCTGCTCCCAAGCCAGGCGCAGGCTGACGATCTCGCGGTTGGGCTGCCAGGGGGGCAGCAGAAACCGGGCTGCAACAGTCAGCTCCTGGCCGTAACGCAGGTTGGGCAGCTGCCAGTTCCCGGCAGCTGTGAGCTCGCAGTCGTTGATCACATCCAGCAGCTGTACATCCCGCTTGGCGCGGATGCCCAGGCTCACCTTCTTGCCAAGGGTTTTTGCCAGGCCATTCAGCTCGCTGGCGTAGAGATCTGCCAGCTGAGCAGGACTTTCAATCTGGGCCATGGTGCCATCGCCCGCGCCGGCTATCGCGCCCATCAGGTCTTCATCAAAGCCATCCCCCAGCCCAAAGGCACTTGTACTGATCCCTTTTGAGGTGAGGCCAGCCACCTTGGCCGCGATTTCAGCACTGTTGGTGAGGCCCTCGTTTGCCTCGCCATCGGAGAGAAGGAGAACCCGGTTCATGGCCGCTGAATCGAGGTGGTTCGCCACCTGCATCGCTCCAGCGAGCCAGCCATCAAACAAGGCCGTGCTGATTCCGCTATGGATCGTGTTGATCGCACTGATGAACAGCTGGGGATTGCGGACCGGCTGGGAAGGCACCAGCACCTCGACCTCACCGTCAAAGGTGACGATCGCTAGTCGGTCGCGATCAGTGAGTTCACCAACAAGGAAGCGCGCTGCCTTACGGGCGAAGCTGAGCTTTTGACCGCTCATTGAACCCGAGCGGTCGATCACCAGGGCCAGGTTCAGTGGTGGCCGCGGACGGTTCTTCACCTCAGGCGGAATGGCGGGAACGGCAATGGTGATCAGCAGATCAAGCGTGGTGGCACTGTCGGCCGCCACCGCAGGCCGAAGGGATCGGACGTTAATGGAAGGGTGCATGGTTGTCGGTAAAGGAAGGGTCAGCAGATTCGTGCGGGGGGGGGGGATTACTAGAAGAGCGTCAATCCGGCTGGTCGAGCTGTTCGCGCAGGCGATCGATCAAGCGCTGCAGCCAGGCCTCACGCCGCGATCCAGACGGCGGGATCGAAGCAGATTCACTGAGGTGCAGCTCCACACCAGGTGCCAGCGAAAAACGATGCCAGCGGCTGGAGGATGCACTGCTGCGGCTGGCCATGCGCGAGGCGCGCAAGGAGGGAGAGCGGCTGTTCAGGGGTGAGCCGAGCAGCGGCAGCAAAGAAGGTGTGGGGTCGGACCTAACGTCCGTTTCAGATTGGGATTGAAGGTTCTGCAGGTAAGCGAGGGCGTCGTTGGTGGTGGAAGTGCTGGGCGGAGAGAAGCTGAGAGAGTTTTCGTCCAGTTGTTGTAACTGCTGCTCCAGTTCCTGATCACTGGATGCCACATGCGGCGCAATGGCCGAGAGGCTCAATCCACGACGGGCCAGGGAACGGATCAGCAACAGTTGCAGCAAATGCCTTTGGCCATAGACCGCACTCCGCCCCTCCCTGCCAGGTCGATCGATCAGACCCTGGGTGGCATAAAGGCGCACGGTGCGGGAGGTGATCTCTTCCCCCAAGCGATCAGAGGCAAGCTCCAGCAGCTCATCGAGACCCAGAGGGGCGCCAATGGCAGCGGAGGGGGATGCCGAAATGGGGGGAAGTCTCTCCATGAATCAATGGTTGCACTCTTGCAGTGCAAGTGTCAAGCTTTGGGCTAGGCTCATCTCATAGCTATTTCCCGTAATGCCCTTCCTTTTCGCCCAGATCGCAGCTGCAGCCTTGCTGGCACAGGCCAACCCGCTGATGATTCCAGCGACAAACGGCACGACCTGCCCCGGTGGAACCAGCTACGCCGGAGCTGGCTACTGCAAGGTTCGCAGCAATGCCCAGTACTTCCCTGCCAAGAACGGAACCACGTGTCCAGGTGGTAGCTCCTATGCAGGGGCTGGTTACTGCAAGGTCCGCTGAAAGGGTTTGGCTAGTTTTTCTAATTGAAAACCTTGATCGTTTGCGGAGTAGCGTTTGCACTGGCATTGAACAGGGTGTAGTGCAGTTGCCTTCTTCGTCTCATCAAACTCGAGTTGTTGGCATTGATCCAGGGCCTGCTAAGGGCCTCCATCGCTTCGATGCGAACGGCTGGAAGCATGTTGCACTAGATGGCTCACGTTCATACATACAAGAACTCACACGGGAGGAGTCCGTTCTCGTCTGCTGGGATGCCCCCCTCACCGGACCAGCAGTGGAAGGACTTTTGCTAAATAGCAATCCGAGGAAAAAGGATTTCACCCAGCGCCCGATTGATGCCTTTTTTGGGCGGAAGGAGTGGAACTTCAAGGCTCCAAAAGGGATTTCGGTGTTGCCCTATTCCGGCTGCTCCCACTGGACGATCTCGCGCTCTCTTCTCGGCCTACCGAGGGTTGGTCCCTATGACCAGGAGAAAGATCTTCCATTTCAACTTTGCCATGGAGATTCAATTCCTGGATCAGGTGTTCACATCGTTGAAGTACATCCTGCTCTGGCACTTTGGCTCTGGTGCAAAAACGACCAGCGTGTTGAAAACTGGGAATACAAGAAAGACAGGAAGCTGTGCTCTCAACTACTGAATTATTTGTCAGACCACATTCAGGACGACGCCGCTCGAGAGGCTTTCACTCTCGCTCAAGGAAAGATTGATCACGAAAAGCGAGGCTTTGATGATATTTTTGACTCGTGTATTGCCTATGTTCTCGGTGATCTTTGGATCCGAGATGCCGGCGATGTAATTCTGCTTGGCGATCTTGATACCGGTGCGATGCTTCTCCCCAATGTTGACGGCTTAAAGGAGCAGTGGGAGAGTTTTCGCGGTCCAAATGATTGATAACGCATTTTCGTTAGCAATACAATTTCAATGGGTGCATTACCGCAATCTACTGTGACGATTTTCCCTTATCCAGCCTTATTAGTCAGCCACGTGATTAAACCAGTTTCGACGACCAAAGTCGCTAAGCTCTGTACGCCAATGATTTGAACTTCGTCCTGGTATTCGAGGGGAAGCTCAAAGTCCTCAGTGAGATCGGCAGAGGTATGGAAGACGTAATAGAAGCGCCCGTAGGTTTCCCTCTGCGGATCTGCAAGGTACTCAAGAAGCTTCGAGATAGTTGTTTGAGACTTGACTTGTACGCAGATCGTTTCAACTCCTCCGTTGACCACGATTGGGTTTTCGAAGACAATGTCAACAAACTTCTGGACCTTGCCTGTACTGCCAACCCGCCTATAGGTTCTGGAGAAAACTAGTTCTGTGAGAAGCTCAAAATCTTGGGGAGTCAGGGCCTTTATTGCATCAACAATCCCAGTTTCAAGACTGCAACGAGATTTCTCAATTGCTGAAATATAATCGTGCTGTTCTCCATTAAGCCTTCTAAGAAGGTATTCTCGAGGCCCGTCCGTGATTTCACAGGATGTTCCACGGAAAAGCTGTGTCTTGGTTATCTGACCAGAAAGGGACTCTATACTGAGATCTTTGCCATTTGCATCTGTGCAGCTCCACTCTCCAAGCACCCTGCGGAACGAGCCCCGATCACTTGATGATATCTGAGGCTTTTCCTGCTTGTCTAATGTGGTGTAATAGAGCCTGCCAGCAAAAAATGTGATCCAAAGGGTTTCCTCTCCTGCAGTGTAAAAGCTTCTTATTTGATTTCTTGCCTGCGAGGCTGCTGTTTTACGTTGCTGTTCACTTCTATCTGATTCCCTTTTATAGAGTTCGTCCCATAGAGCTCCCCAGATCGCTTCTGCACCGGAAATGCTGGCCTGGCAGGCAATATCAAATATTTCACTATCTCCAGTACCAAAACCGATATAGCAGATGCCTTCCTTGATACACCTTTCTTCCAAGCCACCAGCCCTTCCCAGCTTGATGTAGCGAATGGTTGCAGGGTCAAGTCGCCCGTTGGTCCTTGTCACAAAGTCGACTGGCTAGTCTTGCACATTAAATCCTACAACAGGTTTAAAGAACTATGGACAGGTTAGCCTTCTTCCATACAAAAGAGGGCCGAGCAATAGTGGTGCCTTTTATGGAAATTGTCAATACTTGGACACCACACAGACATCCTGTCCTAAGGGTAGAACCTGGTTCAGTCCGAAGATTCTGGTTGCTTGCTTTAAAACACTGCCTCGGACTAGCACCATCCACATCTCCTTTGGCGGCACTGAGTTGGATTTGTCCGTCTGACAAGTTAAGCCGAGTTCTGAAGCCCTTCTAGGCCGGCAAATTCCCAGGTTACTAGCTTTGGTCCCAAACCGTCGATCATTAGATAGAGGTAAAAGCGGATCCAGGGAACTAACCTCATCAACATTGTGCTATTCTGATTCTAGTAACTTACATTCAAGCCAATCATGGCCGACGTAACAAGTCTCATCGAGCGAATGGTTGACATTGAGGCCAAACTGGGTATTCGCCTTAGTGCATTATCTGCTTTTGTAGATGACGATGGGGATCTCAAGGTGACAGGAGAAGTTAATTTTAGCGAACCCCCAAGCGAAGATCAATCCGCAGAGATTCACCTCCTAGCTTATGACATTCAAGGCCGAGTCATAGGGAAAGAGCTTGAATATGCAGGCTCTGAAGGAATCCCCTTTGATTCTTTTCAAGCTACTTTTTATGACTTACCCTCTTCAATTGGAAAGATTCGCGTTTATGTAAAAAAGTCATAAATAATCTCCTGGCAGCTAAATTCAAACACCCCGGGCTGACCCGTTCCCTCGAATTGAATAGAGTCTGGCTTCTCGGCAGTCAACTTTTTGTCTCGCAAAATATTTAAGTTTTTAGTCCAAAAATATTACCTTATTTAGTTATTGGCGATTTCAGTGCTGCATACCATTCACTTGGCTTGCTTTAAAGCTGTTTTCCTGTAGTTCCAGGAACTACAGGCTTTCACAGCAATTGACTGACTGAAGCTATTGATTGAGCGAATAACGGATAGGGCACGCCATTAATACTATTTTCTGTAGGCTTCAAAAAGAGCTGAGTAATAAGACTCGACATCTATGTATTCGTTACCATTGGTACTTGAAGCATATCCACAGGCTTTGGCAAGTTGCTGCGGAGATGCATCGCCTAGTGTTTTGATTTTCTGAATAAGTGCCTGACCAGTCAAAGGACTCATATTGCCTAGGTCAGATAGCTCTTCTGGCGGCTTACTTTCCGTAAAATATTTGCTAGAAGAAGCTGCCCTATTTACTGGGCCTGAGTTAGTGTTTTCCAGATTAGCTGTATAAAGCCAAAGGCCGCTCTCGGTTAATGATGCATCAATTCTGTTCTCCATCAATAATTTGCTAGTTGTTGCAATTTTGGACCAGTTTTCCTCCCCCTCGGGAAACATTTTTGCCCATTCCCTGGGATGGGAAGAATAGTGGTGGATTTTTTCGGGTGACAATTCCTCCAGGATAGGAAAGGTTAGCCCCTCTATTTCGTATTCTTCGCTTGGCTCGCCACCCTCTTGCGCTTCGCCGACAAGTTCAAAATCACCATTTGGAAGCCTGAAGCAAATATTCTCATCAATCAGCTTGCTAAAGCATAGATCTTTAATCGAATTCTCTACAATTTTTAGGCAGCTTGCCATTTCACTATCGAGTTCAGCCGCTAGCAATCGCACTGCCCCCCATACGACATCTGCACTTACACTTCTGCTACCTTTCCCATTTCTGTAAATCTGTGCTTGGTAGTTTATGGCGTATAGCGAAGCCTCAATCGCGAAGTTGGCGCATATCATTATATTTGCCTTTCCCCATTCGTCGGTATTGGGACGTACGCCCTCCCGTGGGGAATAATCGAATGCAGGTAGAGTAGAGACCTCCCTATTCTCCTTTTCGCTCTGACCTGCTGCATTGTCTTGATCGGATGAGTCAAGGTCCAGTCGATAAATACTCCTAGAGATTATTTCTTTATACTCTTCTCGATACTTGATAGCAGTTTTAGGCAATCCTTCCTCTGCTGCTTCCAGGTTTGTAACTAGATTGCTTGAAAGTGACCATTTCCCCGACTTTGGAGCCTGCTTGATCAAAAAATACCTATCGCCATGGGAATCAATATCACATGTGAATTGACCTGCAAATATGCCAGATTCATCCATCACGATAAACTTCAAGGCTTTTGCCTCCCGCGGCTTCATGCCCTCCCATAGATCCAGGATTTGCCTGTCTGTATCCGATAGCTGATTATCCATGGCTTATTGGGAAGCTCTGTGAAATATACGCTGCTAGGACTGGTTTGACTACTGCCAAAGTCAAACTTCTTCTTTTCCTAAAATAACGGGTTTAGGGCTCCCCTCTTAATTGATTTTTCGGCTTGTGTGCGAGTGCAGCATTAGGTGTTCCGATTCTGGCATCAAAAAGCTTCAGGTCGTAGCCCAGGGCTGATGCACGAACTACTCGCTCAAGGGCGCGCTAGCCCTTGGTGGGCCTTACCTCCAAGAATGCTGAGCCCAGGGCGTAGGTGGCCAGACCGGATTGCTGCTCGTAGCTCTGGTGGGACTTTAGCTGGCATTCAATCTTCTTGCCATCGAGGCTGCAGCTCCACTGCTACGGCCGGCTCTGCGGTTGTCAATCAGATCGGGGTGATCTGATAACCGTTGCTGTCCTTGCCGGCAGGCAGGAAGTCAAGGTCCTTGTTAATCGCGACCGCCGTGAAGCGGCAATAATCGACAACAATTCACCAATGTGGTCAACAGTTTAGTGAGATGTTGCAAAAGAAGGATTATGCCTGAGCATAGGTAAGCCGTAGTCCAAGGTCTTCGCTCTCCTCTGGAGTCATATACGGTTCCAGCAGTTTCCGAACCTCAAAGCACGCCGAGAAAACCAGCTTCTCCGCCTCTTCTGCATCGGGATTGTGCCTAAAAAGCTTCTGCATAGACATCAATTTTGCACAGTGCTCCATGTAAACCTGCCGGAGATATTGATCGGAGAGGTCGGACTTCAACAGGATTCCAAAGATGTTGTAAGCAAAATATAGCAGCGAATCGCCATCCCGGGGAGGCACCTAAGCAGCCTGCGTGCTCTATTCATGTCAATATCGCCGAAGGCTGAACAGGCTGATTCGTAATTGCACCTGAAGAGTCGATGGCTGCACATGCAGGGTCCAACTCACTTCCGAATAAGTTGTATCTACCACACGCGAGATCCATTCCGCAAAAATGCTAATCGTTTAACTGCCATATCTCTGGCCCTGCCGTTCCAAACCTTACAATGTATTGGCGTTCCACTTCATTAATATTCTGCTCTTTGCCAACATTCTCTAAATAGATCAATTTAACCGTGTGTCCACATGCAGCCGCTTTTGCAAGTGCATGGTGTATGCGTCTGTAGCCTTCGGGGTTGTTCTTGCGATATGGTTTTCCTGCCAGTAAATTCGCTACATTCCTTGCATAATGGGTAAGTGGTCGTGTTTCCCCCCTGCTTGATTTTCCAATATATTTTCCTAGGACTGAGTCGTCCTCTGACGATGTGATTTCCCACATGTATATTATCGCTTGATTTGGATCAATGCTTGAGGTTGCAACAATCGCAAACTCAAGACGCTGATTCATGCCATCGTTTGCCAAGGGGGCATCGTCGTCTTCATCGTCGTCTTCATCTTCTTCTTCATAGTCGTCTCCCGCTTCGACGTAAAACCAGTTCCAACCTAGAAAGATATTCCCTTTGCGATCTCTGCAGGTCTGGAATGCTTCATCCCATTCACCCAGGCGCTCATCCCCATCTTCGTCTCGTGCAATGTCTTCACCGTCATCAAATTGAACCAATCGACCTAACTGCTTCAGTATTTTCCATTGCTCGATTTCCAGATTGTCTACGCATGTAATGCCGATTAAGCCGCTGTCAGATGGGTAGCTAAAGCCTTCATCGTCTGCTTCATATTGATGGCTGTAATAAACGGAGCGCCCGACTCCCTCCATGTCAATTGCCTCGCCTTCGCATGCGTTGATGTATTCAAACCACAAATCTTTTGGAATCGCATAGCATGGATCTCCGATAAAGTATTTGCCTGGAGGAAAGCAAACGATATCTGAAGCGTCATCAGGGCTGTATGGTTCTGCAATTTTTCTCGGTTCGGGCTGCTTGAAGAGATTTGTCGCGTTAATTTGTTCTTCTTCAGAGTCTGAAGGCTGAGCAACATCTCTATGCTCCTTTTCACTTTGACCTGTCGTGTTGTCATGATCGGATGAATCAACGTCCAGTCGATAGATGTTGCTTGAGATGGTTTGTCGATACTCTTCCCGAGTTTTAACTGCTGTTTTGGGTAGGCCTTCCTCAGCGGATTCCAAATTTGAAACTAAGTTGCTTGAAACTGTCCACTCCCCTGTCTTTGGGGCCTGTTTGATCAAAAAATATCTATCACCATGGGAATCAGTCTCGCATCTGTATTGGCCGGCAAATGTGCCAGATTCATCCATTACGATAAACTTCAAAGCCGTTGCCTCACCCGGCTTCATGTCCTCCCATATAGCCAGGATTTGCCTGTCTGTATCCGATAGCTGATTATCCATGGCCTATTGGGAAGCTCTGAGAAATATACGTTTCTCGAACTGGTTTGACTACTGCCTCAGTCAAAACTCTTCATTTCTGAAAGTAATGGGTACTCGGGACCCCTTCAACTGATGTTCTTTTTGACCTGTGTACGAGTGCAGCATCTGGCGTCCCTACTCAGGCGTCAAAATGCCCCAGGCCGTAGCCCGGGTGATGCATGCAACTGCTGGTTGACTGGGATCCAGGGTCATCCCAGCATCCGCTGATCGTCGATCAGGAGTAGGGCTTCCTGTACGGCGGTGATGCAGCGATGGGCCCGGCGCTTGGCATCGTCCTGACCCTGGGCGCGCAATAGATAGGCCTCCATCGCCTCTGGAGTTTCGATCAGCGCCAGCAAACCGGTAGTTCGCGCGGGGAGGGAGCCATTGGCAAGCAGGAGGCTCACCAAGCCTTGCTCCCACAGTTGCTCCCCTGGGGAACCTGGAGAGAACAGATCCTGGTGCAGCACCGATAGAAGCGTCTGCTTGAGGGCATCGAGCTGACCGGACCGGAGGCGGCGACTGTTGGGCAGGCCCGATACAGGCTCCGCGCTCCAGCTCAGGCCCGTGCCCGGCAACCCCACAGTGGTGCTGGCTCCACCGCTGCGGTTCATCGGGATGTTGAAGGAAGCACCGCGGCCCCCAACGGAGATCGAACTCAGCCCTCCCTTGCTGAAATTGAAACGGAGTGGACCTAGGCGGGTTGAGCGGCGGAAACGGAAACCCATGGCGATCACCGGCTCTTGACGCAGTAGCCACCGGATGAATACCACCCCAGCGGGCACCCCTTACCGGTTTTTCGAATTGCCTCTCGCTCGTTACTGGGACTGCTGACGCAGTAGTTACCGGAAGAATAAAAACCCAAGGGGCAGCTGCCACTCTTTTCGATCGCGCCCCGGGTGTTGCCACCGCTCGAGGGAACGCAGTAGCTCCCGGAGCTGTAGTAGCCGAGCGGGCAACTGCCCACCTTCGGGAGGGGCTGCACGGGTTGCTGAGCCACCAAGAAACCAGCTGCGAGAGCTGGTGTTAAGGCAAACAAGTACGAGAAGACCATTATCGCAACCGGAAGGACGCGGCCAAGACATTGCTCTGGCCAACACGCACGCTAAGGATGTCGAATCTTGTAGGCACGCTCCTTCACGTGAAAGCTCTTGCGGCAAGATGCTGCATAGTGCAAGTCACGAGTAAGGACTAACGGCGTAAGTAAATTGGCAATCAGACGCATAGCATCCAAACCGTAAAGGGTCGAACCCAATACAACAACTCTTTGCGTACAGCAGTTGACGGAGGGCTTGGCAAAAGGTCTCTGCCTTAAGGCCTTGGGCACAGCATGGGTGGGGTAGCATGTAGCGGTATTGAGCAGTCCATCGAGTTCTGGCATAACCAGGTAAAGAGCTAGTGGACGACATCAGTGGCATTGTCTCTCAACTTCAGACGATCATTTCGTCTGAGCCAATGGAAGCCAAAGAAGCTGGAAAAATATTCAAACAACGCATAGGAATTGTCAAGGACGAAGAGTTCAACGAACGCATTGAGAGAGCCGTAGTTGAACTTATTCGCCTTGAGAAAGAAGTAATCAAGCTTTTCCCTGCGGCAACAGTATCAGCAGGTCGCCAGAGTCGTTGGTATTTGGGCCCTATCGAAGGAAGGTCCCCAAATTGGTTTGCATACAAAGAGCATCTTCTTGAAAAAGGATGGAACCCAGATGTTGTGGAATCAATAGACAGGACTTCCACCAAAATTACCAACGAACTTCTTTGTCCGAACGGGAAAGTGGATGGGCGATATCAAGGACTCGTACTCGGCTTTGTTCAGAGTGGAAAGACTGCGAGCATGGCTGCAACGATCGCAAAAGCAGCAGACAGTGGGTATCGAATGGTGATAGTCCTTGCAGGCATGACCAATGTCCTTAGACAGCAGACACAGCAACGTTTAATTTCCGACGTAGTAAGTCACAATGCATCGCGTTGGCATGAAGGAACAACGGTTGAAAGCGACTTTCAACTCGGTAGTGCTCGTAGGCTTCCAACAGCAGGGCGAGGCGGCTGTGCACTGTTTGTAGTCAAGAAGAATGCGGCTGTACTAAGAAGACTGAAAAAGGCACTAAATCAGCTATCTGAGGTTGAAAGGAAAGCACTTCCTACACTGATTATTGATGATGAGTGCGACCAAGCCAGCATCAACACGTCAGCTTACAAAAACTCAGTAACAAGAATAAATGGATTGATCAGGGATCTCTGCGACAAGCTGCCAAAAGTCACCTACGTCGGATACACAGCAACACCATATGCCAATGTCTTGATGTCGGAGACATCCGTGGATGGCAGCAGAGACCTTTATCCAGGAGAGTTCATTATCGCCTTGGATGAACCAATCGGCTATTTTGGTGCAAGAAGACTTTTTGGCGACAATAGCGATGCAGAGACAGATAATGAATTACCTTATATCAGACGAGTTCCACAAGAAGACAGAGTGTGTCTACAGCCTAGTTCCCGCAAAGAAAGAGATGCATTCAAACCTTTATTAACAGAAAGCCTTAGAGATGCTTGCAATTACTACCTTCTAGCTCTTGCGGCAAGGCGCGCACGCGGGCAAGGGCAGTCACACTGCTGCATGCTGATTCATACAACGATATACGCTGCGTGCCATCGCCATATCAAAACAACCGTACGGAAGAACTGGCTCGAACCACTACTTGAAAACTTGAGGAGCGGACAACAAAGTCAGTTGGATGAACTTCAAACACTCTGGAAGCGTGAGTCAATGGTCACGGATACAGAGAAAAGAGCCGACCTCGACTGCCCAACGAATCCAGAAAAATTTACGGAACTGATTCCCTTTCTTCTTCCTGCTGCGGAAGGAATCACTATGACAGTGGAGAACTCGGAGAGCGAGTTCTCCGAAAGGCTTGACTTCAACGCGGGGATCCCTGTTCACACCATTGTAATCGGTGGCAATGTGCTTGCAAGAGGATTAACAATTGAAGGCTTGATCTGCAGTTACTTTATTCGTACGAGCTCTCAGTACGACACTTTGATGCAAATGGGGCGCTGGTTTGGATATAGGGGAGGCTACGAAGATCTCCCGAGGATTTGGATGACACGAGAACTTGAAGACGCCTTCCGTGATCTTGTAGATGTCGAGGAGCTAATTCGTTCTGAAATCATCGAAATATCTAGAAAGGGATGGACCCCTTCCGAAATGGCTGTTCGGGTTCCCCAAATAGCAGGATTAAGCATAACGGCAAGAAATAAACTGGTAATGGAGAATCTTGATCAATGCGATATAAGCTACTACGGAACCCATGAGCAGACCATTAGTTTTCCTGTTGACAGGGAATTTCACATCTCCAATTGGGATGCAGGCAGCTCACTTGTCTCCGAACTTTCAGAAACTCGAGCTATTAGCCGTGAACAAAAATCATGCAACACATTGTTCAAAGATGTTGGATGTCGATCGATACTTAAATTCCTGAGGTCCTACAGTTTTGATAGAGATTCAATGTCAGGAATAACCGATTTCATCGAAAGAGAATTTGATAATGGCGAAGAATGTATGGAAGCCTGGAATGTAGGCGTAATTGGCGCAAATGGAGGGGAGCCAGTAACAATCGGATCTCTCACAGGCCACATGCAAATAAAACGAACGAAAATTTACCCCGGTCATCAAAGTAGGCTGGGAGAAGCGTTGGACGCGGAGCTGCAAAGTGTTATTTACATTAAAGCGCTAATGGGGGCTCGCGATTTACTTGTTGATGTGGATGCTTCAGAATACAAAGAGTGGATGAAGGATGTTGTAAATCCGGATTTCGATAGAAGCAAGGACTCATGGAGATCCGTAAAGCGATACAGGCAACATGCACTAGGAGGCAGGCCAATGCTGCTCCTTTATCCAATAGACCGCAAATCAAGTCCGAAAAATTGGCCACCGGCGAAGCCTCTGCCTGAATGCGTGAGGGTCCCCTTGCTGCATGGACTCAAATCACCCGATGACTTGCCCTTAAGCCCACTTGGTATAGGAATCGTCTTCCCAGAAGTTACCTCCGCAAATGCTAGCCATTTTCTGAGAGTCAAACTAAATAGGCAGATCGAAGGTGAGGAGCTAGACGATTCCGACATTGAGCAAATTGAAAAACAAGGGGAGGATGAACCATGATTGACAATATTCAAAAAATCTGGGAACAAATTCGAAAACATCACTCAGGGACTGAAGGAATCAACGCTAAGCCCCTGTGCGTTGAAGGCCTGAATGCTTCGGATGTCCTGCTATGTATCACGACTGACGGAAATCCAGGAATTCTTCTTCGAAATCCTGGTGGCACTGCTCAGCTTCCTAAACCAGGATGTGGGCGTCTAATTGTAAAAAGAGAACAGCTCCTGAAGCAGGGATCTCAACCCGAAGAATATATACGTATCGAATGTATTGATTCAGAACTTGTCCAACCCTTTGCGATGTTGACTAGTCAGGTAGTGGAATATCTTGCAGCAGGTGCGACACCTTCAAAAGCTTGCATCGAGGCTGTTTTGATATTCCGAAAACTTTTATCAAAACACGGAGGTATCCTACCAACCGACGAGGAGATTCTCGGACTAACCGGTGAATTGCTTTTAATTAGAACTCTTGTCTCGGTTAATCCAAATCTTTGGAGAGGATGGAATGGCCCATTGGGCTCAAGTAAGGATTTTTCGTGGGGGACTATTGATATCGAAGCAAAAGCCTCTCGCATGGCCGGTGAATCAAGCTTAACGATCAACGGCCTTGATCAACTCGAGCCTGAGCAGGGAAGGGAGCTGCTGATTCACCACTGTGTTCTTACAAACAATCCGATGGGGTCAGTTGATGTACCAACAATGGCAGATGAAATTAGGCGATGCATACTAGATCAAGATGAATTCGATGCACGCCTTTCCAGTGCTGGTTACCTAGAAGAACAGCGTGATCTATGGCTAGAACATCGATTTACGCTACATGAGTCGACTCTTTACCATGTCTTAGATGAGTTTCCTCGTATCCGTAAGAAGGATTTTCCCAACGGTGTCCTTCCACAAGGTGTTGCCAAGCTGCGATACGACATCCTCCTATCGAATTGTTCGATGTTCCGCCTAACACCTAAGGAAGAAGAGGTACTACTCACAAGACTAGCCGCCACAAAGGAAGAGCGATGAGTAGGATTAGGCTTCACAGCGAACCCTTCAGCCGGGACGGAAACCTCGCAGCGGATGGTGCAGCACGTCTACTTGGGCAACCGGCACTTTCTCCTCTTGAACTCGTAATACGGGAGACGCTCCAGAACAGCTGGGATGCATCCATGAACAACGAGGGGACACCGATCTACTCGATCCGGATCCGACGTCTTGATCCATCTCAGATGGATGCAATTCGAGCATTTTTCGCCGAGCTCCCACCCTCTGAAGCGAACGAACCGATCGCAGATTTGCTTGGCAGTTTTCTTAATTCCTCGGGTCTCGTTATGGAGATCTGCGATTCAGGTACACAGGGCCTTGATGGTCCAACCTCCGCATCGCGGGCATTAAAAGAAGGTGAATCAGCAAACTTCGTTAATTTCGTTAGAAACATTGGCAGCGCAAGAGATATCTCACTTGGTGGAGGCACCTATGGCTTTGGGAAGTCTTCGCTGTTCAAGATCAGTCACTGCAAAACAATACTCATCCACACTCTCTTCGAAGGAGAATCAGGTCTTGCGCACCGACTTATTGCCAAATCATTGGGCTCGGCCTTCGACCACAACGGTCGGCGATACACCGGGCGTCACTGGTGGGGAGCTGAGGAGGAAGGCACGGATGGCTCTGTTGACCCCGTGGTCGGGGATCAAGCAGCCAACTTGGCTAGCAGTCTCGGCTTACAAGAACGAATAAGCACAGACCAGCGGGGAACCACGTTGATGATTCTCAATCCCGATCTAGAGGAACTTGAAGAAATCTGCGCAAAAGTAGTAGAGCCGGTTGCCGAGATTCGAAACCGCATTAAGGCACGATTACAGGACACGATTCTCTGGCACTGCTGGCCGAAGTTCACGCGAAAGAGTGACGGATCTGTCCCGATGAAATGCAAACTCTCTGTCTTCGGCGACGAATTTTCACTTCCAGATCCTGCTGATATACAACCCTTGTGGCTCATGACTCAAGCACTTGCAAAGTCGCGTGACAGGGAAAATCTGATTCACTGCCAGCGGCCCAAGAAGCTACTTGGTTTCTTCGGAGAATCAGAGGCCTCCCTAGATCTAAATGCAGATGATAGATTCCGCATCTACCTCGGTGACTCAGCTCTAATCCCGGAGAAACTTCATCACGTAGCCCTACTAAGGCCGGCGGAGCTCGTGGTGCGTTACGTAGAAGGGTCAATAAATGAAGCCGACCGTAAGCAGTGGGCAGGTGTATTCATTACAGACATTGGTGAAAACTGCGAAGTAGAGCAAGCATTCGCTATGTCTGAACCACCTGCTCATGACGACTGGCAACCGAAAGCCGCACAGTCCCTTACTCCTAATCAGCGTACATACGTCCAAGTTGCCCTGACAAGGATTCGAGAGCGTGTCAAGAAACTATCTGGCAGTGACCTGAATCATTCCAATTTGGTTGCACGTGAGAACGGAAACTCCCTTGCCTCTTTGGCCGGTGAAATCGGTCGCTCACTTCTCGGCTACGGTCTCGGAGGAGCGGATGGTCGTACTCGGAGCAGCGGAGGGGGCGGTCAACGTCGTCGCGGTCCTACCAAGATCAGTACCCCTATCTCTATCGGCACAGGCATCACCAATGGTGCACCAGTCGCTACATTTAAGGTTCGACTGACTGGTGACGTTGGAGCTCAGCCCATCGTCGCGTTCAGTCCATGGGTCCAAATGGATGAAGGTAGCAAAGATCAAGTTGCGCCGAACGGTCAAGCACCACAGATAGTCAGTGTGGAGTCAGACTCACAGCTACTCGCTTCGGTGGAGAAAGGCTTCACATGTCCAGTAGTTGCAGGAGGTACTGTCATCCTAGTAAAAGTAAGCATCCCAGACTATGTAGCGGTGGGTGTAACTGCCGAGATAATTGAGGGAGGAAGTTTATGAGCAGGATTGCCTTCCCTTACCCAACACTGTTTCCATACGTTCCTGGAGAGGGCTCGTGGGAAGCGACGATTGACGGAACCCCGCGGATGTTCAAGGACGGTTCCGGCAGCTGGGACTACGATTCCCAACTGGACGTCGTCTGTCGCCTGCCATGGGCACCGAAGGAGCTGTTTGAAAAAGCGGGATTGGAGGATCTACTTGAGGGTGCGAGACTAGCAGTAGTTATCGCGACAGGAGCCTCAGAAGGCATAGGTAGACGCTTTATTGCAACAGACATCTCGATCCAAGAAAGCGAGCAGATTGAGGATGAAGGGACCGCTACGATCAGCTTCTCTGTTGACTCAGTTCGTATATGCAACCGCCTAAAAGTTTCACTTTTTATTTACTCCTCAGGTGGCAATATTGGAGGAATTGCAATTCTCAATGGGAGTGTTCTGTACAGAGAGGACACCACACTGCAATTGGAAGGGGATCTTGCGAGTTTCCCAATTAGGTCTCTCGATTTCGCTTCCAGCAACCTGGGTGATGGCTTCTGGCTTGTGGATTGCGAGGCCGAGAGCCTCGAGGATCCACTAATCTCCTCGGTCACACTACTTCTCAACACATCAAGACCTGACTTCATCGAACAACTTCAGAACGAATCTCCGAACACAGGCTCGTTGCGCTGGGCGGTACGGGCAGATGTTATGGCAACAGTTCTAACCTGGCTTCTAAACAACGAAGAATTTGGGTTTGACCTGACAATCCAATGTCCAGAAGGCTCCATTGGGGCAGCGGCGACTGCATGGTTACGGGGTCTTGGAATGGAAGGACAATCCGACATACAGAGGATTCGCGACACAATGGTCCGAGAACCAGGCCAATTTCGGCAACGCTGTCAGTCGGTTTGTGCACCTACTGAGGAAGTGGGATCATGAGGCTCATACCCCAGCTAACCAACGCAGCTGCACTACCACTGCTTGCTGAGATAGGTCGTAATGAGCCTACAACCTTTGAGACTGCCTATCAGCTCCATCATCCCCAGTCGTTCACTATGCCGACAGGGGGGTTTCCTGTCGAGGAAGGATCATTAAAATGGATCCGAGATAGCATCTTCAGCGCCGCATGCGAGCACGGTTTTCCTGAAACTAGGCCCACAAGCTTTCTCTCATTCGAGCTCAAGGTGGCGGAAGTGCTTGCATCCTGGGATCCTCTGTGGATAGAAGGCTCACCTTCTGGTGAGGCACTTCGCAACAACTGTTGGAGTTTTCTCACAATCGTTGTGATGCCAGATATTGCTCTCTGGCGATGGCCTGCCCCGTCTGATATCTCCTCTAACGGCAAAGCCTGGAAAGGGCGCATGCTTGGTGGCTCACGCAATACATTTCAGAGGATCTACCGCAGAGTCATGTGTCTTGACCGTGGAGCCGATCACCCCGATCGGTGGGGGCTGATCCGGGAGCTACAGGAGGATGACTTCAGCGCGATCCTTGAAAGGCCAGGCTTAAGCAGCAATAGGGACATAGCGGTTTGCCTCGGGGAGGAGTACTTGGCCATGAAGCAGCGACAGAAACATCGCAGTGCTGATGAGAGGCAATCTGTCTACAGGCAGGCGACCAAAGCCATCCGTGCTTATGGGGTTGTGCAGCCTCTTGATCTTCTTTCCAATGAGTTGCGTGCGCAGCTCGTCCAGGCGGCCTTCGCCCGATATGAGGAACAACTGTGCAGGGATCTTGTAGTCTCCAACTCTGCAGAGTTAAACGCCGCCCCCGCAATAAGCAAGGCATCTCCTTCTCTTGCCTCAAAAAATCCAGTCAAGCCCGCTGGCAGAAGCTTTCTAAGGCGACTACTTCAAGGTGGCTAAGGAAAAGTTTACATCGAATCTCACGTCTCTACGAATCCGAAATACCATGAAACGAGCAGGAAATTATACACGCCTTGAGAATACTATCTCTTCCTCACGAAATCATTGGCAGGCCTGCTTCATCAAATCGATCACGCAACTCGGCGCGATTGGCGGCGATCAGAGAGACGCATATCTTGAAAGCCCTGAGAGCACTTCCCGGATGTATATAACGGGCATTGCCTTTCGTCCGTTTCACGAGCACCCTCACATAGTGGTTTCGGCCCACACCAGCGATCTGCAACGGCAACAGCTGCCCTATAGATCCGACCATCAACATCACCTCCGAGCATTAGTCCAAGGTTGAGCTCCCTGAGCTGACGCGACTTCTCCCCTTCAAGCTCAGGCAGGTTTCTTACACGCGCAACTAGGCGCCCAAGGGCGGTGCTGCAGCTTCGATCAGCTGTTATGCCAACCATGGCTAGACATTGTCTAATGCGATCACGACCTACACCGGCGAATCCATCATTGCGAACCCATTCACTCCAAGGGAGTTCGTCCTTCAGTTGAATTGCAACATGCTCTAGGAGGTTCTCCAGCGCCTCGAAGCTGAAGCTCCTTAGTGTGCGTCTTCTATTCGGATCGTTGAGGAAAGCCCTGTGATCAGGCCATCGTGTCATTAACTTTGGCCAGAAGGCTTGTTGCTGTGCTGCAGGTAATCGGCTGACAAAAAATTCTCCCAGTAATGCCCTCCAGGCCTTGAGGGAATCCGCAAGATCAACTCTGTCCTCTCTCTGCCTCGCCCAAGGCAAAAGAGCATCTCCTCCTTCTTCTCGATACCAACGGAGTAGTTCCTGTCTCGCCCCATTCGGGTCGCACCATTCTTCGTGCGGATCAAAATCCACCACCGCCTTAAGCAAAGCACCACCAAGTGCTGCGCCGACTAAAGGCGCGACAGCTTCTCCGACCTGATAGAAACGGTTTGATGGTGGACCGTGGAAGCGGAACCCATCTGGAAATGACTGAACTCGGGCGGCTTCACGGATAGAAAGCGTACGATTCTGCTTCGGGTGGATATACCAGTATCCGTCCTTTGACATATGAGCCGTGACAGTCAGACAGGGTTCATGCGACTTCAGGATGTTGTACTTATTACTGAAGCTGTGTTCCTTGGAATCGGAGCCAGCCGGATCAACTGATGACTTTTTTGTCACTGAATAGCGACGCTGATCCTCATCGAGCTCGTGATAGCGAAGTCCTGTTTCTCGCATGAGCTCAAAGGTCACAAGGTCATCACCACGTACCTTGCGGGTAATGTGATCAGGTATCTCGTCGTCATTGATTGCCAGCCAGCTACGCATAAGTTGCTGATAGCTCGTCCTTGGGCCGCTATAAGCCCCGTTCTCAGTCCATTGCTCCCACCAGTCACCGACCAATGGGGGGAGGTCAGAAATTGCATCCTCAAGTGAAATCGCCTGTTCAATTGATGAGAATTCGGGCTCCGGCCACTGCAATGGTGCGGCGTAGCCGATACGCGTGCCTGCGATGAATAGCCGTGGTCGCAACTGAGGAGCTCCGTACTCCCAAGCATGAACAATTCGCGCATGAACGCGATACCCGGCCGCCTCCCCTCTACTTACGATTGCACGGAAGATTTCTTGGTCGCCCGTCAAAGCAATGTCGGGGACGTTTTCCATTAAGAAGGCTCTCGGCATTACCTCCTCAACGACAGTCATGAAGGACTCCCACAGCTCACGGCGACCTTCATTGAGCTGCATGTGCTGATCAATGACATCCTCGTTATGCTTTCTCCAGCGAATGCTGCGCGAAAAGGGTTGACAGGGTGGGCCACCAGCAACAAGAGCGATATCACCGCAGGCATTCAGGCTGCGGCAGATCTCTTTAAGTACCTCAGGGCTGCTCAAATCGCACTGGTGTGAACAGCCCCCGAAGTGATGCCTGTGGGTGGCTATTGAATCCGGCCTGATATCACAGGCTAAAACCACCTCGAAACCACCTCGATGCAGGCCAAGGCTTAAACCTCCTGCGCCTGAGAAAAGATCAACAGCTAGAGACTTTGAAGGTTCGAGGTCATTTACATAAGAGGGAAGATTACCCAGCTCACAGCTCTGAGGATGGGGATCCAGCCTTTGGTCAGGCCCTTTGAGAGCCTTTAGGCGGTGGGGATCATTTGCCAGAAGGCTTCTAACCATTACTTCATGGCCTCCCCGAGCCCTTCTCTAACGAGCTCGCGAATCTCTTGTTCATTGAGCAGATCGAGGCAAAGAGAGCCTCCTAAGGCGTTGATTCTTCTGACACTGGCTCTAACCTTCAGATCGGGCAAGTCGGCAAGCTCGCAAGTAAGCACTCTGTTGACAGAAGGCAGCAATCCATATTCACGGTCGCTGATGCCAAGGTGGAGCTCTTGGCTGCTAAACAGGCGCCTCACGAGGTCATAGTCCCCGCCTACCGGTCCGATCAGTCGTTCTGCAGCGAAGAACAACCTTGCGAAGGTATTCCGGCCTTGGCCGTTGATTGAAGGAGTGCCGAGAAAACGCCCAGACGGAATGGGTCTTTTTCCCTGACCCTTTAGGAAGCCTTCCTCTGGATCAACAGGAACGGCTCCGCGCCAGCGGCGCCAAACCAACTCTGGGTACCTAAGCACGCAGAACCAGTGCCATATCCGCATGTCTGTGGTGACTTGCTCTGGTAGATGTCTGAGACATTGATGTAAGGGCTCAACCAGCTCCGAGTCGATGGTCGAGTCCCCCACCCCCCTACCAACCATGGTTTGGATAAGTTCATCGAGTTTGCCTAGATCCACATCATGGTCTACGAGCTCGACCTTGATCTTTTCAGGATGGCGAAGAGCATTGACCAAGGCCGGCTCAGTTAGTGGTGTGCAAAGCCGAAAGAGTTGCTTGGTCATGGGGCTGTCACCTCAGTTGATGCGGCAATGGTCACGAGACCGTTCTCAGGCAAAATCTGCTGTGCATCGGCCATAGCTTCAGCTAGTTGAACAAGCTTGGTTTCCTCCTGAATAAGGGCTGGCATTTTCATTAACAGGCGGCTGAATCCTCCCGGAGATTTGAGTTCACTGGCGAGTAAAGGAAGAGCCTGAAATACCTGAACATCGGCCTCAACGAGTCCAGATGAAAACAGACCCAGCAAACGAATTTGCCAACCACTCAGTAATTCGAGTGCCTCTGTTACGCCCATGGCAGCATCTTCTTCAAGGATCATCTGGAGACGATGCAAAACATCTGCGACAAGAAGCGGCCAGACACTGGAGCAGATGGTTGTGAACAGAGCATCGCGCTGAAGAGCCCCGGCACTCCGGCGAAGGGATCGGCTCATTAACAGGCGCCGCAGTGGTGCTGCGATATCCGCATTCAGCTCTAGGGTCGGAGGCTCACCAGGCTGAAGCCTCCACAGTTGCTGGCTGCAGGCCGCCGGAAAATTCTCCCAACGAAGCTGGAAGATCGCATCGTCATTAGTGGAACGACCTGAGAAGCGGACCAAATGGATCCGGCTGCGACCAACGATCTGCCCGTTCCTTCCTGCCACCCCCTCCTGTTGAACGGCGGCCGTTTCTGTCCGGACAAGGAGTGCCTCTGCTCGAATCTCCTCGCCATCGAGCAGTGCTTCGTAGCTGACCTCTGCAAACCAGAGCCCTAAGCCATCAGGTTCTAGGGGAACAAGCTTGCGACGCCCTGTGGAACGGCTGATGAGACGACAATAAAAAGCAGCAGGAGGAGATAGCTGTTCATCAACCGGGAAGCAGTCCTCCCATCCCCAAGGAGGCGTCAGCAGAATTTCAAGCCTGACCGCACTGATGTCGTCTCGAAATCGAAAGGTGACCGCATTGCTCACCTCTTGGATGACCTCCTCAGCAATGCTTTCAGGGGCGGTGACACGAAAGGCGCCATCGAGGTCAACCGTTTTCCAAGGAAGGAATTCCATCGATCAGCCCCCCTGCCTGAAGCCTGATAGGCGTGGGTCAATCCCCGCAGGCGGATTAACAAGACACCTGAAAGGCAGGGATGAAAAGCCGCTGGACACCGAAAATACGAGTCTCCGTGAATCGGAATCGTCCAGTGACAGATCTCTGTCTGATCCGAGCAGCTCCATAGAACTGATCCGCCACGCCTCTCCTATCCCTGAATCCGAAATGCTGCGGAAGCTCAGACCCGCAACTGCAGTACTAGCTCCTTGACCATGGCGAACAAGTTCCCCTTGTAGGGCCCAGGCGCCTTTCCCTTCATCGAACCAAGAGCTCTCGCGGTCTAAGTGGATGTCGAGCCTGGTTTTCTCACCCCGTTCCAGGCTTGGGGCTGATGTTCGGCCTTTGCCAAGGTTGAGTAATCGCAACAACATATCTGGACCACGATCAGGGGCGACTTCCTCAGCGATCAATAGTTTCTGAATGACTAGCTGACGCAAACCAGAACGAAGGCTGCGCAACCGTCCAGCAGATCCCCTCCAGTCGTAGCTCTCCCTAAGGCGTCTTGTTGTCGGCAGCCAGTCGTCATGGGTGACAGGTTCTGCGGCGCGGAAATATTCCTCCACGTCCTCAGGCAGCAGTGTCTGCTTCTCCGTTGCCTCGGATGCGGGTGCCTGCACCAGGGCTAAGCCGACTAGCGCGACAGCGCAGTAGCTGCCGCCATCAGCCAAGCGATTCCCATCGACATAGTCAATGACCATGCCAGCCCCACGAACGAGCGCTATCGATGAGCGACATGGCAAGCAGATTTCTGCAGGTGAAACACGGGTCACAGCGAGCCGAATCGCCGTTTCACCAGCGTCATGCAGAAGATCAATTCTTTCAGCAGGCCGAATCCTTCGCGGTATGGGAAAGCCGGTGACATCCATGGCCGCACTGTCTCCAGGGGCAAGGGCCGCTGCTGCGGCCGGCTCTGTTCGTGTCGCCGCAAGGAACGGAGCCCACAAGCCGTCGATCTCAGCTCGGCAGACATGCGATGCAGTCCTACTTCCCGAGCGGAAGACCCTTGCCTGAACCTCAAGCCGTCCCCAACTGATGGCAGGCCAGAACCATTTCGCCGCTGCCTGGGTGATGTCATGGCACAGCTCCTCCGGATCCCTGATACCGAGATCAGAGGCCTCCTCACGATCAGGCTCATGGAAGCCGGGGATCAGAAGAGTCGTGCCCGATCCATTGATTCCCGCCCTATCAAGGAAAAGCGCAGCTGCTTGATCAGGTTGCTGCCAGGAGGAAAGGGCCACTGGAATCCCGTCACGCTGTTCGGGCAGGCCGAGGTAAGCACCATCTAGCCATGCTCCCGCCTCTGTTTCGTGAGCGGGGATCTCGCTCCGTCCGAAGACACGTAATCCCTGCTCTTCCTTTCCCGCAACACGGGATGAGAACAGAACCGTCAGAAGACGGGAATGCATCCAGCTGACTGCTTTGCCCAGACCGAAGCTGCCGCCACGACCTGTTTCATCGCCAGTAGAGAAGTTCTGAACACATAGCCGCCTGAAATTGCCTTCTTCGTCCCAGTCGCCGCCTGTTAGCCCCTCCGTATTGCTGTCACTGATTCGAAGGCAAACCAGGGTCGACGCAGCAAGAGCATCTAGCCCTGCACGGAGGGTGAGAGCTGCACCGCCCATTCCCTTAACAGTGGAGATGTGGCTTTTCAGACCTTCCCAATCGAAGGCTTCGAGCATCCGATCTCGTTCTTTTCCGTCGATCAGCAGCAGGTCGAAATAAACCCGCGCCTTCTGGCTGCCAAGGCGCCTGTCGCAACTGTTCTGGCAGACCTCGCGGACAAGTGTCTCCAACAGCGGACGCTTGCGCTGAGCAGATCCGCTCTCAAAGAGCTCGGCAGCCGCACTACCACCGCTGGCGCGGCCCTGGCCCAGTGACGGCGTCGATACCCACTTCAGTGGTGCTGGCATAGCCATTGGTTCAAGCCCTGACACTAGATGTAGTGCGGCCGACACGCCGCTCAATTGGGACAGTCCAGTCCAGCGGTCCCTCGTCGGTACTGGGCACAGGGAACCAGAAACGCTGGAGAGGAGATGATTTAGTCAAACCAGCCTTCATCGCGGGCCCACGTATAAAGGATTCCCTCAAGCTCCTCCAAGGAGCCGCTGTGTAGAAGGTTCGCGATCTCTAAGCGGAAGACCCCGTCTGCAGCTCGAGTGATGTGGAGGACTTCGTCGCGATCGCATAGGTCTTGGGTTACGGCTTCATTGTTCCAGTAACTGAAGACCCTCTCACCAAGGGAATCAGGGCCAGCCCAGGTCATGCGCAGAGTCGCACGGAACTCAGCAAGCGACACCATCACGACCACCTCCTTAGTACAAGTGTATTGTAGGCTTTGTCCGGGTTGCTTGCAACGTTCGCATAGCCAAAGCGCTCGCAAGAGTCCTTAGTGGTGTCAAAGAGGCAAGCCCTTGCCTGGTGATTCGCTATTCACCCCTGGGCCTGGCGTTTGTACTCCTGCTGCTCTTCCTCCCAGGCCCGCTGTAGATCCATGCGCGTGATCCGATAGCCCAGATGCCGTGCCGCCAGGATCAGCTCTGGGGTCGAGTGGTAGCCCTTGAGGGAGCGCCGTAGGGAAGGGTTTGCTTCTGCTTCGGCTACCAAGCGCTCCAGCTCAGACCAGCTCATGGCACGTCGCGTCGGGCCTCACAAGATGCCAAACACGTCTAGGTAGCGCCAGGTTCGCCAGAACACAGTCCTCCAGATCACCTTTCAGCACTGAGAAAACCGGCCGGGGAGACTGTCGCGCTATCAGCCATCCGCCAAGCCCCGCAAGGCGATGCGATGCTCATCGCTCAGCAGCCGGTGACACTCCCGGGTGTCGGTGGTGGCAGCCAACATCGGCGCCAGCCGATCCGCCAGGCCCAGCAGGGCATCGCGCACAGAACGGGCAGTCTCGAATGCCGCGGCGGCGACTTCGCGTTGAGAAACAACTTCGCCGCGATCCTTCAGCGCCGCGACGCGCTGCCGCTCTGCGGCGTAGTGCTCCTTCCGCCTGATGCTCTCGTTGACATCCTGCGGGATTTCATCCTCTGGCAGGCCCAGGATGAAGGCCTTGAGCTCGTTATCTGTTGGCGGCCTGGGCTCCGTCGGTCGGCATGCCTCACGCTCCTGCGGTGGCTTGGCGTCGGTCCTTCTCCGGCGAGTGTTCCTGGCCCACAACGCGTCAGCTTTCTCAGCATCAATCCAAACCTTGCCGTCGCGGATTACCTCCGCCGCTTTGATCCGCTGCTTGCGGGCTGTGTTGACTGCCGCCTCGCTGCATCCTCTGCGCTTGGCATAGTCAGCTTGGCTCAGTAATCCCATCGACTGCACTTAGCTACCCTTAAGTTAAGGAGCGCTCGCGTTAACTTAAGTGGGTCGGGGATGGTGTGCCCATTTGTGTCTGGGCTTAAGAGGGTTGGCGGCCTGCCGCTAGAAATTTTCTGCGGCAGCGTGGACCCGCACTAGACAAGCGAGGGGAAGGACCCAACTGCACCCCCTAATCCTTCGGGCCAGTTGTGCTTAAGCAAGGCGCAGTTGTTGATACTTTGCATTTGATGGTGATGGTGGGCCTGGTGGGTGGGCGTCAGGCGGTGGCCACAAAATCAAGGTCCTGCTGATCGCCTTGCTGATCCTCACGGTGGAGCCGAGCCAGGGCATTGGCTAATTGGTCGCGGGATGCCATCGGGTCCGAGGGGCGGTCCTTCAGCCATGCCACGACGGCAGGCAGATGCGACGGGTGTGGGGCAAGCCGCAGTTCACTCAAAGCCAGCTCTGTCCATTCCGTGACGGTCTTGGCGGGATGGGCTGGTGGGCTTGGCTTGGCTTGCCTCTGGGCGATCTGCTCAATCAGCTGGGTCTGGGGCGGAATCAGCTCAATAGAAGGCCTGGTGGCGGGTGTGGTGGGTTTGAAAGCAAACTCGGCGCTGTAGGCATTTGCGGTGTTCGAGACGATACACACCTTTTTCTCCATATACGTTTTTGGCTTGAAACCCACCACACTCACCACCGCATCATCAGAGTCCTTGCCCTGCAGTGCGCCTGGGGGTGGTGGGTTTGGGTGGTGGGTTGCCTCTGGTGGTGGGTTGAACTCGCCACCACCTGCCTTGGCTTCCGCCTTGGCTTGAGTCCACGGGTCAGGTGATGGGCTTGGTGGTGGGTTTGAGGCGCAACCCACCACCAATTCATCTGCCGTTTCTTCGCCATCTCGAGGATCTTCGATGCCAAGGTGGCGGGCGATGTTGAAGCCTTCCATCGCGTCGATGCTGTACACGGACGCCGATTTCGTCTTGCTGCAGGTCACCGCCTCTACTTTCTTAATTTCCCTGCCGAACCGGGTTGACGATCCGGCTTCATGCCCTTGAGCCTCTGCCCAGCAGCGCCACGACTTAAACAGCTCTGCAGCGGTGACACTGGTGGCCCCTGCCCCATACGTCTCAAGCAGGAACCGTAGTATCGGCTCGCGCTCCAGTGCCGCATCTTCTGCTGCAGTTTTCACGGCCTTAATGCTGCCAACGTTGGCCAAGGTGTTGTGCATGGTCTGCTCACCCATTGACCAGGCCCATTGGAAGATTCCAGCCGCCTCGGCGATCAATGTTGATTTGAGCTGGCGGTCGCGGCGGGCAACTTGTTTCGCAAACCGGAACGTGACTAGCCGTCGACCCATTCCTTCAACACCTGCACCTGATGCGCCGGGCTGATCGTTGTAGAAGCGCCAGATCACCACGCCCAGTCGATCGGCGCTTATGTCTGCGTAGAGCTTCTTTACTTCGACTGGTTCATTGCTCACCACGCTGTTAAAAACACCGGGGTCGGTTACACGACCTGATGCGTCAGCGTCGACGGCTACACGTTTGCCAATCAGCGAAAACAGTGAGTTTGGGTTGCTGAAAGATGCTGACTTGATCAGACCCACTCCACGCCGGCCGCCGCAAATTGCCTGTAACACCTCCGAGAGAGTGCCTTTACCGGTGCCCTTCCTGCCGTGCACGTCGAAGGCGACTTCGTGCTCAAAAGGCTGATCGCGGTCCTTGGGCCTCAGCGACCAGCGCAGCGCACTGCGCAGTAGCTGGATCATCTCCGTGTCTTCGATCGTTTCCTTCAGGAACTGGCTCCAGCGGCTGCAGGTTGCGCCAGGCTCGTAGGCGAAGGGGAAGGCGAAGGTCAGCAGATCACGGTGATCGTGGGCCGGGGTGAAGGTGTTGGCGTTGGTGTCGAAGGTGCCGTTACTGAAGGCCATCAGGTGTGATGGATCCCAGCCTCTGCGCTCCATCCGTGCGGCTAACTCATTTCGGGTTGAGCCAAACACTGTTGAGGCGCGTTTCTCCCAGCCCATCAGATCCATCCACTGATGCAACGGTGCGTTGAGTGGTTCGGCGCCTTTGCCGTCAACGGGGCTCCAGTGGGTTTGGTCCCAGAGGTAAAGGCCAAACCCTGGCCTGATTGCGTAGTCGTCCTTGAAAACTGCCCAAGCCATCACGGCCTTGTGATGCGATTCAAGCGGCTCTGGATTGAAGACCCACACCAGCACGTCTTGACCGTCTTGGCGCTTGGTCTTGAACGGTGTCCTTGCTATCGCAGCAATGAGGTGGAAGCATTCGGCGCCATGCCGGTAGATCAGGTCATCCACCCCCAGGCGGTCGCCGTTGAGGTCGTTGGGGAGGACCTCAATTAGAACCCTGGCTCCCTTGCTTTGCAGGAACTCGGCAAGGCTTTTCAGTGCGTCGATTACCTGGGGCTTGTGCAGGTCGGAGTCAAAGCACAACCGGACCTCGCGACCGTCCAGCGCCATCTCATCGAACTCGACAAGCGGCCTGGAATCTCCGCCGTCGTAATGGTCGCGCCATGCGTTGACACCTCCCAGACCGATGGTGATGCGCTTGGGATCGTGGGCGGCGGCGGCTTCGGTTTTCAGCTCACCTTCTGTGATCCGCAGCGGGGTGAAACGATCATTGAGTCGGTTCTCGTAGCTCCCTGCGGCGATGGCCAGGGCCGAGTGATAAATGCGGCAGCCGTTGCCCTTAGGCGAGTTGTATTTGCCGCCGTCCTGCTTGGATTGGATCTCGGCAGCGGTCAAGCGCTCGCGGATGAAAGGCTTGCCGTTGTGGCAACGCTCCGGGCTCCCATCTGGCTTGAGGTACGGAATCTGAAGCCGGCCATTGAGGCCAGTGCTCCAGCAGAGGGCCTCGATCTCCTGATCGGTTAAGGCGGATTGGCGAAGCTTCTCGCGATGCTCTGCATTCACTCTTCGGCCTCCTCGATGTCGGCGGCTCCCAGGGTGCGAACCACCACCTCCCTAACGGCCATGGCGTCGTTTATCTCCTGCTGCAGGCCATAGGCGTTCTGTGATTGCGTCACCGCAGGACCCGGCGGCTGCGCTGTGCGAGGGCCTGCATCGGCGACCGGTAGCCGCCATCGACCAAGAGGGGCTCACCACTGAAGGCCTCAATGCTGGCCGGATCAACCCGGCCGAACTCGGTGAATGCCTGCTCGCATAGATCGGCGTGCCATTGGAAGGGCGCGCGGGTCGTCAGGCCTCCCCGCCGGTAGTGCACGGCCTCACGGAAAGGCGAAAAGAGTGCGGCCCGAAGGCGCAGCAAGGTCTTGGGATGGATGCGCAGACGGCCGGCCATCTGGGCGGTATCGAGCCACGGCTCGGGATTTATCGCCACTTGAGGGTCTCCGAAGGCACTCTTCAGTCTGTGGAGGGAATGTTGTGCCTGAGAAGCATTGCAGGATCAGGCCTGCCTCAGAGCATCGCAGACCCAGGGGGCATGCTCCGAACCCATCAAGGACCGCACGACGCGGTCGGCGAAGGTGGCGCCCTTTTCCTTTCTGATCATCTTCAAGTGCCACACGAGCATGTACCCGTTGCGCTGTTGGATGGCTGTGCTGATTCCAGGCAGCGCATTCCAATTTGCGGAGTTGCGCTGTTGGATGGCTGTCCTGATTTCAGGCAGCGCATTCCAATCTGCGGAGTTGTCCTGCAGCTCGCCTCTGGCCATTGCCAGCAATGCCTCCTCCAGGCGAGCCCGCAACCTCCTGACCATCTCTGGAGTCAGGGGCTTGCCCTTGCTCGTGGCGCACCCTGCGGCAAACAGGTCACGACTCAGCGCGGACAGGCTCTTTTCTCGCCCCATGTCGAGCGTGTCGCGGTAGTCGAGCGCTTGCCGCAGGGCCTGGAGGTGGATCTGCTGATTTTCCTGCTCGCTTGCTTGGCGCAGCCCACCGAGCACCCGGCCGCGCTGCACGGCACGGCGCAAGCCTTCGCGGATCTTCTGGCCACGATCCTCGGGTGACGGCATGGCCCAGGCTCAGCTCGGAGACGGCCAGCGCGGCCGGGAACGGGTTGCACACGTTTTGCACACGCCTCGCGCCATGACACGCAATGAGACAAGCAAGATCCCAGCCCCCAACTACTAAAAAGGGCCCTTCCAGGCCCCATGGGTCATTTGGGTGATAAGGCTGACCTCACCCCATCTCCCTAACTAGGGTCAGGCAGCCACAGGGGCGGTCTGACGGGAGAAACGAACGATGTTGTTCGCTGTTACGTGTTTGCTCTTACCGAGCAGGCTTCAGTCACCCTCCTTATACCCCGTCGAAACCATTGCAGCCCCAGGATCTCGAGCCAACCTCAGGCCAGCGGGAGTTGGGGAATGGAGCTGAGCGGAATCGAACCGCTGTCCGAAGCACTGGTGTGAGCCACCTAGTCCGGTCGAAACCGGACCTTGCCATTGTGGCAGCAGTTGAGCGCTTCACGATGGACCAGGGGCAGGGGGTATGACCGAACCCATTTCTGGACTGGCGGTGGTGCCACCGGGTCTGGAAACCCCTGCCGCAGCCGAGCTCACGGCTTTAGGCGCCCACGCCGTGGTGCCCCTACGCCGGGCCGTGCGCTTCCAAACGGATCTTGCCGGCTTCTACCGCCTGCATCTCCAGGCCCGCCTGCCCTTTCGGTTGCTGCGCGAACTCACCCACTTCCCCTGCTTCGGCAAAGACGACCTCTACGACGGTGTGCAAGCAGCCGTCGATTGGCTGCACTGGCTGCCCCCTGAGGCCAGCTTCCGGGTGGATGCCAGCGGCAGCGCCCCGGGCCTCAACCACAGCCACTACAGCGCCCTACAGGTCAAAAACGCCATCGTCGACCTGCAGCGCCAGCACTGGGGCGCCCGCTCCTCGGTGAATCTCGACGACCCCGACCTGGCCATCCACCTGCACCTGGGCAACGCGCGGGAGGGAGGCAACTCCCGCCCTGGGGGCTACGGCAACGCTCGCCAGGGCCAGCCTGAGGCCACCTTGAGCCTGGATGGCAGTGGTGGCAGCCTGCACCGCCGCGGCTACCGGGCCGCCATGGGTCTGGCGCCCCTCAAGGAAAATCTCGCCGCCGGATTGGTCGCCCTCACCGGTTGGGATGGCAGCGTGCCCTTGGCCGATCCCCTCTGCGGTTCGGGCAGCCTGCTGATCGAGGCCGCCTGCAGCGCCCTGGGCCGGGCCCCGGGCCTGGAGCGCTCCTTTGCCCTCGAGCGCTGGCCAGATTTCGATGCCGCCCTTTGGGCCCAAGAACGTCAGCAAGCCCTGGGCCTGGCCCGGGAAACCTGTGGGGGCGGCCAGGCCCTGGCAGCGGTGATTGGGATGGAGCAGGACCCCGGCGTGCTCGATCAAGCCCAGGCCAATGCCGATGCCGCCGGCGTGGCCCCCTGGCTGGAGCTGCGCCTGGGCGATTGCCGCGACTTCCAACCGCCCAACCAAGCCGGGATCCTGGTCTGCAATCCCCCCTATGGCGAACGGATTGGCGAGCGCGACGCCCTCGAGCCGCTCTATGCGGATTTGGGCCGGATGGTCAAGGAGCGCTGCAGCGGCTGGAGCCTGTGGCTGTTGAGCGGCAACCCCGAACTCACCGGCGCCCTCAAGATGAAAGCCACCCGCCGGATTCCCGTGAGCAATGGCGGCATCGACTGCCGCTGGCTGCACTACGAGATTCGTTAGCGCCCCAGCAGGGCCTTGGTGGTTTTGGTGATGCCGGCAGTGGTTTCTGGCAGGTAGGGCCCCTGGGTGAGGCTGCCTCCCAGGCGCAAAAAGATTCCGGCCAGCACCAGATTCAGGCTCGCCAGGGCCAGGGCCCCGTGGATCCAGCTCCACGCCAGGGCGTCATGCAACCAGAGCAACAGCGCTAACTCTGCGCCAATCAACGAGAGCAGCAGCAGCACCAGGCCGCCACTGAGCAGCAGGGCTCCACTGATCAGGCGCCGCTTTTCCCGATCCACCTCCTGCAGGGCAATCCGCACATGCAGGTCCATGACGGAGGTCACCAGGGCGCCCATCCGGCCAGCCGCCGCGCGAGCCGTGCCCGTGCGGGAGCGCACCTGGGCGCTGGGATGGCCGTTATCGCTCACCTCGCTCATGACGAACGGCGACCTGAAGCCAAGAGCAGACCCAGCAGCACACCCACCCCTGCGGCGATGCCAATCGCCATCAGCGGCTTCTCGCGCACCGGCTTCTCAATCCTGGGCCTGAGGGTGGCATTGAGTTCATCAAGGAGGCTCTCCAACTGCTCCTCGAGGGGCTCCAGGGTGCTGGCCAGGCGGCTGGTTTGGTCGCCGGCCACCTGCAGCAGATCAATCAACTGATCTTTCACCACCTCAGCGGTGCGTCCCGTCTGGTTGGCAATCACCTCGGCCACCTCATCGAAGCTGCCGCGGGTTGCCTCAAGGGTGTGGCGGGCCACGTCAGGCCACTCCCGCTGAATCGTGGGGATCAGGGTCTCGAAGCGTTCGCGAAAACTGTCGAGTCCTGGGTGCTGCGGGGCCTCCCGCACAGGGCTTTCAGGGGTCATAGCTGCGGCCGCATCGGAGCTCTAATTACCCCAAGCTAAGGAGGGGGTTGAGATTCGGGAAGGGTCCGCTACATTTCTGCTGCTCGGCGCACGGGCCTGTTGGTTCATATCAATCAGGTCGAGCTCACCCATTTCAAGTCCTTTGGCGGATCGATCACGATCCCGCTTGAGGAAGGCTTCACTGTGGTTACGGGGCCTAATGGCTCAGGCAAAAGCAACATCCTCGATGGGGTGTTGTTTTGCCTGGGCCTGGCCACCAGCCGGGGCATGCGAGCTGATCGGCTGCCCGACCTGATCAACAGCTCCATGCTTCGCCAGGGCAAGGCGGCTGAAACGGTGGTCACCGTGCACTTTGACCTCACTGATTGGCAGCCCGATGGGGCTGAAGCCGGCCTCGAGGCCCCCGAGGAGGGCCCCTGGATCCAAACCGGGCAAACCTCCTGGAGCGTTAGCCGCCGCCTGCGCGTCGCCCCAGGCGGCACCTACAGCAGCAGCTTTAGCGCCGACGGCGTGGCCTGCAACCTGCAGCAATTGCAAACCCAGCTGCGGCGCCTGCGGGTGGATCCCGAGGGCAGCAACGTGGTGATGCAGGGCGATGTCACCCGCATCGTCTCGATGGGTGCCCGCGACCGGCGCGGCATCATCGACGAGCTCGCTGGCGTGGCCCTCTTCGACAGCCGCATCGAGCAGAGCCGCAGCAAGCTTGATGAGGTGCAAGAACGCCAAGAGCGTTGCAGCATCGTGCAACAGGAGTTGCTGGCCAATCGCCAAAAGCTTGAGCGCGACTGCGCCAAGGCCCGCACCTACCAGGACCTTCGCAACCGCTTCCAAACCGGCCGGCTGCAGGAGCAGGTGCTGGCCTTTGAAACCGCCCAGCACCAGGCCCAAGAGCTGGCCAGCCGCCAGCTGGCCCTCACCAAACAGCAGCTCACCGATCAGGAAGCGATCAGCAAGGCCGAAGCCGAGCTGGCCGTGGCTGCCACCCAGCTCGAGCAGCTGCAACAGGAGGTCAAAGCCCTCGGTGAAGATCAGCTGATTGCCGTGCAGGCCGAATTGGCCGGGCTCGAAGCCAGCGGCCGCGAACTGGCCCGGCAGGCGGACAAGCACCAGCTCGATGCCGAGGCCCTGCAACGGCAGCGGCGGGAGCTGGCCACATCCCAGGGGGACCTGCGCCAACAGCAGCAGCACCTCGATGCCACCTCCGACCAGCGCCAGCTGGATGACGCTGAAGCCGCCTGTCGCACCGCCGAAGCTGCCGTGGAGCTCTCCCGCCGCCGCCTGGGGGAAGTGGCTGGCCGCTCGGGCAGCTGGCTGGAGGAGCAAAAGCAACGCAGCCAAGCCCGTCAGAAGCTCAGCGAACAAATCGCCCCCCTCGAAGCCGAGCGCCAGCAGCTCGGCGAGCGCCTGCGCCAGAACCAGGAGCGGCTGAGGGAGGTGGGCACGGAAGCCCAGGAGGAGGGCGAATCCAACCGCAGCACCCAAGCCAGCCTGCAGGCCGCCGATGGCGAATGGCAACAGCTCCTCGAGGCCGTGCACAGCACCCAGCAGCAGGTGCAGGAGCTGGCCGAAGCCCTGGCCTTGCAACAGCGCACCCGCAGCCGGCTGGAGCAGGAGCAAACCAGCCTCGAGCGCGACATTGCCCGGCTCGATAGCCGACGCGAAACCCTCTCGGAAAGCCGGGGCACCGGTGCCCTCAGGGTGCTGCTCGAGGCCGGCCTGGAAGGCATCCATGGGGCGGTGGCCCAGCTGGGGGATGTGGATGAAAACGTGCGCATGGCCCTGGAAGTGGCGGCCGGCGGCCGTCTGGCCCAGGTGGTGGTCGACGACGACCGCATCGCCGCCAAGGCCATCGAGCTGCTCAAAAGCCGGCGAGCGGGTCGGCTCACCTTCCTGCCGCTCAATAAAATTCGCGGGGGCTCCAGCAGTGCCAGCGGCTCCAGTGGGGGAGCTGCCCTACAGCGGGGCACCGGCCCTGGCGGCAGTCATCCTGGCGGAGGTCCTCCCGGAGGTGGCGGGCTGGTGGGCAAGGCGGTGGATCTCGTGCGCCATGAACCGGTGTATGCGGAAGTCTTCCGCTACGTCTTTGGCGACACCCTGGTCTTCGACAACCTGGCCAATGCCCGCCGGGAACTGGGCCGTTGCCGGGCCGTGACCCTCGATGGCGAACTGCTCGAGAAGAGTGGGGCCATGACGGGCGGCAGCCTCCAACAGCGGGGCGGCCAGCTCAGCTTTGGCAGCAGCCAAGACGGGGATGAGGCCGAACCGCTGCGCCGCCGGCTGCTCGAACTTGGCGAAAGCCTCCTGGCCTGCCGCCGCAAGGAATCGGACCTCGGCCAGCGCCTCGAAGCGATCCGCCCCCAACTGCTGGAGCGCCAGCAACGCCAGGCCGCCCTGGAGGCCGAGCGCAGTGCCGCCCAGCGGGCCCTCGCGCCCCAATTGCAACGCCAGGAACAACTCTCGAGTCGTCTGATGCAGCTGCAGGAAGCCCGCAAGGCCGATCTGCAGCGCCAAAAGGAGCTCGAAGAATCCCTGCAGCCGCTCCAGCTCCAGCTCACCAGCCTTGAGACCGCCGAGGCGGCCGCCCAGGCCTCCGGGGATTCCGCCCGCTGGCAAGGCCTGCAAGCCGAGCTGGAAGCCGCCGACCAGGCCCTGGCCCTGGCCCGCCGCCAACGGGATGACCTCCTGGCGGCCCGGCGCGAGCGGGCGCTCGCCGCCGAACGCCTCAGCAACCAGCTCGAAGCCCTCGCCGACGACGAACAACGGCTGGTGGCAGCGGTGAATGCCCTGGTGGCCGAGCGCACCGCCTGGAAAGAACGGCATCAAGCCGACCAGACACGCCGCACCGCCCTGGAAAGCCAGCAAAGCGATCTGCAGACCCGCTTTGGCGAGCGTCGCCGCGCCCGGGATGCCGCCGAAGCCCAGCTGGGGGCCCAGCGCCAGGCCCTGCAGCAGCAGCAATGGGAATGGCAGCGGCGCGGAGAAGAGCTCCAGGCCATCGCCGAGCAACAGCGGGGCGACCAACGGCGGCTGGAACAGCTCGAGCGCGAGCTGCCCGACCCCTTGCCCGAAATCCCAGACGACGTGCGCGAGAACGGCCTCGAAGCCCTGCAAAACGAGCTGCGCAGCCTTCAGGCCCGCATGGAGGCCCTCGAGCCCGTCAACATGCTGGCCCTTGACGAACTCGAGCAATTGGAAACGCGCCTCGCCGAGCTGGAGGAGCGCCTCGACGTGTTGAGCAAGGAGCGGGAAGAGCTGCTGCTGCGGATCGAAACCGTGGCCACCCTGCGCCAGGAAGCCTTCATGGAGGCGTTCACCGCGGTGGACGGCCACTTCCGGCAGATCTTCGCGGGGCTCTCCGATGGCGAAGGCCATCTGCAATTGGAAAATCCGGAAGCGCCCTTGGAAGGGGGATTGACCCTGGTGGCCCATCCCAAGGGCAAGGCCGTGCGGCGGCTGAATGCGATGAGCGGCGGTGAAAAGTCGCTCACGGCCTTGAGCTTCCTCTTCGCCCTGCAGCGCTTCCGCCCCTCGCCCTTCTATGCCCTCGACGAAGTGGACAGTTTCCTGGACGGGGTCAATGTGGAGCGGCTAGCTGGCCTGATTGCTAGCCAGGCCGACCAGGCCCAGTTCATGGTTGTCAGCCACCGGCGACCCATGATCGCCGCGGCCACCCGCACGATTGGGGTCACCCAAGCCCGCGGAGCCCATACGCAAGTGGTGGGATTACCGCCAGCTGCTTGAGCTTGGGGCTTGCGCCACAATGGGCCGTTAGGGCCAAGGCTGAACCCATTCTTTGACCTCCTCGATTCCTCCCTCTGCTGACCCTGGAGCGGCCAACGCTGCTCCCCGTGACCGCCTTTGGCTGCGCTCGGAGCTCATGGGCACCCAGGTCATTACCCGTGACTCGGGGCGCCGCCTGGGCGTGGTGGGAGAGGTGGTGGTCGATATCGACCGCCGGGAAGTGGTGGCCCTCGGGCTGCGGGACAACCCCCTCACCCGCTTCCTGCCAGGCCTGCCCCGCTGGATGCCCCTAGATCGCATTCGCCAAGTGGGCGATGTGATCCTGGTGGATTCGGCCGATTCCTTAAGCGAAGGGTTCAACCCCGAGCGCTACACCAAGGTGATCAATTGCCAGGTGATCACCGAGGCGGGAGAGCAACTGGGTCGGGTCTTGGGGTTCAGCTTCGACATCGAAACTGGTGAGCTCGCCACCTTGGTGATCGGGGCCGTGGGGGTGCCGCTCCTTGGGGAAGGGGTGCTGAGCACCTGGGAGCTCACCGTTGAAGAAATCGTGAGCAGTGGGCCCGATCGCATCATTGTTTACGAAGGTGCTGAAGAGAAGCTCAAGCAACTCGGCACCGGTCTGCTGGAGAAACTTGGCATCGGTGGCCCGAGCTGGGAACAGGAGGAACGGGAGCGTTTTCGTACCGGCATGGTGCCCGTGGAAAACCAATTGGCCACCGGTCAGGCGAGCGTGCAGGAGCAGCGCCGCATCCAACCCGCCACCAGCAGGGCCTTTGAACCCGAAGAGGATCTGGAGTACGTGGAACTGGAGGAGCGCCGCCAACAGGAACCCCTGCGCCAACGCCGCTACCTGGACGACGAACCCGAAACCCGTTCCCAAGGGGGCAGCTACCCAGAAGGCCGTTTTCAGAAAGACCGCTTTCAGGAAGACCGTGATCAGCAAGGGCGCTATCAGGAAGGCCGTTATCAAGAAGGGCGGTATCAAAACGAGCCCTACCAGGACCAACGCTCCCTCCAGGAGCGCTCTCCCCAAGACAGATATCCAGCAGACGGATATCCAGCAGACAGGTATCCCGAAAACCGGTTTCCAGAAGACAGGTACCCCGAAAACCAGTACCCAGAAGAGCGCTACCCGGAAGAGCGCCAGCAAAGCGCACCCCGCCGCGCCCCTGAACCCCGCCGCCCAGCGGAACCCCAGCCAGAGCCCCGGAGAGAGACCAGCCGCGAAGCCAAGCGGGAACCCATCGATGTGGAAGCTGAAGACCTGGGCGATCCCTGGTGATCTCAAGCCCCGAAGGCCCTGGGTCTGACGGTGGCCTTAACCCTTTTCGAGGGGGCTCAAGCCTTCTTGAAGGCCAGGGAGGCGGAGTTCACGCAGTAGCGCTGGCCGGTGGGAGCAGGGCCATCGTTAAACACATGACCCAAGTGAGCATCGCAATTGGTGCAACGAATTTCGGTGCGCACCATGCCGTGGGTGCTATCGGTGAGGGTGGTGATTGCCCCGCTACTCACCCCATCCCAAAAGCTGGGCCAACCGGTGCCCGACTCAAATTTGGTGGCCGAACTGAACAGCTCTTCCCCACAGCACACGCAGTGGTACACCCCGGTGTCTTTGTTGTTCCAATAGGCCCCGGTGAAGGCGCGCTCCGTGCCCCCTTGGCGGGCAATACGGAACTGATCTGGGGTGAGCCGATCGCGCCACACCTCCTCAGCCACGCCCCGGCCCAAGCCGCTCTCCACACCACAGGCCGATGCTGGGGCACTATCTAGTGCGGCGCTGTCGACTGCGGAGTTTTCTGCTGCGGAATTCTGGGAACGATCAGACATGAAAGGCTGCAACCCCAACGAAACCAGGTGATCCAAGCCTAGGCATTGAAGCCAGCCGGCAGGAGCTCCTCCACCATCGAAGCCAGGCTGGCCACCGCCCCCGGCTGGCCCCTGAAGCTGCGCAGGTCATCCCGGAGCCCGGCCAACCGCCCTGGGCTGGCGAGCCAATCCGCGGCCTCCTGGGCAATCTGCTCCGGGGTAATTGGACCAACCCGCTCGGGCACCACCAGGCGGCCGGCGGCGATGTTGGGCGAAGAGAGAAAGCCCCGATGGCGCAAGCGCCAGGCGGTGAGGGCAACCCCAAAGAACCAGCGCAGCATCGGCAGGCGCCCCAGCAAACCGGCCAGGCCATCCCAGGCCTGCATCACATGCAGATGCTGGGTGGGCACGAGCACCAACATCGGTAGGCCGAGGGCCGCCAGTTCCGCCGTGTTCGCCCCAACGGTGGTGAGCGCCAATTGGCATTGGCTGAGGGCGCCATGCACCGGGTTCTCCAGCAACACGGCGATGCGCGTGCCCGCAGGCGTTACCAAGTCATCACCGACCAGCTGGGGGACTCCCGAGCCGTAGCAGCCTGCGATTGGATTGCTGGGGCCGGCGTAGTGGAGCAGATCCGCCACCGTGGCCGTCGGGGCCAACGGCAGCAGAAACCGGCAACCCGGGCGCAGGGCCGCGAGGCGATCGGCTGTCTCCAACAAAAACGGCATGCCCACCCTCAATTTCGCCCGTTTCGAGCCAGGGAAAAGGGCGATCCACTCACCCGGGGGCAAGGGGGCTTCCCCCCGGGCCGCTTCTGAAAGGTCGGCCATCAGATCGCCCACCACGGCTGCCCGTGGCGACCAGCGCGGCGCCAGGCTTGCCGCCGCCACCTTCCCCATCAGGGCAATGCGGTCGTTCCATTGGGGCCAGCGGACGACCCACTCGGCATAGGTCAGGTGGCGGTAACCCAACCGCGCCGAGAGCAACACCGTCCAAAACTGATCGCCCCCCAGGAACACCACCACCCCCTGTTTGGGCCAAGGGCCAAACCGCTGGGGCCGCAACAACAGCGACCAAAACTGGCGAGCTGGGCTGATCCGCTCAAAGAGGTTCCAGCGGCCTGCTGCCCGATCTTCCGAGCCCGTGCCGTTGGGGCAGGGCACCAACACCAGCTGGAGACTGCAGGGGGCATTGGGGTGCTGGGGACGCAGCGGCATCGAACGATGCAGGCGCTGGGCCAGGGGTCTAACCCAGGTTGAAAGTTCGCCGGGGCCATTGCTGACCAAAACGATCGCCACTGAGGCATCACCAGCTCCGGAACCAGCGCTGGCGGAGGACTGGCGAGGACTCAAGTTGTAGAAATGAAAAATGCGGATGGCGAGACTTGAACTCGCAAGGCCGAAGCCACACGCCCCTCAAACGTGCGTGTCTACCAATTCCACCACATCCGCTTGTGATTCGGCTGGGCCCTAAAGCCCCTCCGGGTGGCACGGTTAGCCCCTTGGGGCTCTCCGGCTCAGCAATATACCTATCGGCTTCAGCCCGGTAAGCACTGATACAGTCCGCCACAGCCTGTATCAGCTGAGTCGCGGCGGATGTCCATCGGCAAATTGCTGATCGCCAACCGGGGCGAGATCGCCCTCCGGATCCTTCGTACCTGCAGGGAGCTGGGCATCCCCACCGTGGCTGTGTACAGCACGGTCGACAAGAACGCCCTGCATGTGCAGCTGGCCGATGAAGCCGTCTGCGTGGGGGAAGCCCCCAGTAGCAAGAGCTACCTCCATATCCCCAACATCCTGGCCGCCGCCACATCCCGCGGCGCCGACGCCATTCACCCCGGCTACGGCTTCCTGGCCGAAAACGCTCGTTTCGCCGAGATCTGCGCCGACCACGGCATCACCTTTGTGGGGCCATCGCCCGAAGCGATCCGCTCCATGGGCGACAAATCAACCGCCAAGGCAACCATGCAGAGGGTGGGTGTTCCCACCATCCCGGGGAGCAAAGGACTGCTCGCAAACCCCAGGGAGGCCGCAGCCATGGCCGAGGGCATGGGGTATCCGGTGATGATCAAAGCCACCGCCGGTGGTGGCGGTCGTGGCATGCGGCTAGTGCCCTCGGCCGACCAGCTCGACAACCTGTTCAAGGCCGCCCAAGGCGAAGCAGAGGCCGCCTTTGGCAACCCAGGCCTCTACATGGAGAAATTCATCGATCGGCCCCGACACGTGGAAGTGCAGGTGCTGGCCGATCGCCACGGGAATGTGGTGCACCTGGGTGAGCGCGACTGCTCGATTCAGCGCCGCCACCAAAAGCTGCTGGAAGAGGCCCCCAGCGTGGCCATCAACGCTGATTTAAGGCGCCAGATGGGGGATGCCGCCGTGGCTGCGGCCCGCACCATTGGCTACGAGGGTGCCGGCACCGTGGAATTCCTGGTGGATCGGAGCGGCAGCTTCTATTTCATGGAAATGAACACCCGTATCCAGGTGGAACATCCTGTGACCGAGATGGTGACGGGGATCGACCTGATCGCCGAGCAGCTGCGCATCGCCGGAGGCGAACCCATCTCCGTCAAGCAGGAGGAGATCAAGCTCACTGGCCATGCCATTGAGTGCCGGATCAACGCCGAGGATTCCCGCCAAAACTTCCGCCCCTCCCCGGGCAAGATCACCGGCTGGCTGCCCCCGGGTGGTCCGGGCGTGCGGGTCGACAGCCACGTCTACACCGGTTACGAAATCCCACCCTTCTACGACTCGCTCATCGGCAAGGTGATCGTGTGGGGAACCGACCGCGACCACGCCCTCAAACGGCTGCGCCGGGCCCTCTCCGAATGCGCCGTGACCGGCATCCCCACCACGATCGAATTCCACCTGCAGCTGCTTGATCGCCCCGAGTTCCAGAGAGGCGACGTTCACACCAAGTTTGTGGAGCAAGAAATGCTGCCCCCGGGCAAGTAAGGCCTCAAGCCACCATCTGCTGATGCAGGATCAATTGGGTGAGTAGGCCCTGCTGGCCCACCACCAGCTCCCGAAAAAGGCTGATCAACCCCACCCAGACCACCGGGGTCACATCCACGCCGCCAATCGGTTGAATCAGGCGCCGGGTCAGGGCCAACAGGGGCTCCGTCGGGGTACCGATCAACCGCATCACCCCCTTGGTGAGATCAATCTGGGGGTACCAGGTGAGCACGATCCGAAACAGGAACAGCAGCGTCCACCCCGACAGGACAAGGCCCAACAGCAAGTTTCCCCAGGCCAATAGGGACGAGGGCTGGGCCATGCCGGACCATGCCAAGCCTAAAAGCGCCGTCACAAAGCTCTAAGCAGCTGGCCCATCAGCGTAGGAAGTCGGCTTGACTCCCTAGGATTCTTTAACGCTTGTAGCCCAACAGTCGGCTGTGCCATGACCCCTTCCCTCGCCAACTTCCTGAGCAGCCTCGGTTGGGGCGCGGTGATCGTGGTGGTGCCCATCACCATTGCCCTCGTTCTGATCAGCCAAAACGACCAGCTGGATCGTCGACTCTGATTGTTTAACGCCCCCCGATCGCCTGACGGAGAGGGTCCCTACAGTGAGTCGATCAACAGGGCTTCGAACGCGGAGCCTCCTACGGGTGACACACCGTGGTTAATGCCAGCCTCAATTGGGCCAGCATCGTGGGCATTGTGCTCGCGGTGGGCGGGGCACTTCTCTATTTCATGCGCAGCTTTAAGCCTGCGCTGGCAAGGGATTACGACGTCTTCTTCGCAGCCATTGGCCTGCTGTGTGGTGGCATTTTGTTTTTCCAGGGTTGGCGCCTGGATCCGATCCTGCAGTTCGGCCAATTTCTGTTGGCTGGATCGGCCGTTTTCTTCGCCTATGAAAGTGTGCGCCTGAGGGGCGTCACCACCGAACAGGCGCGCCGATCGTCCTATTTCGACGACGAAGAACCCGCTCCCGCAGGTCCCTTCCGGCCCCGCATGGGGGGCCGCAGCTGGGGAGAAGGGGAGAGCGATCGCTTCGATGAGCCTGAGCCCTTCAAACGCCGGATCCCAGCACGGGATGGTGAGGATGACGGCGAAGACCTCTACCGCCCTAGGCGGAGCAGCCGGGTAGCGATCCCGGAGCGCGCCGAAAGCCGTAGGCCCGCGGCCCAAGATGATTGGAGCACCGCCGATCGCAGTCGCTTCAGTGCCGGTGGCCAGGGGAGCTCCAAGCCTGCCAACGATTTTGGTGCCCGTCGCCGGGACCGTGACGATGGCCCTGAAGCCCGCCGCGGCAGCCGGCCCGTGGCCAGCCCCGAAGGCATGCCCCGTTCAAGCCGCCGCGGCCCTGGCGGAGCGAGTGGCCCTGGCAATGCAACCAATGCAATGGGCGAACCTGGCGCCAGGTCGATGGGAGAGCCCGCTTCCCCCCGAACCGCCGGAAGCATGCCCCAGGGCACCCCAATCCGGGGCAACCGCCCAGGCACTGCGTCGAGTGATTCCAGGAACCCGGATTCCCCTAGCCCGAATTCGCGTAGCAACATCAGCGACGCAGACTTCAGCCCCATGACGCCTCCAAGCCCTGGTCCCAAGACCGGCGGACCTCGGCCGCGGGACAACAGCTCCCGCTTTGACGACTGAGCAGGCTGAGCACTGAGCCACCATTCCAACCACCGCTTGCAAACCCCTGGCCGGGCTAGTACCCGTGCAGGGGCCACTGCCCGCGTCATGGCCATCACCCTTGGCTTGGCAGCATGCCTATGCAGCTGTTCAGGCGTGGGGCTGTTCGGCAGGCGAAGCGTTGGTCCCCTCGGTCCCCTTGGCGCCGAGGACCGTCAAGACCCGGCCATCAGCGGCAATGGCCGGTTTCTCGCTTCGGTGCTGGAACAGGGGGGCAAGGCCATGGTGGTCCTTCAAGGGCAACCAGGCGGTCAAACGGTGGCGTTGCGCCATCTGCGCGGCCACGAGCCCCACAGCTCGCCATCCTTGAGCTGGAACGGCCGGTACATCGCTGCCCTCGTGCAGCAAGGACCTGAACGGGTCGCAATCCTGGAAGACCGCGCCAGCGGCAAGTTGCTGCGCCTACCGCTGCCCAATGGCAGCCAGCCCGCACGCCTCAGCCTGGCTCCTGACGGCCAGCGCATCGCCATCGAAGTAACGGAAGGCGGCCAATCAAGGGTGCAACTCTTTGATCTCACGGGCCAGCTCGAGCCAGACCTCACGGGGGGACTGGCGGTTCAGGGGGGGCCAAGCGCTCCATGACAGCCCCCAGCCCCATGATTGGGATTAGTCAGCGCATCGGCCACAGCCGCAGCCATCGCATCAGCCACACGCTGGGGCTTGCCTGCTCTATCGCCGCCAGCGCAGGCCTCCTCAGCGGCTGCATGGGTCCCATGCCAACACCAATGGCGGCCCTCAATCGCCAATTGGCCATGGCGGGAACCAATCGGGCTCCCTCCCTGTCCGGGCGCTGGCTGGCTGTGATCACCGGAAGGGGCGGCCGCGACCAGGTACTCCTGCTGGATGTGGCACGCAACGCCCCCGTCCAGGTGCCGGGACTCAACCGGGGCGATGCCCAACCGATCAGCGTGGGTGTGGATGCCAGCGGCGAGAGGCTCGCCCTCGTGCGGCAACTGGAAGGGCGCACAGAGCTGGTTCTTTACCGCCGATCGCTGATGAGTTTGCAGCCGATTCCCATGCAGCCGGCCGGAGTTCCAAGCCAAGTCACGATGCGGGCCGATGGCAAGGAGATCGCCGTTCAGGTCAGCCGTGAGGGACTATGGCAAATCGATCTCATCGCCCTGCCCTAGGCACCTGCTCGCCTAGGGAACTAGGCCAGCCCAATGCAAAAAGGTGTCGCCGCCCATCAGCTCAATCGCCAAAACCGCCACAAACCCCACCATGGCGAAGCGTCCGTTCACCCGCTCCGCATAACCACTCCAGCCGAAGGCCGGCACATTGCCAGTGGTGGCACTGGTGGCCACTGAAATGGTTGGGGTGTCGGAGAGTTGGGGAGATTTGCTCATCAAGTCAGACCTACTGGCCAAAGGTATAGCTGGCTGACGGCAACAGCCGCCAGGCGCCGCTGCCATCAAGTTGAAGCACAGTGTCGTGATAGTCCTTGAGGGTGGGGCGATGACCGACGCTGACGAAGGCCATATCCTGCTGCACCAATAGCTCATAGAGCCACTTCTCCGTGTTCACATCAAGCGCACTAGTGGCCTCATCCAGCACCACGAACCTGGGGGAGTTCAGCAATAGGCGGGCAAAGGCAAGCCTTTGCTGCTCCCCCAGGGAGAGCAAACGGGGCCAATCCTGCTTGATGTCGAGATCGGGATAGCGATGAACCAGGTCCGGCAGCCGCACCTCCTCAAGCACATGGCGCAGCTGGGCATCACTGAAGCGCTCGCTGCTCTGGGGATAGCAGAGCTGCTCCCGCAGGCTGCCCAGAAGCATGTAAGGCTTCTGGGGAATGAACATGAGCTCACCCACCGGCGGGCGATGCACCCGGCCAACCGTGGCAGGCCAAAGGCCACTGACAAGACGCAGGAAGGACGTCTTGCCGCACCCAGAGGGGCCCACCACCAGCAAGCGCTGACTGGGATCAATTTGAAGACTAAGGTCGTGGATCAGCCTCCGGCTGCTACGCGGTGGGACCAGATCCACATGGCTCACAAGGATGGAATCCGCCGACTCAGCTGCGACGCTGGATTCAGACTCCAAGACCGAAAGGGCGGCAACCTCGCTACTAATGGCCTCCACCTTGCCCTGGAAGCCCTCAAGACGACTGATGGAGGCAGAGAAGGCGGCCAAGCGGTCGATGTTGTTGACGATATAACTGACCGAGAACAGCACCTGTGAGAAGGCAATGCTTGCCTGGCCGAAGACCCCGAAATCGACCTGCTTCGAGAAATAAATTGGCGCAATGACAAGCCAAGGCAAGAAACGGGAGAAGTAGTCATAAGAGCGCTGAATGACACTAATCAGCGCCTCCCAAACAATCAACTTATTGTAGTTTTGAATCACCCCTCCTAGCCGGCGAGACCCCTCCTTCCGCTCCTGCTCTTCACCGCGGTAAAAGGCTATCGATTCGGCATTATCACGGATGTGAACCAATCCGTAGCGGAAGTCTGCTTCCAACTTCAACTGCTGGTAGTTGAGGTTCACCAACTTGCGGCTTGCGAATACGATCAATGCCGTGCCTCCCACTGAATACGCCAAGAGCCAGAGCGCTAGGGTGCCATTAATGCTCCATAGCACGATGATGAAACTGCAAAAGGTGAGCAAGGCTGAGATAATCTCTACCGTTACGCTCAGACTCGTGGCCGTGAAGCTTGCCGCATCCTGAGAAATACGCTGGTCAGGATTATCAATTTCCTCAACACTTTCATCGTTTGGATTGAGAACGTAATAGGCGCGGTTTGTGAGATAGCGCCCCAGCATTCTCTCACTCAACCACTCACGCCACATCAGCCCCAGCTTTGGGACCAAGTAGCCTTGAAGCGCCCTAATCGGCAGGGCTAGAACAAGGCAAAAGGCATAAATGGCGACAATCTTCCAAAACTCCTCAGCCTTGTAAGCAACCAAGGCATTCTCGATGTTGCGGGCGACAAAACTGATGCCCACATTGATGCCGTTGATCACAAGAATCAAAAGCGTAATCACCCCCAACAGCAACCAGGGCAGCCATCGCCCCTGGCGCAACTTGGCGCGCAACGTGCCGAAGCAGAGCATGCCGGCGCCGAAGAACACCATCACCAACTTGCCGTAGGGGCCTGCCCAGATGGCCGCCACCTGCTGGGGCACGCCAGGAAGGAACCTGGCCTGCAATTCTGGGATCCAGGCGCCGCTGGCCACCACAACTGCCGTAAGCAAAAGCAGGGTGAAGCCCACCACAACAGCGATCAGAGCACCCACCAGCAGCAGGAACTGGGCGGAGTTGGTGCCGTTGTCGAGCGGCAGAAAATAGGGCTGGGCTAAACGCTGAAGCTTGCCCAGCTGATCGCGGAAAGCCTTGAAGGGGGTCATGGAGACTTACGGATCACGCCATTCTGGCCGTTCGGCCCACCGAAATGATGTATCGACAGCCAACAACGCCTCGCGGGGGGAGACCAAGGAGCAGGGCTCAACCCGGGGGCCACGCCAGGGACCGCCCGCCCATCACGTGCACGTGCAAGTGGAACACCGTTTGACCAGCCTCGGTGCCGCTGTTGATCACGGTGCGGAAGTCTGCAAGCCCCTCCTGCTTGGCCACCTTGGCGGCCACCAGCAAAAGGTGGCCCAGCAGGAGCTGGTGCTCCGCTTGGGCCTCAGACAGCTGGGTGATGGGCTCCCGGGGAATCACCAACACATGCACCGGCGCCTGGGGCTGAACATCGCGAAAAGCAAGGCAAAGGTCATCGGCATACACCTGGTCACAGGGGATCTCGCCACGCAAGATGCGGCCAAAGATCGTGTCAGTGGGGGCCTCGCTGGCCATGGCACCGGGGGCAAAGGACGTGGGACGGGAAGGGCACTAATGCTGTAGCGACCCTTTAGCCTGATGTTGGCACGATGCAGCACTGCCTCTCTCCAAGGGCTGGAAGCCCAAGAGGTGACGGTGGAGGTGGATCTCGCCCCCGGTCTGCCAGGGCTGCACATGGTGGGCCTGGCCGACGCAGCCGTGCAGGAATCCCGCGAGCGGGTGCGCTCGGCCCTGCGCCATAGCGGCCTCAAGGTGCCCCTCACCCGGGTGATCGTGAACCTGGCCCCAGCCGACCTGCGCAAAGAGGGTCCGGGCTTCGACCTCCCCATCGCCCTGGCCCTACTGGTGGCCAGTGGCCAACTCAACCCCGAAGCCACCGCCGGGGTGTGGAGTTGCGGCGAACTGGGTCTCGACGGCAGTTTGCGGCCGGTAAGAGGTGTTCTCGCCCTCGCCCTCCAGGCCCTGCACCAGGGTGCACGCGCCCTGGTGGTCCCCACCGCCAACACCAAGGAAGCCCAGTTGGTCGCCGGACTGGAGGTCTGGCCAGCCCCGAACCTCGGCGGCGCCGTAGCCATGCTCAAGGCCGGCAAGTTGCTCGTCAACACCGAACGTCCTGCCCCCCCCCAGCCTGCAAACCCCAAGCCCACCACGGCCAAAGCGAATCCGGCACCGGCCAGCCCAGCTGATCTAAGCGATGTTCACGGCCAAGCCCATGGGCGCCGGGCCCTCGAAATCGCCGCGGCGGGGGGGCACCATCTGCTGCTGTGTGGGGCACCCGGAAGTGGCAAAACCATGTTGGCGCAGCGGCTTGCCGGACTTCTCTCACCCCTCAATGCCAAAGAAGCCCTCGAGATCACCAGGGTCCACTCGATCCTGGGGCTTCTGGTGGAAGGAGGCGGGCTTGTGCAGCAACGCCCCTTTCGCAGTCCCCACCACAGCTGTTCGGCCGCTGCCCTGATTGGTGGCGGTGCCATCCCCCGTCCCGGGGAGCTCTCGCTCGCCCACCACGGCGTGCTGTTTCTCGATGAACTGGCGGAATTTCGTCGCAGCGTGCTGGATCAGTTGCGTCAACCGCTGGAAGAGGGAGCGGTTTGGATTCACCGCTCCAAGCGCCGCACCCTGTTCCCCTGCCAGATCACCTTGGTCGCGGCCTGCAATCCCTGCCCTTGCGGCTGGCATGGCGACCCCAATCGTCCTTGCCAGTGCGGCGAGGGGGCCCGCAGGCGCTATTGGGCCAAACTTTCAGGCCCCCTGCTGGATCGTCTGGATCTCCAGGTGGTGATGCGACGGCCCAGCAGCCACGACCTGGGGGCAAGTTTTCGGCCCATGGACCCTGCCACCAAGCCCGAAACCACTGCGGTCGTAGCCAAACGGGTGGCCCAAGCACGGCAGCGCATGGTGAGCCGAAACCCCAAGGGCTGCAGCAATGGGGAGCTCAGTTCAGCCTGCCTGCGAAAGCGGTTGAACCTCACAGCAGGGGCCTTGGATCTTTGGGAGCTGGCCCTTCAGCAGCGCCAACTCTCGGCCCGAGCAGGCGATCGGCTACTGCGGGTTGCCCAAACCATCAGCGACTTAGACGGCACAGACACGATCGGTCCATGCGCCATTGCAGAGGCGCTGACCTTTCGCTCCTTCGACCAACTGCTTTGAGCTGGGAACAGATCAGCGGCGACGACGGCGCTGCTGGGCCTTGCGCTTGTACTTCTCAACGGGAGTTTCGTGGTGGCGCAGACGCTTGAGGTCGGCAAAGATGCCGGCCTTGGACACCTGGCGCTTGAAACGACGCAGGGCCGACTCAATCCCTTCGTTTTCGCCGACGGTGACCTGGGTCATGAAGCGCTGGAGTGATCTCAGAGTTTGCCAATGTAGCAACCATGCCCTCCGCCCCCTGGACTATTGCTTGGTAGCCACGGGCACCGATGGGGGCGCAGAAGCCTCCACGGCCGCGATGGGCTCGGCCGGAGCGATCGCCCGGTAGATGTACACATGGCCGAGTTGGCGACGACCAAAAGCCCGACGCTTCAACTCCCATCCGGGCTCAAACACCAGCTGGGTAAAGCCCGTACCTGGACCCTGGGTGCGGGCCACCACCATCTCAGGACCGGCGCCAGCCTTGGTGGGCAAGGCCATCAGCAGGTTGTCGTTGTCCTTGCGGATCACCGAAAGGCGGTAGCTGGTGGCCAAATCGTTGTCACCGATCCGCAGGGAGTAGCCATTGGCATCAATGAAGCGGTTGCAGATTCCCGTGAAATCGAAGGTGGCCAACATCGGCTCCACCTTGGCCGGCTGGGAACCACTCATGGCAAAGCAGGGACGCTTGCCATTGAGTTGCTCATAGATGTTCAGTTGCCCTCTGGCGCCATCACCAATGGGGGCCGACACGAGCACAAAGCGCTCCTGGGGCACGTCCGCCGCGGAGAACAGGGCTCCTGCCCTGGCCGGTTGCACCAGCCCAGCCCCGCCCAAGGCCGCAATCAACCCAGTCGCGGTTAGGAGAACAGCGGGCTGCAGGGCCAGGACAAGGGCACGCGGTAGTTCTGACAGGCGCATCGCGGCTCAAACCAGGGAGACTCCAATCGTATGCACCCCAACCGGGTCAGGCCAGGGGGGGGAGGATCGAATTGGCGAGCTAAACGGGCTTGTTGATGCGAATGGCCAGCACGAGCGCAGCCAAGGTGCCGGGCAAGCTCAAGCCCAAGATCACCCGGGTGGTGGCCAGGCCCAAATCGGGATCGCCATAGGCGAGCTCGAACACGCATCCCGTCGCCGCAATCCCCAGTACGCAGGCCACGCCAAGCATCACGCCAGCCAGAGGTTTCATGGGCATGGCGCAATCTCAGCGAATGGTTTGAACGTCGGCCCGGTTGAAGCCCTTCTCCTTGAGCCCCTCATGGAGGCTGAGCTCATCGGTGACCCGATCCACAAACAACACGCCATTGAGATGGTCCATTTCGTGCTGGATGCACCGGGCCAGCAGCCCATCGGCCTTGACCCGCTGGGGGCGACCCATCTCGCAGCGGTAGGTGACCTCAACCACCGATGGACGCACAACATTGAGGTAAACCCCCGGGATGCTCAGGCAGCCTTCCTCGTAGGTCTCGATGCCAGCCCCGAAGGAACTGATCTCGGGATTCACCAACACCATCGGTGGCGTGGCGGCATTTTCGGGATCGAGATCAATCACCAAGAGCTGCTTGTGCACGCCCACTTGGGGAGCCGCCAAGCCAATGCCATGGGCGGTGTACATGCTGCGCAGCATGTCGCGCGCCAAATCCCGCACCGATTCATCCACCTTGCTGATGCGCTTGGCGGACTGGCGCAGCACCCCATTGCCCAGGGTATGGATCTCCATCGGGGAAACCTCAAGCGCCACCTTCGGCACCTGAACACTCCGGCTGGATTGCTCCGCATTGCGAGCCAATTGGGCGAAGCTGCGCGCCAAGCTGGTATCGAAAAGAATGGGTCCCACTCTAAGGCGGCCTGCCTTGGAGAACGCTTGAGCGCCGCAGCACGTCAACCCCAACCCCATCTACCCCTGGCCGCAGCCAGCGTGGTAGGTCGCACCCCCGCCGTCAAAGAGCCGTTACTGGAAGGGGGCCGGCTGTTTTGGCTGGAGCAGAGGCCCCACGAAAAAGGCCGCACCACCTTGCTGATCAGGCCAGCGCCATCGCGGAGCTGGGACCCCAACCCCCAACCCATCGAGCTCACCCCAGGCGACTGGAACCTGCGAAGCCGCGTCCACGAATACGGGGGAGGCGTCTTTGCGGTGGCAGGAGCCGACCTGGTGCTGGTTCACGACGGTGACCGGTGCCTCTACCACCTGCCCATCGACCCATCCGGTGCCCCAGGGGCGCCGCCCAGGCGACTGGTGGAACCCGGGGACAGGGCCTTCGCCGACGGCCTGATCGATCCAGTCCGCCCGCGATGGGTGGGCGTGATGGAAGCCAAAGGCCGCGACCACCTGGTGGCCATACCCCTGGCGGGGGGCGAACCCATCGCCCTGCATGAACCGGTGGACTTTTGCGGCTACGCCAGCTTGAGCCCCGATGGCCACTGGCTGGCCTGGGTGGAATGGCAGCAACCGTGCATGCCCTGGGAACGCAGCCAGCTGTGGCTGGCCCGCGTTGGCCCATCAGGGGACCTGGAGCAGGCCAGGCCGATCGCTGGATCAAGCGCAGGCAAGGCCCTATCGGTGTTTCAGCCCCTCTGGATCACCACCAAGGCCGGGGAACCAGCCTTGGTGGTGGCCAGCGATGCCAGCGGCTGGTGGAACCTGCAGCGCTTTGACCCCAACTCCGGCCAAGGCGAACCGCTCCTGGAGATGGCCGCCGAATTCGCCATGCCCCAATGGGTGTACGGCATGCGCACCACCGCCTGGGATGGGGAGCAGCTGGTCGCCGCGGCCTGCTGCCAAGGGCAGTGGCAACTGGGTCTGGTGGCAACAGAAGGCCCGCCCCACTGGCAACCCATTGGGCAACCCTTCACCGACCTGGCCGGCCTCTCCGCCGAAGCAGGCCACCTGGTCTGCGTAGCTAGCAATCCCACCACCCCGTCAGGCCTCTTGGAGCTGGAGATCGCCAGCGGCCTCTGGCAGCACACGCCAGCCGCCCCCAGCCCCCTGGATCCAGCAGCCATCAGCCAACCCCAGCAACTGTGGTTCCCGGGCCATGGCGAGCGGCCCACCCAGGCCTGGTATTACCCCCCTTGCAACGGCGGCAACCCGGAGACCCCGTTGCTGGTGAAGGGCCACAGCGGACCCACGGGCATGGCCCGCACCGGCCTGAGCCTGGGCATTCAGTTTTGGACCAGCCGCGGCTGGGGTGTGGTGGATGTGAATTACGGCGGCTCCGCCGGCTTTGGCCGCGCCTACCGCGAGCGCCTCGATGGCCAATGGGGGGTTGTCGATGTGGCCGACTGTGCCGCTGCGGCCCAGGCCGTGGTGGACCAGGGATGGGCCTCGGCCACCCGCATCGCCATCGAAGGCGGCAGCGCAGGGGGCTTCACCGCCCTGGCTGCCCTGTGCTTCACGGATGTCTTTCGCGCCGGGGCCAGTCGGTACGGCGTCGCTGATTTGGGCGCATTGGCCCGCGAGACCCATCGCTTTGAAGCCCGCTATCTCGATGGTTTGATCGGCCCCTGGCCGGCCGCCCAAGCCACCTATGCGGCCCGATCCCCCCTGCAGCACGCGGAGCGGATTCGCTGCCCGGTGATCTTTTTTCAAGGCCTGGACGACAAGGTGGTGCCCCCAGCCCAAACCGAAGCGATGGCCGAGGCCCTCCGCAGCCAAGCCATTCCCGTGGAGGTTCACCTGTTCGCCGGCGAGGGCCATGGCTTTAAGAGCAGCGACACCCAAATCCAAGTGCTGGAATCCACCGAGGCATTTTTTGCAAAGCACTTCGGCCTGCAGCAGGCCACCTAAATGGACCCAACTGCCGTTGCCCTGGCCCTCAGCGTTGCCGCGTTGGGTGGCTTGGTGGTCCTGGGCCGCGGTCTGGGCGCAGCCACCGGCCTGCAACGGATTGGGCTGCCTGCGGCCCTGGTTTCCGGCCTGATCGGCCTGCTGATTGGCCCCTTTGGCGTGGTCCCCGTCTTGCCCATGGGCCTCACCGACCGGTGGATCGACCTACCGGCGGTGCTCATGACCCTGGTGTTCTCCACCATGCTGCTGGGCAAACCCCTACCCAGCGCCGGGGAGTTATGGCGGCCAGCCAGCGCCCAACTGCTGCTCGGCCTCACCCTCGGCTTTGGCCAATACCTGGTGGGCGCCCTGGTGGTGCTGGGGATCCTGATCCCGTGGCTGGGGGTGCACCCCCTGATGGCTTGCCTGATCGAAGTGGGCTTCGAGGGCGGCCACGGATCAGCTGCGGTGATGGGGCCGATCTACGCCAGCTTCGGATTTACTGGCGGCCGGGATCTCGGCCTGGCGATGGCCACGGTGGGCCTGGTGAGCTCCGTGGTGCTCGGATCCGTGCTGGTGATCCTGGCCCGCCAGTTCCACTGGATTGGCTCCGCAGCTGGCGGCGATGACTCTGCCAGCCCAGCTCCAACCAGCCTTGGCCCTTGGTGGGAAGGGGCCAAAAGCCTGGCCACCAACCTCGGTTGCTGTGGCTTGGCGGTGCTCCTTGCCCTCGGCATGCAGCAGGTGCTGTTGGCCGTGTCACCCAGCATTAGCGATGGGATGGAGCAGGTGGTGCAGACCATGCCCCTGTTTCCCCTCGCCCTGGTGGGATCCCTGCTCGTGCAACTGCTGCTGGAGCGCACGGCCCAAAGCGGCCTGGCCACCACTCCAATCCAATCCAAAACCGCTGGCCTCGCCACCGATGTGTTGATCACCGCAGCCATGGCAGGCCTCAACCTGCCCCTGTTGCTCGACGACTGGCTGCCCCTCACCATCCTGGCCGGGGCTGGCCTGATTTGGAATTTGTTCGGGTTGCTGGTGCTCTCCAAACCGATGCTGCCGGGCCCCTGGTTTGAGCGGGGCATCACCGAATTTGGCCAGGCCACCGGCGTGGCAGCCACCGGCCTGCTGCTGTTGGGGCTGGCCGACCCGGAAGCCAAGAGCGCCACCCTGGCCCCGTTCTCCATCAAGCAATTGGTGCTGCAGCCGGTCCTCGCCGGTGGTGTCGTCACGGTGTTGGCCCCCTTGGCCGTCATGACCTGGGGGCTCCAAACCTGGGCAGCCCTCTGCCTGGCCATCACCCTGCTGCTGGCCGGGGGAGGGCTCCTGCTGGCGCGGCTACCCACGGCTGCCAGCGGAAGCCATTAGGCCGTAGGGGATCGGCCGTAGTGCATGGCGCCCATCAGGGCAATCACCCGGGCCATCTCTTCGGCCGACAGCAGCGGCGGTTCCCCAAGCACCAAGGCCTGGAGATACATGTGGGCCAGGGTTTCCACCTCAATCGCCAGCCGCAGGGCCTGGTCCAAGGTCGCCCCAAGGCTGACCTGGCCGTGCTGGGCAAGCAAGCACGCCAGCCTGCCTTCGAGGGCCTGAACCGCATCGCGGGAGAGGGCCTCGGTTCCAAAGGTGGAATAGGGGGCGCACGGAATCGTGTCGGTGCCGGCCATGGCCACCATGTAATGAAAGCTGGGGATTGATCTGCCATGGCAGGCCAGGGCCGTGGCATGGATCGAGTGGCAATGCACCACCGCCCCAATCTCTGGACGGCTCCGCAGGATGTCGGCATGGAGGTGCCATTCCGATGAGGGCCGACGCGCCCCTTGGTAGGTGCCCTCAAAATCCATCACCACCAGGTCTTCGGGCTCCATGAGCTCGTAGGGCATGGAGCTGGGGGTAATCAGCAAGCCATCCGCCAGGCGGGCGGAGAGATTGCCCGAGGTCCCCTGGTTGATGCCAGAGGCGTTCATGCGGCGGGCCACCGCCACCATCTGCTCCCGCAGCTCACGTTCAAGCATCGCCATATAACCCCTTGAGGCCCTCTTCACTGGCCGCCGCCACGCCACGCTCGGTGATCAAGGCTGACACCAATCGGGCCGGCGTGACATCAAAGGCCGGATTAAAACCAGCGCTGCCATCGGGGGTGAGTTGGACGGTGGCCAGTTGACCCGCGGCCGAACCTGAGCTGATCCGCCCCTGGATATGGGTGACTTCCTGGGATGAGCGGGCCTCAATCGGGATTTCCGCCACCCCATCGCCGATGGTCCAATCGATGGTGGATGCCGGCAGGGCCACATAAAAGGGCACGCCGTTGTCGTGGGCGGCGAGGGCTTTGAGATAGGTGCCGATCTTGTTGCACACATCGCCGGTGCGGGTGGTGCGATCGGTGCCCACGATCACCGCATCCACTTGGCCGTGTTGCATCAAATGGCCGCCGGCGTTGTCGACGATCACCGTATGGGGCACCCCTTCGCGGCCCAATTCAAAGGCCGTGAGGCTGGCCCCCTGGTTGCGGGGGCGGGTTTCATCCACCCACACGTGGATGTTGAGGCCGGCGCGGTGGGCCTTGTAAATCGGAGCTAGGGCCGTGCCCCAATCCACGGTGGCCAGCCAACCCGCATTGCAGTGGGTTAGCACGTTGAAGGGTTGGCCTTGGCGCTCGGCTGGGCGGGCCGCTGCCAACTGCTGAAAGACCTGCAGGCCGTGTTCGCCGATGGACGCGCACATGGCGACGTCTTCTTCAGCGATGGCCCCCGCCTCGGCCTTAGCGGCCTCGGCCCGCTCAGCCGGCGGCAGCCCGGCCACCTTGGCGCGCACGCGCTCCAGGGCCCAGCGCAGGTTGACCGCCGTGGGGCGGGTGGCATTGAGCTGCTCAAACGCCGCGGCCAGGGACCCATCCGAGGGATCGCCCTGCAGGGCCAGCATCAACCCGTAGGCACCGGTCACCCCCATCAACGGGGCCCCGCGCACCACCATGGTGCTGATCGCCTCAGCCGCCCCATCCAGGCTCGCGATGCTGCGGGTGGTGAAGTGATGGGGCAGCTGGGTTTGGTCGATCACACCGATCGAGCGGCCACCCTCCTCCAGCCAAATGGTGCGCCAAGCCTTGCCGTCGATGTTCATGGGGAAGGGCGCCGCGCGCCGCAATCGTGCCTGAACCGATCATCCCCGCTCATGGCCCGGAGCGGCCTTCATTTGCGGGCTTCATCCTCGATCAATGCGCCGGTAACCGAACCAGTCCGGCACCTGGGGCTGGCTGGAGCCCTCGGGGTGGGGCGTGAGCTGCACATGCCAGCGCCCACCACCGAGCAGCTCCAACTGCTCAATCGCCAGGCAATCGTCCACGGCGCAGAGATCGTCCTTGTGCTGCTGCAGCGCCCCGCGCAGCCACTGGCGCTTGGCGGCGGCCTTTGCGCTGGCCTTGGCGGCCTGGGGAGAGCTGGCCACCACCAAGCCGAAGTGGTGCAGTTCGGCCAGGGAATCGGGGCGGTAGGCGCCCAGGTTCACGAACCACAGCCGCTCAGGCCGGGGCGCGGCAAGGTCCCGCCCCAGGCTCACCCCCCAGCCATCCACCGCCCGCACCGCCATGTAGGCATCCAGATGCAGGCCCTCGCGTCTCCCGAACCATTGGCGCCGCAGTTCGGGGATGGTGTCATCGATGGTGGCTCCGGCCACAAAGCGCACGTCGTGCACTTCGATCAGGCTTGTGGCCGTGCGGCCGCCCAACACTGCCAACCACAGCAGGGGCGACCCTGGGGCTGGACGGCGGATCTCTGCGGCATCCATGGCACTGGGATTAGCAAAGGCTGAGCTGCTTGCCAGCATCCCAGCAGTTAAACGGCCAAACTGCGGCCGTAACCCAAGCACTTGGGGAACGAAGCCCTTTCCGAAAATCGATGAGAATGGGCGCCCACCAGGAGGGCCATGGAATTCTTTTTAACGCCAGTGGAGCTCGTACCGGGCCGTCGTGGAACACGACTTGATGGAGCACCGGGCCGTGGCCACAGCCACCGAAGCGGCTCTGCGCCACTGGCTGGCCCAACGGCCTGCCAGCGCACCGCCGCCGGCCCTGCTCGATCTGGGCTGCGGCGATCTGGCCCTGCTGGCCCCCCTGTTGCGGGACCTGCCCCTGGGCCGCTACTCCGGCCTGGATCTGGCGGCCGTGGTGCTGCCGCTGGCCGAGCAAGCGCTGGGGCCGGTGCCCTATGCCACCGACTGGCGCGTCGGTGATCTATTGGCCTGGGCCCAGGCCCCGGAGGGCGGCAATCCTGCCCTGGAACAGCCCGACATCCTCCACTCCGCCTACGCCATCCACCACCTCAGCGACGCCCACAAGCAGGCTTTCCTGCAGGGCGCTCGCCGGCGCATCAACGCCAACGGGGTGTTTCTCTGGGTGGATGTGTTCCGCGAGCCCGGCGAGACGCGGGAGTCCTACATCGCGCGCTACTGCCAGCGCATCCGCAGCGGCTGGCAGCCCCTCAGCCCAGGCCAGCAGGAGCAGGTGATCGACCACCTAAGCCAGTGCGACATCCCAGCCGACCGTGCCGCCATTCAGGCCAGCGCTGAGCAAGTTGGCTGGCGCTGGCACTGGGCTTGGCAGGGCCAACACCAGGCCGAAGCGATGGCCGTGCTGACCCCCCACTAAGAGCTGCTAGAAATTCTGGGACGGAGGCCGCTGGGGGCGGCTCAGCTGTGCTCGCGCAGGAAGGCGATCGTGCCGACTAGCTCTTCGGCAAACCGATCGATCTCCTCCACGGTGGTGGTGAAGCTCAAGCTGGCGCGTGCCGAACCCGCGATGCCATAGAGCCGGTGCAGGGGCTGGGTGCAGTGATGGCCGCTGCGAATACAAATCCCAGCCGAATCCAGGAGTTCTGCCAGATCGTTGGCATGGAGGCCCTCCACGGTGAAGGCCGCTAGGGCGCCGCGATCGGGCTGCTGCTGGGGCGTGGGCCCAAGCAGCCTGACGCCATCGATGGCCCCAAGCCGGTCAAACAAGAGGCGGGTGAGCTGTTGCTCGTAGGCATGGATGCGTTCGAGTCCCAAGCCCTGGAGGTAATCGAGGGCTGCGCCCATGCCGATGGCCTCACCAATGGCGGGCGTCCCTGCTTCAAACTTATGGGGCAACTCGGCCCAACTGCTGTGGTCGAGGTAGACGTCTTGGATCATTTCGCCGCCACCTAAGAAGGGGGGCATCGCCTCCAAAAGCGCCTCCCGCGCCCAGAGGAAACCCATCCCCGTGGGTCCACAGAGCTTGTGGGAGGACGCCACAAGAAAATCGCAATCGAGCTGGGCCACATCCACCGGCAGGTGGGGCAAGCTTTGGCAGGCATCCACCAGCAGCAGGGCACCTGCCGCATGGGCCAAGGGCGCAATCGCTTCGATCGGATTGATGCAGCCCAGGGTGTTGCTCACCTGCACCAAGCTCACCAATTTGGTGCGCCCGTTGATCTGGCTGCGGAGATCCTCGAGATCCAGTTCACCGGTCTCGGTGAGGCCGGCATGGCGCAACACGCAACCCGTGCGCGCCGCCAGCAACTGCCAGGGCACCAGGTTGCTGTGGTGCTCCATCACCGTGAGCAAAATCTCATCGCCCGGCTTGAGGTTGGCCTCGCCCCAGCTACGGGCCACCAGGTTGATGGCCTCACTGGCATTGCGGGTGAACACAATCTCCCGGGGGCTGGCCGCACCGATGAAGGCCGCCGCCTTGCCCCTGGCAGCCTCAAAACCTTCGGTGGCTCGGGCACTCAATTGGTGGGCGCCGCGGTGCACGTTGGCGTTGTCGTGGGCGTAGTAGTGCTGCAGGGCCTCGAGCACCTGGCGGGGCTTCTGGCTGGTGGCCGCGTGATCGAGATAGATCAGGGGCTCGCCCAGGCAAGCGGTTTGGGCCAAAAGCGGGAAATCAGGCCGGGTGATCGCCGCCAGATCGACGGAAGTCTCCGTTGCAAGCTCTTTGCCTGAAGTGAGGGCTTCGGAAGCTGTCATCACCATCAAGCCCCGTCACCCAACAGCCGGGCCAAGGGGTGCCAAGCACTGGCCATGGCTGGCAACTCCCGCAGGACCTCATCGCAATACCCCCGCAACAACAGGTGGGCTGCCTGATCCGCCCCAATCCCCCGGCTCTGCAGATAAAACAATTCGTTGGCTTGGAGCTGGCTCACCGTGGCGCCATGGGCGCACTTCACATCGTCGGCCACGATTTCGAGCTCTGGTTTGGTATCGACCCGGGCGCGATCCGAGAGCAGCAGGCTGCGGCTGAGTTGGGACGCATTGGTTTGCTGGGCAGCCTGGGGCACCTTCACCGCGCCATTGAACACACTGCGGCCCGAGCCATTAGCCACCACTTTGTGGACCTGGTCGAGCTCCCCTGCCGGGCCCCCAAACGACATAAAACTGTGGGTATCGGCGAGCTGCTGACCATCCACCATCTGGAGTCCCCGCAGGCGGGTCTGGGCAGAGCCAGCGCTTTGCATCACCCGGGGCTCCAGGCGCACCAACCCCCAACCCGCGGTTGCCGTGGTGCAGCTGAGGGCACTGCCAGGCTCCTGTTTCACCGCCACATGGGCCAACAGGCTGGCCATCCCGTGGCCAAGGGCCAGAACGCCAAGATTGAGTCGGGCGTTCTCCGCCAACAGCACCTCCGTGATCAGGCTTGTGCAATTGGCTCCGCTTGAGTTCACCACCTGCAAGACATCCAGACTTGAACCCGGCTCCAGGACCAGCAGGACCCGCAAGGCCGCTAAGCCCTTGGCGCTGCCCGCATCCCAGGCCAGCTCCAACGGGTCAGCTTCGCCCGTGACCCGCAGGGCCAGCACCTGGGGATCCGCAGCCCGATTCAGGCCTACCGGCCAAGCGGCCTCACTGCCGGTGGCAACCAGGCTGGCGTCCAAAAGCGGCGCCCATTCCGCAGGATCCAGACGGCTAACGCCCTTGGGCAGCGGGACCCCCCCGAGGGGATCAACCACTGGCAAGAGGGTGGGTTCCAAATCCCTCAAGGGGGCGAGGTCGGTGAACCGCCAGGCCTCCTCGCGCCGATTGGGCAACGGGGCCCCGACTAATTCAGCCAGCCAGGGCAACGGGGATTCCACAGAAAGCAGGGGCATCAACCCACCTCCGCCGGCTCCGCGCCAAGGCGTGCCAACTCCTGATCCACCCAGTCGTAGCCATCGCGTTCCAGCTCGAGGGCCAAGTCCTTGCCGCCGGTGCGCAGAATCCGGCCCGCCGCCATGACGTGGACGTAATCCGGGGTAATCAGATCCAGCAGGCGCTGATAGTGGGTCACCAACAGGGTGGCGTTGTCGGGGCCCGCCAACTGGTTCACCCCCCCGGCAACGATCCGGAGCGCATCGATATCCAGGCCGGAATCGGTTTCATCGAGGATCGCAACCAAGGGCTCCAGCAGGGCCATTTGCAGAATCTCATTGCGCTTTTTCTCGCCTCCCGAAAAGCCCTCATTGAGGCCCCTCTCCAGGAAAGCCGGATCCATTTGCACCACGCCAAGTCGCTCCCGCACCAGATCTTCAAAAGCGAAGGTGTCGAGCTCGTCCAAGCCCTGCTCCGTTCTGCGGGCATTGGTGGCCACCCGCAAAAATTCCAGGTTGTTCACACCGGGAATTTCCACCGGGTATTGGAAACCCAAGAACAGTCCGGTGCGGGCCCGTTGCTCCGGCGCCAACTCCAAGAGGTTCTCGCCCCGATAGAGCACGGAACCGGCTGTCACGGTGTAGGCGGGATGGCCCGCCAAAACCTTGGAAAGGGTGCTTTTGCCACTGCCATTGCGACCCATCACCGCATGGATCTCTCCAGAGCGAATCGTCAGATTGACCCCCTTAAGGATCGGCTGATCCTCCACACGGGCACAGAGATCAATGATCTCGAGCAGAACAGGGGCGTCGGAGCGAATCACAGGAAACGGAAGATGGGAAGACGAACGAATGGGCAGAACAACTTGAAACTGGCGAAAGGGCTGGGGAGCTATCCCACCGAACCCTCAAGCTTCAGGGCCAGCAGCTTGTCGGCCTCAGCTGCAAACTCCATCGGCAACTGGTTGAAGACATCGCGGCAAAAGCCGCTCACCATCATCGAAACAGCTTCCTCAAAGCCAATACCGCGACTCTGCAGGTAGAAGAGTTGGTCGGCGGAAATGCGACACGTGCTGGCCTCATGCTCTACGGCCGCATCCGGTTGTTGGGAACGGATATAGGGATAGGTATTGGCGGCGGCCTGGTCGCCGATCAACATCGAATCGCACTGGCTGTAGTTCTTAGCTCCAATGGCCTTAGTACCCATTTGGACCAGACCCCGGTAGCTATTCGAGGAGTAGCCAGCGCTGATGCCCTTGCTCACAATCGTCGAGCGGGTGCGGGGGCCCAGGTGGATCATCTTGGTGCCGGTATCGGCCTGCTGGCGGTGGTTTGTGAGGGCTACGGAATAAAACTCACCCACAGAATCGGCACCCTGAAGCACACAACTGGGGTATTTCCAGGTAATGGCCGACCCGGTTTCCACCTGGGTCCAGCTGATTTTGCTGCGGGCCCCACGGCACTGCCCCCGCTTTGTCACGAAGTTGTAAATACCACCCACGCCATTTTCGTCACCGGCGTACCAGTTCTGAACAGTGGAATATTTAATTGATGCATCGTCGAGGGTCACCAGCTCCACCACGGCCGCATGCAGCTGGTTCGTGTCAAACATCGGAGCAGTGCATCCCTCGAGATAGCTGACCGAGGCACCTTCCTCAGCCACAATCAAGGTTCGTTCAAATTGGCCGGTATCCGCCGAATTAATCCGGAAGTAGGTGGAGAGTTCCATCGGGCATTCCACACCCTTGGGAATAAAAACGAACGACCCGTCACTGAAGACCGCCGAATTTAAAGCCGCGAAATAATTGTCACTGGTGGGAACAACAGTTCCTAAGTAGCGTTCGACCAGTTCCGCGTGCTCCTTCACTGCTTCGCTAATCGAGCAAAAAATCACGCCATGCTCAGCCAGCTTCTCTTTGTAGGTTGTTGCGATTGAAACGCTATCGAAAACGGCATCCACTGCCACATTCGAAAGACGTTTTTGCTCACTAAGGGGGATACCAAGCTTTTCAAAAGTTTCCAGCAGCTTGGGATCCACCTCATCAAGGCTGGCTTTTTTGTCCTTCTGCTTTGGAGCAGCGTAATAAATAATCTCTTGGTAATCAATCTTGGGATGACCCAAGGCAGCCCAATCGGGCTCTTCCATCTTGAGCCACTGCTGATAGGCCTTCAGCCGAAAGTCGAGCAAAAAGGAGGGCTCCTCCTTTTTCGCCGAAATCAACCGGACCACGTCTTCACTGAGGCCCTTGGCAATTTTTTCAGTTTGGATGTCGGTTACGAAGCCGTATTTGTACGGCTGGGAAACCAAATCGCCAACGGTGGCAGCGGTGCTCATGGGTTGAATCCGCCTATCCGGCGGACAGGGTTTTCACCTCGTCCAGGCTGATGGTCTGCTGCTCGCCCCGGAACGCGTTGTCTTCGGTAAGGAACAGCATGCAATGACATTCCTTGCGCTCACGCATGGGTACACAGGGACAATTCCAAAAGGCCTGGGACACTTCGGCCTCCTTATCTTCGTAATGGCGGCAAGGGCAGAGGGCGCCCCCCAACTCATCTTTGTGTTTGGCCAATCCAGCCAGCACAACGGCAGTGACGCCAGGGTCGCTGCAGAAAAACGTGCCAGTGCGCTGGGCGTAGGTTTCGGCAAATTTACGGATCACCTCAAGGCTGTCAGAGGCTGTGGGTGCACCAGGGGCAGCACCGGCAGGCGAGGGATTGGCCGCAGCGTCGGACATAACGAAAAGGGGTCGCGAAAGAGAGCGATCAAGGGGCTTGGAACCCGCCCAACCCAGTTACGAAACCCGTTGGTTTCGATACCTTTTGAGCCTAGGGCAGAGGGCCGGGCATTGGGGTTGGCGCCATTGTGCCTCCTGCCCTTCTACCCAAAGGATCCATCCAATGGATCCCTCCGGGACTAAGCCCCAATCCTGCAACGGGCGTGGCATCGTGGGGGAAATGGTTGGCGTGGGGGATCGGTGACTGCGATGGGCGCCGCCAAAACTGCCCCAGCGGCCCGAGCAGAGAGCGTTCAAGCTCCCACCCGCAAGGCGGCCCTAGCTCTTCTTTTGCGTAAAGGCGAGGCCACCGCCGCCGAATTGGCTGACTCCCTTGCTGTGTCGGTCCAGGTGATGCGCCGCCATTTGCGCAGCCTGGAAGGGGACGGCCTCGTGCAGGCCTGCCCAGCCCCCGAGGGGCCAGGCAGGCCAAGCAACCGCTGGCATCTCACCGACAAAGGCCAGGGGCAATTCCCCGATGGCAGTGAGCATTTCGCCCTGAGTTTGCTGGAGTCGATGGCCGGCAGCCTGTCGCCAGAACTGGTCCAAAACCTGCTGGAGCACCAGGCTCTCCAGAAAGCCGACGACTATCGCGACCGGGTTGGCCAGGGCAGCCTCCAGGAGCGGCTCGAGCGCCTGGTCGACCTGCGCCGCCACGAAGGCTACGTGGCGGAATGCAGCACCGACGGCGACGGCTGGGTGATGAGTGAATTCCACTGTTCTGTAATGCGCATCGCCGAGCAGTTCCCCTGCGTCTGCGACCAGGAACTCCAGTTGATTCGCCACACCTTCCCGGACTGCCAGGTGGAACGGGTGCAATGGCGATTCGAGCAGGGCCACTCCTGCGGGTTCCGATTGGTGCCGCGTGACGCCACCTAGAAGCCCACTCTCGGAAGGCGAGCTGGCCGAACTGGAGGCCACGCTTCTGCCCTCCCTGGAGCGCCACCACCTGCGGCTGCTCGCCCATGGGCTGCGCACCCTCCAATCCATGACAGCAGATCCCCATGGGTCCTGTTCCCAGCCGAAGACCATGCCCGATCACGCCACCCTCGTCGCCTGGGCGCTGCAGCAGGAAGCCCTAGCCGGCGACGTGGATTTCGCCCGTGCCTTCGCCGATCAACTGGTGGCAACGGCCCATCAACTGGAGGCCATCGCCCAACCGCTCAGACGCGGGCCCCTGGACCTGGAGCTCAGGGACCTCATCACCTGGGCCACCGCTTCAGCCGACAACCGGCTTGCGATCATCCCTCCTACAACGTCTTTGCCGGGAGCGCCCCCAGCACCTCTGCCATGAGTTCAGCCGTTTCGAGTCCAGCCATCGCCGATGCCATCGGGTTTTTCCGGTTGAGCTGCGGCCGTTGGCGCTCCCAGCGCAGCAGCCACCACCTGCTGCACCGCCGGGCCGAGGCGGGCGGATCCTTCATTGAGGTGGTCGAACTTGACGCCTCAGACCCCCGGCTGATCGCCATCGCCGAGCTGCACGGCGAAGATCCCGGGGCCCTTGCCGGGGGCTGCCGGGTGACCTGGAACGCGTCGATGGCCTGGGACAAAGCCGGCGAGGCCCATGAAGGGGAAAGCGTTTTCGGCCTGATCCCCACCGATGGCCATGGCCGCCAAGGGTTGCTGCTGCGGGACCGGGGCTACGCGGAAACCGCCCCCGTGGCTGGGCACTTCGCCATGGATGAACGCGACGAGTTGCTGCTCACCACCAGCTACGAAACGATGAACAGCCTGGAACGCTTCAGCTTTGCGGGGCCCAACGTGCGCTTGCGCACCAGCACGGTGGAAGGCCTCTCGAACACGGCCTCCTTCTGCGTGGAGACCCGGCTGGCCTAACCAGCCGCCCTCCGGAAACCGGTTTGAACGTTACGGACTGTGAGTCCTGCCTCGACGGGGCGGACCCAGCCCTGGCCGCACTTCTACGATCCGAGGCGAGTGAAGCTGAAGTCGCGTGGCCCTGCCCCTCCTGAAATACGCACCCACTACCCAGAACTCGCGGGTCAAGGCTCTGCGGGTGGGTTCGGATGAGGATCCCAAGGCCGTCGCCATGGACAAGGCCATGGATCGCGAAGATCAAAACTTCGTGATCGAAGCGGCTTACCGCCAAATCTTTTTCCACGCCTTCAAGGTCGACCGGGACCGCACCCTGGAAAGCCAGGTGCGCAACGGCCAAATCACCGTGCGGGACTTCATCCGCTCCCTGTGCCTGTCGGACACCTTCACCCGCAGCTTCTACAACCTCAACAGCAACTACCGGGTGGCCCGCCACCTGGTTGAGAAGCTCCTGGGCCGCCCTGTCCACGGCAAGTCCGAAGAGATTGCCTGGTCAGCCGTGATCATGACCCGCGGCATCAAGGGCGCTGTCGACGAGATCCTCAACAGCCAGGAGTATCTCGAGAACTTCGGCTACGACACCGTTCCCTACCACCGCAATCGGGTGGTGGGCTCCCGTGATTTGGGCGAAAGCCCCTTCAACCTCACCAGCCCCCGCTACGAGGCCTACTACCGGGGCATTCTTGGTTTCCCCCAAGTGGTGTACACCGGCACTGCGAAGGCCTTCCCCGAGCGCACCCGCCAGCGCCGGGGCGGATTCCCCGAGGACTATCTCCCCTGGGTGCGCACCCTGCCTGCCCTTTCCAACCGCGGAGGGTCCTCCGGCAACACCAGCATGGATTACATGGCCAAAGTTCCGTACCGCAGCATCGGCCGCTGATCCCAGCCCGAACCAAGGCTGGGCCCACCACCACCATCCAAAGGCGGCCCTGGGCCGCCTTTTTGATGCCCGCCCAGGGTGTGTCCAAAGGCACCCTCTGAAGTCAGTGGTTCCTGACGGCCATGGCTGGAAGAAGTCGCGCAATGGGAAAGTGGCCACACTGATCCCAAACGAATTCTTCAGCTGTGAGCCAGACCCTCTCTTCGTTGGCCCTGATGACGCTTCGCCAGCTCAGGGACATCGCCAGCGAACTGGGTGTTGGTTTGTACAGCAGGAAATCCAAGGACGAGCTGCTCGAAGCCATCGCAGCACGCCAAGCGAATACCAAGCGCAGCCTGAAGGCGATTGAGGCCGAAATGGCGCCGGCCCCCCGGCCGTCGGCATCCACAAGTGTGGTTTTTCTACCCAGGGATCCCCAGTGGGCCTACGTGTTCTGGGAAATTGCTGAGGTGGATCGCGCCCAAGCCCAGGCCGCCGGTGCCAGCCAGCTTTGCCTGCGGGTGGCCGATGTCACCGGCCTAACTGGCGGGTCCACCCACCCCCACACCCTCCAGGAGGTTGTGGTGGATAGCCATGTCACAGAGTGGTATCTGCCTGTTCCCTTGAGTGATCGCGACTACCGCGTGGAGTTGGGATATCGCAAAGGCGGCAGTGGCGGCTGGATTTCCCTGGCTTTCTCCTCGGTAGCGAGGGTTCCATCCATGCAACCCAGCGAGCAAATCCTCGATCAATTCGTGCCCTTCTCGCTCGAGGCCAGCCCCACCTCCCTGCCAACCCCGTTGGAGTCCGCCGATCCTGGGCTGCACGAGAGGCTGTATCAAACGGCCACCTCCAGCGTCCGTCGTAGGGGCATGGGTCGGGGCTCGGAAGCCTTCCACGAACTGGACGATCACGATCACGAGCTCAACTCCAACCGTCTCAACGCCTCTGGAGCCGGGGTGTGGGCCAGTGGCCGTAATGAATCAGGCCTCGGCGGCGTTGCCGCTCGCCAGCGCGCCTTCTGGCTGGTGGCGGATGCCGAACTGATCGTTTATGGCGCCACCGACCCTTCAGCCCGGCTCACCATCGGTACGGAAGTGGTTCCCCTTTCAGCAGATGGCACCTTCCAGGTGCAAGTGCCGTTCCGGGATGGCCAGCAGCTTTATCCCATCGAAGCCGTTGCGGCCGATGGGGTGCAGAAGCGCAACATCACCCTCGAATTCAATCGGATCACCCCTGAAGACAACAGCAACCCTGCCGACAAGGCCATTGCCGAGTGGTTCTAATCGCAGCCCTATCCACCGCCGGGCACCCCAGATGAAGCGCGCCATGGTTGCCCTCACCCCCATGGCAGGCGCGCTGGCGTTTCCTTTGTTGGTTCCGCTGGTTCTGAAACACGCTGGCATCCCGGCCGCTGTTCTCAGCGCTGTGGCCATTGCCGTGATCTGGTTTGTGCTGATGCTCCGCACCGCCGAGATGCCTGGCCACACCTAGGGCACTCCGCCCTCGGCAAGCCTGCCCGTGGGAAACCTGGTAGCAACCGCTCCAGCCCCTGTGAATCCGTTGATGCGATTGCCCCGATGGGGGCTTGGAGCCTGGTGCGCTGCCCTTCCCCTGTTGCTCGGGGGCTGCAGCATCCAGGGCCAGTTGCTCGGCAAACCAGCCGAGGAGCTGCCCTTGCCCCCGGGCATCGAAGTGGCCTTCAACCACAACAGCGCCCACCGCTACCGCAGTCCGATCACCGGTCGCTGGCGCGAAGGCGACGACCTGGAAGCCTTGGTACTCAACACCATTGCCACGGCCAAGCAAGACATCTTGGTAGCGGTGCAAGAGCTCTCCCTCCCCAAGGTGGCCGAAGCCCTGGTGGCCAAACAGCGCCAAGGGGTGGCCGTGAAGGTGGTGCTCGAGAACACCTACAGCACCCCTTGGAGCGAGGAGCACCTGGCTGATCTGGTGCCACACCAACGCAAACGCCACCAGCAACTCGAGCAGCTGGGCTGGGGCGATGCGCTGCTGATCCTGCAGCGGGGAGGCATACCGATGATCGATGACACCGCCGACGGCAGTGCAGGCAGCGGCCTCATGCACCACAAATTTTTAGTGGTCGATCGCAAGGTGGTCGTAGCGGGTTCGACAAATTTCACGCCGTCCTGCATCCATGGGGATCCGGATGATCCCCAGTCGCGGGGGAATGTGAACCACCTCCTTCGCTTTCAAAGCCCCGAACTGGCAGCCGTGTTTGCGGCCGAATTTGACCGGATGTGGGGCGATGGACCTGGCGGCAAGCTGGATAGCCGCTTTGGCGTTGCCAAGGGGGAGGGCGCTCTGCAGCAGGTGATGGTGGGGCCCACCCGGGTGGGGGTGCTGTTTGCCCCGCACCGGCGCAACGATCCCAACCAGGGCTTACTGCTGCTCGAGCAGCTGCTGGCAACCACCAAAAAGACGGTGGACCTCGCCCTCTTTGTGTTGTCGGAGCAGGGGATTGCCGATGCCCTGGCCACCCTCCAGGCCCAGGGTGGGGCCATCCGCCTATTGGCCGATCCGGGCTTTGCCAATCGATCCTTCAGCGAAATTCTCGATCTTCTTGGCACCCAACTGCCGGATCGCAACTGCAAATTGGAAGCCAACAATCGCCCCTGGCGCAAGCCCCTTGATGGCGTCGGCACCCCGCGTCTGGCCCGGGGCGACAAGCTGCACCACAAGCTCGCCGTGATCGATGGGCGCACCGTGATCACCGGATCCTTCAACTGGAGCCCCAGTGCCGCCCACCAAAACGATGAAACCCTCCTGGTGATTGAGTCGGCCCTACTGGCCAAGCATTTCACCGCTGAAATCAATCGGCTCTGGAAAGGGGCCGAGCTGGGCATCACAGCCCGGCTCGAGCGCAAACAAGCCCGGCTAAGGGCTCAGTGCGGCAGGAGCATGACGGGGACAGGACGTAGCCCGAGCAAAAAAGGTGAGAGCAGTGGCAGTTAAGGGCTTGTCAGCCAAGGCATCATTGGCTCAACGATTTCACCCTTTCCCCATGTCTACCCTCAAGGCCATCGCGAAACAACTCCTCCATCGCTTTTTCCCCAGAGAACTTCATCAGCCACTCCCAACCCAGATCACGGATCTTCAAGAGGTGAACCCAACACCCGAGGGCATCACTGTCTTGGGCTGACCTTCACACCCAAACCAACAGTACAATTGGGTTTGATAATGGTTTGCAGCAATGGATTCCCAAACCAGTTCCCGAATCCATTCGCCCACCCTGGATGCGATCCAGCTGATGCTGCGCGATCTCCACACCCGCCACGACGAAATTCGCCACCGGGCAGCATTTCGCGGCTGCACCAAGGAACTCCTGGCCGTCCAACAGGAACTGGTCGACTACCTGCTGGCTAAAAAAGGTCAGCTCATGGGCCAAGCCACCCCCTCCGGCAGCAGCGACACACGTAACTACAACTCCTTCGTTTAGCGCTGTCCCCGGCCCAATGGGAGCTCCAGCCTCCAGGGTGGTGATCGTGGGTGCCGGGCCCGCCGGCGCAACCCTGGCCCTGCTGCTCAGTAGCGCCGGAATTGGCGTCACCCTGGTGGAAAGCAACCCCGGCCAACGGCGCGCCTTCCGCGGGGAGGCCCTGATGCCATCCGGCCTGGCGGCCCTGGAGCAGATGGCCCTGCTGCCCCAACTCGACGCGCTACCCCACAGGCCCCTGGCAGGTTGGCGGTTTGTGGTGAATGGCCGCGAGCTGTTCACTGCCGCCGAGCCCCTGGGCGGAGATCCCCAAAGGCCTTGCACCTTGGTGAGCCAACCGGCTTTCCTCGATGGGGTGCTGCGCCAAGCCCTGGCCACCAACCACCTGGAGCTTCTGGCCCAAACCACGGCCAAACAGCTGATTTGGCAGGCCGGTCGCATCAGCGGCGTGGAGTTGGGCGATGGCCGCCGCCTGACTGCCGATTTGGTGGTGGCCTGCGATGGCCGCAGCTCCCGGCTGCGGCAGGAAGCCGGAATCGGCCTCAACACCGGCTCGAGCCCCATCGACGTGCTGTGGTTTGACCTGAATAGTCCAGGCGCAGGTCCAGACAACCCCCCAAACCCCAACCCCCTGCAAGGCCACTTCACCACCGTGGTGGGCCATCAGGGGGTCTTCAGCCTGTTTGAGGGCGCCACTGGGGGGATCCAACTGGGTTGGGTTTTGGATGCCTCCCAACCCACCCCCCAACCCCCCAGGGTTGGGGGTTCCCAATTGTGTTCACCAAAACGAATGTCGTGGTCGGCAGCTTTAATTACAAGGGCAGCCAAGGATTAAAAATAGGTTTATTGAATACCGT
>Ga0310323_10002_pt1 | contig 73345 bp, 79 predicted proteins | sample LakEriER3TotalD7_FD_195537 | JGI IMG/M metagenome (GOLD analysis project Ga0310323, IMG submission 195537) | Enriched freshwater cyanobacterial communities from Lake Erie, Ohio, United States - ER36.Total.D7 (v2) (version 2) | ecosystem: Environmental > Aquatic > Freshwater > Lake | place: USA...
ACACCGAGGGGGTCGATTCCCCCGACACCTAGTGTTCATCGTTTACGGCCAGGACTACAGGGGTATCTAATCCCTTTCGCTCCCCTGGCTTTCGTCCATGAGCGTCAGTTATGGCCCAGCAGAGCGCCTTCGCCACTGGTGTTCTTCCCGATATCTACGCATTTCACCGCTACACCGGGAATTCCCTCTGCCCCTACCACACTCTAGTCTTGTAGTTTCCACCGCCGAAATGGAGTTAAGCTCCACGCTTTAACGACAGACTTACAAGACCGCCTGCGGACGCTTTACGCCCAATAATTCCGGATAACGCTTGCCACTCCCGTATTACCGCGGCTGCTGGCACGGAATTAGCCGTGGCTTATTCATCAAGTACCGTCAGATCTTCTTCCTTGATAAAAGAGGTTTACAGCCCAGAGGCCTTCATCCCTCACGCGGCGTTGCTCCGTCAGGCTTTCGCCCATTGCGGAAAATTCCCCACTGCTGCCTCCCGTAGGAGTCTGGGCCGTGTCTCAGTCCCAGTGTGGCTGATCATCCTCTCAGACCAGCTACTGATCGAAGCCTTGGTGCGCCATTACCACACCAACTAGCTAATCAGACGCGAGCTCATCCTCAGGCGAAATTCATTTCACCTCTCGGCATATGGGGTATTAGCGGTCGTTTCCAACCGTTATCCCCCTCCTGAGGGCAGATTCTCACGCGTTACTCACCCGTCCGCCACTAACCCGAAGGTTCGTTCGACTTGCATGTGTTAAGCACGCCGCCAGCGTTCATCCTGAGCCAGGATCAAACTCTCCGTTGTAGACCAGTCCTATTAAAATGAAACAAACTAAAAAGTTTGACCATCCCTCAACTTGGCTTGCTCGTCACCCGCTAAACCTGCACTGGCGTACAAATCGCAGTTGGAGCCCTTTCCTCTGACAGAAAGTTTCAAAGAGTGCACTTAAAATTTCTTCCTCGTGACTTTCCAGGATCTCAGATCCGGTCGCGGTTACCTTATTGAAAGCAGCACACCGTTAATCTCGCCTCGTGAAAGACGACATCAACAACTGCTCTCTGGTCCCCGCTAATAATTTTTGACGGGACCTCACACCTTCACTGCTCTACGGCCACACACCTGAGCTCCAACAACCTCCTACCGATCTCTCAGCAAGTGCCGCAGGCTCCTCAAGGACATGTGACGCAGTGAAAGCGTCAGTTCCTAAACTTTTCGGTTGTCCAGGTTCAGCTCCCTCCACTCCCCTCTCGGGAAGCTCTCGGTAGCTGTCGCCTCTCAGCGACTTAGAAAACTTACAACACCGTCGGCTTGCGCCTCCCGATCCCGTAAGCCACCAATCCATCTCTGGTTCGGCCCCACGCTCAGTTCGGGGTTCAACCCGATCCAGCGCAGTTCAAAACCATAACACCGCCCTTAACCCGCAGGCAAGCTTTTGGTGCTGTAGGCGACAGCATGGCCAGGCAAAAGCGCTCCAGAACTGGGACCCCATCAGGGAACGCCACCGTTTCTAGGGTTTTGGTGGTGGTTCGATCCCACCTGAGGCCCCTAGGGATTGCCATGAAACCGCCTCTCAGCCAAGAGCAACTGCGCGGCCTGGGCGGCACCAATGAAGAGACCGTGGTGGCCATCGCCAATGCCCATTTCGAGCGCAGCTTGGTGCGGGTGCGGGGAGAGATCGTGGGTTCGGTGGCGGCCTTGGAGCATCCAGGCAAAAGCGGAGCCGTCAATTACGGCGAGGTGTTTGTGCGGGATAACGTGCCCGTGATGCTCTATCTGCTGCTGCAAGGGCGCTACGGAATCGTGCGCCACTTCCTCACGATCTGCTTGGAACTGCAAAGCAGCGCCTACCAAACCAGGGGGATCTTCCCCACCAGCTTTGTGGAGCAGCAGGGCTCCCTGGTCGCCGATTACGGCCAGCGCTCCATCGGCCGGATCTCATCGGTGGATGCAACCCTCTGGTGGCCGGTGCTCTGCTGGCTGTACGTGCAACGCAGCCACGACTACGGCTTCGGCACCAACCAAAACGTGCAACGGGGCGTGCAACTGCTGCTCGACCTGGTGCTGCACCCCACCTTTGAAGGCACACCGGTGCTGTTTGTGCCCGACTGCGCCTTCATGATTGACCGCCCGATGGATGTCTGGGGCGCGCCCCTGGAGGTGGAGGTGTTGTTGTTTGGCTGCCTGCGCAGCTGCTATCAACTGATGGCCCTGGCCCAGAAGGGCTCGATGAGTCGGCTGTTGGAACAACGCTTGGTGCTCACCCGCCAGTGGATTCAGGATTTACGCGGGTTTCTCTACAAGCACTACTGGGTCACCAGCAAAACCATGCAGATGCTGCGGCGGCGACCCACCGAGCAATTCGGCGAACAGCAGGGGGAGAACGAATTCAATGTGCAACCCCAGGTGGTGCCCTCCTGGCTCCAGGAATGGCTCGACAACCAGGGCGGCTATTTAATTGGCAACATGCGCACCGGGCGCCCCGACTTCCGCTTCTACAGCCTGGGGAATTCCCTCGCCTGCCTGTTTGGTTTGCTGACCCCCCCCAAGCAGCGGGCCCTGTTTCGGCTGGTGCTCCACAACCGCAAGGACCTCATGGCTCAGATGCCGATGCGCATCTGCCATCCGCCCATGGACCTGGATGAGTGGCGCAACAAAACCGGCTCCGACCCCAAAAACTGGCCCTGGAGTTACCACAACGGGGGCCACTGGCCGAGTCTGCTGTGGTTTCTTGGGGGGGCGATCCTGCTCTATCAACAGCAGCATCCCCAGGCCGATGGCTTGCTGATAGACCAAATGCATGAACTGCTGGAGGAGAGCTACCGGAGCCAGCTCAGCCAATTGCCGCGGCAGGAATGGGCCGAATATTTCGATGGTCCCACCGGGGCCTGGATCGGCCAACAGGCCCGCACCTACCAAACCTGGACCGTGGTGGGCTTCCTGTTGATGCACCACCTGCTGCGGGTGAAGCCATCGGATGCCACGATCCTCGATCTCGGGACCACCTGAGGGCACAAAAAAACCGCGGCCGAGGCCGCGGTTGCAGTCAAGAGAGTTCGACCAATCAGGGGAGGAATCTCAAGCAGTGATGCGATTCAGAACAGGCCCAGGGTGAGGGACTTGTCGATGGGCAGGCAAGCACCGATGCCCAGGTAGATGGTGAAGAAGGTGCCAAACAGGAACACCGACATCGCCACTGGGCGGCGGAAGGGATTTTGGAACTTGTTGAAGCTCTCGATAAAGGGGATCAGCATCAAGCCCAGGGGCACCATGGTCTGGAGGGCAATGCCCAGCAGCTTGTTTGGCACCACGCGCAGGATCTGGAAGACCGGGTAGAGGTACCACTCAGGAAGGATTTCCAAGGGAGTGGCAAACGGATCGGCCTTGTCCAGGAGCATGGCTGGATCGAGCACCGCCAGGCCAACAATGCAGCCAATGGTCCCGAGGATCACCACCGGGAACATGTAAAGCAGGTCGTTGGGCCAGGCGGGTTCACCGTAATAATTGTGACCCATGCCCTTGGCGAGCTTGGCGCGCAGGGCGGGGTCGGTGAGGTCGGGCTTTTTAAGGATGTGCATGGCTAATGGCCGAAAGCAGGGATCTCAGGGGGGACGTTGGCTGAAGCGTAGAAGGAAAAATCAGATCACAAGGGACCGGAGATGCCTTGCTTACGAATCATCAGGAAGTGCATGAGCATGAACACGGCCAGCAACCAGGGCATCACAAAGGTGTGCAGGCTGTAGAAGCGGGTCAGGGTGGACTGGCCAACACTCTCGCCACCGCGGAGCAGCTCAACCAAGGACTCGCCCACGATGGGCAAGGCGGCGGGCACGCCACTCACGATTTTCACGGCCCAGTAGCCCACTTGGTCCCAGGGGAGGGAGTAGCCGGTGACGCCGAAGGACACGGTGATCACGGCCATGGTGACGCCCGTAACCCAGGTGAGCTCCCGGGGACGCTTGAAGCCACCGGTGAGGTAGACGCGGAACACGTGCAGGATCAGCATCAGCACCATCATCGAGGCGCTCCAGCGGTGCACGGAGCGGATCAGCCAGCCGAAGCTGACGTCGGTCATGAGGTACTGAACCGAGGTGTAGGCCTCGGCCACCGTGGGCTTGTAATAGAAGGTCATCGCAAACCCAGTTGCGAACTGGATCAGGAAGCAGACCAGGGTGATGCCGCCAAGGCAATAAAAAATATTGACGTGAGGTGGCACGTACTTGGCGGAGATGTCGTCAGCGATCGAACCGATCTCCAGGCGCTCCTGGAACCAGTCGTAAACCGGAGACGACTTTCCAGTCGGGTTTGCGGCAGGAGAGGAATTCGCCATGCAGCCGGAGGGTTTGGTTGCGAGAGTCTACAAACCACGGTGAAGCCCGCGTGAGTGCTGAGCGCCCCAAGCCCCCAACTGCTCAACTGTTTGAAACACCGTTTGCCAAGGCAGCCAAGGGCCTGGTAAGCGTCCTCCTGGCCTTGCTGCTGTGGGCGCCTCCCGCCCAGGCGCTGAACGATGCCCAGCAATTGGTGGTGGAGGCGTGGAGGCTGGTCAACCAGAGCTACGTGGATCCAGCCAGCTTTGAGACCGTGCACTGGAAGCGCCTGCGGCAGAAGGTGCTCGAGCAACCGATCAACACCTCCCAGGAGGCCTATGCGGCCATCGATTCGATGTTGGCGCCCCTGGGCGACCCCTACACCCGCTTGCTTCGTCCCGCGGACTACGCCACCCTGCGGTCCAACACCAAGGGAACGGTGACCGGGGTTGGGCTGCAATTGGGGCTCCAGGCCAGCGACCAAACCATCGTGGTGATCGCCCCTCTGGATGGTTCGCCCGCCGCCGAAGCAGGCATCACCAGCGGCACTGCCGTGGTGGCTGTCAACGGCAAACTCACCGCCGAGTTGGGCCTGGACCAAACCGCCGCGGTCCTGCGCGGGGAAGCCGGCACCCGGGTGCTGCTGCGCCTGGACACCAATGGCAAAGAGAAGGAGATTGAACTCGAACGCCGCCAAGTGGATCTCAAACCCGTGCGGGTCAGCACCCTCCAGGCCGGCGGCCACACCCTGGGCTACCTGCGCATCACCCAGTTCTCGGAGCCGGTGCCCGAGCAAACCGAGCAAGCCCTCAGCAGCCTCGAAGCCCAGGGGGTCGACGGCCTGATCCTTGATCTGCGCAACAACTCCGGCGGCCTGGTGAGCGCCGGGGTGGCGGTGGCCAACGCGTTCCTCGATGGCGAAGCGGTGGTGGAAACCCAGGACCGCCAGGGGCTGAGCTCACCGGTGCAAGCGGGCCCAGGCCAGCTCTACGGCGGCCCCATGCTCACCCTGGTGAATGGGGGCACCGCCAGCGCCAGTGAAATCCTGGCTGGCGCCCTGCAGGACAACGGCCGCAGCTCCTTGGCGGGCAGTCGCACCTTTGGGAAGGGCCTCATCCAAACCCTGATCAACCTGGGCGACACCAGTGGTCTGGCCGTGACGGTGGCCCGCTATCTGACCCCCTCAGGCCGGGACATCCAAAACCAGGGGATCGAACCCAACACCCCCCTGGCTGAACCCGAGCCGCTCAACCCGGGCGGGCGGGATGACACCTGGCTCAAGCAGGCCGAAGCGTTGCTGGTGCTGCAACTGGAGCCCACCCCTGCCCCGGAGGTTGCATGAGTCAGCGCACCTATCACGACCCCCTCCATGGCGCGATTCGGCTGGAGCGCAGCGACCCGGCTGAAGCCCTGGCCATCGACCTGATCGATTCAGCCCCTTTCCAGCGGCTCCGCCGCATCCGCCAACTCGGCACCGCCTTCCTCACCTTCCATGGGGCGGAATCCAGCCGCTTCACCCACTCCATCGGCGTGCTGCACGTCGCCAGGTTGGCCCTCAACAACCTGGTGCGCCTGCACCCAGAACTCGAAGCCCATCGGGGCGTCCTGCTGGCAGCGGCCCTGCTCCACGACGTGGGCCATGGGCCCTTGAGCCACTCGGGGGAGGAAATGTATGGGCTCCACCACGAGAGTTGGTCGGGGAGGTTGATTCGGGAGCATCCCGCCCTGCGGGATCGGCTCGAGGCGTTTCAAAGCGGCAGCTCCGGGGCCGTGGCCGACCTGCTCGAGCACGGGCACTACAACTGCAGCGCCATCAAGGCCTTGGTGAGCAGCCAGATGGACTGCGATCGCCTCGACTACCTGCTGCGCGACAGCCACAGCACGGGCACCAGCTATGGCCAGCTGGATCTGGAGCGGATCCTGGCCGCCTTCACCCTGGCGCCCGATGGCGCCCTGGCCCTCCACCCTAAGGGGCTGATGGCGGTGGAGCACTACTTGGTGGTGCGCAACCTGATGTACCGCAGCGTGTACAACCACCGCCTCAATGTGGTGTGCAATTGGCTGCTCAACCAGGCCATTGCCACGGCCCGGCGCCTGGGGCCAAGCCAGGTGTGGGCCGATCCGGTGATGGCCCGCTGGCTCTGGGAGCCCGGCAATCTGGATCTGGCCAGCTTTCTGGCCAACGACGACATCCGCACCGGTTACCACCTGACCCGCTGGATGGAAGAGGGGCCCGAGGACCTGGCCGATCCCTGCGGTCGCCTGCTGGAAAGGCGCCTGCTCAAGGCCACGGAGGTGAGCCATCTCAGCCACCAGGAGCGGCTGCAAGTGCTGGCTGAAGCGGGCCAACTGGCCGAAGAGGTGGGCTTTGCCGCCGAACGCAGTTGCGGGCTCCAGCAGCGCCAAAGCCGTGGCTACCACCCCTACAAGGGCGGGATAAGGCTCTGGGATGGCCAGAACCTGCAGGCCCTCGAACAGCGCTCGAACCTGGTGCAAAGCCTGACCCATCCGGTGGAGCTGGCCTGGCTGATCCATCCGGCGGCGGTGGCCCCTAGGTTGCGACGGTTGCTGACCAGCTGATGGGAGCTGAACTCATCCCCAGCGAGGCTGGCAGCGGTTACCAGCGGTTGGTGCTGCCCGATGGCCCGGCCTCTGGCAGTTCCCTAGGCAGTGCTTTGTCGCTGGTGCAGGCGGCCCTTGGCCAAGCCGCCCTAAGCCAGGCCCCGGTGGGGCCGATGGAACTGGTGGCGGGGGCCTGGCCCCTCACCCTGCGGGAGCTGCGGTCCATCAGGGCCGGGGCCGAAGAGCATGGCTGGGAGCTGGTGGCCCTCAGCAGCTGCAATCGCCGCACCCTGGTGGCGGCCAGGGGCTTGGGATTGGAGGCCCGCTACCAAGACCCCCCGCCCAGCAAGGGCGGCGAAACCGGACCGAGCGGTGGGGGCCCCCAGCCAGCCCGGCAGCTCACGGTGCACCAGGGCACCCTGCGATCGGGCGACCACCTCGAGGCGGAGGGGACGCTCCTCGTGCTCGGCGATGTCAATCCCGGCGCCCGGATCAGCGCCGGCGCCCACGTGCTGGTGTGGGGCAAATTGCGCGGTATTGCCCATGCCGGCCATCGGGGCGACAAAACCGCCCGCATCGTGGCCCTGCAACTCAGGCCCCTGCAATTGCGCATCGCCAATGCGGTGGCCCGGGGCCCTGAGGGCCTTCCCCCCGATGGTTTTGCCGAGGAAGCCCGGCTGGTGGATGGGGTGATCCAGATCGATCCCGCCCCCCCAAACTGGCCTAGTAGCGGCTGATCCAGCCCAGGCCGCCCAGCACCCCCGCCAGGCCCATGAACCACAGGGGGGAGATCTTGGTGCGCAGCATCAAAAAGCACACCAGCACCGACACCCCATAGGCCAAGGGGGTGTGGTCAGCGGTTTGGAGGATTTTCAGACCCACCGCAAACAAGATCCCCAGGGTGATCGGCCCCATGCCCCGCTCAAAGGCCACCCGCCACGGCGAATCCTTGAACCGGCTCCAACTCAAGGACGCAACCACCATCACCAAGGTGGAGGGCAGCAGGATCGCCGCTTCAGCCGCTATGCCACTGAGCAAAGCCCAAAGGGGCCCCTCGCGCCATGCCGCTCCCATGCCGAGCAGGCCCACAATCATCGAACTGGGCCCTGGCGCCGCCTCGGCGAGGGCATAGATATCGGCAAATTGGTTGGAGGTGATCCAGCAGTACTTGTGAACCGCAATGCTGTGGTATTCGGCAAGCAGGGTGTTGCCGCCGCCAAGGGAAAACAGCGACAGGCTGAGGAAATCCCAGATCACCGCTAGCAAATTGTGCCAATCGCTGAGCTTCACTGGCTCGCAAGCCGCTTTGGCCGCCAAGAGCAAAGGAATCACCAAGCTCATGGCCGTGCCTCGGCCTTGCCCCTCCGGGGCCAGTACCAAGCCATCGCCACAGGTCCGCTCACCAAGATCACGGGGATCAGGCGTTGGTGAAAGTTGTTGAGCGCCAGAAACACACAGGTGGCGAGCACCACCGCCACCGGATCACGCACGTATTGGCCGGCGATCTTGAACCCCATCGAGAGGGCCATGCCCGCTGCGGCCGCCACCACCCCGCTCAGCACCGCCCCAACCGACTCCACCTCATGGAGATAGAAATAGGCCAGGCCTAACAGCATCAAAAAGCTGAAGGGCACCAGCAGGATTCCGGCCAAGGCCACCAGGGCGCCTTTGAGGCCCCGGAAGTTGGCGCCGATGTAGACGGCCATGTTGATCTGGTTGGGGCCGGGGAAGAGCCGCGCCACGGTGAGGCCCGTGAGGAACTCCTCGTCGGTCATCCATCGGCGCTGCTCCACCACGATGCGCTCACTCCAGGCCGACAGGCCCCCACCAAAGGCTGATAGGGCCACCTGGAGCATGCCGAAAAACAGCTCCCGCAGGCTGGGGGCGGGGGCCAGGGGCCGTTCAGCCGTGGTCAGCTCACCCATGGGCTCGGATCACTCATGGACAAAGTGGGGATCGGGGGGCATTTCCCCCTGATCATGCAAGGAGGGATCCAAGGGATCAGGGGCGTGATACTTCTTGGCCAGATCCCAATCCGCCTGGAAGGTGGCCTTGAGGCGCTCCACCACGGCGGGAGAATCGGATTCGATCCCGAGCTCCCGGCGCACGTCAAAGGCGCTGCGATCGATGTTCATCGAGCCGGTTTGGGCGAAGACCCCATCAACCAGCATGAGCTTGGCGTGCAGTTTGAGATCTTTTTGGCGGCGAATTTTGACGCCAAAGCGCTCCATCACCCGGAACGACGAAAAGGTGTCGTAGATGTCCCAATCGGAGATGCCCCGTTTGCCGCCGCAGAGCAGGCGCACCTTCACGCCGCGCTCCCGGGCCGAAATGATTCGCTCGAGAATCACCGCATCCACAAATTTGGGGTGCTGAATCCAGAGGCTTGTGTTGGCCAAATCGATGATGCGGGCCATCTGACCCCGGCTATGCACGCTGCTCCAGACCAGGCCCACGGCGAGGTCTGGATGGAAGAACTCCCGGTTCCAATCGGCTTCAAATCCGGCAATCACCTGCTCCACCAGGGCTGGGGAGTAGCTGACAACGCCGTAATCCCGGGTTTCGGTGAAGTACTTATCCGAAAGGTTGAAGGTGGCCACCAGGGCGCAGCTACGATCCACCACGAGGGATTTCTCGTGGGTCACCGGGAAGGCCTCGCTGGTCCAGGCCACATCGATGCCCCAGCCTTGAAGCAGGTCGAAGGCCTCATCGTTCCAACGATCGCCACCGGAGGTGTGGGGATTGAGCATCACCCGCACCGTCACCCCCCGCTGATGGGCCCGAAGCAGGGCCTGCTCAATGGCTTCGGATTGGAGCTTGAACTGCTTGATCCTGAGGTGCTCTTGGGCCTGATCAATCAGTTCAACCACCGCCTGGGCGCCGTCTTCGGGCATGACCAACAGCTGCTGGTGATGGTTCAAGACCAAATCAGTCATCCAAAAGGGGGAGGGCATGGCCCGAGCTCGTGATCCTTTTTAAAGGTTGGGCTGGATTCGGCAAGGCTTCCACCAATACCCGGGATTCGGCGACGGGGCCCTAATCTGGCCCGACTACAGCCTGAGCCGTGGCAGCCGCGTCGACCCGCTACATCCTGATCTGCTCCGGAAAGGGTGGCGTGGGCAAAACCACCCTCACCGCCAACCTGGGCATCGCCCTGGCCAAGCAGGGCGCCAAAACCGCAGTGCTCGATGCCGACTTTGGTCTGCGCAACCTGGATTTGCTGCTCGGGCTTGAGAACCGAATCGTTTACACCGCCCAGGAGGTGCTCGCTGGAAGCTGCCGGCTGGAGCAGGCCCTGGTGAAACACAAGCAGGAGCCCAACCTGGCCCTGCTGCCGGCGGGCAATCCCCGCATGCTCGAGTGGCTCACCCCTGAAGACATGGGCAAGATCGCCACGATGCTTGGCGATTCGTTTGATTACGTGCTGATTGATGCCCCTGCGGGCATTGAGGGCGGCTTCAAAAACGCCATGGCCGCCGCCAAGGAAGCAATTGTGGTGACCACGCCTGAAGTGTCCGCGGTGCGGGATGCCGACCGCGTGATTGGCTTGCTCAACACCGAGGGGGTGAAGCCCATCCAGCTGGTGCTCAACCGGGTGCGGCCCAAGATGATGGCCAACCAAGAGATGTTGTCTGTCAGCGATGTCACCGACATCCTGGCCCTGCCCCTTTTGGGCCTGGTGCTCGAAGACGAGCAGGTGATTGTGAGCACCAACCGGGGGGAACCGCTCACCCTCAATGGCACCAAATCGCCGGCGGCTCGGGCCTACACCAACGTGGCCAAACGGCTGCTGGGCGAAGAAGTGCCCTTGATCGATCCCAGCAAGGAACGCCAGGGCCTGCGCGCCAAGCTCGGCCGCCTGATGCAAACCAAGATTTTTTGAAGCCGATGACCCTGCGCGACGCCATCAACAAGCTGCTCGGCCGGCAACCAGCCAGTGCCAACACCGCCAAACAGCGGCTGCAATTGGTACTGGCCCACGACCGCAGCGACCTCAACCCCGAGCTGCTCCAGCAGATGCGACGGGAAATCCTCGAAGTGGTGAGCCGCTACGTGGAGATTGACCTGGAAGAGGTGGATATGAGCCTGGAAACCGAAGACCGGGTCACGGCCCTGGTGGCCAACCTGCCAATCAAGCGCGCCAGGGCCCTGCCCGTTCAGGACCTGGAAGATCAGGCCATCCCGATAGAGGCTCCTGAAACAAGCGACGAGCCCACCAGCTTCACCGCCAAAATCAGTTCCTCAACCGGCATCTAACTCCTGTGGGAATCCTGGGGAGGCCCAGCTTTCCCCCCATGGTTTTCGCCCCTCCAACGCCACTGTCATCGGCCCTGACAGGCCCGGTTGCTCCGGCGACCCTGCTGCCAGACATCCCTTTCACGCCAGCGGAACTCCGGGTGCTTGAGCAGCTCAGGCGGGGCCATAGCAACAAGGGCATTGCGGGGGTGCTCGTGCTCAGCCCCCGCACGGTGGAAAGCCACGTGTCGCAGCTGCTGGCCAAAACCGGTTGCACCAACCGCACCCAGCTGCTGCTGTGGGCCCTGGGGGAGCGGTAAAGTGGCCAGGGCTTTTGCCCATGCCGGCTTAGCTCAGTGGTAGAGCAGCGCTTTTGTAAAGCGAAGGCCATCGGTTCAAATCCGTTAGCCGGCTTTTTGGTTTATAAGGGTTATGGGGCAGTTTTTGCCATCGATCTCGGGGATTGGGTGCTGCCAAAGGAGCCCCATCGGTTGATGACGGGTTGATCAATGGGTTGATTAAAAACTTGCCAAGATCAGGACGCTTCAGGGCACCAACCAACCGAAACCTCCCTCCTGGTGACCCAGTGAAGGCACCGCTTGATCAGATGCCCAGTCTTCGAGCTTCAGGCTGGGGTGATCGAGGGATCGAGGTACACGTCTTGCACCTGTTGGATCAGGGCGATGCCCTGGTCCCGGGGCTTTTGAAACGCCTTGCGGCCCATGATCAAGCCACTGCCGCCGGCCCGTTTGTTGATCACGGCTGTACGCACGGCCTGGTGGAGGTCATCCCTGCCGGAAGCTCCCCCGCTATTGATGAGGCCAACCCGACCCGCGAAGCAATTCAGCACTTGATAGCGGCAGAAATCCACGGGGTTAGCACTGGTTAGCTCCTCGTAAACCTTGGGATTGGTCATCCCGTAGGACTGGCCAAGGGCCTGAGCCACAGCTCCATAACCATTATTGGTTTCGGGCAGTTTTTGTTTGATCAGATCGGCCCCGATCGTGACCCCCAGGTGGTTGGCCTGGCTCGTCAGGTCGGCGGAGACGTGGTAGTCGGTGCCGTTCTGATTGAACAGGGAATTGCGGAGATAGCACCAGAGCACCGTGGCTAGCCCCCGGCTATGGGCCTGCTCAAACAGCGCCGCTACTTGCTGGATCTCCCGGTTGCTGTCGTCGCTGCCGAAGTAGATGGTGGCACCCACGGCCACGGCGCCCATGTTCCAGGCCTGGTCTACAGAAGCAAACAGGATTTGTTCGTGGCTATTCGGGGCGCTGAGCAGTTGGTTGTGGTTGAGCTTCACAAGAAAGGGGATGCGATGGGCCCAACGGCGGGCCACGCTGCCAAGCACGCCCAAGGTGGACGCCACGGCACTGCAGCCTGCTTCCGCTGCCAATTCCACAATTGCCTCGGGATCGAAATACTCGGGGTTAGGAGCAAAGGAAGCGCCAGCGGAGTGTTCCACCCCCTGGTCCACCGGCAGCATCGAGAGGTAGCCCGTGCCGCCCAGTCGTCCATGGCCGTAGAGCTGTTGCAGGCTGCGCAGCACTTGGGGGTTGCGGTCGCTCAGGGTGAAGTGCTCCACCGCCTCAGGACCTGGAAGGTGCAGCCGGCTGGAAGCCACCTTGGCTGGCGTATTCAAAAGCAGCTCGGCTTCTGCACCCAACAGGCTCGCGATCGGGCTGGCCATGGCACTCCCTCAAAGAACGGTTGTAGCCAACCTATGCAAGCTTGCTGACCCTGGCTGCTCCGCAAGGCACAGGGGGGCCTGTCCGGGATGGGGGGAGGAGGACCCACACGCTGCTGGCTATTAGGCGCAGAGAGTTGATTAATCCGTTGCTTAAGAGTGGTCAAGGCATGGGGGACACGGGCAATCAACGCCCCATAGGTGAGGTTTCTCAACAAGCTCGACCGCTGGGGAGCTCAGAGAGACGCTGCTTTGGTCTCCCCAACCTCAAGGGAAGCGATCAGCCCGTGGAGGGCTAGGAATAGGTCATCCCTGCGATGGGGTAAATCAGAACTCGTGAGACCAGGAAGCCAACTCCCTTTGACTTGCAACCACCACCCCTCCTGGCCATGGTCGAGGTGGACCTCGGCGCTATCCACGCCTTCCGCCTCTAAAAGCAGGGCATCGGCCCGACTTTTGAGCTGCACTAGAGCATTGGTCTCCAGCTTGGGCAGTGACAACCGCAAATCCAATGGTTCGGCGTTACGAACGCTGTGGTTTGTGACCACCGAGCCTGCAACCTGAGAATTAGGGATCACAAGTTGGGAGCCATTTTTCAAACGTAGGTTGATTGATCGCATCCCCATCGACAACACCGTGCCATCGATCTGACCCGACTTGGGAGTTCCGATCGTGCACTTATCACCCACCTTGATCTGGCCATCGAGAAACAAGCTGAAGCCGTCAGAGACATCCCGAATCAGCTGCTGGGTGCCCAAGGAAATCGCCAAGGCCGGCACCGATGACAACGCCAAGATCGTGACTGAGGTGAGCCCCAGGCTGCGCGCCCCATCAATGAGCACCGTTATCGCAAGCGCGATACCAATCACCCGGGTCACAGTGAGTAATTGGCCAGCCCCTTTGCGCCGCATCACGGTGACCGTGCCATCCGCTTGGCGCTTGCCCTTACGGATCAGGCTCTGGCCCACTGCCTCGCTAAGGAGATAGACCAATGGCATGGCCACGACGATATGGAGAATCCGTGCAGCCACAACAACAACCAACGCTCGATCGCCAGTGAGATTCACCCAATCAATTGAGAACCAGCGCCACAGGGCGATCAGAGCTAAAACCGGCACCAACAGCCCAACGCGCACCCAGTAGCTCATGCGTCTCAAACCAGCCGTGGGGATGCGGAACTGGTGGCGCAAGCTGATGATCGCTGCCACGGCGAGTACCAGGGCTAGAACTGAGACGGGCACCAAAATCAACCATTGCACCAACGATTGACCGCCGTAGGCCGTTTCCACCAAGACATGCCTCCAGGAACTCGGCATCCGCAGAATCCACTTAGGCGGCAGGGCACCCCCAGGCAATAGCGACCAGGTGACATAGAGATCACCACCAAAGCGATGCCTCAGGGGATGGTTCCCACCAAAGATCTGGGTGAAGTCAGAATCCACCTGGGCCACCGTGCGCGGGCTAAACAAGAAGTCCTGCTCACTGCATTGCTGGCAAGGCAAACCAGGTCGTTCTCCCTGGCCCTGGGGAGAGGGCTGATTCAGCGCCAACGTCATTGGGCTCTCAGGAATCGTCCAGGAAATGAGCTTCTTGCTGGCGACCTCATCGGGTCCCGGCAGCACAACAGTCGGATGGTTGGCGAGGTCGTACAGCAGAAGGCTTCTGAGCATCAACATGGAGCCAACTCCCGTGATCGGATGCAGGGCCTGGGGCAACTCACTGAGGTTGAGGGCCTCGGTGGCCTGATCAAGAAGCCTCTGGCCCTCATCAACCTGGTGCCGCTGGGCCGGTGAATACAACCAACCCGGATTTGCCAAACCCTCCCGAATCGCGCCATGGATCAAGACATGGGCTTGCTCGGTAGTCGCCAAAAAGTTGTCGATGGTCTGGCGGGGGCTTGGACCAGGAACTTGACGCAAGGCCTGCTGATGAACAACGGACAGCGACGAAGCCACCCTTGCCAAAACAGGCTCCATCAGCAATCCAAACAGCAGGACGGCGGACAAAGCCAGGGCCGTTAGCAACCGCGGTAATCGCCCCATCTGCCACGGCCTCATCCGAGGCCAATCCGTGCGACGGACCCGAGATGACAGTTGCTTAGGTGGCGTATCGTCCATTTGAACACCTCCGCTTTGGTTGAAGTCATCTTGATTTTGCTTAGGGCAATAGGCAATCAGCTTGCACTCATGGCTGCAGAAGGATGATTTTATGGGCAATGCCCTCACCAGTCAGTCTGTCTGTGATGAACCCAATGATGACCCCTCTCATTTCAAGCCCATGACGTCATTGAGACCCCACCTGAGGAGGATGCTGGCTGGCTGTGCTGCGGTTGTGTTGCCGTTGCTGATTGGGCCTGTCATCGCCGCTGAGAACCAATTGCTATTGCGACCAAGCCAGGAGCGCTTTTCCAGCGGTGATCGGATCTGGTGGCTTGAATGGCGCCAGGGCAAGCAGGTGTTGCAACGCTGGGCTACGGCCACCGGCGCCAGCCAGAGCCAGGGGTTGGACCGTCGCTGGAGCCCCGGCAATGGGGCACCTCTGCCAGCGGGGACCTATGCCCTGGGTCGGCCAGAGCCGTGGGGCCGTGATCTATGGATTGGGATGGAGCCGCGGTTTTCAACGCGGCGCAGTGGGCTGGGCATCCACAACTGCTTCCCAGGAGTGGGTTGCATCTGCTTACCGGAACGCCGTCAGCTGGATCAACTGGCTTCCTTGATCAAAAAGCACGACATACGCCGTCTCGTCGTCTTGCAGTGACACACGAAGGGGGGGCAGGAGTAGTACGGCACTAAGGTTTAAAACGACGTCAAGAGGTCCCCTACGGCCTTGCCAACGCACTCTCCCCCTATCTGTTGCCCATGAAGCGCTTGCTGTGTATTGCGGCTTTGCTGATGCCCGTCGGGGGAGCCCATGGTGCAACGCCCCCAATCCCCTGCCCTGGGACTAACACGTTTGAAATGAAGTACTGCGCTGGCAAATCGTTGGAGAAGTCCAGCACCCTGTTGCGGCAGAAGATCACAACGCAGCAGTACACGCAGTGGTCGGAAACAACCAGGACCTTATGTGAGGCCGCCTATGCCTCCTACAAGGACGGCACCATCTATCCACAGTTGGTTGCGGGATGCGACGACCACCTCAATCGCGCATTGCTAAAGGACTTTCAACCCTTAGAAAAATAGAAGCAAATAGCCACCAAGGGGCCCATGCTGGTATTCACATTCGGGACAAGATATGCTCGCCAAGTTAATTTCTTGATTGCACAGCAAACGGACTCGTCCACCTTGGTCGCATAAATCTTGTTTTGCTTGTGCCCCTAGCATGCTGCGCGACAGCTTCAAGCACCAGCCGTGAGTGAATCTCTGCCCCAACGTGTGGATCACTGGATCGCTCGAGCCGGTTTCAATCTGCTAATCCCACCAGTAATCCTGCTGATCCCCTGGCTGCAGGAGCTGGTAGACCAGCTGATCTTCGGCGGCAACTGGAACCTGCCGATGACGCCCGGGGGCTCCTTCCTCGGGGTGTTGACAGCCCCTTTCAGCCACAGCGGATTTGGCCATCTGCTGGCCAATTCCCTGACCTTTTTACCGCTCTCTTGGCTGGTCTTGGTCCGGGGCCGCCGCGACTATCTGGCTGCCTGGCTGGGGGTGTATGCCACGGCTATTCCCGTATGGCTGCTCTGGCCCAACGGCAGCCACGGACTCTCCGGGGTCGTGTACGGGCTCCTTGGCTACCTGTTGCTGATCGGCTGGATTGAGAAGAGGCCCCTCTCCTTGCTCCTGTCGGTACTGGCCCTGGTCACCTATGCAGGTGTACTGCCGAGCCTGCTGCCGATTTTTTCGCCGCCGGGGGTGAGCTGGATCGGCCATCTCAGCGGTTTTGGCGGTGGCCTGTTGGCAGCCCTTGCCGTGGCTCGCGAAACGCCCTGAGCAAAACAATCTCACCTAGCTGGTGCCCATTAGGCGAGGAGGGTTGAGCCACCCGGCTTAAAGCTTTATCCGGCTAGTCTTTCAGCCAAATGACGCATAACTTACCTATTCGACCATCAATACGAGATGGCTCTTCCCATTGAAATGCCTGACTCAATACACCCATGATTTTTACGTCCAAACATCTAGCCAATGCCACAACGAGCTTTGAAAAACGCTTCCGCCTGGCCTACCTCTCAAGTGGATTTGAGCCAACCATAGTCTGCGGCTCCAATTCTCAACTTCTGATTTCACAAATGTATCGGGGCATACCCGTCAAACGCCATTTTTTAGGTGCTGCTGACACCGCCAAAGACGTCCTAGAGCTCGTTTCAAGGCTGCTGCCTAATATTTTAGCCATAGACGATAGCTTTCCCGACCAAAGTGCGGCGAGTGTGATTAACCAGGCGAAACAAATTCATCCCAACATCAGAACCTCTTTATGCCTAACCAAGCCGGATGATTTCAACGCCTATCTAGGCTGCCCCATTGTCTTCGCCGAACAGGATATTTTGGGAAATACAGATACGCTTGCCCTTGTCAGCATGGCCATAATCAGTAACACCAGTTACCGCAGCCCTTCGATCAATGAGCGATTAAATCAACCAGGGCAATCTGCTTCCGAGAACTATTACGGAACGATTAACCTGACGCTACGGGAGCATCAGCTGCTTGAAGCCTACGCCCTAGGCATGACCAATCAGGAAACGGCGGATAAGCTCGGGCTTTCCGTACACAGCATACGAACCTATAGCAGTAACTTACTGAATAAACTAGGAACTAATAATCGCCAAAAAGCCCTCAGGAGGGTCCTGTCCTTGGGCCTTGCTGAATTGGGTCACCTTTTAAAATCAAGGGTTGAGTAAGCACCTCGCCAACTCTGGCAGAACCGCCATTCAAAGGATCAGCTGACTGGTAGTCGAGCAATTTATAGCTAAAGCCTGGTAACCTAATCATTATTTACTCGACGCATCGATGACCACCGTTTCCGAGTATCTAATTCAGCGATTCTGCGATCTTGGCATCGACTAGATTTTCGGCATTCCAGGGGATTTCCCCTTTCCAATTCTGGATGCCATAGAAGCCTCAGAAACAATGCAGTGGATTGGTTGTATCAATGAACTGAACGCTGCTTTCTCTGCCGATGGCTATGCGCGAATGCGTGGCACAGCGCTGCTGTGCACCACCTACGGAGTTGGTGAGTTGAGCGCCATCAATGGACTGATGGGCAGCAAAGCCCATCGATTACCCGTATTTCTTGTTGTGGGTTCACCATGCAGACGCATCGTGCACCAGAAAATCAGCACATACCACACACTTGGCGACGGTGTCTATGGGAATCACGAATCAATTGTCGAAGCGACCTGCTGCGTCAAGGTCGTATTGACACCTGAAAATGCAATTACTGAGATCGAGCGTGCAATCAAAGAAGCTTTTGCTAAAAGCGCGCCCGCCTACATCGTGGTTCCTCAGGATGTGGGCACCATGCCCGTCGTCGGAACCGTGGGCCATGGGGCTCCCATGGGAGAGATCAGGCGATCCATGAGCAATCCAGTCGAGCTCGAGGCTGCAGTCAATGCAATTGTGAAACGGCTGAAGTCAAGCTCCCGTTCAGTATTACTGCCCTCAGCCCTCACTGCCCGCTATGGGCTGACCGACAAGGTTGTGCTGTTGATCACAAAAACCAACATCCCCTTTGCCCTTGCTCCGCTGGACAAAGGATTCCTGGACGAGGCACTTACCCAGTTCCTGGGTATCTACATGGGCAACGAATCCATCCCCCAGGGGTTGCAGCAGGCCGTTGAAACAGCTGATCTTGTCCTGGATCTAGGTGGGCACGTCAATGAACATGTCAACACAGGGTTCTGGACGTCTCGGATACCTGAGCACGTTCACATCCGTATTCATGAAGACTGGGTGCAGGTTGGCGAGCACATCTTTGTGGATGTGGCCATGGGCGACATTCTCGAGCAATTAATCGATTTGGCTCCAACCATCCCTACATCGCTTCAAGGAGCTCTGACCTAGGAGCAAATCCCGATGGCCGGGACGTCGAGCGATCCAACCTCATCCGCAGGTTTTTACCCACGGTTGCAACGCCTGTTGAGGTCTGGAGACATCCTTGCGATAGAAGCGGGCAGCTGTGAACTTCCCCTGCTCGGCATGCGGCTACCTGAAGGCGTTCGCTGCCAGGCCTAGGTGCTTTGGAGCTCCATTGGCTGGGCGGGTCCAGCTGCCATGGGCATCGCGATCGCTGAGCCAAGTCGCCGAGTGGTCTTGGTAAGCGGCGATGGAGCCCATCAGAAAACAATGGGAGTGATTGCTTCGATGGGCTTCCATGACGTGAAACCAGTCATCTTTGTCCTGAATAATGGCACCTATGGATGCGAGAACACAATATGGAAACCTGGCAGGAATCTCTACAACGACATAGCACCGATTCGCTATAGCATGCTTCCAGAGGCCTTCGGCTGCAGAGACTGGCTGTGCCGCAGTGTTGGCACCATTGGCGAACTCGAAGATGCGATCTCCGAGATCGAACAAAATCTACAGCAAGCTGCTTACATCGAAGGGATGATTCCCGCAGCTGAGAATGTTCCCCTTCCCGAAGACGCTCTTGACGCCTATTTCAAGCCTAGGACGCCTACTGGCGTTTGAAATCCTTCGGAAACAATTGGCGACAGTGATTGCGTTAGCCAAGGCTCCAATCAATCCCAACATCCCGGCTAGGGATCAACTGCGAAAGCCTCAAAGCCGGATGCTCGCTCAGAGGGCTGAGATCCTATCGAATTCGCAGCGGGCTAAACACCTCAAAACGATCGGATGAAAATAGTTTAAGATCTGGCAAAGGAAATTCTAGTGTAATCGCAGATACCAGCGCTGGACGCAAGCGATGCCAAGATAATTTGAGAGACTTTGATTTCGGTGCATCCTCAATTAAAAGATCTTGCTGATCAGCAATTCAAGCACCAGTCAACACAGACCAATACCTTAATAATTGAACAACCACCGTTTGGCCAAGTAGCCCAAGAGCGAGTCCCGAAATTCACCCATGCCGGACTGATTAAAATATCCGTTATTCTTGCATTAATCGGATTTCTAGCATTTTTGATTGACGTACCTCTTGCTTTAACGTTAAAAGACAATCCCCTGCCCAAAGAAATCTCCCGGATCCTTCGTTTTTCAGAGATCGGTGGCCATGGAACTGGTGCAGCGATGCTTCTGGTTGGCGCTCTTGCCGCCAGCCAGATCAACCTGCAACGGAAGCGGCACCGATTTCTTGCCCTCAAATTGATCGCTGGCACCTATTTAGGCGGATTGATAGTTGATTTAATCAAGCTTCTAGTACCTCGCATCAGACCACGGGCTGCAGAACTGGCCTCCGATAGCAGTCTCCTTGACACTTTTGCATTTTGGATGCACGACAAATCAAATTTTAGCCATACGGATCTAATGAGCTTCCCCTCAGGCCATGCTGCCGTTGCAGCTGGGCTTGCCGCCTCTCTTAGCTGGTTTTTCCCTAACGGCAAACCAGTATTTGTGTGCCTTGCAATTCTTGCAAGCCTACAACGCGTAGCAAGCGATGCACACTATATTAGTGACATCTTTATTGGAGCCGCTTTGGGTCTCATAGGAGCGTGGCTCTGCGCACCACGCATGAACACCAAGGGACAACACAATCAAGGGCTTAATGACAATTAAAAATTCACTTCAAAGACTTTATCCCTTGCTAAGCTCAATAGTTCAATCGATCAGGATCAATAAGATTGTAGTCCTGATATTGTTATGCATTTCCCTATACCTGCCCGGAATCTCCAGCCTCCCGGCCACAGACCGGGATGAATCACGCTACATGCAAGCTTCCAAGCAAATGCTTGAAAGCGGCAATATGATTGATATTCGCTTTCAGCAAGAATCACGGCATAAGAAACCTGTAGGAATTTACTGGCTCCAGTCCGGAGCAGCAAGTGCCGCCAAAGCCCTGGGAATAGCGGCCACTGAGCGGAGTCCCTACCGACTTCCTTCAACCCTTGGCGCCACATTTTCCGTTCTCTTGCTTTATCTGGGTTTCAGAAAAGTAATTGGTGATAGCCAAGCGTTCTTTGCAGCAGTTCTATTGGCATGCAGCCTTTTAATTGCTTTCGAAGCCCATCTTGCAAAAACCGACGCCATGCTGCTGGCAACCATTGTTTGCATGCAGGCCGGTCTTGCACAACTGTATTGCAATACTCATAAGAAACATCCCTGGAGCCCCCGCCTATTTTTTTGGCTCGGCCTAAGTCTGGCCATGTTAATCAAAGGCCCAGTTGCTCCTATCCTCGCCTTTCTAACCTTGGCCTGGATCTGCTGGAAAGAGGGCAGTCTTAGACCCCTAAGAGCAATTCAGCCACTGCCCTGGCTGCTGGTGCCCTTGCTAGTAGTGGGTCCATGGCTGCTCAGCATTCAGTTGCTCAGCAACGGAAGCTACCTACAATCTTCTATTGGCAAAGATTTCTTTGCCAAGATTCTTCAAGGGCAAGAATCCCATGGAGCTCCACCTGGCACCTATCTTCTGATTACCCCATTGCTCCTTTGGCCAGCTTCCTGGCTGTTAATTCCACAGGGATGGGTAGGCTTGAAAAGATCTACTGGAAAAATAATCCCTGCTACACAATTCATGTGCGGTTGGCTAATACCAAATTGGATTTTCCTTGAATTAGTTCCCACTAAATTACCGCACTATGTATTGCCATTAATTCCCAGCCTGTGCCTTTTGGCAGGAGTTGGGATCGTTGAGTCCAGTAAACATCAAAACTCGCTGATTCCGGTCTCGAAGTGGCCACAAAAAATAGGTATGGCAACATGGGCCATCTCAGGCACAGTCCTCGCGATAGCAATACCGGGGCTGTCGTTTTGGTCTAACGGCACAATTACACCTGCCGCAATACTGATAAGCCTACTTTGTATTGCAACTCTAATTTTGGCGTCACGAATCACAAAGCCAATAGATCGATTATTCATAACTTCACTTTCTGCAGCGCTAACTTTCGGATTGATTTTTGAGATCTTTCTTCCCCAACTCTCCAGGGCCTGGCCTGCCGAACATCTACGCAAATTAATCGATACCCACGGACTCGGCAAATTGCCTGTATCCATCATGGATTACCACGAGCCCAGTGTGGTTTTCAACCTGGGAACGGATACAAACCTAACAGATTTCGCAGGAGTTGTATCCCATGCCAAGAACAATTCTGATTCGATAGTAATAGTGCCCTCGGATCAGACAAGCGCCCTGAAGCAAAGCTTGGAAGCTACGTGTGAAACGAGAATACTCGGCAAGGTTGAAGGCGTAAACTACTCGAAAGGTCGCAATATGGATCTCAACATCATTCAATGCCGGCACCTTAACTCGCTAAAAGCCAGAATAACCGCGTCAAGCCAAAGTTAGGCTAGAGCGTTAGATCTGTACCAGTGTTCGGAAGGCGCTTGGATGGATAACGAATACTCCTCAACGCCCTAACGGGAACAGGCATAGGTTTTGAAGCTGCCACGGTGTTCCCGAAAGTCGGGCCGATCGGGATCCACGGCCTGCCACCACCAGCGGCCATCGGTGTAGCTGGGGATGCCCGCATTGTTGGTGCGGGGCAACTGCAGGCTCACACCTCGCCACTGCAACACGATGAAGGCCCCTGGCACGGTGCCCCCATCGCTATTGGGAATCCCGCTGGCATCAACGGCACCCATGTGGAGCGTGGCTTCCAGGGCATCGCCATCGCAGAGGTAGCGCTGGGTCACCTCCGCTGCCCAGGCAGCTGGAGCTGACAGGAGCATCAGCACAAACAAGACCAGCGAAAGAAGACGAGTCACAGGGTGGGTGTGGCGATGGCCAGGATGGGCGTTGCGACGGCCAGGATGGAGCAATGACGCTGGCTCTCGTTTACGACGGCGGCTGCCCCTTCTGCCGCCAGTTCGCCCTCGCCACCGAGCTCACGGGAGGCATACCCCTGCTTGAGCTGCGGGATGGCAGGACCGATCACGGGCTGCGCTCTGCCCTGAAGGCGCGGGGTCTCGACCTGGCCAGCGGGGCAGTGTTGCTCGAAGGTGAACAGGCCTGGCACGGGGCAGAAGCAATCTCTGAACTTTGCCGTCGCTTAGCCCCCAGCGGCCCCCTCCTGCAACTGTTGCGGAGCCTCTTTGCCGTACCCAGCCGGACCAGGCGGATCTATCCGTTGCTACTCCTGGCCCGGCGTCTGGCCCTGCAATGGAAGGGGCTGCAGGAGGATCCCGATCAAACCCGCCCCCATGGGTGAATACGCCAACAGCACCGGGCCAGACTTTGTAGCTTTTATTAACTTGCGCTCCATTCCCTTGCAAAGCCGCTCCCTTGCCCGCCAGTTCGAGCAGGAAGCCCAATCCAGGGCCATTCAGAGCTGCACTGATCTTGAAGAGCTGCGCGGTGTGGCCATGTCTCTGTTGAAGGGAGCCCCAGGCCGTGGGGGTCAGTTGATCTAAAGCCATGGAAGGGCTCCAGATCGTCTGGTTCAAGCGGGATCTGCGGGTCGTTGATCACCAGCCGCTGCTGCAGGCGAGTCGCCAGGGCCCGGTCTTGCCTTTGGCCATCGTGGAACCCGAGCTGTGGCAGCAGGGTGACTGCTCGGCGCGCCAGTGGAACTTCTGCGCCGAGGGCCTGGAGGAGCTCCGGGTTGCGCTCGCAGGTCTGGGACAGCCGCTGGTGGTGCGAATCGGGCCGGCGGTCGACGTCTTGGAGCGGGCGCGACGCCACTTCGGCATCACGGGGCTCTGGAGCCATGAGGAAACCGGCAACGGCTGGACCTATGCCCGCGATCGAGCCGTGGCCCAATGGGCCAAGGGCCAGGGAATCACCTGGCATGAGATCCCCCAGTTTGGGGTGGTTCGTCGGTTGCCCAGCCGCAACGGCTGGGCCGGGCGATGGGAGGGCCGCATGGCCGAGTCCGTGGCGCCAGCGCCCCAGGCCCTGCAACCCCTGGTGGGCATCGACCCTGGCCCCATTCCCGCCGGCGCCGACCTCGATTTGGCGCCTGATCCCTGCCCGGGCCGGCAACCCGGGGGGCGGCGGCAGGGCCTAGCCCTATTGCAGAGCTTTCTTAGCGAGCGCGGGGCGAACTACCACCGGGAGCTCTCGAGCCCGCGCACGGCGTTCGAAAGCTGTTCGCGCCTGTCGCCCCATCTGGCCTGGGGCACCCTGTCAATGCGGGAGGTGGTGCAGCACAGCCGCCGCTGCCGCGACGGGCTCCAGGGCCGATCGAGCTCCGGGCGAGGCCAGTGGTTGCGGGCCCTGCGGGGCTTCGAAGCACGGCTGCACTGGCACTGCCACTTCATCCAAAAGCTGGAAAGCCAGCCGGATTTGGAGTACCGCGAGCTCCATCCCCTCACCGCAGGATTGCGTCCAAGCAACCCTGAACGCCTCGAGCTCTGGGCTGGGGGCCGCACCGGGCTGCCCTTCGTGGATGCCTGCATGCGCGCCCTGCACGCCACCGGCTGGATCAACTTCCGCATGCGCGCCATGCTGATGTCGGTGGCCAGCCACCACCTCTGGCTGCCCTGGCGCGAGAGCGGATTGCACCTGGCGCGGCTGTTCGTCGACTACGAACCGGGGATTCACTGGAGCCAGTGCCAGATGCAATCCGGCACCACGGGCATCAACACCATCCGGATCTACAACCCGATCAAACAGGGCCAGGACCACGACCCCACCGGCGACTTCATCCGCCAGTGGCTGCCGGAACTGGCGGCCGTGCCCGCCGTGCACCTCCATGAACCCTGGCTGATGGCGGAGATCACCCAACAGCGGGTGGGTTGCGTGCTCGGCATCGACTATCCCCTGCCGGTCGTTGAGCCCGCCGCCGCCGCCCGGGAGGCAAGGGAGCGGATCTGGGCCCTTCGCCAGGAGCTGGGCTTTCGGGAGCTGGCCCAATCGATTCACCAGCAACACGGATCCCGCCGCTCGAACCAGGCAGCTCGCGGCCGCAAACGCCGGGGCCGACCGTCGCCTGGCAGCTCAACGGTGCAGCAACTGGATCTGGATCTCAGCTGAGTGCAGCGGTAGACCCTGATGAAGAGGTGTTGAGCGCATAAAAGCCATTCAGTGGAGCCAGTGACATGGCAGCTCTAGGTGCAACAAAAATGCCCAAAAACCAAGTACAACACCGGACAACCTTTAAGCCGGCAGACCCTAAAATTCAAACGTGGTTTGGATCAAGCCACCAAGGCCATTGAAGATCGGCTGGCCCCCATCATTTGCATTCGAAGTGGAGACACCACGACCGTAAAAAAGTGCGGGAGTTACGCTGAGGTTATCGGACAGAAAAAAGCGATAGAACACTTCAAGAAGCCACGGGCTACCACCGGTAGCACCGGCCGAATGGGCTGGCTGTCCTACAGCCAAGCCGGCAATATTCGAAGAGCCCGAGATATTGTCCCATTGAAAGCCTGCCATCCACGAGCGGGAGGATTGGGCGGCATTGGCAGCGCTTGATGCACTGACAATGTTGTAACCAAAACCCGTGGAGACGGAGGGCAACCAGCCTGCATGATGGGGCCTCCAGTAGAAATTGAAAGCAAGGCTATTGTCTTGTTGACCAGCAACCAACGGATTTCCAGCAACACCATTGGCCGTGCGCACTGCGCTTTGGGTGGTGCCATAGCGGTAACCAATAGCCACGCCCCAGGTAGTGGCTTGATAGCCCAATTGGGCCAATGCATTGATGCCAGATTTGGCATTAAATACCCCAAAGGAGCTATCAGCACCTGAGTCGCCACTTCTGCAACTAGGAGAACAGGAAGAATTTTCTGAATTGACAGCTGAACCACTCACCACAGCATTCAAAGAAGCCAGCCATCCGGATTTGCCAGGGGCTACGGCTTGCCGCCAGCTCATTCCAACGCCCTCACCCAAAGCCTTGTTGTACGCACCCGAGCCACCTCCCGTACCAAAGAAATCCAGCACATCCGATCGGTAGACACTGGGGATCCAGGCCATTTCAGTGTTTCGTACAAGAGCTCCGATGGTCAATCTGTATTGATCATGCTTGCCAAGGGGAAATTGGTAATAAAGCCTGTCGAGATAGGGGGCATCGTTGCTACTCTCCGTTCGAATGAGCTTAAAGACGTTGCTTGTCGAGGTGCCAAATGGATAACTGCCAAAGTTTCCAGCCCCCAGACGCATACGCAAAAAATCCTTACCGGTGTAACTGGTGTAAAAGTTGAGATGAAACTCGTAATTGAATGTGGTATTTCCACCAGCCTTACTGTTTGGACTGCCATTGCGGCCATAATTAGGGATCCCCCCCAACGTCATCGTGGCATCAGCCTTGAGCTTGGTGGCTGTGGCGAACGATTGGGCTTCCAGCCCCACAAGCTTGACGCTTAGATCCTGCATCGCTCCGCTCAGATTGGCGAACTCGTCGTTGAGCAGCTGGAGCAGGCGGGGGAGGTCTTCGTTGCTTGCAGGAATCTGAGCCAAACAACGGTTGAGGAGAATGGCCGCGTGCTGGCGTGGGATCCCTTGGGATCTATGGAAGGCTTCCCTGGCAAGGGGGGAACCACACCCAGGCCGCTTCAGCAGGTTCTGCAAGGCCTGATAGGCCCAATCGCCCGGCCTGATATCGGATGAGAGCTTGGGGGCGCTGTCTTGAGGTGGGATGTAGGAGCTGGCCGCAACTCCGGCATCACGGGTCGGCAGGATTTGGGCTGAAGCCCCGAGGGGCCCGATCAGGCAACTGGCAGCCAGCGCCCCAAGCCTGCAGACCCTTCGAATCAGGGGGAAATGGGCTGGCAAGGGCATGACTTGTCAGCAGGGTGCAAACTTAGGAGGGATTCAAGGGCTGCAGGCACCAATGGGTCAAAGCCGGTTTCTGGCCATGGTGCTGGCCCTCAGCGGCTTGCTTTCAGCCTGTGGGCCATCAGGGACAAGCGGCTTGCTCAGCACGGGCACAACGATCACTGTGCTTGCGGAGCTGTCAACGAAGGCGGATCCCCTGGAGCAAGCCAAGGTGGGAGCCATGCTCCGAAAACAGATCAAGGAATTCAAGCGAATCAATCCCCAAGCCAAAATCAAGTTTCGCGCCCTTCCCTCTGACCGCCTTGAGCAGGAAGTGATCTATCGAACCAAGCGCGGCCTGGGTCCAGATCTGATGCTTTTGGCCTCAAATCGCGATCTCATCAACCTGCGGCAAGAGGGCTACATCTCCCCGGTGGCGCTCTCAGCCCAAGAGCAGAATAGCTTTAAAGCCACATATCTGAAGCATCTTCGTCAAGGAGTCCAGCAGCTGGCAGTGCCGTTACTGGTGTTCACACCCCTGGCCTGTTTTGATCGCAGGCGACTCCCCCAATCTCCCCAGACCCTGGCAGCCATCATTCGCCTAGGTCAACAAGGTCACTCCTTTGGCCTTAATTCCAGTTTTGAAGGACTGGATGAAGTAATGGGCAGCTTCGGTGTCACATTGTACCCCGAAAAGAGGGCCCTCCCTTCCCAACAAGAGCGGATGCTGAAAGCCTTGCAGTGGTACCGGGAGGCAAACCTGCAGCCCGACATCAGTTTTGTTGAAAACGATGAGGAATTAAGGCAGGGGCTGGAAGCGGGGCTGTTCGAATGGATCCCATGCTCGAGCGGCTGGATACCCACCTTGCAGCGAGCGCTGGGAGCAAATCTTGGCATCGCCGTACTACCCGCGGGGCCGGAAGGTGTTGCCAAGCCGCTATTGCGCATGCCGTTGTGGGCCTTTGGCGCCCAGTCCAGCCCCAGGCAGCGACAATTGGCCAAGCAATTTGTGATATTTACTGGCAACGTCGTCAACCAGCGCGACATGGCCCTGAAGCTGGGAACAGTACTGCCAGTGAATCCCGCAATCGCATTACCACTCAAGGCCTATCCCAACCTGGCTGTCATGAATGCGGCAAGCAAGAACGCTACCATGACAACACTTGAACAAAAACACTTTCTTCTGCAGAATGAGAACAAAATAGAAAGCTTAATAGCCGAAGTTCTCGCAGGTGTGCAGTCGCCAAATGCGGTGGCGCCAAAAATCCAAGGCCAGCTCAATGCCATGTCCTCCATGGAGAGCAATCCATGAATGAGATCTCCCAGCTGTTTCAGGACTTACTTGCCGATCTGCTCCGAGTTGAGGTCCTGAGACAATTTGCCGCCCTAGGGCTGGCCTTTGGCATCTGGCTAGTCCTGAAGGCCAGGCTAAAGCTCGAAAATCGGCGCTGGCCCCAAGAAACCCGTTGGCCGTGGCTGGCTCTGGTGAAGCCCCTGGCCAATGAAACTTTGCTTTGGATCTGCCTTGCTGTCGTCAGCAGCTGGTTGGTCGCCACGACAGGGGTTGGGGATCTCGCCAGATATTTGACACGCTTTTATGCGATTTGCCTATTCTCCCGTTATGGGTTGGTGGTTCTCAGGCAATACCTGCCTCCCAAAGTGATCAAGGCGACGGATCTGCGGGTTATCAGGCCTTTGTTACTTCTAATTGGCATCCTACTCTTTTATTCCCAATTTGCCGACTTTAATCAACTTTGGTCAACCCAGGTACTGCATTGGGGCAACGATCATTTGACATTTGGCGCCTTAATGATGCTATTTTTTGGCACCTATTTTGTAACCGCTGGCGCTGAACTTCCAGCCCTTGTTGCGGCTGAAGTGATGCGCCGGGCATTCGAACTGAATGGGCCGAACCATCGGGCCTCGGCCCTGGTGATTCGCTACGGCCTGGCCGCCTTCGGCCTCGTCTTAATCTTGGCCTATGTGGGGGTGAATCCCACCATGCTTGCTGCTGTAGGAGGCGGGCTTTCGGTGGGCTTGGGCTTTGGATTGAAGGAAGTGTTCAGTAATTTTGTTAGCGGCATTTGGTTGTTGCTGGAAGGCGCGGTTAGGCCGGGGGATGTGTTGCTCCTGGAATCTAGTAAGGGAGAAGATCCCTGTGAAGTTCTTGAACTCGGGATGCGAGCTACCACCCTCTGGCGCGACCGTGACAACGTGGAATTGGTGGTACCCAATCAAACGTTTTTCACCCAATCGATGGTCACCTACAGCGGCCTCCGGGATCGCCGCCGGCGCGGGCAAGTCCTGATTGGCGTCGCTTACCGCCACCCTCCAGAGACGGTGATTGCCCTACTAGAAGCCACGGCGCTGACTATTCCCAGGGTGTTGAATGAACCTGGTCCCAAGGGCCTGCTCCTGCGCTACGACGACTCCGCCATCACCTACGCCATTCGCTACTGGATCGAAAACCCCATGAATGGGATTGGCGTGGCCAGCGAGGTAGGGATCGCCGTTTGGAACGCATTTCAAAGGGAGGCCATTGAAATTCCCTTCCCCCAAAGGGTGCTGCACGGTGCACCATCCCTGCCGGGATCGGCAGATAGCCAATGATTGCCCATCCTTGTTCAGCCGTTAACCAACCAATCGGTTTTGGCTCAATAGGCTGGCTGTAATCAGACCACTCAGGCGAACCGAATGTCTCGCAACCTCACCTCTGTGGTTAGTGGTGTCACCATGGCTGGCCTTGCCCTGGGCCTGGCCGCCTGTTCAGCAAACACAACCCTCAGTGGGGCAGGGGCCTCTTTCCCAGCGGGGATTTATCTCCGCTGGTTTGCAGAACTCGCCACCCAGGGCGTCAAAGTCAATTATCAGTCGGTGGGATCTGGGGCTGGGGTTCGCCAGTTCACCGCAGGGAGTGTGGACTTCGGGGCGAGCGATGTACCGATGTCGGCGAAGGAGATTGCGGCGATCAAGGGTGGGGCAGTCCAAATTCCCATGACAGCTGGCGCGATCGCAGTGGCCTACAACAATCCCGGTTGCAGCCTCAAACTCAGCCAACCCCAATTGGCTCAGATTTTCCTCGGAACAATCAGCAACTACGACCAACTTGGCTGCAAGTCGAAGGCCATCCGAGTCGTGCACCGCTCCGATGGATCTGGCACGACTGCCAATTTTACGGCCCATCTCTCAGCGATTAGCCCAGAGTGGCAGAAGGGGCCTGGCAAGGGTAAATCCATTGCCTGGCCCACAGGCCTTGGTGCCAAAGGCAATGAGGGCATGGCCTCCCAGATCTCCCAACTTGATGGCGGAATTGGTTATTTGGAATCGGCCTACGTGAAGGGAATCCTCCAGGCCGCGAGCCTCACCAACGCCTCGGGCCAGCTGGTTGCTCCTACCAAAGCAAGCGAAAAAGAAGCATTGGCTTCCATACCTTTGGATGACAAGCTGACAGGTAGCAATCCCAATCCTGCCAAGGGTTACCCCATTGTTTCGCTCACCTGGATCCTGTTAAATCAACAGGGCAATGGGGTCAAGCTTGACTCCATCAAAAAAACTTTTGGATTTACTCTTTCTGATCAAGCCCAGGCCATGGCTCCTGAGCTGGGGTTCATCACCCTTCCAGCCGAGGTGCTGGTCAAGGCCAGGAAAGCTTTAGCTGGAATTCGTTAAAAACCAAATCAGTCAGCCCCCTAATCCGAAGGTCACCTGCGACACCTAGCCAAGTCTCTACACTTGAATTTGTGTTGAAGTTTGGGCATGAAGCAGCTGCCGCAGCCGGAATCGCTTCGACAAAGCCCTTCCTTCGGCCTTGCTGATGGGGTTGTGATCCTAGGGGTGTTGGCCTTGCTGGCCCTCATCGCCCACGTGGGTTCAGAGGCGATGGTGAGCTTTGTGCCTCCCAATGACAGCCCCAGAATTTCCCTAGACCCCCACAACCTGCCGGAATACGCACTGCGCTCCACCACGCGCATGTTTATTGCCTTAGCGGCATCGATGGTCTTCACCTTGGTTTATGGATCCATCGCAGCCCACAACAAAAGGGCGGAAAGGGTTTTGGTGCCCCTACTCGATATTCTTCAATCAGTACCAGTTCTCGGTTTTCTATCGATTACGGTCACAGGCTTTATTGCCCTGTTCCCGGGCAGCCTCTTGGGCTTAGAGGCGGCATCGATTTTTGCAATTTTTACGAGTCAGGTCTGGAATATGACCTTCTCCTTCTACCAATCCCTACGGACAGTTCCCAAGGAGCTACTCGAAGCAGCATCGCTGTATCGACTCTCCCGCTGGCAACGGTTTACCAAGATTGAAGCCCCGTCAGCTGCGATCCCCCTGCTCTGGAACGCCATGATGAGTTTTGGCGGGGGCTGGTTTTTTGTGGCAGCCAGTGAAGCCATCAGTGTGCTGAACCAGGACTACACCCTCCCCGGGATTGGCTCCTATGTGGCGGCGGCTGTTGCGGCCCAAGATCTTTGGGCGCTGGGTTGGGCGATCATAGCCATGACGGTCATCATCGTGCTCGTTGATCAACTCTTTTGGAGGCCCCTTGTTGCCTGGTCGGATAAGTTCAGAATGGAACAAAGCAGCACTGGAGATGTGCCCCAATCCTGGTTGTTTGACCTCCTCAAAACCACCCGGCTCTCCAAGCTTCTAGCCCCAGTTACAACGCCAGCCATCGATGCTTTCGATCGATTGATGTCATCGTTGCTCGGTCCAGTTAGCCAAGGGACCACCGCCAGGCAATCCGGGCGACCAGACCGGATGTTCAACCTGGGTCTTTTGGTGATTGTGGGCTCCCTGCTTGCCTGGCTTGTGCATTTCGTGCTCAACACCGTTGGCTTGGCTGAAGTGATAACGGCCTTCCGCCTTGGCCTCTACACGCTGTTCAGGGTGACGATCCTGTTGATCGTGGCCACCGTGATCTGGACACCCATTGGCGTGGCCATCGGCTTCAATCCAAAACTAGCCAGATTGCTGCAACCATTCGTTCAATTCATGGCTTCATTTCCAGCCAATTTCATCTTCCCCTTTGCAACCCTCTTTTTTGTTTACTCACACATCAATATCAATTGGGGGTCAATCCTGCTGATGGCGCTTGGCTCCCAGTGGTACATCTTGTTCAACTCAATTGCTGGGGCCCAAACAATCCCCTCGGATTTACGTGAGATGGCCGATGACATCGGCCTCAAAGGAATCCAACGCTGGAAGAAGCTGATCATTCCAGGGATCTTTTCAGCTTGGGTCACCGGGGGTGTAACGGCTAGCGGCGGGGCCTGGAACGCCAGCATTGTTTCCGAGGTGGTGAGCTGGGGCTCCACCACCCTCACCGCCGCTGGCCTAGGGGCCTACATCGCAGAAGCCACGAGCCACGGGGATTGGCCCCGCATCGCCCTGGGGATCGGAATGATGAGCCTCTTCGTGGTGGGCATCAACCGGGTGCTTTGGCGCCGTCTCTACAGCCTGGCCGAGCGCCAATACCAACTCTGATCGAACCATGTCTCTCATTACTGTCAACGACGTTTCCAAGCGCTTTCCCCTGCCCGATGGCAAAGGCGAATTTTCTGTACTAGAGGGCGTCAGTCTCACGATCAGCGCTGGTGAGGTGGTGGCCCTGTTGGGCCGGAGCGGCAGCGGCAAAAGCACCCTGCTTCGCATCATGTCGGGCCTGATCGGGCCCAGCGATGGTCGCGTTCAGTTCAAAGGTGCACCCCTGGTTGGCTCCAATCCAAACCTGGCCATGGTGTTCCAGAGCTTTGCCCTCTTGCCCTGGCTCAATGTTCAAGACAACGTGGAACTTGGCTTGGCAGCCAGGCATGTAGGGAGGACTGAACGGCGCGAACGTGCCCTCAAGGCCATCGACATCGTGGGTCTGGATGGCTTTGAAAACGCCTATCCCAAGGAGCTCTCTGGCGGAATGAAACAGCGCGTTGGCTTTGCCAGAGCGTTTGTACTGGAGCCTGAAGTGTTGTTCATGGATGAACCCTTCAGCGCCCTCGATGTACTCACCGCAGAAAATCTTAGGGGTGAAATTGATGACCTTTGGAATGCGGGAATGTTCCCTTCCAAGAGCATCCTGATTGTCACCCACAATATTGAAGAGGCCGTTTTTCTAGCTGATCGGGTTGTGATTCTGGGCTCAAAGCCCGGCCGTATTCGCGGCGAATTGCAAATCAACCTGCCCCGGCCCCACGACCGCAGCCATCCCCGCTTCAAGGCCCTGGTCGACTACATCTATTCAGTGATGACCAATCCCGAGCTCGAAATGACCGGGATGGTGGAGGAAAGCAATGGGCGGGCCCCCATACCCCGCAGCACCATCTCACCGTTCGCCAAAGCTCTCCCCCATGTGCGCGTGGGTGGCATTAGTGGCCTGCTGGAGTTGATCGTGGAACGGGGTGAAGCCCTCGACGACATTCCCCTACTGGCCCAAACCCTGCAATTGGAGGTGGACGACCTCCTGCCCCTGCTCGATGCCGCTGTGATGCTCGGATTTGCCGAGATAGCCGAGGGAGATGTGCACCTCACTGCCATTGGACGGGATTTTGCCACCACCACAATCCAGAGGAGCAAAGATCTGTTTCGGCAACAGGCCTTGGGACGAATCCCGGTGCTGAGCAGCATTGTGAGCACGCTCAAAGAGAAGAAAAATCTGGCGATGCGTTCGGAATTTTTCTTAGGCATCTGGGACGACTATTTCCCCATCGAGGAAGCGGCGTCTCAACTTGCAACAGCTGTTGACTGGGGCCGTTATGCCGAACTCTTTGAATACGACTCCAACGAAGGACGGCTCTACCTGCCGGGCAACTAGGCCGGTACAACCATCCTCACCCCAGTAAAGCCGCTCCATCGAGCCGCGTGATCGCCACCACTCCGGGCCTGGGCAGCCGCCCTGGCAATCCAGAAGGCCAGTTAGAGCCAAGGGGCACCTGGCGCAATTGGCTAAACGGCTGATTGCCCCGATCCCGCAATTGAAAGGCCTGAAACTCCTGATCACCGCGTTGATGAACACCGTAATCCTCTCCAGGGTGCTGCACTGCCAGAAAAAGAGTGGATTCCGTTTGATCGAAGCAGGGTCCGCAGAGTTCAGATTCCATTGGGCCCGTGGCAAACAGCAGGGCTTTACCAGCCGATACTCCCTTGGCCGGGAACAACCAGCAGGAGTTATTGCCAAAGACATCGAGTTCGCTATTCGTTGTTGATCGATCGGTGACCATCCAAATATTCCCAGACTGATCAATGGCCAAGTTGTCGGGATTAGCGAATCCCATCCCTCCCTCCCAGGGCAGGCCGCCGGTTGCCACCATCCGCCAGCTGAACGTGCCGCCTGGGACCTCAGGCTTTCCAGGCTGATCCTGCAGGCGCATCACCCAGCCATAGGGCCATTCAGGTTGTCCAGATGGGCCGTGGAAGAGGGCTGGATCAGCACGGCCACCGGTATCGGCACCGCCTGAGGTGAAGGTGATCAGCAGGTCTCCGGTTCGGGGATCCAGCTCCGTGTCTTCAGGCCGGGCCATGGGGGAGGCACCTACGGCGTTGGCTGCCAGGTGGGCGTCGATGAGAATCGCGCCCATTTGCTCATCACCGCTACCGAGATAGAGATCTCCGAGGGTCTGGAAACGATTGCGATAGCTTGCCAATTCCGCATCACTGCGGATCTTCTCTGCCCCAGCACGGTTGCGATCGCTATGGGGAACCAGGGTCGGCTGGTCATAACCAAATCTCTCGAAATGGCTGGGAGCTAGGGGTTCAACTGCCGTGGTTGTTAGCAGGGGAATCCAGGAGCCAGTTCCATCCGGCTGAAGCTTGGCCACCTCAAGCCGACCGTTCTCCAGCAGCTGGGAATTGGCTGGGTCTTGGGGATCCTGAATCGGGGCCGTACCCACGAACCGGTAGAGGTGGCCTCCGTGGCGGTCACAACCGGAATACACCACCAGCGGTTCATCACGCCGAGCCCTGACGGCAACGGCCTCGTGGCGAAATCGGCCGAGCCACGTGTGCTTAACAGGTGGTTGCTTCGGTTTGAGGGGATCGATCTCCACCATCCAGCCATACTTATTTCCAGCCATGCCGAAGGGATTACCAAGCCCTTCCAGACGCTTTCCGTCAAAACGGAATGGACAGTCGGCAGGTGGTGGCGAAGATCCATCCGCAAAGACCGCCTCCACTACCTGGTTTTGGAAGTTCTCCTCAGCCGACAAAACGGTGCCCCAGGGGGTCTGGCCACCAGCGCAGTTGGCGAAGGTACCGATCACCCGATCGCCCAGGCCATCGTTGTAACCCATCCGTTGTTGACGCCGGAACACAGCTGCTGCCGGACCCGTGGTGAGCAACTGCTCCTCGGCCTTTTTCCAGCCACTGAGCCCGGTGATGCGTCGATCGAGCTCACCCGATTGGTGAAGCCAGCGACCCTGGGCATTTCTCTCGATGGTGGCAACCCCAATCCCGAGATCCATCAAGGCCGCACGGGCCACGGACATCACGTTCGCGAGAAGTGCATCGCCAGCAGGCAAGGAGCCGGCATTAACACTGCCTCCACGACGGGACAGTTCATCGATCAGCGCCCTAAATGGCAGGCTGAAACCCATGACCTCTTCAAAGCCAGCACACCAAGATTTCGCACTGATGTACTCAAAGTTCACCGTGAGTACACCCCGGTTCGCTGTCAGCGGCTGAAAGGCCAGATAGTCATTGTTGAAGCCGAAGCGTCCACTCCCAAGCGAATCTCCCCAGCTCAACACCAGGTCATTGCGGTAGCCCTTGGGCACGACCAGCTTGTCCTGGATTGCGATCCTGGCGTAGTGGTGGCGCTGCTGGGCAGCCGTTAAGCCATCGGTTGGGAGGGGAATGGGGCCTAAAAGTGGTTCAAAAGGCTTGGCCTTATCCCGCAAGCCCCCTTGTCTGCCCGCCAATGATCCGCGGGCAAGTGATCCGCGCGCAAGTGACGGTGTGGCGACGCCAGCGGCACCGAGGCCGAGCAATTGGATCAGCAGGCTGCGGCGGTTCATGAATCAGAACGGCAGCTGGTGGGCCGCTCGGGTTTCAGCAGGGCCAGGCGATTTGCCTGGACTGGGTTGAGGTTATCGTCGCTCACCAACAGCAAGGTGGGGCTTCCATCCGCCGAAGGCGGGCCTTGGCTTAGTCCCTCCCAGTTATCCGGTGTTAGACCGATGGACTGCAAATCCCAGGACTGGAGCGGTTTTGATACGCTCCCAGGCCTTGGCAGCCGATACAGGGCTAACCGGTTGTGCCAACTATTTGGAGCGATGTAACGACGCAGCAGGGCTAACAGTGTCACGGGTTGTTCTTTCCGATCTCTCCAGGCCAGCAGATCGGTTAGGCCCCAGCCCTTATCGGAAGGCAGCTCTGAAGGTAGATCGAAGGGCAGCTGGAGTGCACCCTGGGGACTGGCCTGGGGTGGATCAACATTTGAATTGTTCTGCGGCGACCACCACCAGCGCAACAACCGAACCTGATCGGCAGGGTCTTGCCTGAGCGGTTTCTCCGCCGCCATCAACAGCTGGAGAGGCTGGCCAGGGGAGTTCAGCTGGATTAATGACTCTGGTCCAGAATTACTTTCGAGCCCTCCAGTTGGCGATGGTTGCCAGTCGGGCGGCAGGGCCATGGCCTTGATGAATGCGCCCGTTTTGGCTGCCAATTGCAGCAGTTGGGCCGGACGTTCGGCACTTCGACGACCCTCACTGGCCAGCCAAATCCGCTCGTTAGCTATCACAAAAGCTTCGCCATCGACAACAACGTTTTGGCCAGATGGGCCTCCAGTCGCCAGGGCCATGCTGAAGAGGGGCTTCAGCGCTGGTCCATCGGCCACACCAGACCAGGTGCTCAGTTGGACATCGGATAGATCACTCAGCAGCGAAAGCCGATCGCGCTTGGCGTCGTAGCTGGCGGCCGAGAAACCACCGATGGCAGCTCCAGTGGAATTCTGCCGAGGCAGGGTTGTCTCCCAAACCTTTTGCCATCCAAACGAATGGGCACAGGCCGAGCTACTTAAAAGCAGGGCGGCAATACCAAGAACGGGCACCGTCAAAAGATGGATCAGAGGACGTTTTGATGGAGCCCCTCAGGCAGGCACGACTTAGAGATTAGAGATCGCCCTCCACATCGGTCTTGATGGTGCAATCCGACAGGGGGTAGCTGACGCAGAGAAGGGCGTATCCATTGGCAATCTGCTCGTCGTCAAGAAAGCTCTGATCTTCCTGGCTGACACTTCCCTGGAGAATCTTGCCCGCGCAAGTGCTGCAGGCCCCTGCCTTGCAAGAGTAGGGAAGGTCGATTCCGGCCTCTTGGGCAGCATCGAGAATGAAGGTGTCGCTGGAGCAGGAAAAGCTCGCTCCGCCCTCAATCGTGATCGTGGCCATGGCTCGATGGAGCGTATTGACATCCATTCAAGGCCTGGTCAGCAAAGCCCCTTGTCGCGTTGATCACATCCCACCGGTCTGCAGCCGACTATCCGAGCGGGAGCGCCAAGCGGACCCCCAAGACTCAACCGAAAAGCTTCAACGGTTGAGTTTCTGCATCTGCCAGGTGACGAAGGTGCCCACCGGGCTCCAAATCAGATAGGGCAACAGCAGCAGCCAGGCCCCAAAAGAGTATTGGGCCACCACCAAGGTGAGGGCGATGCCCCAAACCCATCCTGCAAAACCGATCCAGGTTCCATTGGCCAGGGATCGACTCCGGCAGATCACCAGGGTGTAGCTCTGCACCAGCACCAGCAAAACCATGTAGCCCATCAATAGGGTCCCCTGAGCTGCCGCATTCCAGCTGAGGAGCGCCGATCCATAGAAGCAGGCGTAGATCACCAGCCAAATCACCGGAATCCATCCCTCAAAGACGAGCCACCGGGGCCGCCTGAGCCGAAGAAACCAGCTGAACTCCCCCTTACTGGGATTGAGCCCAAAGGCAACCGCAACCATGGCCATCAGGATCCAAAAAGCCGCCATGCTGCCTGTGGCTAGAGACCAGATTTGGTGGATGGGGCCGCCGCATAAAGGCTATTCACCTCTTTCCAATTCACCACATCCCACCAGGCACTGATGTAATCAGGCCGGCGATTTTGGTAGTTGAGGTAATAGGCGTGCTCCCACACATCCAACGCCAAAATGGGCGTTCCGCGCTCAACCCCAGGGAGATCCATCAGGGGGTTGTCCTGGTTGGGGGTGCTGGTAATGGCCAAGGCCCCATCCGGCTTCACGATCAGCCAGGCCCAACCCGAGCCAAAGCGGCTTGCCGCTGCTTGGTTGAACTGCTGCTCCATGGCCTCTTGGGAGCCAAAGGCTGCTGTGATGGCCTGGCCGAGGGCTTCCGAAGGCTGACCTCCCTGGCCCCCTGGCGCCATCACGGTCCAAAACAAACTGTGGTTGTAGTGGCCGCCACCGTTATTGCGGACAGCAGGGGAATAGTTCGAAATCGAGCCTTGCAAGGTGGTGAGATCCACCGATGCCAACGATGGAAACGTGGGGATCTGGGCGTTGAGATTGGCCACATAGGCGGCATGGTGACGGTCATGGTGAATCGTCATCGTGCGGGCATCAATCGAGGGCTCCAGGCCATTGGCCGCGTAGGGCAAGGGCGGCAGGCTGAACTCCGCGGCCACCTGCAGGGGGGCCGCCAGCACGACGGCTAAGCCCACCACCAGGCTCAAGCCATAGCTCAACCCAAAACTGAACCAAGAACTCAGCCAAGAACCAAACCAACCCATAGCCCTTGGCAACGGGGGACCCCAGGGTTTTAGCGCCGGATCCCGCCGCAGGGGGGCCTGGCTCACGGCTGCTTGAGCCTGTCGGTCACATCCGCCATCGGCATCAGGGCACTACCCCAGCCATTGGCAGGCAACAGATTCACCGCTGCTTGGGATGGGCGCACAGCCTCTCCAGAGGCAAAGGCCCCGTTGATCCAGGCAAGCAACAGGGGGCCCAGCACCCCACCATCGGCCGCTGGCCCGGGTCGCAGGTTGAAGTGATCGCCCCCTTGAACCAGCACCAGCCGGTTGCCCAAGCGGGAACCCCACTCCATCGGCGCGATCGCTTCTGGATCCGGGGGCACGACCCAATCACGGCTGCCGCTCACCAGCAAAACGCGGGCACTCAAGCTCTGCCCCGAGCCCCGGGGGAACAGCAGGGAAACCGGAGGGCTCACCGCCGCAACGGCGATCACCCTCGAATCTTGAAGGGCGGCCTGGTCCACCCCTTTGAGCCAGCTGCACTGCAGGGTCCAGCTCAAGTTGCGACTGGGGTCGTCTTTCTTGCCGCAGCGGGCAACCAAATCCACCCGCTCGGGCCGCACCCCCGCCAACTGCAGGGACGTGGTGGCGCCCCAGGAGTGGCCAATCACCACCACACGGCTGGCATCCACCCCGGTAACGCCGCCCAGGCGGCCGGCTTCCAGGGCATCGATCACCGCTTTGAGATCCTTGGGCCGCAGGGCCAATTCCTCCGGCCCTGGCGGCGGTGCCTCGCCCGTCAAAACCTCCTGCTGCTGGCTCTTATCGCTGCCGGGATGGCGGGGCAGGATCACGGTGTAGCCCTGGCCCGCAAGGAAGGTTCCCCATCCCTGAAAGCTGGCAGGCCCATCCCAAAGACCATGAGAAACAAGCACCAAGCGGCCATTACCCCCTTGACGGGGCTGCAACACCTCCAGCTCGATGGGCTGGGAGCGATGCGGCACATCCAAGCGAACGATGCTCTCCAGCACAGCGTTCCGGGGCACAACTGGAGCAGCTGGGGCCTTGGCTGGCGGTGCGGACGCGAGCAACTGTTCGGCCCGTTGACGCTGTTGGGCCATGCGGCTGACGATCTGGCGAGCCCTGCCCACATTGAGGATCACCCGTTTGCCAGGAATGGCCTCGATCAAGCTCAACAGGGTGGGTTCGCCGTTCTTGGACGCCTTGATCAAGGCGTCGCGCAGGGTTTTGCCGCTGAGATCCGGGCTTCGGCCTTCCAGCGTGCCCAAGCTGGAGAGAACGAACATGGCCTGCTCGAGCAAGGGGGATCCCACCGAACCATTGGCCACCTGGGTGAGGCTCAGCGGCACTGGCTGATTGAGCAGGGCGAGGAGCTCTCTGCCAACGGCTCCTCCGCTGGCCCGATCCAGTTCGGCGAGATCACTATTGCCGGTGCGCAGGGCCCCGGGGTCCCGTAATTCGCCCACCCGCACCGTGAAATCGGTATCGAGCAGGGGAAGCTTGATCACAATCTCCTCCAGGGCCCGCGCAGCGGGCATGGCCATCAGGGGGGAGAGCAGGGCCACCAGCAGCACGCCACGCCACGCCCTAGGCATCAGCGGCAACCCTGCACCGAGATGCGATAGCTGAAGCCCAGGGCATTGGGATCATTGCTGGCACCCACCTTGAAGTTCATCTGGGTGGCCTGCTTACCGGGCACCGCCGCAAAGGGGCCGAACATCTTGCCCGTACCCATTGGGGGGTTCATCGAGGTGTTGATCACCTGGAGGTTGGAGCCATCGCTGAACTTCATGAAGCCCTCCACCGGGTATTGGGCGTTGGCATCAGAAGAATTGGCCGTAAAGAAGAACTTGTAACTGGTGTAGGGCTGGGTCACGAAAAAGTCGGTGTTCCAATTGGTGTTGCCGATCAACTTGCCGCGCCCCACCGACTTACTCACAATCGTGCTCACCCCATTGCCGCCCACCGGCTGGAGGAAGGTGCAAACCGGCGCGGCCTGAACACCAGATGCCAGGAGAACGGCAAGACCACCCGCGAGGGGAGCAGCAACAAGAGGCCCTGCAAACAAGGAACGAAAGCTTTTCATTGTGATCCTGGCTTCAGGATGGAGCCCAAGAAAGCTAACAGCTCCATGACAGGTCGCAACGCCACTTTTAGATCGCCTAGGTAGAACCAAAGGCCACCTGGCAGGCGGCATTGAGGAGTTCTGCCTGGGCCGCAGTCTTCGGCTCCTCCCCATTGATCGTGCCGGCATTGCAATCGGCACTGAGTTGGTAGTCATTGCCATCGGCTTGCACCACGAAATTAACGGCAGAATGGCCGCTGGGTTGGACGGATCCGTAGTAAAGCGAATAATCGCTATTGGGCACAACAATCGTGGTGTCGTTATCAGAAATTGCGTCATCTACCGCATTGTTGATGATGGCGGCAGTGGCGAGGGTGCCCACGCCCCAGAGCGCCGCCCGCGCTCCCCACCATCCCCAGGCCGGGGTTGTTGAAACGCCATACCAGCCATAGTTCCAGGGGCGGGCGACGCCCCAGCCAGGCCTTGCCCAGCCCGGACGAACGACCACATTGTTGATATTGACCTGACGATTCCAGTTGCGATTGACATCGCGATTGACATCGCGGTTGCCGTTGATAGCGCGGTTTTGATTCAGGGTGCCCGCTCCAATGGCATCCCGATTAGGGCGATTGGCCCGATCAAGGGAAGGCCCGCTACTCGCCCCAGGCTTGACCTGGTTACTCCAGCCGCCGCTGGGGCGCGTGGAGCCGCGGTTGAGACCAGCGCCAGCATTGCCAAAGCCGTTGTTAGCCCGACCGCCGCCAGCCGCTGCTCGACCGCCACCACCCCTGCCGCCACCCCGGGCAACCAGGGAGTCGGCCGAAGAGGTCACGGCGAGCGGCGCCTCGGGGGTGAATTGCCGACTGGCCAGGGCAGGGCCAGCGGGGACGGCCATCACCGCCGCCAATGCCATTCCGAAGGCAGCACGGGCATCCTTCATGGGGCCACCTTCTTGCAGCCATCGTCGTAACAACTCAGGTTGATCCGGCCGTCCTTGCCAAAGAACACCTGCACCAGATCGCGACCGGCCATCGCCTCGGGGCGATCCTGCACAACACTGTTGAGGTAGTTGGGGTTGACCACGCAGAGATCACGGCCGTTGAAACACACCGTGTTTCGGGAGAAACGGGCGGCCGCGGACGTTAGCGACTGCCATCCCTTGGCTTGGGCATCCCAGCGCTCCATCCGCACCGGCTGGTCGGTGATGCGAATGGTTTCGGTGGTGCTGCCAATGGTTTGGCGATACAGGGTGGCGCCTTTTTCGTTGATGGCCTCCACCTGGCAAGGCTGGGGATTGCCTGCGCCCAAAGTGCATTGGGTGTTGAGCTTGTAGAGCACCTCGGCCCTTGCCAAAAGGGGCGTGCCAAGCAGGCTCACCGCCAACAAAGCCAGGAGCCCAGGGCGACAGGTGGGGATGGAGACGGGAGTCATAGAAGAAGAAAGGGCCCTGGACTGGTAGCGAGCCAAATCGTTGGTCCATCCTGACCAGGTTGCGCTTTGGCGCCTAAGGGCTGTGGCTTTTCTCTATAAATTGTGCCCTCGAACCGAAACCCACTAGCCACGCTGGGATTGGTGTTGGTTGTTGATGCTTCTCTGACAACCTTGACTGAAATCCCAAATTGACGATGCCCACGACGGAAAGGAGCAAATCAGGCCAAAGGATGCGCCACACCATGTATGGGCGGTTGCTGGCCACTGAAGTGATCGCCCTTCTTGGCCTCCGCCTGATGCAGCAGGAGCCGCGCCTGACAAGCCTCGTTTATTTGCTGATTTCAGGAGTGGCTGTCCTCACGACAATACCCATCCTCCAAATGTCATGGTACCCACCAACGGAGGCGAGACCAACATCGAGAACGATTTATTTTGAGAGGGGCGGGCTTCCAACCCTTTTGACCCTGAAATGGATGTGGCTCAGCGCTGTACTAACAGAGGTTATTTGGCAGTACGCCATTTGGTTTCGACCTGGCCTCGGGACTCACATCAGCATCCTTCACATGCTGACATGGCTTGCTCTCATGCTGGCTTTGCTGCGGCGCATGCTCCACGCCTTGGTGGCTGAGTCAGTGATTAACGAGTACGTCGTCATGGGCGCCGTAGCTGGCTACCTGCTCATTGGCTTCACCGGCGGGGTCATGATGAATTCCTTACTCACCATTGACCCAGGCGCCTTCCTACTCAATACCGACAACCTGATCATTGACGGCAAACTCCTGCCCGCCAGCATTTATTATTCAGCCACAATCCTTGGAACAGCATTTAGCAGCCTTACGACCCTGGGAACAACTATCATCAATCCCAATAACATGGGCGGTCAAACAATTCAGATTTGCATCGCAATCCTGGGGCAGCTCTATATCGCCATTCTCATTGCAGGCATTCTCGGCAAAGCCAGGCAATGGAAGTAACGCCTCCCGCCAAGGGCCCTAGCTAGGGCAACCCCGTTTCGTAGGCCAATCCGGCCCGGGCCAGGTTCCAACGATGCAAAGCCGCAGCTTCCGCTGGGCCTGGGTCTATCGCCATGTCGGCGCCATTCATGGCCTGAAGGAAAGCCTGTATTTCTCAGGCATCACCTTTACTACTGTTGGCTATGGAGACATTACGCTGATTAAGTGCTGGCGGCTGCTAAGCGTTGGCGAGGCCGTGAATGGTGTGCTGATGGCCGGCTGGAGCACGGCCCAACTCATCTTTATTGTTCAGCGGATGATGGCACTACGGATACGCTCAAAAGAGCCCTAATCCGTTGGTCGATTCTGCGCTTGAGTCGCCTGCAATTCTGCGATGGTCAACTCCAATTGGGCCAGCCTTTGCTCGGGCGAGCCAACAAGTTCAATCAAACGAGGCCCATCCGGGCTGGGGAACAAACCAAAGCGACCATCGCGATAAATCTGTTTAAACAGTGCATCCACATCATCCCGATAGGCATGGTCCACTGGCCGAATGCCATCGTCCTCCATGGCCACGGGCCACTGCTCAGACTTGGGAACGAAGGCCAGAATGTCGAGCCGATCAAGAGACTCCCGGACAGCCGGCACCATCGAATCCACAAAGCAGTCGTCGATATCCGATAGCCCCTGGGCTGCCGTATACATCGAGTAGGCAAGATAATCAACCGGCGCACGATCGAAGATGACGTTGTCGGCAGCGAGGCAATAGCGCTGAACCCGGCCAATATTGTAATAAAGCTGAAGGCCATTCTGCAGCCTGGTTGAGGCTTCTCGAAAATCGATTGTGTAGGGGCCGTAAAGACCTAATACGCGGTAGGGCTCTTCTTCCCGCCGGTAGCTGGGGTGCCTGTCCACCCACTGGTTGACGACCGTTGATTTACCGAGGGAATGGGATCCCGTAATCGCAATACGCATGGGGTTTCCGGCTCGGGCGTCCGGTTACTTGGCGGCCACGCCCCGGCCCAGCAAGAGATCACGAGCTCCGTTCACAAGCTGCATGGTGTCGTGCTCACCGCCCCGATCCGGGTGGTGCTCCCCTGCGGCAGTTTTCCAAGCCCGGGTCACATCAACCTCCGTGATCCGGCCAGACAGGGGCAGGTGCAAGCGCTGCCTCGCCACGATTGCATCCAGATCCGGGTGCTTGCCCAAAGGGCCCCAATCGGCCTTACTCAAAGAAGGTGCGCGCTTTTTGCCGCCCTTGCGCTTGGCACCGCGCGCTGGACTACCGCCACCGAATCCATTGCGAACCTCAGGGGCCTTCGCCCTGGGCTGACGCCCTTCCTCCTCTGCCTTCCTGGTGACTACTAGGGCCATGGGCCGCATGCGCAAATCTTGGAACAATCTGAAGGATCGCCCATGGTTTTTGCAGCCTCCTTTAATACCCATCCTACGGATCAGGACATGCTTGCCAGCCAGCAACGGTGACCTTCAATGGGCCCACAGCACCCCCATGCATGGCCCTAACCGACCGCTCCGATCACCTTGGCCTCAGCACCCATGCGGAGGGAAAGCTTGTGGCCGCAAACCTGTCCACCGCGGTGCCCCGTAACCGCCTCGCCGACAGTGGGCTGGAAGCCAACCTGGCTTACCAAATCATTCACGATCACTTGATGCTTGACGGCAACGCCAGGTTGAACCTGGCCACGTTCGTGGGCACCTGGATGGAACCTGAGGCGCGCCGCCTGATGGAGGAGTGCGCCGACAAGAACATGATCGATAAGGATGAATATCCCCAAACCGCCGAGCTTGAGGAGCGCTGTTTACGCATCCTTGCTGAGCTCTGGCATGCCGAGGACCCCGCCAAAGCCATCGGCACCTCAACCACCGGATCGAGCGAAGGCTGCATGCTCGGCGGGATGGTGCTCAAGTGGCACTGGCGTCAGAAGCGCCAGGCCGCTCGCCTCGACGATCGCCGTCCAAATTTGGTGATGGGCACCAACACCCAAATTTGCTGGGACAAATTCTGCGCTTACTTTGATGTGGAACCTCGCATGGTTCCGATTACACCCACGCGCCTGCATCTCACCGGAGAAGAGGCCGTAGCCCAATGCGATGAAAACACGATTGGGGTGGTGGGGATCCTTGGCAGCACCTTTGATGGCAGCTATGAGCCCATCGCCGGCATCCAACGTTGCCTCGACGAGCTACAGGAACGCACAGGATTGGATATCCCGATTCACGTGGATGCGGCTTCAGGGGGATTCGTGGCACCCTTCAATTCCCCCGACCTGCTCTGGGACTTCCGCCTGCCCCGCGTGAAGTCGATTAACACCAGCGGCCACAAATATGGCGGGGTCTTACCAGGGGTGGGCTGGGTTCTATGGCGCGAGCAATCGGCCCTGCCGGAAGAGCTGCGTTTCAATGTGAATTATCTCGGCGGCGAGATGCCAACCATTGGCATGAACTTTTCGCGTCCAGGCGCCCAGGTAGTAGGCCAATACTTCAACTTCCTCCACCTCGGCAGAACCGGCTATACCCACCGCATGGCGGCCCTCGAAACCATCGCCTGCCGCGTGGCCGATGGCATCGCCGCGATGCCCCAATTCCGGCTCATCAGCCACCCCATGGGCCAGCTGCCAGTGTTTGCTGTGGAGCTCGATCAGGCCGTCACCGGTTGGACGGTCTTCCAGCTCTCCGACAAGCTGCGCGAACGGGGCTGGCTGATTCCCGCTTACACCATGCCTGCCGATTGCGAAGAGATGGCGGTGCTCCGATTTGTGATCCGGGCAGGATTTAGCCGGGACATGGCCGAACAGCTGCTCACAGACATGCAGCGTTCCGTGCAGTGGTTTGAGAGCCTCTCCGGCCCCATGCCCCAGCCCAAGACTCCGGACCAGCATTTCCACCACTAGGCCTAACTACGCATCCAACACCCCCAAATCCACCCTTGGCATCCCTCATTGAACCCAACACCTTTCAGCATTTCCTGATTGGTTTGCTGGCCATCGGCAACAACATCTCGGCCATCGGCGCCTTCCTGATTCAAACCAAGGGCTTACCCAGGGCCCAGGTTCAGCGCATGATTGCGATCACAAGCACAGCAAGTTTGCTGATGCTGTTGTTGTTTATGCAGTTCGGCACAGCCGTCCTGGGTTTCTTTGGCATATCGATCAGTTCCTTTCAAATTGCGGGCGGCATCCTGCTCGGGGGCGTGGGCCTCGACATGATGAATGCCCGCCTATCCAATGATGTGGATATCAAGGCGGTCGATTCAAGCCTTGTTGATCGGCAAAACCTTGACAAAGCCCAACTCTATGCATCTGCAGTGGTACCGATTGCGATCCCACTCACCGTTGGGGCCGGGACATTCTCCGCGGTCATTCTTTTTGCTGACATAGGAGCTCGAACTGGCTCCCAAGCCAGTCTTTTTTGTGCAATTTTGGCCCTGGTAGGACTGAACTATTTCGTCTTTCAGTTCAGCTCGCGCATCGTGAAGTTTGTCGGCGAAGTAGGCCTCAGTGTGCTCACCAAAATCATGGGTTTATTTACCCTTGCCATTGGCGTGGAGTTCATCGTTCGCGGCCTATCAAGCGTCTACAAAAGCCTCCACTAGCAAAAGGCTCCACCAGCAAAAGACATCTCCCGCATCAAATAGGCACCTCCAGCAATTATTTAATCATTAAAAAAGATTTGCAATTAAATCCTTTGATCACTTCTGGATCACCACATCCACCCCTGATGTTCGGCGCTTAACCAACACACCGGTGTCATGTTCACCGCGATGCAACTGGAGATCGATTTCCTCGTCGCCCAAGCGAAGGCCTTGGATCTCCAAAAGATTGATGTGCTCCGGCAACACAGGATTGCGAAACAGCACATTCACACGCCCTGTCTCAGGATCGCGGCCCATCCGCATGCCCGTGATCGCTTCCAGCAAACCAAAGGCCGTGCCGCTGGCCCAGGCCTGGGGACTACAGGCCACGGGGTAATGGGTGGGACCTTCGTCGGGTTGCCTGGGAAAGCCGCAAAACAACTCGGGTAGCCGCGACAACGGCATCGAGCGCGCCGTGTCAAACACCCCTGTTAAAACCCGCATGGCCTCACCGCTATAGCCATAACGGGCCAAACCCATGGCAATCAGTGCGTTGTCGTGGGGCCAAACCGAGCCGTTGTGATAGCTCATCGGGTTGTAGCGGGCCTCCCGCTCATCCAGGGTGCGAATGCCCCAGCCGTTGAAAAAACTGGGCCCCAGGAGTTGTCGCGCGATCGAACTGGCCGCTTCCGGGCTGGCGATGCCGGTCCAAAGGCAGTGGCCCGCATTGGATGAACGCACGCAGCAGGGTTGGCCCGCCCCATCGATGGCCAAGGCATAGGTTCCAATCTCTTCGCACCAAAACGCCTTTTCAAAACGCCGCCGCAACATGGCGGCTTCGGCAAGCAGTTGGTCGGCTTCTGCCCTGTTACCCCATTGACGCTGGATGGCCGCCATCGCCAACCGGGCTCCGTAGCTGTAGGCCTGCACCTCACAGAGGGCAATCGAGCCCTCGGCCAAGCGACCATCGGCATGGTGCACGGCATCGTCGGAATCCTTCCAGCCCTGGTTGCGCAGACCACCCTGGGCCGCACGGCTGTACCGCAAAAAACCATCCTTCTCGCGGGATTCTGCCTGGCGGATCCAGGCCATCGCCGCATCCAAGGAGGGCTTCAGCTCGGCAATAAAGGCCTGGTCTGCAGTGCGCTGCAGGTAATCGCTGGCCAGGATCAAAAACAGGGGCGTGGCGTCGACGCTGCCGTAGTACTGGGCGAAGGGCACCTCCTTGAGCGCCGCCATTTCTCCCAAGCGGGATTCGTGCAGGATCTTGCCGGGCTCAGCATCACTGGCGGGATCGAGATGGCGGGCCTGTTGTTGGGCTAAAAACCCCAGGACCCCCCGGGCCAAGCGGGGTTCAAACAACAGCAACTGCCTGGCCGTGATTAAACCGTCGCGGCCAAAAGGACAGCTAAACCAAGGCACCCCTGCATAGGGATAGAGCCCATGCTCAAGGTGGCTGGAAAGCAGATGCACATCCGAGTAGGAGCGCGTAATCCAGCCATTGAAGGCTGGGTTATCGCTATGCACACTGGCCGAACGACGGCGGGCATCGCGAAACCGATCAATCGTGGCACTAATACCACGATCAAAGGCTTCTTCAGGGCCGTCATGGTCCACGCCCGACTGCAGGGCGAAATCAAGCACCAGGCAAAGTCTGGTGGGCTGCTTTGGCTCCAGTTGCAGCGAGAGGCCCATACTCTCCTCATCAATGGCATCGACTGGGCCAGAAATTCGCACCATCGTGCAGCGGGAGCAATCATCGAGCCCGTGGTAGACGACCTCTAGGCCATCGGGGGTCAAGCTGCGAACAGTGCGCCCACGATGGGGGCGCTGATAGCCCCTCACTTCGAAAATATCGCGAAAATCAGTGTCAAATAGCAACCTAATCGGCACGCCCAGTGGGGCCTCTGCGTAGCTGGTAAAACTAATTTGCTGCAAAAAAGATGTGGCCGTAAGAATCGAACTCCGCTCCAGGTGAACGGTGCCATCTTGGTTACTGAGATGGCTCACATGGACACCCATCTCACCCCGCTCTGTCGAGCTCAGCACATTGGCGGGATGGTCCCAGAGCAAAAGCTCAAGCCGGCTGACATGGCGCATCCCGCGATAAAAGATGCCTGAATCAGGATGGGTTACGGGGTTGATTTCTGCCCTGGAATCAAGCATGGCAAATGTCTCGCCATTTTTGAGAACAAATGGCGGCAACTGATCATGTGGCATGGATCAGCAGCTCATGGCTGAGAACCCCAGGTCGCTTCATTCCGCGATCACTTTGGGCCTGAATTTGGTGGCCATAGAGACGCTCGTACTGCTGGGCCACGCGGGTGATACTGAACCGTTTCTCAAAATCGCGGCGCACCACCGCCCGATCCAAACGTTCGATCATGCGAACTGCGGCCACAGCTTCCGCCACCGAATCAACCAAAATCCCATTAATCCCCTGGCGAATCACTTCGGGCGTTGCCCCATTTCTCCAGGCAATCACAGGGGTTCCACAGGCATTCGCCTCAATCATCACCAGGCCAAAAGGCTCTTCCCAATCAATTGGGAAGAGAAGTGCCAAACTGTTACTCAGCAGCTCCTGCTTGCCCGCATCATCAATTTCTCCCAAGAACTCCACCAAGGGATTATCCACAAGCAGCGGCTCAATGGATGCCTTGTAGTACGCCTCTTCCGTACAATCGATTTTCGCAGCAACCTTCAAAGGAAGGCCCAACTCCGTTGCAATTGCAATCGCTCGATCCAAACGTTTTTGCGGGGAGACCCTGCCCACAAAAGCCAAATAATTGCTTGGCGAATACTCTGGCTTGTAGAGATCAAGGGGCAAGCCATGATAAACAGTTCCGAGCCAATTAGCGTCAGGTAGTGGTTGCCTTTGGGACTCGGAAATCGACACCAGGGGGATCTGATTAAAACGGTTATATAACTCCCTCTGACCTGGCACATCGAGGGGGCCGTGCATGGTGGTGAGATGGGCCACCGGCATACGCGACATCAAGGGGTAATGGGACGGTCCGGTATGGAAATGAAGAATGTCGAAGCGATCCCACAAATCGGCCACCACATCCACCTGAATGAGTTCGGGCGCCACAGGGTCACCGCAGTAACCGGCTTGCCGAAGGGCTTCCGGCACCGATGCAAAGAGCTCTGCGCTTGTGCAGGAGTCGCCGCTGGCAAAGAGCACCACGTCGTGACCGCGGCGCACCAATTCTTCCGTGAGGTAGTGCACGACCCGCTCCGTCCCCCCATAGCAACGAGGTGGCACGCTCTCAAACAAGGGAGAAATTTGACCGATTCGCATTGCGCTACGACGGATTGGATCCCGCCTATCAAGATCAGCGCGGTTACATCTGGTCTAGTCAGGTTGAATTCGGCTGGGCCTACCTGGTCAGATCTGGGGCGAAGGCGACGCAGCGACCTGGCGGGGGGGAGGCCGCCGTCAATAGGCCCACAGTTTTTTAATGTGCTGGTGCACTTCAAACTGCCGTGCGCAAAAGATTTGGTTCGTTGGCATCGCTTGGGGCCCTGGCCTGGGTGCTGGCGATGCCCGTGGCCCAGGCCAGGGAGGTGATCGTGGTGGCAGGCGACACCCTGGAGGCCATCGCCCACACCTACGGCGTCAGCCTGGAAGCCCTGATCCAGGCTAATGGGATTCAGGACCCAAGCCGCTTGCAAATTGGCCAGAAACTTCTGCTCCCCAAGCCACCCCTGGGGGGAGCAAGCCGAGCCCAGTCGGCCTCTAGGGGCAGCGAAGCCATCGCACTACCGCCGCCACCACCGCCGCCACCAGGGAGTGATGGCAGCTCCGCCGCCGCCCTGTTGCTCAGCCCCGCCGAACGCCGCGACCGGGCCGAAATCGAGCTGCGCGATCAAAGCGGGCGCAGCCGCTGGAAATGGTTCAGCGCCACGGCGGTCGACTGGGCTGGTTGGACCTTGCATCCGGGTGGGGTGCGGATCGCCTTGGCCAAACCCGCGATCCAGGACGTGGGCCTGCGCACCTCCGCTGCCACGGCCATCGCGGTGCAATGCGAAAGCCTGCGGCAAACCTGGCGCATCGATGGCAGCTGGAGCCCCTGGACAACGCCGGCGCCGGGTTCAATCGGCCAGCGGATTGTGCTGGATCTCTGCAGCAACACCCTGGAGGGGCCAGCCGTTCCCGTGGCGCCGCTGCCCTAGGGAAGACCGTTGTTTGCTCCCCTGCTCAAGGATTGGCTCCCCTGCTCAAGAGCATTACCTTGAGGGCTAAAGCCCCAGCCCGATGTCAACGCTTCAACGGCTCTTCCCTGCTCTATCAGCCGCCTGCCTCGCCTTCGGCTCGGGCTATGCCCACGCCCAAACCCCCAGCGCCACCACTGCTGCAACTCCAGCCCCAGCCAGCACAACCCCCGCAACCGTCAAGCCCGCATCCGGCATGTCGATCACCGACATGTCCCTGTCCCATGCGGTGAACATCTGCGAGTTGGCCATAGGTGCCAAGGTGCCGGTGCAAACCAGCCTGGCCACCGCTGCTAGAGCCATGGCCTACGTGATCCAAAACCAACACGGCGCCCAGGTCGCCAGCACGGCCACCCTCACCCCCGAACAAATGTTCGATGGGTCGCTGATCGAGATCGTGACCAAAGTGAATAGCGGTTGCCTCACCAAGCTCAACGCCACCGATCAGAAAACCGTGAGCACCCTGGTCGCGGGCATTAATGCCGCGGCCAAGCTGCAGCCGAACCCGGCCCCCTAGGCGCCCCTGGGAGCCTAAAAAGGCAGGGCATCAGCGCTTTGGGGAAAACCGGTGAGAACTAGCCAGGCCACCGGCTCGCCACGCTGGTGGGTAGCCAGCGATTTCGATGGTTTTTTGGGATTGGGCCTCGACAACCTGATTCAAATCCTGCTGATCGTGAGCTTGTGCCGCGGGGTGCTCGGCTACCCAAATGCCCTGATCTTTGGCACCATCCTTCCCGCCACGGGGATCAGCCTGGTGATTGGAAACCTGGCCTATGCCCGCCAGGCCTTCGAACTCGCCAAACGCGAACAGCGCAGTGATCGCACGGCCCTGCCGTATGGCATCAACACGGTGAGCCTGTTTGCCTATGTGTTCTTGGTGATGCTGCCGGTCAAGCTCGCCGGCCTGGGCCAAGGGCTGGATGAGGCGGAGGCCGTGCGGCTCTCTTGGCAAGCGGGGCTCGTGGCCTGCCTGGGTTCGGGCTTGATTGAAGCCTCCTGTGCTTTTGGAGCCGATCTCCTACGGCGCTGGCTGCCCAGGGCGGCCCTGCTCTCCACCCTGGCTGGCATTGCCCTGGGCTACATCTCCCTCGGCTTTTTGCTGCGCACCTATGCCCACCCTGTGGTGGGGCTGGCGGTGCTGGGGGTGATCTTGATCACCTACTACGGCAAGGTGCGGCTGCCCTTGCCCGGGGGCCTGGTTGCCGTGTTAGTTGGCATTCCCTTGGCCTGGGCCAGTGGGCTGATCTCGATTGATGCCGCCAGCTGGAGCAGCAATGCCCAGCAAGTGGGCTTGAGGATTCCCCACCTGGAATTGGCCAGTCTCTGGCAAGCCCGGGGCCAACTGCTCCCCTGGCTGGGGGTGATTGTGCCCATGGGCCTGTTCAACGTGCTCGGCTCCCTCCAAAACATCGAAAGTGCCGAAGCAGCCGGGGATCGCTACCCCGTGCGCAGCTCCCTACTGATCAATGGCATCGGCACCATCGCCGCGGCTGGGCTGGGCTCCTGTTTTCCCACCACGCTTTACATCGGCCATCCAGGCTGGAAAGCCATGGGGGCCCGCATTGGCTACTCCTGGTTGAACGGCGTGGTGATGGGGGTGGCTTGCCTCAGCGGCATCTTTGGCCTGGTGGGCCAGCTGGTGCCGATCGAAGCGGGGATGGCGATCGTGCTCTACATCGGCATCGTGATTGCGGCGCAAGCGTTCCAGGCCACCCCGGCGGCCCATGCCCCTGCCGTTGTGATCGGCCTGCTGCCGGGTCTGGCGGGCTGGGGGTCGTTGATGCTCAAGGCCGGTCTCCGGGCAGGTGGGGCGGGCACCAGCGCCGAGCCCTTTGGGCCAAGCCTGGTGACCAGCTTGGCCCAAGCCGATGTGTGGGCCAGCGGGGCCTTTGCCCTCGAACAGGGCCAAATCATTACGGCCATGCTCCTGGCGGGATTGCTGGTGTTTGTGATTGAGCAACGCTTCCTGGCCGCCAGTGGCTGCGCCCTAGCAGCGGCGCTGTGTTCCTGGTTTGGCGTGATCCACGCCTGGCAATTCAGCCAAGCTGACACCGTGCTCCAGGTGGGCTGGGGCGTTGGCAGCCGCTGGGCCCTGGGCTATGGCTTGATGGCCCTGATGTTGGCCCTGAGCCACCTAGCGATCCGCCGGCCGCCCGGCCACCAGCCATAGGCCTGCCGGAACGAGCAACCAAGGCAACCAACCGGCATCAAAGATCCCAGTGCCGACGTGCAAGAGCGGCATGAGCACCAGGTGGCAAAGCCCCAGGGTGATCATGAGCACCAAGAGAAGGGCAGCCATCGCGATCGCCTAAATCCCTGCAGGCAGTAGAGCACCGGCGCGGAGCACCTGCCAGCCGCCTGGGGCCGACCCGCCCTGTTGCCAGGCCAGCACCGTGCTCGCCTGCCCGCCCCCCTGGGGCCAGGGCAGCGGTCCCAGGAGGGCCAGGTCAGGAAACATCCGGGCGGCGTCTTCTGCCGTGGCCGCCGCCGGCTCCCCGGAGGGATTCGCACTCGTGGTGGCGAGGGGGCCACTGCAGCGCAGGAGCTCCTGGGCCCTGGGGCAGGCCGGCACCCGGAGCCCCAGGCTGGTGCCTCCCGGATGGAGGGCCTGGAGGGTGGGTCCTTGGGCTGGCAACACCAGGGTGAGGGCCCCAGGCCATCCCTGCTCGGCCATCGCCAACCACTCCTGACGCCAAGGCAGCCCCAGCACGCCCTGCAATTGCTCCAGGTCTGCGCCCATCAAGATCAAGGGCTTGTCGGAGGGGCGCTGCTTCAAGCGCCAGAGCTCGGCGGCCTGGGCGGGGCGGGACGCCAGGGCCGGCAGGGTGTCGGTGGGGAACAGTGCCGCCTCCCCGGCGGCCAGCCGCAGGGCCAAATCCTCGGGCCCCAGCAACCGCTCCAAGCCAAGGCCACTCATGGCTGCAGCCCTTCGAAGCCAGCAGCTGGGGGGCGCCGGGCGGCGGCAAAGCGCTGGATCCCCTCCAAATCCCGGTAGCTCCTCACCTGCTCCAACCCGGCATCCATCAACAGCCCCTGAACCGCCAGGCTTTGGTCGTGGTGGTGCTCCAGCAGCAACCAGCCGCCTAGAGCCAAGGCCTTGGCGGCTCCTTGGCCAATGCTGCGAATCGCGTCGAGACCATCGCGGCCCCCATCCAGGGCCCCGGCCGGTTCGTGGTCGCGCACCACCGGATCCAAGGCCGCCCAAACGGCCGAGGGGATGTACGGGGGATTGGAAACCACCAACTCCAGCTGCCCCCAAAAGGGCTGCAGCGGCTCCCACCAGCTGCCCAGCAGCAGCTCAACCGAGGCCATGGGGCCCTCTCTTGGCGCCTGAAGGTTGCCGGTGGCGATGGCGATGGCTTCCGGGCTTTGCTCTACCGCAAAACCCCGGCTCCCTGGCCAAGCCCGCGCCAAGGCCAGGGCTAAACAACCCGACCCCGTGCCCAAATCAGCCCACAGCGCCGGTCCGCGGCCCCCCATCAACCCCAGGGCACACTCCACCAGCAACTCCGTTTCCTGCCGGGGGATCAACACGCCTGGGGCCACCTCCAGCTGTAGATCGCGCCACGGACAAAGACCCACCAGGTATTGGAGGGGTTCAGCCGATTGGAGATGGCGATCCCAAAGGGCCGCCAAGCCATCCAACGACCTGCTGAGGGCCACCTGGCGGCCGGGGTTCAGGTGCAGGAGCTGAAGCTCCTGCCAGCGCAGACCACCGCCCAAATCGAGCAGCCAATCGAGATCACTGGATTGGCCGCCCTTCGCCAATTGCTCCTGGCGCCAGCCCAAGATCTGCTGGCCTGGGAGCAGCTCGGCCAAGAGGGGCTCCCTGGTTGCAATCTCACTGGTTGCAATCTCACTGGTTGCAATCTCACTGGTGGCAGGCTCACCAAAGGGCTGATCGCCGCTGCACTCCTGGGCCATGAACAGATTTTAAAGGGGACTCCAGCAGAGGCCAGGCTCCGCCCGCAGCTCCCCGGCCAATTCCAGCTGAAGCAGGCGTGAGGCCAGGGTTGCCGCCGGCTGATCCAGGGCCAGGCATAGCTGCTCTAAGGACGCACCCTGTCCCACGGCCACCATCAACTCGGGATCCGGGCGCACCGCCGCGAGGCGCCGGGGGCCTGCCGGCTCGGCCAGCCCTGGGGCCGCCAAGGGGCCAGGGCCCAACTGGCGAATCAAATCCGCCGGATCCAAGAGCACACTGCGGCCCTGGGCCAACAGACGATTGCTGCCCGCCGCGGAGGCTTTCCCCGCATCCGCTGGCACCACCCACAGGGGCAATTGCTCGCGCCAGGCCAACTCAGCGGACAGCAGCGCCCCACTCTTGAGCGGGCATTCCACCAGCACCACCCCGGAAGCCAGGGCCACCTGCAGGCGATTACGGGCCGCGAAGTGGCCCGCCTTCACGGGAGCGCCAGGCCCCTGCTCACTCACCAGCAACCCGGAGACCCCCACCTGGCGCTGCAATTCAGCGTGATGACGGGGGTAAACCCGCTCCAGGGGCGTGCCCAAAACAGCCACAGGCCTCCCTCCCGCGGCCAAGCAGCCCCGGTGGGCGGCCCCATCAATCCCTTCTGCTAAACCACTCACCACCGGCCAGCCGGCCCTGGCCAAGGCAGCTCCAATCGCATGGGCCATCGACTGGCCATGGAGAGAGGGGTGCCGGGTCCCGACCACGGCAATGGCCCGGCGCCTCTGCAAGAGGGGCCAGAGCGATCCCTGGCCGTGCCAATAGAGGGCCATGGGCGGCCGCTCAAGCTCACCCATGGAGCGGGGGAAAGGCCGATCGCCCGGCAGCAACACCCGCCGGGCAACGCCCTTGCGGCGCAACTGGTCGAGGGGCTGGGGACCCCAGCGCTCGCGGTAGTGGCCCAAGCGCTGGCCAAGCCTGGGACCAAAACCTGGCAACGCCTCAAACAAGCCGATCGGGGCCTGCCACGCCTCAGCCCAAGAGCCAAACAGGGCCTGAATTTGGGCCAACCGCGACCAGCCCAGCCCCGGACAGCCACTCCAGAGCAACCACCAGAGCCGGCTCTGCTCCGGCCAGGCCCCCTGGCCAACAGGGCCACCATCGGAGAAACCATTTGAGGCGCCCGCAGGGGCACCATCGGAGGCGCCAGCAGGGGCACCACCGGGGAACTGCAGCAACGCACCCATGCCATCAGTACTTTTGTACTGAAACTCTATTGCGGGCCGCGCACCAGGTTGTCAACGGCGTCAGCCAGCTCGGCCGGCAGGCGCCGCAGCACCCTGCGATGCCCAGGGCCCGCGGAGCAATCCACCAAAACCAAATCCACCCGGGCCTCGGCGGCCAGGGCGCCACCGGGCGTCACAAACCAACCCCGCCAGGGCAACTTCACGCCCCTGCGAGGCAACACCTCACTGAAGAGCTGCACAACATCCCCATGAAGCAGGGCCTGCTTGTAATCAACGGCCACATGTACCAAGGGGAGTTCAAGCCCCTGGGCCGACAGATCGCTGTAGGCCAAGCCAACGGCCGCCAAAGCCTCCACCCGAGCCTCCTCCAGCCAGGCCAGATAGGCGCCATGCCACATCACGCCGGCATGGTCGGTGTGTTGGGGCAGCACCCGCCGCTCCAGTAGCCACCCCCTGGGCGGATGGGACTCCATCACGGTCTGCATGGCGGCTGGTCCCAACCCACGGATGGGCCATAGGCTGCCCCAGAGCCAAGGGTGAACCGCGTGTTTCGCAACGTTTTAATTGCCGACTCCGGCAAAGGCCATGTCGAAGAGATGGTTCGCATGCTGCGCGACATCCCCGCCGTGCGCCAAGCCCGTCTCAACCTGCTGCACGTGGTGCCCGAGCAGGCCGGCGAAAGCTTCACCGAACACTCCCAAAAGGCTGCCGGCATCGTGGCCGAAGCCGTGCAAAGGCTCGGGCTCAACCCCAGCGACGTGAACACGATCATTCGCCAAGGCGACATCAAGCAAACCGTGCTCCAGGTGGCCGATGAGCTCGATAGCGATCTGATCGTGATGGGCTCCCGGGGCATGAGCCGGTTGCAAGCGATCCTGAGCAATAGCGCCAGCCAATACGTCTTCCAGCTCTCCACCAGGCCGATGTTGCTGGTGCGCGACGACCTCTACATCCGCCACATCAACCGCGTGCTGGTGACCATCGATGGCACCGGAGTCGGGGATGACGCCCTCAAACTGGCCTGCGAACTGGTGCGCGATATCCCAGGCGGCACCCTCACGGGGGTCCACGTGAGCCGCCAAGACATCACCCCCTCAAGGGGGGGCAAGAGTCCCGCCGATCTGGTGCTTGAAAAAGCGGTTCAGCGCGCCCGGAGCTTTGGGGTGGAGCTCCAACCGATTCACCGCTCTGGGGATATCGGCCGAACCGTCTGCAATGCCGCCGACGAGATGAAGGCCGATCTCCTGGTGATTGCCTCCCAGGACCGCCGCCCCGTGGTGGCCAAAAGCTTGGTCGACATCGACCGCCTCCTTGGCAGCTCCGTGAGCGACTTCATCCGGGTTCACGCCCCCGCACCTGTGTTGCTGGTGCGGGAGCCGGAACAGCGCTAAAGAGCCCGTTAACCGCCTTGGCGGCTGTTGGTTTGAATGTAAAGAATGATCAAAAAGACAGCCGGAACCAACACGAACAAGAGGCTGGCAACAAAGCCGAGATCGTTGGTTTCCATGGCTGCTTAAGACGAAATTTTTAGCGTAAGTGGGACGGTATCACCGGCGAATGGATGGATTCAGGAGCCTTCACCGCTCGTTGCGGTTTGGTCGCTCTCCTCGCCATCTGCCACGGCACCATCGGGCTCCTCACCATCGGGCTCCTCGGCCGCCGGTGGCGTTGGCCACTCCGTCGGCCCAGCTCCAAGCGGTTGAGCCAGGGCCGTCGCCATGGCGGCGTCCTTGTTGGCCATGCCCGCCTGGGGGCGGGTGAGCACCAAGAGCGATTCCTGCACCAGGGCTTGGCAGGCCAAGCGCCAGTTTTGGGGCCGCCCCCGCAGCTTCTGATCTTCCACAGCCGTGCGGCCAGTCATCGCCAGGGGTGATGTGGACTCAGGCAGCTCGACAAAACAGGTGATGCACTGGCCGCAACCACCGCAATTGCCCAGCTTTCCTTTCCAGCCGTAGAGCTCGATGCCCTCCCGCAGGGCCACTTCTCGGAGGTTTTCCCCCGGATAACACTCCACATCCCGACCTTCACGCACAAAGCGAATGACTGGCATGGAGGACTCCCGGATTGGGCCCCATTGTGAAGCCGCCAGTTGCGCTCCGTAACCAGCCGCCCAGGGGGGCCCTTCTCGCCCTTACGATCGGCGCACCCACTCCAGACCTACTCCCCATGGGATTGCCCTGGTATCGGGTGCACACCGTTGTCATTAACGACCCAGGTCGCTTATTGGCTGTGCACCTCATGCACACCGCGCTGGTGGCCGGCTGGGCCGGCTCCATGGCGCTTTATGAACTCGCCATCTTCGATCCTTCAGATGCCGTTCTGAACCCCATGTGGCGTCAGGGCATGTTCGTCATGCCGTTCATGGCTCGCCTGGGAGTCACCGGCAGCTGGGGCGGCTGGAGCATTACCGGCGAAACCGGTGTTGACCCCGGCTTCTGGAGCTTTGAAGGTGTGGCCGCTGCCCACATCATTTTCAGTGGCCTGCTGTTCCTTGCCGCGATCTGGCACTGGACCTACTGGGACCTCGAGATCTGGCAAGACCCCCGCACCGGGGAGCCCGCCCTCGACCTTCCCAAGATTTTTGGCATCCACCTGCTGCTCGCAGGTTTGGGCTGCTTTGGTTTCGGCGCCTTCCACCTCACCGGCGTTTTTGGGCCGGGCATGTGGGTCTCCGATGCCTATGGCTTAAACGGACACCTGGAGGCGGTACAGCCGTCCTGGGGCCCGGAGGGGTTTAACCCCTTCAATCCCGGTGGCATCGTGGCCCACCACATCGCCGCAGGCATCGTTGGCATCATTGCCGGCGTCTTCCACATCACCTCCCGCCCCCCCGAGCGCCTCTACAAAGCGCTGCGCATGGGCAACATCGAAACGGTTTTGGCATCGGCCATTGCGGCCGTGTTCTTTGCGGCCTTCGTGGTGGCAGGGACCATGTGGTACGGCGCGGCAGCCACCCCTGTCGAGCTGTTTGGCCCCACCCGCTACCAGTGGGACCAGAGCTATTTCAAGACCGAAATCAATCGCCGCGTCCAAACCGCCCTCGATGGCGGAGCTTCGATGGAGCAGGCCTATGCCTCGATTCCTGAGAAGCTGGCCTTCTACGACTACGTCGGCAACAGCCCTGCCAAGGGGGGTCTGTTCCGCGTGGGTCCGATGGTGAACGGCGACGGCCTGCCCACCGGCTGGATTGGCCACATCGTCTTCACCGACAAGGACGGCCGCAACCTTGAAGTGCGCCGCCTCCCCAACTTCTTCGAGAACTTCCCTGTGATTCTCCAAGACCAGGAAGGCATTGTTCGCGCCGACATCCCATTCCGCCGGGCTGAAGCGAAGTACTCCTTCGAACAGACCGGGGTCACGGCAACCGTCTACGGCGGTGCCCTGAATGGCCAAACCTTCACCGACCCAGCCGACGTCAAGCGTCTGGCCCGCAAAGCCCAGCTGGGTGAAGGGTTTGAATTCGATCGCGAGAAGTACCACTCGGATGGCACCTTCCGCAGCTCACCCCGCGGCTGGTTCACCTTCGGGCACGCCACCTTCGCCCTGCTGTTCTTCTTCGGCCACATTTGGCACGGTGCTCGCACCCTCTACCGCGATGTGTTCGCCGGAATCGACCCAGACTTGGGTGAACAGGTGGAGTTCGGTCTGTTCCAGAAACTGGGCGACCGCTCCACCCGCCGCCTGCCTGAGGGCTATGTGCCCCCGGCTGGCAGCACCCTCAGCTGAATCGCCAGCCACCCTGTACGCACGCCCTGAGGAGTCCCCATGGAGAGCTTCGCTTACATCCTGATTTTGGCCCTGGCCATTTCCACCCTGTTCTTCGCCATCGCGTTCCGCGATCCCCCGAAGATCGGCAAGTGATCTAGCCCAAGGGAATTCCCAAAAATCCAAAGCAGGGGCCCAAGTCCCTGTGCATCAGCCCCTGGTCATTCAGGGGCTTTTCTATGGCACAGCGGGCCGGATTGGAGGCGACAAGAGGATTGCATTCAACAATTGGGCCAAAATTGCCCCAAAACCACCTGATTAATAGGTGCTGGCCCTTTTCAAAGTGAAAATCGCTGTTTACACTTAAAAAAGTTCACCCGGAACCTCGGGCATGCAATGCCCCTCTTGCAAGCACACTGACAGTCGGGTGCTCGAATCTCGGGCAGCTGATTGCGGCAGAAGTGTGCGAAGACGCCGGGAATGTCTGAACTGCGATTTTCGTTTTACCACCTATGAACGGGTGGAAACGGTTCCCATCACGGTGGTCAAACGCAACAGCAACCGTGAAACCTTCAACCGCAGCAAGTTGCTGCATGGGGTACTGAGGGCCTGTGAGAAAACGGGTTTGGAGCCAGCAAGACTGGAAGTGGTGGTGGATGAAATCGAATTGCAGCTGCAACAGCGCAGCGGCCGCGAAGTAACCAGCAGTGAAATCGGCGAACTCGTTTTGGCCCAGCTCGGTGAGATGAGTGAAGTGGCCTATGTGCGTTTTGCCTCTGTCTATCGCCAGTTCCAAGGCGTCAGCGACTTTGTCGCCACCCTCGAAGGTCTGAACCAACGCACCAAATTGCGCAGCAAGACCAAACCGTCCCTGGCCGCAATCGGCTAGACGCCAAGTTTCCACTGGCCCGCTCCCGCCAGGAGACCGTCGCAGGCCGATTGGCTACACTGATTGATTGCGCTTGCGCTGCTGGCGGGCAGTCAATGCGTTCCTTTCGTACTGCCCGAGGGCAGGCCGCCACACCCCCCATGACCGTGACCCCTTCCGAACTCAGCACGAACCAGAGTCCCGAAGAACTGGCCCAAGAAGCCGATCTCGACCTCACCCTCGACGCTGAGCTTGATCTCGCCATCCCGGAAGAGGTGCCCACGGCCGACGATCCCAGCAGCCGGGCCTCCCGCAGCGATACCGACGGGGTGGGTTTCACCCTCGATGAATTCGCGTCCTTGCTGAGCAAGTACGACTACAACTTCAAGCCCGGTGACGTCGTCAACGGCACCGTGTTCGCCCTGGAATCCAAGGGCGCCATGATCGATATCGGCGCCAAAACCGCAGCCTTCATGCCGCTGCAAGAGGTGTCGATCAACCGGGTTGAGGGCTTGAGCGATGTGCTCCAGCCCGGCGAGATCCGGGAGTTCTTCATCATGAGTGAGGAGAACGAAGACGGTCAGCTTTCGCTCTCGATTCGCCGGATTGAATACCAGCGGGCCTGGGAACGGGTGCGTCAACTGCAGAAAGAAGACGCCACCATCTACAGCGAAGTGTTTGCCACCAACCGCGGTGGTGCCCTGGTCCGGGTTGAAGGCCTGCGCGGCTTCATTCCCGGCAGCCACATCAGCACCCGTAAGGTCAAAGAGGAACTCGTTGCCGACTTCCTGCCCCTCAAGTTCCTCGAGGTGGATGAGGAGCGCAACCGCCTGGTGCTCAGCCATCGCCGCGCCCTGGTGGAGCGCAAGATGAACCGCCTGGAAGTGGGCGAAGTGGTGATCGGTACCGTGCGCGGCATCAAGCCCTACGGCGCCTTCATCGATATCGGTGGTGTGAGCGGCCTGCTGCACATTTCCGAGATCAGCCACGAGCACATCGAGACACCCCACACGGTGCTCAACGTGAACGATCAGATGAAGGTCATGATCATCGACCTCGACGCCGAGCGCGGTCGGATCTCGCTCTCTACCAAAGCGCTTGAGCCCGAGCCCGGCGACATGCTCACCGACCCCGCCAAGGTCTTCGAGAAGGCCGAAGAGATGGCCGCTCGCTACAAGCAAATGCTGCTGGAGCAAGCCGAAGACGGCGAACCAATGGAAGTCACCGTCGACTAACCCCGGCGAGGCATCCCATGGCCAAGCTCCTGCTCCGCGGCATCGAACTGGGTTTGGTGGAAGCGGTGCTGTTCGACAAGGACGGCACCCTCAGCATCAGCGAACCCCAGCTCATCACCCTGGCCAAGGCCAGGGTTTTTCTTTGCCTTGAGCAGGTCGACCCTGCCCTGCGCCCCCAGCTCCAGGAGTTGCTGGAGCGGGCCTATGGCCTCAGAAACGAGGGCAAGGCGCTCTGCCCAGCTGGCATCACCGCGGTGGCCCACCGCGACCACAACCTGATCTCCACGGCCACCGCCCTGGCCCAAACGGGGCTGGGCTGGCCCGATGCCCTGGCGATCAGTGAGTTGGTGTTTACCAAGGCCGACCAGGGCGATGGCAGGCGCGAGGGGCGCCACACCAGTGACACCACCGAAGGGCTGCTGCCTTTTCTGCAGCAGCTCCAGGGCCAGGGTGTGCGCTGTGCGGTGATCAGCAACGACGATGTGGCCGGCATTGAGCACTTCCTGGCCAGCCACCAGCTCAGCAGCTATTTCTCCGGCATCTGGAGTGCCGAACACCGGCCCCGCAAACCGGATCCCCAGGCGGTGCATGGACTCTGCGACGTGATGGGCGTTGGCGTGGACTACTGCGCCCTGATTGGCGATGCCAACAGCGACCTGCGCATGGCCGTGGCCGCCGGCATTCCCCATCAACGGGCCTTGGGCTATACGGCTGCCTGGAGCAGCGCGCCCCCCCTGAACGAACCCCACCCCCTCATCCATCACTGGGATGAACTCAGGGTGGAAGCTGCGTCCTAAGGGCTGCAGATAAGGTAATAACCAACGTCATTGCTTCTAGAAATGGGTAGCCGCCACGTCTTCACCTCGGAATCGGTGACCGAAGGTCATCCCGACAAGATCTGTGATCAGGTGAGCGATGCGGTGCTCGACGCCCTCCTAGCCCAGGACCCCGCCTCCCGGGTGGCCTGCGAAACCGTGGTGAACACGGGCCTGTGCCTGATCACCGGCGAAGTCACCACCAACGCCCGGGTCGACTTCAACACCCTGGTGCGGGGCGTGATCAACCAGATCGGCTACTCCGGCGCCAGGGCCGGTGGTTTCGATGCCAACAGTGCGGCGGTGCTCGTGGCCCTCGACCAGCAATCGCCCGATATTGCCCAGGGGGTGAATGAGGCCGACGACCATTCCGGCGACCCCCTCGATCTGATTGGGGCTGGCGATCAGGGCATCATGTTTGGCTACGCCTGCAACGAAACCCCAGAGCTGATGCCCCTGCCCATCAGCCTGGCCCACCGGCTGGCCAGGCGGTTGGCGGAAGTTCGCCACAACGGCAGCCTCGAGTATCTGCTGCCCGATGGCAAAACCCAGGTGAGCGTTGTCTACGAAGACGATGTGCCCGTGGCCATCGACACCATTTTGATCTCCACCCAGCACACCGCTGAAATTGATGGAGTAAGTGAAGAGAAGGCCATGCGGGAGCGCATCGCCGCCGATCTCTGGAGCCATGTGGTGGAGCCCGCCACCGCCGACCTCCCCCTCAAACCCCTCAAGGAAGCCACTGGCGACCAAAGCGCCACCCGCTTCCTGGTGAACCCCACGGGCAAGTTCGTGGTGGGCGGCCCCCAGGGCGATGCGGGCCTGACCGGCCGCAAAATCATCGTGGACACCTACGGCGGCTATGCCCGCCACGGCGGCGGCGCCTTCTCCGGCAAGGACCCCACCAAGGTGGACCGCTCCGCCGCCTATGCGGCCCGCTACGTGGCCAAGGCCCTGGTGGCTGCAGGCTTGGCCCGCAAGGCCGAGGTGCAGCTGAGCTACGCCATCGGCGTGGCCAGGCCGGTGAGCATCCTGGTGGAGAGCTTTGGCACCGGTGCCATCAGCAACGCCGACCTCACCGCCCTGGTGCAGGAGCACTTTGACCTGCGCCCCGGCGCCATCATCGAAACCTTCGGACTGCGCCACCTGCCCCAGCAACGGGGGGGACGCTTCTATCAAGACGTGGCCGCCTACGGCCACTTCGGTCGCACCGACCTCAACCTCCCCTGGGAAGATGTGGACGCCATCGTGGCAACCCTGAAGCAGGCCACGGCATCGCGGGTCGCCGCTTAAGAGCAGCTGACCAGCTCACGCCACCTCGGACTCGGGATTGATCTGGGCAGCAGCGGCATCAGGCTCGCCGTTGTCGATCCCGATGGGGAGCTTGTGGCTGAGGCTTCAGGCCCTTACCCGGAAGCTTTTGCCAACCCCGCCGGTTGGCGCGCCGGACTAATTGCCCTTTGCCACCAACTTCCCCAAACGATTCGAGCCTCCATTGGGGCTATCGCCATCGATGGCACCTCGGGCACCCTGCTGCTCTGCAGGCCCAATGGTGAGCTGGCCACCGGAGACCTGGGGCTAGCCCTGGCCTACAGCCTCGCCTGCCCCGAACACCAGGCCCGAGCTGGCGCCATGGCGGGCGAGACCAGCTCAGCTGCCAGTGCCAGCGGCAGCCTGGCGCGGGCCCTGCGGCTGCTTAGCACCGCCCACCACCTGGGGCTCCCTGGGCCTTGGCTGCTGCGCCATCAAGCCGATTGGTTGATGGGTTGGCTCCTGGGAGATTGGCGCTGGGGAGAAGAGGGCAACAACCTGCGGCTGGGCTGGGATCTGCAAGGCCAACGCTGGGCCGGCAGCATCGGCTCCCAAGCCTGGAGCGCGGCCCTGCCCGAGATCTGCCCCAGCGGCTGCCGGCTTGGCCCGATCGACCTGGCCAGCGCCGAAGCCCTGGGACTCAGCCCAACCTGCCAGGTGGTGGCTGGCAGCACCGACGCCAACGCCGGGGTGCTGGCCGCATCCCCCGGGGCCGGAGACGGCATCACGGTGCTGGGCACCACCTTGGTGCTCAAGCAATTCAGCCCCAAGCCAATTCAGGGCCCGGGGATCAGCTGCCACCGGGTAGCCGGCCAATGGCTCGTAGGCGGTGCCTCCAATGGGGGCGCTGGCATCCTGCGTCGCTTCTTCACTGACAGCCAAATCACGGAACTCAGCCGCCAAATCAACCCCAGCCAAGCCACCGGCCTAGAGCTGCGGCCCCTGGGCGCCCCAGGGGAGCGCTTCCCCGTGGACGATCCCCTACTCCAACCCGTGCTGGAGCCCAGACCCATCAGCGACGCCCGCTATCTGCAGGCCCTGCTCGAGGGGATCACGGCCCTGGAGGTGGCGGGCTGGGCCACACTTCAAGCCCTGGGCGCCCCCCCTGTGCAACGGGTGATCAGCCTGGGAGGCGGTGCCCGTAATCCCCAATGGCGGGCCCTACGGGAGAAAGTCCTGGGCATTCCGGTACTCAACCGCCCCCACTGCACGGCTGCCCTGGGCATGGCCAAACTGGCCACTCGCCAAGATGGCCCCATCTTTTCTGCCCCAAGACCATGAATGAGCGCCTGCGCACGGTGATTTCGATGGGCCTGTTTGTGGTGCTGGCGGGCTACGTGGGTTTCAGTGGAATTCGCCTGGGCCTGTTGCTCTGGCAACGCTTTGGTGCCGGCTGATAGCAGAATCTCCCCAGCTCCTCTCCCTTCCCCATGGCCGCCGACCCCCTAACCCCTGAAGTCAGCGATCGGATCTGCAAACACATGAACGACGACCACACCGAAGCGGTGCTGGCCTATGCCCGCCATTACGGCGGCATCCAAGGGGGTGAGGCGGCCCGGATGGTGGCCGTGGCCCCGGACGCCATGACCCTGGAAGTGGATGGCGCCTCGGTGCAGGTGGCGTTTGATCACACCCTCAGCGACAGCGACGATGCGCACCGCACCCTGGTGGCGATGCTGCGCGCCATGCCCAAGTAGTAGTTAGCTGCAGCGAGTTGGCTGCAGCGCTGGTGGGAACCCTGAAGCTGCCGAAGCTCGAGGTGCAGTGCCAGCCCAAACCAGCATCCAAACCAACCCGCTGGCCAGCCTGTTGCAGGCCTGGCTCCCCCTCGAATGGGTTGCTACCCCTTCCCATTCCGCCCCTGAGCAGTCCCGGGCCCATTCCCTGGCAGCACGGCTGTCCCTGAGAGAAAGGCTGGCCTTACCCGCCACCGGCCTTGGCGGCAGCCACCCCCTGGCCTGGTGGGCCGCCGCCAGTTATGCCGGAACCCTGCGCAGGGAGCTGTTGCGCCTAAGGCAGCTGGCTCCCGGCCCCGACTGGGAGGCTGGGCTGGGCACGCTCCTCGACGCCGCGCTGCCCGGCCTTGTCACCCGCCTCAGCAGCGACCTGGCCACCCTGGCGAGGCCGCCCTTGCTCGTGCCCATACCCAGCTGGAAAAGCCGGGCCAATCCCTTGCCCGCCTTGATCACCCAGCAGCTGAGCCAACACCTGGGATGGGGACGCGGGGCGTTGTTGCAGCGCAGCCGGCCGGTGCTTGGCCAGCACCACCTGGGCCGCCAACTGCGCTGGGCAAATCAAGCCGGGGCCTTTACCTGCCAACCCCCTGCCCGGCCCCAACGGGGACCGCGCCAGCCGGTACTCCTCGTCGACGACATCCTGACCACGGGTGCAACCCTGTGCGCAGCGGCAGAGGTCTTGCGGGAACAGGGCTGGCGAGTGGTTGGTGCCTGCTGCCTGGCCCGCACCCCAGCCAAGGGCCCAAGGGTCGGTGATTTAAGATCCGCAGGTCGCTCCGGCGACGGGCCGGGATAGCTCAGTTGGTAGAGCAGGCGACTGAAAATCGCCGTGTCCCCAGTTCAAATCTGGGTCCTGGCATGCCTAAACCTCTGTTCTGACAGGGGTTTTCCTTGTTGTGGCTGCGGGCGTTCCGCGCGGGCATTTAGGCGTGGGCATTAGGCGACGGCCCTCACCGCCCCCTCCCCTGCCACAGGGAGCAGCGTTGCACCGCTGCCATGGCGCCGGTCAACGCCCTCTGCCAAATCGAGCAGATGCCATGGGGACCCGAGCGCCCCGTGAAGTGCCGACACATCTCGCAGGAAGTCAAGTGGCCACCAAGGAGTGTGGCGAGTGCATACATCCAACAAACAAAGCAAAACCTGACATAAGCACTGGGGTTCTTTAGGAAGTCTTCCCCCACAAATTGCTTCTAAGAACAACTAGCGATAGGTGGGTCCCTTCATGCTCGAACCAACGCAAAGGCGACTGAATGGATCAGGACCAGAACGCTCTCTCTCCAACGGCGCTGGTCTGGGATCGCAACGGAGAGCTGGGCTCAGAGGACCTCGAACGCCTGCTGGAGAGTCTGCAGGCACAAGAGGTCAACTCCCAGAGGCAAGAGGCAACCGTTCAGAGCAGGCGCAGCACCAGTTGCTCGGCCTTCGCTTCAAGGGCGCTTTGACGATCCTCAGCACTGATCTCCCAGTACACGAAAGCCCATTGGGGATCCCGAGGCAGAAACACCACGCTGGTTTTCAGGCTCGGGCGTGGGGCAGCGCCCATCTCGGCCTCTAAGCGATGCAGGGGCTGGCCTTCAGGGGAGGAACCGGAACCAGCCATGGCCTGATCGGGAGCAACGTGACGTGACTGTGGATTCTATGGAGTAACTACCTATTGGGACCGTGCCCTAAGACAGGCAATGCGCCAGGTCGAAAAGAGCAGGTTTCTTTAGGTTTAAGCCCCTTTGGGAACCAATCCCCCCTTGGGCAGATCATCGCTCCAGCGGGTGCACCCGGCAGCAGCACAAAGTCAACGGATTCAATAAGATATCTTAAGAGGGTCCACGCCCTTACCCCTCGGGGCCTTTAATGCTCCAGCTTTCAATGCTATTGGTCACTCTTTGCTTGTTGTTGAACCGAAGTCAAAGGCAAAGATCCTGGTAGTTGACGATGAGCCAAGCGTATGCCAAATCCTGGAAACTCGATTGAGAATGGTCGGCTATGAGGTCGCCACAGCAGGAGATGGACTTGCAGGATTGCAGACGTTTGGGGAAGTCAACCCTGATTTAGTAATACTCGATTTGATGCTGCCAGAGCTGGATGGCTATGGGGTCTGCGAAAAATTGCGTATCCGCACCAGTATTCCGATCCTTATGTTATCGGCGATTGATGATGTCTCCCAAAAAATCGCCTGCCTGCAACTGGGCGCCGATGATTACATGGTGAAGCCTTTCAGCCCCAAAGAATTGATTGCCCGCATTGGTTGCCTTCTTAGAAGGCGGGCCGGCATGGACCAGGGCAAGGCGAAGGAGATCCCAGTTAACAATCTCTTGGTTGCCGGCGATTTGCGGATTGATAGAAACAGACGAAAGGTGTACAGGGGAGTTGAACAGATTCGCCTCACGGAACTGGAAATTAGCTTGTTGGAGGTGCTCGTGGAGAATGCTGGCAAGCCAATCGATCGCAGCGAAATCCTTAGACACATCTGGGGTTATTCCCCCGAAAAGCACTCAGAAACAAGGGTTGTAGATGTGCACGTGTCCCGATTGCGCTGCAAAATCGAGACCGATCCCGAAAATCCAGAACTGATTTTGACCTGCCGGGGGACGGGATACATGTTTCAACGCCTGAATGAGCGTTAGGAGCAGTCGTAACCGGTGGGGATTCAATAAGAGACGAAAATAAAGCACCTCAAAAAAAATCTAGATCACTTTGGCGATTCAAGGCCCCGCAGATCAGCACGCTGCTAAACGAGCAGAGAAAGCTGGCAATTGCCATTGATCAAAGACATCGTAAGCCGCTCAATGAGACAAAAATCAATAGAGCTTCATGGATCGAAAATGGACGGCCCGCTTGCATACGTTTTGCACAGATTGAGCTGTTTTAGCGATAGGTGATTTAACCTATTGACGAACGTCCATTCAAGGCCATGGCTCTAACTTTGCTGTCTTACCCACTGGTTTCGCAAAACGCTCGTGTCAACGGCATGCTGGTGGGAAGTGATGAAAGCAGTCACGTGCCCATGACTGAAAAACGACTCAGTCCTGGCGCTATTGATAGCCTGATTGAGGGTGCCTATCGCCAACTCTTTTTCCATACCTTTAAGGCCGATCGTAATCTGACTTTGGAGTCCCAGCTGCGCAGCGGCCAGATCACCGTGAAGGACTTTGTGCGGGGTCTAGTGCTCTTGAATCGCTTTGTTGATGGGGTTTATAACTATAACGGGAATAAGGAAGTTGCACGCCACCTGGTGGAACGGGTGCTTGGCCGGCAGATCCACGGGCAAGCCGAGACGATTGCCTGGTCAATCGTGATTGGCGAGCAAGGGGTGCGCGCCATGGTGGATCAACTGCTGGCATCAGAGGAATACACCAGCAATTTTGGCGAGGACACCGTTCCTTTCCAGCGTCAACGGGTGCTGCCCGGTCACAGCCTGGGTAATCAGCCACTCAACATCACCCTTCCCCGTTACGGGGCCTATCACCGCGAGGTGCTTGCCAGCTTCCCACCCAGTCAGTCTGGTGGCTTCCGGGTTAGCGGCGGCATGCCCCCCAAATCGGTGCAAAAAATTTGGTACGGGCTGATCCTGGTTGGTGGTTTTGAAGTGGTGAGGGTTCTGGTCACCATCATGAGCGCCATGCTTTCTACGGGCGCTAACTAAGCGATCTCGGCAGAAGCGCATACGGGGAACTCTTGGGGCTCCCCGTTCAATCTCTATGGGATCGCCGCTTTCACAGCGAGACGTTTCACCGGCTCCAGCTGGGCAGAAGAACTCTCCTCAGCGCCCCCTTGCCTGCCAAAGCGAGCACCGTTGCACTGCTGCCATAGCGCCCGTCAATGCCCTCTGCCAGATCGAGCAGATGCCATGGGGACCAGAGCGCCCCGTGAAGTGCCTACAGGTCTCACAGGAGTTCAAGAGGCCACCGAGGAGTATGCAGAAGGCGCATAGCCATAAATGCGAGCAAGAGCAGTCATAAGCACTGGGGTCCTTTAGAAAGTCTTTCCCCACAAAGTGCTTCTACCAGCAACTAACCGGTGGTCAGTTACCTCATGCTTGAACCAACGCAGTAGCGACTGAATGGCTCTGGACCAGAACGCTCTTTCTCCGACGGTGCTGGTCTGGGATCTCAATGGGGAGCTGAGAAAAGATGACCTCGATCGCCTGCTGGAGCGTCTCCAGGCACAGGAAGTCAATTCCCAGAGGCAAGAGGCAACCGTTCAGAGCAGGCGCTGATCACGCCAGTTCTGGACATCACCCCATCGAAACCTCCCGCCTAGGGATTCAATGAGAGCACCTCCAAATAAGGTGCTCTTCCTGCGGAGGGTGCCCAGGGAAATCAGAACGACCTGAAGGCAAACCACTCCAACCCCCTTACCAGCACCAGCATCAGTGCCTTGAACCAACACCACGGCCTTGATGGTTCCATCGATCTTGCACCAAAGGTCATCGCAGCGATCTGCGAAGACCGTCCTCGCCTCCTCAAGTGACTGGTAGTTCCAGACATTCACGATGCCCCAGGCGTCGTCGATGTTGATGGCATATGCCATCAACATCAGGTAGTGATGGATATCAGGTTGGGATTGATTGGGGAATCCATCGCACAAAAGATCCCAACCTCAGTCACCTTGCCAAGAAATGTCAAAAAAACCATCAACCCAGACGAACTAAACCGTCCTTGCAAGCATCGACAACCATATTCTCAAGCGATAAGTTTTTGTCTTTTGCTATCCTAATCAAATTCGAATAGACTTCTGGAGGGAAACGAACAACTACCATGTATGCTTCAGCACCTACTGGTTCGCCACCCATTCCTGTTCCAGAACCGAAAGGAATAACCACAATCTTCTCTGCGCCTGAGTCTATCCTTAGGATAAGTCATCAGGGATAATCAGGGGGGAGGTAGAACTACTGCATCAAAGCGTGAATGAGAAGCCTATCTGCATCACTCAGGAGCACACGCGAATCGCCATAGAAAACTTGAAAGCAAAAGAATCAGCAAGTGCAGACGAGCAAAGCAATACTGTTAATCCTGGGGATCCCCTTCAAGGGATTGCTCCAGAAGAAAAGCAGCAAGATTGCTTACAGACCTCCCTTCCACAAGACTCCGCCTCAACAACTTCTTCAATGTCATAGCGGGCACCGTAATAGTGACCCGCTGTGGAGAAAGAAATCTATTCTCTTTACCCGTGTCCTTATTGATCCCTGACGAGGCATTCATATGCAACTCCCCAATACTGAAGAGCATTTCTACATTACCGCAGAAAATCAGAAAACAATCAGTGTTTATGCCTACCACAAAGAGCAATTCTTTTACGAAGAAACCTGCTGGGAAGGAGGCCATCCCAATCCGAATCCATCGCTCCCCCCCGTGAAGCCGGCAACAGCTCCCTCCCTCTGGGGAGAGCGAAGGCAGAACATGGATTTACAGTGGTTCCATGGACTCCCAGCGCCAAGGACTGCTTAAAGGTCTGCTCGCTGCGCTGAGCTTTGGATTGAGCGCCCCGTTAATCAGCACCCTGACCAAGGCAGGATCGCCGCTTGCCCTAGCGGGATTGCTCTATGGAGGATCAGCCCTGGCACTGCTGGCGGCGAAAACGGTGCTTCGCCAAACCGCTAACCAGGAGAGTTCGGTCAAACGCCAAGACCTGGGGATGCTGTTCCTGCTCACCTTGATTGGCGGGATTGCTGCTCCCATCTGCCTGGTCAGCGGCTTGGCCCTGCTCTCAGCAGGTTCTGCATCGCTGCTCCTGAACCTGGAAACGGTCTTCACCATGGGGATTGCCCTCCTGGTAGGCAAAGAGCATCTGGGCAGAAAGGGCCTTGCCGCAGCAGCGCTCATCCTTGCTGCGGCAGTGATCATCGCGGCAGGGGGCACCTCCGGAACAACACTGCAGGGAGCATTGCTCATTGCCTTGGCCTGTCTTGGGTGGGGCATTGACAACAACATCAGTCAACGGCTGAGCATCAGAGATCCAATTCAGATCGCCCTGCTCAAATCAATTGGTGCTTCGGTGCCAATGCTTCTCGTAGCAAAATGCACAGGAGCCCCATTCCCAACACCCGGAGAGGCGGGCGTCATCCTGGTAATTGGTGCCTTCGGCTATGGGCTGTCCATCTGGTTAGACCTGCTGGCATTGCGAGAGCTGGGAGCGGCCAGGGAATCGGTGATTTTTGCGACGGCACCCTTTGTTGGAGCGGGTTTCTCCGTAATCGTCCTCAACGAAGCACTCAGCACCAATCTGATTGCAGCTGGTGTCTTGATGGTTGGCGGCATTGCCCTGCTCCTCAATGAAGACCATGCCCACTGGCATCGCCATCACGAGGTTTGGCATGAACACAAACACCTGCACGCACCAGACGGTCAGGACGCACACCACGTCCATCAGCACCCAAATGGGGAGGCGGAAAACGGGACAACAGATCGCCCCTACTGGCATTCCCATCCCCACCAGCACGAACCCATTGCCCACGCCCATCCCCATGTGAGTGATGGGCACCATCGGCATCAGCATTGAACTGGTGGTTGTTGAACCAGCCCGGCAGCCGCAGCGGTGCCAGACGTTCAGATCTACGATGACTTGATGGAGCACCTCAACGGGGGATCTATCCAATTGGGTCTGGTTGCCCTTGCCTTCGGGGGGCTACAAATTTGGTGGATCAGCAGGATTATCGGAAGACGCAACCGTGCCAAACCCATGACTGAAAAGGACTTTCGCAAGTCACTCGAACAGATTTGGGCAAACGATCGACAGCGGTGAAGACCGAGCGCTGAGCAGTTGTGGCTAAAAAGGTTTAACGACCCTCTCCCTTGGTGACCGCAAGCAAATAGGCCTCTTTATTCTCCAAATAAGTCCTTATCGCCTCCTGAACCACCTCGACCATTGCTTTGCGCTCATGAATGGCAAGTAACTTAAGGGCTAGGTGATCCGCATCTTCAAGCGAAAAAGTTACTCTCCTCATTGCATGCATCAATAAACACACATTGTAGACGCAAGACGCCAAAATGTTGAATCGGCAGAAACTTGCTATGCCCTAATAAAGTGTCACCAGCAAAGCATTAATTCATCAAAGCAGGGGAGCAGGAAGGCATTCACCTAAGGGGGCACCATGCAGAACCTTCACCCCCCATGCGGCCTGGGCAAGAGCTTCCAGGCGACTGCGCAAAAGCGAAACGAGCTGATGCATCTGCGGGGTGTCAACCCACTCCTTTGCAACAACAAGCGCATCGCCAACCTCCACAGGGACTTGGAGCGGCAGGGCCCTGTAGGACTCTCCGTACAGCGGCAAGGTCAGGGGAGTAGCCAAACTAACCATTAAATCCTCGATATCACTTCTACCCCGCCAATCAAACTCAGTGGGCCCAGCAGTATTGAGCCAGAGGCCAAGTTTTTCAAGGACATTCTGAACCTTTGGGAAAGAGCCTGAAGGGAGCGGAAGGAATGGAAACCTAGCGACATCTGCGAACGTCATTTGACTGCCAAGCTTAAGCAGAGGATGCCCTTCCTGAACGACAAGCAACAAGGGCAATCGACTAAGGCGTATAGCCGTAAAGTCTGGATCGTCATCACTTAGGGCATCTGGATACGAAGTGATCCAGGCATCGATCACTCGCTCCTTCAACAACTTCAGCGGTCGGTCGTATTCCAAGAAATTCAGGCTTCCAGCGATCCAGCCACTGGGGATTGGCGCACCCAAGAGGGGGGCAGACCAATGCTGGGATTCCAACCGAAGGGTCTTATTTTCACGCCATCTTGAAACCTGATGCACGTACCGCTCCAGGTTGAGCAGTGTCGGATCACCTTCCACAGACCACTCAGACTGTCGCCTAACCAAAGAAAGACAAAATACCTGCGCGCACTTCTTACTATTCCTGCTCACCGTCGATTGATTGAGATTAAAGCGCAATGCAACTTGATGCCCGGTCCTCAACCAAATGAGACCGTCAAGCGCCTCCAGCAGCTCAACCTCAACCACGCCTTTCGATGAATCGCCCTCGACTATACCTTCATTAACTAGGGGGGGGGGGGGGGGACACCAAGAAAACACAAATTTAA
>Ga0310323_10003_pt1 | contig 71874 bp, 82 predicted proteins | sample LakEriER3TotalD7_FD_195537 | JGI IMG/M metagenome (GOLD analysis project Ga0310323, IMG submission 195537) | Enriched freshwater cyanobacterial communities from Lake Erie, Ohio, United States - ER36.Total.D7 (v2) (version 2) | ecosystem: Environmental > Aquatic > Freshwater > Lake | place: USA...
GCCACCTCCCCCACCACCAGAGCCCGGGTCGAGCAGTGGCCCCTGCTGCGGGTGCTGGCGGGCACCCACCGCGCTCATGTTCGGGAAGTGGCGGATGAAGTCCGCCGAACCGGAGACCAATTGCATCCCGCTCGGGGGCAGGCTGCTGATGAAGTGCAGCTCGTTGCTCTCCCGCCAGTGGCTCAGGGAGGTGGCCGAGGTCCAGGGGCTGGGCTGGTTGTGGCTGGTGCCGGCTGGCACCCACAGCCACACGTCCCGGTCGCTGGAGCGCTGGCCCAGCTGCAGCATCACCCCATCGGGGCGGGTCACCTTGCCGAAATGGGTGCTGGCACCACGGATGCTGGTGGAGCCGATGAACAGCGGCGCCGGCAGCTGGATCAGCGGCGGTGGGGCATCAAAGAGGCCCTGGTTCTGGAGCGTGGATTCGTAGTGGCCCAGGGCGATGCCGCTGCGCAGCTGGTGGCCGTTGGCGTAGATGCTGGCGCCGATCGCCGACGGGAGGCCGCCAAAGCTGTTGCCCGAATAGCCGTGCAGCACCACCTGCCCGTAGAACTGCTTGGTGGTGCGCGGGAAGACGGCGATCGAGCACCAGCCCGTGGTGCCGGGGCTCTTGTAGAGGGCATGGCAGCTGTCGCGGTGGAGATCGTCGTTGCCGCCGTGGGTCTTGAGGGCCCAGCAGAAGAATTCCTTGCCGGGGGTGGTGTCCTGGGCGATTAGCAGGATCGCGCCGATGGCGGTGGCGCCGGAGAGGGTGCTGTCGACGTAGGCCAGGCCGGTGCTGTAGCCGGTGGAGTTGTTGTAGGAGCCGTAGCCGCCGTTGCTGGTGCTGTTGGTGAAGGTGCTGGCCGAGGCGCTCCCGAAGACCGCACTGCTGCTGGATTGGGTGTCGCCCTGGGCTGTGGTGCTCTCGGTGAGGAACCAGAGGTGGGCGGGGTCGGCGGGATGGCCGAGCTGCCAGGTGTAGCCCCAGCGGTTGGCGGTGGCATCGGCGTGGGAGCGGATCACCGACAGGGGCGTGCTGGTGTTGCCGGGCAAGGCGTTGACGGTTGCGGCAAAGGCGCGGAAGGCCCTATCGAGCCGCATGCCGACCCCTGCCGGGTCCTTGCTGGTCCACTTCCAGCTGCCGGGGGCGAAGGTCTGGCAGAACACCTGATAGGTCATGGCGTCGGCGCAGTGGTTGGGGTGGGGTCCTTGGTACGCAGCAGCAGGCCATGGCCGCCGATCGCCAGCCACTCACTGCCATCGGGCGCCTTGAAGTAGCTCATCGCCGCACTGCTGAGACTCACCACCGCGAAATCAGGCGGAAGAAGCAGGGGTTCCCAGAACTGGGCCGGTTCGTTGGCGACCTCGTAGTAGCTCCAGTCGGTGGTGGCGATCACCAGCTCGGCGGGTCGGCTGATCCGCACCGCCGTGAGCAGCCCATCGCGCAGCAGGCCGCGGGAACCGGAAGGCTGACCGGAGCGCACGTTCCAGCTCACCGCCCGCAGCGCATCGGAGGTGGTGGAGGGGGGTGAGGCGGCGAAGATCCAGTTTCCGGACACCTGATCACGGGCGATCAGCAGCGGCATCGCCTGCCTGTTCGTGAACCGGTGCTGGCTGTAGGCGAACACGAAGTATTCAGCCCCTGGGGCCAGGGACCAGGCCACTTGCGCGTTGAAGGGCAGGGGCGTGGTGCTCCAGGTGCCGCTGCTGGTGCCCACATCCCCCGCCGGAAGCACCCAGCCCTGTTGGGTGTCGGCGCCCACGTAGGGCTCGGTGTTGCCGATGCCCGGACGAATCACGAAGGCGGTGCCGGTGAGGAACACCTCGAGGATCAGCACCGCCGGCTCACCGCCAGGCGTGAGCTGCGAGAGGGTCGCCTCGATACGCCAGCCACAGGGATCAGTGGCCGTGGCATTCGGGTTGGGCGGCGTGACGATGCGCAGCTGGTGCTGGCTCACCTGGGCATTGGCCGCGGCGATCCAGCTCTGCAGGTAGCCGTTCACCTCCACCGCCACAGAGGGCCAGGTGGTGTCGGTGCCGAGGCGGCTGATGTCGATCAGGGTGCGGCTGCTCATGGGCTGGTCCTCATGGCGCCAGCACCACCGCGGTCACAGTCACGGCGATGGCGGCCTGGGCGGTGCCGGTGTTGCGCACCAGCGCCCGCAGCAGGGGCGCCGCTGCAGCGGTTTCGGTTGAGAAGTAGGTGCCCCCTGGCGGGCCGGTGATGGTCATAGCGGAGGCAGTTGTGGCGAGATCGAGCAGCACCCCGCTCCCCGGGGCCGGGTCCTGGGTGATGGGACGACTGCCATCGGCCTCGCGGGCAGTGGCGGAGCTGTAGAAGCTCACCCAGCCCGGCGCATCGGTGCTCACGGCTAGGAAATGGCCAAGGCGCCCCAGGCCCTGCAGGTTGAGCAGGGCACTGGCCCCCGGCAGCAGGGGCGTGGTGGTGGCACTCACGCTCACCTGCTGGCCGGGGACCTGGGTGCGCGGCAGCCAGTTGGCCATGCCCGTGCCCTCTGATGGTTACGGCAACACCTGGATGCGGCGGATCGCACGCACCTGGGTGGCCGAGGCGATCGTCTTGCTCTGGGCGAACTGATCGCCCAGGTAGGTCATCCGCTGGTAGGCGGTACCGCTGGCCACCTGGGTCGAGGTCCAGTGGAAGAAGGGATCGTCGCCGTAGTTCTCATCGAAGTGCTTGAGCGTCTCGGCGCCATTGGCGCGGAAGGCGAGCACCGAGGTCAACGCCGGGTTGCTGTCGGTGTAGTTGCCGCCCGCCGGCACCGCATAGGGGTTGGCGCCATAGCCCGCCCCCGAATAGGTGCCAGCGATCGTCGCCTCCGGCTTGAAGGAGCGGTAGAGGATGTCCCACTCCTGGGTGGCGGGCAGATACCAGTCGTCGTAGCCGCCGATGTTGAGCGTGCGACAGAACTGCGCCGCCGGATGGCTGGCGTTGTTCATCGCCTCGCTGTTCGCCCAGCCGTCGAACACGCTCGTCGTACCGCTGCTGGCGGTGTTGGCGGTCTTCCAGGCCAGGTTGAGCGCAGAGCCAGATGCCTTGGGCGAAATGATCAGGGCATGGGTGGCCACGCCATTGGCGGTGTGGCTGATCAGGCCGGCGTAGTAGCCGCCCTGGAAGGAGCTGCCGATGGCAGGCAGATCGGCGACGCGGATCGGGCCGAGCTGATAGACGGTGCCCGTCAGCAGGTCGAGGTAGAGGTCGCCATCGACCGCACCAGGGATGTTCAGCGGTGGAGCGCCGCTGCCGGTGAACCAGCCGGTGCCGCGGGGTCCGATCGCCCCATCGATGCCGGCAGGTCCCTGAATGCCCTGGGGCCCTTGCGGCCCAGCCGGGCCCTGGGGGCCGGCGGCACCGGCAGGGCCCGCCACACCAGCAGGCCCTTGGGGCCCCTGGATCGAGCCACCATTCACCCAGCTGCTGCTGCCGCTGTCCCACACCCGCAGCGAGTCATCGGCTTGCACCAGGTAGGCATCGCCCTGAGCAGCGCCGGCGGGAAGGGACGCCAGGGTGGCGACCTGCCCCTTGAAGTTGATGCCGATCCCCGCCGGGCCCTGGATGCCCTGGGGGCCTGTCGGACCAGCCGGGCCGGAGGGGCCAGCGGGGCCTTCCGGACCCTGCAATCCCGACGGCCCCTGGGATCCCTGAGGACCAGCCGGTCCCTGGGGACCCTGCACACCGGGTGAGCCCTGCGGGCCAGCGGGCCCCTCAGGACCGCGGATCGAACCGGTGGAATTCCAGGAACCCATGGCAGCCAGGCAGCGCTGTTCTGCCGGCTATTGCCATGGAGCGCGATTGTCCCCATCGGGGGACGGTCGGGGCCTGCGGGGTCTGAATAGAGGTGGAGTGTTGCCGAGGCAGGCAGCGCCTCCCCAGCCACCTGCTGATCAAGACCGGCGACGCAGGGCGCGTGCAGTTCCGCGCCCCAGCTTTCTCAAGCCCGACCCCAGCCTCCTGTCTTCCCGACCGGGAGGCAGGGGGCCTTACTGCAGCTCGATCGAAACGGTCAGCTCGGCTGGACTGCCGGAAGCCGCCGTGACCTGCAGCCACAGCCAGTGCCCCGCGGGGATGCTGGGGCTCTGAAAGCTGGTGGTTGCAGTTCCGCTGGTGGTGCTCGTCACCACGATCGGATCTGTGGTGGCTGCCGTGCCAGCGGCGGAAACATCGGCGCCATGGCGCAGCGAGACGCTGACGCTGGGGTTTGTGCCGCCAGTGAGCACGGCATCGACGCGGCTGATGGTCAAGGCCTGCTGTGCCCGCAGCAGGATGCGCCGGTCATTGGCCTGGGGGCTGGTCATCGAGAGCACCAGCGGTGTCATCGGCCCTGGCGGTCCGAGCAGCGAGGCGAGCTGACGCCAGGAAAGGGGCATGGAGAGCAGGGTGCGGCGTCACTGGCTTTTGCCAGCGCTTCCCAGAGTCCGCGGCGCAGCCAGCGCCAACTCCAAACGAACTCCTAACTCACGCCAAATTTGGAGTTGCGCTCAGCCCCCGCCGAGCAATTCGCCCAGGCGCCGGGCGATCAACAACAGCTGCTCCTGGTTCTGCTCGGGCTGGAGAGCCCTTGTGTTTCCTGGCCGTGGGGCAGGGCCGGCCTGCCCATAGATGCCGAGCAGCAATGCCCGGCCTGGCGTTTGGCTGCTGCAGCCCACCGGGCAGAGCAACGCCATGCCTGCATCAGCAGAAGCTCCCGCGACAGACGTGTTGCCAATAGGAATGGCCTGGAGGCTTTCACTGGCGCACAGGCCTAACGCCACATGGCCCAGAGCCTCCGCCATCTCCACGCCGAGCAGCGGTTGCTGACCCGGCGTCATCCCCAGCTGGCTGCTGCGGCCATCGGCTGCCAGCACGGTCACGCTGCTGCCGCCGTCCCACTGCAACAGCGCCAGGGTGTGCAGGCCCGAGCGGTTGGTCTCGATCGCGGATCGCAGCAGCGCCTGGATCTGGGGCTGCCGGGCAGTCACCTGCTCCTGCAGGGTGGCGGCGGTGGTGGTGCTCATCCGCCTGGCCAGGTCCGGCTGCAGGGTGATCAGCAGCCAGGCCGTGTAGAGCACCAGGCCCAGCAGCACGATGCGCGAGAGGCGGTAGAGCAGCTGCCAAGGATTGCGGGCATCGAGCACCTCGCCCACTGCCTTCTGCAGCGCATCGCTGGTGGCACGGGTAAACACCTCCACCCGCTCGGCCAGTCCCTTGTTGGAATCGGGCACAGGTCGATCAGGCGCTGAGTTCGTAGACCTGGCCGGAGAGGCGATCCAGATAGAAGTCGCCCACGGCCGGCGGGGGCTGCAGGGTCGTGGGAGGCGGGCCATCGCCGGAGTACCAGCGGGTGGCGCGGCTGCCGACGCCCGATTCCTGCACCACCGCCAACGCCGGTTCCCCGCTGCTCGGGTCCGGCATGAACCCCAGGCCGCCGTTCGGATGCAGACGCAGCCGCCACACCACGGCATGACGGCCGTCATAGGGCTCGCCGGTGATGCCGCCGCTGGGGATCAGCGGCTGGATCACACCGCCCGTGCCGCCACCGCCATCGCGGTTGTTCAGCAGCTGCTGGGGCGGTACCGGGCAACCCACCAGCGCAACGCGCAGCGTGGCGATCAGCATCCCCAGCTGCACCTGCACGGTCACATCGGCCCGCTGGGCGTAGACGTGACGCAGCCGCGGGGCTTGCCTGGAGACCGCCGGCAAGGGCACGACGTTGCTGCTGCCGTCGCCCCAGGTCACCGAAATGGGGGAAGGGATGCTCTGGCGCGGGTTGATCAGCAGCTCGATCGCCGCCGAGCCGATGGGTTCGTTCCAGCGGCTGTCGGCTGGCAGCCAGAAGAGTTCGAGGTCATCGGCCGGGATGGGGCCCTTGCGGTAGCCGAGCTCGGCCCAGCGGCTGAACTCCATCGGGAGCACCCACTGCTCGACCCCTGGGCAGCCGACGGGAGGAAGCAGCCGCACCCGCTGGCCGCCCACGGTGCTTGGTTGCTGGGGCAGGGGGTAGGGCATGGCCAGCAGGGGATCAGATCAGCGGATCGTCAAAGAGGTCATCCGGCAGGTCGGTAAGCCCAGGAACCTCAGCAGCGGTTTCGGGCTCGGGATCCGGTTCCTCGGTGCCATCGTTTTCGCTGGCGTCGCCGACGGTGCTAATGCGGGTGTCAGCGTGTGCAGCCGGGAGGGGCTCCTCCTTGCGGCGTCGCCCACGTCGGCCGCGACTTGATGCAGGTTTTGCATCGTCCTGGTCAAGAAGATCGGCAGCGGCCGCGGCGATCGGTGCCGGCGGGTCGGCTGTGTCGATCCCAACAGAAGGGGCCTCGGCTCCGGCTACTCGCCAGCCCATCGCCAGCCAGCCGGGCAGATGCACCGGCCAGACGTAGCGCTCCTGGCTGCCCTGACGGATGCGCAGCATCCCGGCCGGCAGCGGACCCTTTGCCATGAGCCCGGCCATGGTGGAGGGGGTCATGGTCAGGCCGGCAGGGTGGCAGTCAGGCCCACCACCATTCCCTCGGGCGTCGAGGGGGTGACGACAGCCTTGGCAAAGCAGAGCGCCGGCAGGTCGGCGTTATCCACATCGGCGGTGTCCAGCAGGATGTCGTGGCCACTGATGTAGGCCTCCACCCGGCCGCCCTCCGCTGGCACAGCGACGGTCGCCACCGGCACGAAGGTGCCCATGGTTCCGTCGCGCAGCTCGGGGGCCAGGTGCAGCACCACCGTCACCGCAGCGCTGTGGCCAGGGTGGGAGACCAGCAGGGAGAACTGGGCGGTGGCATCGAGCTTGGTGTTGAGTTTCACCACCTCACCGCTGGTGAACACCTTCTCGGTGTCACGGGTGGCAGAGCGGTTGGTCCAGCCCACCAGCACGGTGGCGGCATCCAACAGGGCGTTGGCTTTGAGGCGAGTCATCGGTCGATCTCCAGATCAGGTGTGTGTCGCGGCGGTCAGGAAATGGGGGCGATGCTGTGCAGCCGGCCGGCGGCGCGGGGGTGCATGACGCCAAAGCCCACGTACCAATCGATCCGGGTGCGGAACACCGGGGCATCCGGCACTTCCCCGAGATCACGCACCGAGATGCCGTAGCGGCCCTGGAAGGGACCCTGCAGGCCGGTCACCGCCTGATCCCCGAAGGTGCAGCAGTAGATCGAGCTGGTGCCGCCGGCCTCGCCGTAACCCAGTACTTCCAGGCCCTGGGCGTCACGGTCGACGGTGAGGATCTGGCACTCCTGGTAGTGATGCACCATCACCCCCAGGTTGTTGGTGGAGACGTTGTAAACGCCTTGTCCCACGGTCTGGCGGGCGAGGGCATTGAGCTGGCGGCGCATCGCCTTGCTCATCACCAGATACTTTTTGCCGCCGTAAGAGTTCACCGAGTCGATCAGCTCATCGAGCTTGTCGAAATCGAGCGCACCACCGCCGTTGTTCAGCGCCATCTCACTGCCGGGGGAGAGGCGTTTGGCCAGGCCGTCAAAGCCACGGCCCTGGCTGGCGGTGGCATCGCCGTTGATCAGCGCCGCCTCCAGGGTGAGCCGCATCGAGCGGACCTTCATCTCGGTCTGGGCAGCTCGGGCCTCGGGGCCCTGCAGGTCGACGATCGAGCGGTCCACATCCACGTCACCCCCGAAGAGATGCACGGCTTCTGACTGGGGATCGACGACGCCGTAGCTCTGCTTGTAGCCCTCGTTCACCGCCCGGAAGCCCACCGAGGGCAGTTCCTTCTCGACGGAATAGAAGAGACCGCCGCCGGCGATGTTCATGAACGGCAGCCAGCTGAGCAGTTCGCCCTCAGCGAAGGTCTTGATCACCGCCAGGTGCTCCAGGCGGGTCTCGTACTTGGCTGCCTCGATCAGGGTGAGGCCCATCGGTGCTGCACTCCCGGGGCCCGGCCCCAGTTGACGTCACCGGCTATTGCCATGCGGGTGAGCAGTGCAGCTGTTGCGCGGCCACCGGCTCTCGATGGGGCTCCGCTCCGGCCCTCCTCATGGTCGGGGGGCGCCTCAAGGGTGATACGAGCCCGCCGGTGTGGACGCTGGCTCCGCTGCGCTCCGCATCTGTGTGGTGGACGGGCCCTTGACCCGCCCCCCGCCGGCTGGAGGGTCCTACGCGGAGCCCTCCCATGGCCTCTCTCTCCCGCAAAGCTCAGCTGCAGCAGTTCTCCTGGCAGGTGCTGGAGGATCTGGCGTTCTGCAGGGGGCGCTGGCCACGGCTTGCTGAGCTGGCGGCGCAGGTGCTGTTCGAGCAGCAGGCAGCCGCCCCGGCGATGCCGGTTGATCCAGAGCTGGAGGCGCTGCTGCCCTATTGAGGGCTGCCAGCCGGCGGGGCTCCGCAGGGGGCCTGCCTTTCTGCTGGTTGCGGCCACCAAGGCCAATCGTCCGGCCAGGCGATGACAGCAGGGCGGCGATCCACCGGGACGAACGATGCCACTGGCAGAGGTTCAGCACGCGCGGGGCCCGGAGCCTCACGGTCGGCGAGGGCCTGAGCACCGCTGCCCCAGCCGTCTCGCACTGGCAAGGATCAGGCCGGGCCGCTGCGCAGTCCTTGCCAGGTCGCTACAGCCGGGGCCTGACGCGGGTGTCCCTCGCCTTCCTCGTGATGGCCTCCTTCTCTCCCCGCTGCGAAATCCGCCAGCTGGCGGTGTTCGTCTATCCCGGCGGGATCAAGGCCGCCGATGCCGAGCGCATCACGGTCTTCTATGGCCGCCGCGGCAAGCCGGTCAAAAAGCCCCGCTTCATTCCGGCGCAGCTGGCCCATCAGCTGGCTCGCAAGCTGCAGGCGCGGCGCCTCGGCACCGTGGCGGTGCTGTGAGTTCCTGGGGCTCCAGCCCCTTGCCCCGGGAGGTCTGCGGCCCCCGGGGCTTTTCGCTGCCCGACATGCGAGCAGCGGCCGGACCCTGGCCACCGGCCACACAATGCCCGGAGAAGACCGCACTCCCCATGAGCCAGCAGAGCCGCCAACCCTCACTGCTGAACCGCATCGCCCGGGTCCTGCTGTGCCTGGTTTTCATCCATGCCGTAATCGGCAAGCTGACGGGCTTTGCCGGTGTGGCGGGCGCCATCGCCGCCAAGGGACTGCCGCTGGCGCAGCTGCTGCTGGTGGCGGCCATGGCCCTGATGGCGGTCGGTTCAGTCCTGGTGATCAGTGGCTGGAAAGCCCGACTCGGAGCCGTGCTGCTGCTGCTCTTCCTGGTGCCCACCACCCTGTTGTTCCACGGCGATGTGGCGGACAGCGGCGAACGGATTCAGCTGTTCAAGAACCTGGCGATCATGGGCGGCCTGCTGCTGGTGGCCGACCAGGACAGCAGGGGCTGAGGGGGGATTTCCCAGAACCTGAAAAATTTCCGAGGCACACTGCGCCGCTTCCGGAAACAGGGGGAATACCCCCTGGTTTGCGTTCTTTTACGGCGATCTGCAGGGATCTCCAGGGAGTTGCAGGGAGCTGATTTTGAAACGCGAATTATGAGGAGAATTCGCGATTTTTTTCACGTCAGCTTCTCCCCTTTTGAGCTGTTGATCATTTGACCGGTGGTGTTTTCCGGGCTCCAGGCGGTTGCAGGGTTGATCGACTCGGGTGTCAGCGGCGGCGGGGTTGATTGGTTGAGCGTTGGGTAGATCGCTCGGCTGCATCCATCCGGCGAGCCAGGCCAGCGGCCCAGCGCCTGCCGGGTTCACCACCCCAGCCATCCCACGCTTGGCGGCCTTTGCCATAGCTGCTCCAGCTGGAGCCCTGCTTGTCCACCTCATGGCGATCGAAGTAGCTCACCATCCGATCGATTGTCTGGGGTGAGAGTTCCTGGCGGTTGAGCAGTTGCCGCGCCCGGGCCAGTCCCACCGGTGTCATGCCCCGATTGGAAGGGGTCTGCTGGGCCCGGCGCTCCAGCGCACGACGGGCAGCAGCAGCCACAGACTCGGGTGGCCTGAAGGAGAGGCCGGCATAGAAGCTGCGGGGCCGCCGTGCCATCGGGTGAGCTGGTGAGTTCAGCGACGAGCCCCGCGGCCGTTCACCGCGAAGGATGCCCGATACAGCTCGGAAGCCGACATCGCCTGGGGGTTGATCGGTTCGCCGTTGCTGCCGATGCCCGACACCGTCAGCCCACCAGCGGCCTGCATGCCGGCCGGGCCCCGCTGCTGGAAGAGGAAGCCGTAGACGGGATGCACTCGCATCTGGTCGAGGAACTCGGTGGTGGTCATCGGCCGGCCGTCATCCCCGAGCAGCGGTTTGCCCTGGGAGTCCAGCGGTTCGAGCACGTCCTTGCCGTCGCTGCCGCTGCTCAGGCGGAAGCACGCCCCCAGCTGCCCCTTGAAGATGTCGAAGAACGTCCCCCGCGCGTCACCGCCAGTGCGGCCCTCAGCCTGGGAGAAGGCCCGCTCCAGCAGACGGTCCTTACGGAGCTGCAGGATCTGCTGTTTGGCCTCATCGCGCTCGGCGGCCACAGCGGCCACCTTCTGAGCAGAGGCCTCCTCCATCTGCCGTTCGCGCAGCTCCATCTGCTGCTCGAGGATCTGCTTCTGGCGTTCGGCCTCCTGCAGACGTGCGTACTCCTCGGGGTTGATCTCGGAGAAGCGATTCAGCTGCTGCCGCAGGGTGCGGATCTCTTTTTCGAGCTGGTTGCTCTTGCGGCGCTCGGCCCGCAGCGGGTCGGAGCTGCGGTGGTCATCGCCACCGAGTTCAGCAGCTGCAGCAGGTGCTGGGGCATGCGCTTGAGGATCGCCCGCAAGTGTGTCGGCAGTGCCCTGACCATCGGCACCGCTGTCGGTGCTCTGGCCGGTGGCGGCGTAGTTGTCGTCAGCGCCCTGGCCGCTGGTTGCGGCGGCGGAGCTGGGGGTGGAAGAAGCAGTGGCAGTGGCCATGACCCATCGCGGCTGTCGTGGAGTGAGCACCCCATCCGGGCTGTGCTCATCTCCTGTTGCCATGACCGCCAGCCGACAATGCCTCTGGTTCTCACTCCATCAGCCATGGCCTCTGGCATCACGGTCACGTCCAACCCCGATCAAGCGCAGCTGGAGAGCCTGGGGGTGAAGAGCTGGCCGACCTGGGGCTGTGAGGTCAGCACCTTCCCCTGGACCTATGACGAGCAGGAGACCTGCCTGCTGTTGGAGGGAGACGTGACGGTCACTCCCGATGGCGGTGAGCCGGTGGGCTTTGGCGCCGGTGATCTGGTGGTGTTTGACGCCGGGCTGAGCTGCACCTGGGACGTGCATGCCCCGGTGCGCAAGCACTACCGCTTTGGCTGAACACTCCCGCCAGAGTGGAGGCCATGCAGACACCGCCTCGGCCCACCCCGCGCGAAACCACCGAGGCGATGGTGCGCAACATCGGCCGCGAGCTGGCTGAGATTGGGAGGGCCATCGACCGCTGCCGGGGTGATGCGAACGCTGAACCCCGGCAGACGGGAGCCTGGATGGCTCATCTGTTGATCTGCGGCACCGAGCTGCTGCACAACCTGCTGATCGACACAGCCAGGAAGCCCCAACGGATCGATCCACCGAGAGAGGACGGCCGCTGTAGGGCCGCAGACTCCTGACTCAGCTCCCTGGCTTCTGGGGCTGGGTCCAGCGCTTGTAAAGCAACACGCCGCCGCCGCCCCAGATCAGGGTCCAGAGCGTGAAGGTGGCAGCGGTGCCGAGCTGCCCGCCCTCCAGGGAATAGACGCCTGCGTTGATCAGCCCCGCATCGATCAGGGAACCGCCGATTCCCCAGCCGAGCACCCAGCTGAACAGGAAACCGATGGCCTGGAGGTTGCCCGTCATGGGGGTGGGTGTGCAGCGGTGGCCATCAAAAACCCCCGGGGGTTGCCGGGGGTGTTGGGTGTGCGTAAGCCGAGCAGCGGCTCAGAAGCAGAAGGGCAGGAACTGGGTGCGGCAGGCGGCGTAGCCGTCCACCAGGGCGCCGAGCCCGATCTGATGAGCGATGCCGGAGCCGGTGATCGCCTCGGTGAGGATGCCGATCACGATGCCGAGCATGGCGGCCCGGCCGTTGAAGAGTTCAACGCGCTTGAGCTGATCCATGTGGATCTGCTCGGTTGCACGGTCCTGGAACCACTTCTCGCTGGCGGGGGTGTTGGTCATGAAGCCTCCTGTGCAGTTGATGGATGGCGTGATGCGTCAGTCGGCTGCTGCGGGCTGAAAGAGCAGGGCTCCGGCCAGCCAGGCGCCGATCAGCAGTAGGGCGAAGGTGCCGCTCATCGCTGGGGGGTGGGTGCGAGGTCGCTCGGGCGGGTGAGCATGAAGGCGGTCATGCCGCTCAGCAGAACCACCAGGCCGATGACGGCGGTGATGGCCAGGGTGTAGTCGGTGCTCATGGCGATCAACCGAGGCCGATCTGCTGGAGGATGCCCTGACCCGTGAGCAGCTCGGTGCCCAGGCCGATCACGAAGCCGAGCATGGCCAGACGGCCGTTCCAGGTCTCGGCGAATTCGACAAACCCGAAGCGGGGAGAGGGCTGAGCCATGAGTGTTTCAATTCGTTACGCCAACTGTAACGGCATGTGAAGCGGCTGGCTGCCGGCGGGTTCCCGCCCTGCCTCCGGCCTACGGGGTGCGCCTTCTCTTGTGCGGTTACCCCCGCGACAGCTCCAGCTGCCGCGCCAGCCAGAGCTCCACGTCCTCGAAGGTGTAGCGAACGAGGTTGCCCAGCTTCACGAAGGGAGGGCCGTAACCGCTGGAGTTCCAGCTGTAGATGGTGGAGGTGGAGACGCCCAGGTACGCCGCCAGGGTTTCTGGGGTGTAGAAGCCGCTCGGAAGGCTTGTGGTGCTGCTGTCGGCGTTGGCCGCGGTACGCCGCTTGGGGATGAACAGCCAGCTCCCCACTGGCAACTGCTCCGATGGGCGGGCCGTGATGGTGGGATTGAGACCGCGCAGGGTTGTGACGGTGGTGCCGTAACGTTCGGCCAGCACGTTGAGGCTGTCGCCTGCAGCGACCACCACCACGCGGTTGGGTTTGAGCGCCGCCTGGATCCGTTCGCCCAGCAGCGGCTGGGTGAGCGAGCCGATGCCACCGGCGCCGTAGAGACCGCCGAACTCGGTCACAGAGAACGCCGCGAACTGGCCGCGGCTTGGTGACGGCAGCACTCCTGGTGAGGTGAGCTCCGTGAGTGGGCCCAGCCACACCGCCCCGAAGCAAGGAGAGAGCAGCGCCGGCGTGGTGGCCGAGATGGGCCGGATGCCACTGGTGCTCCAGCTGATCTCAGCCGCCAACCAGTCCCAGGGTTGGGACGGTGTCAGCTGCAGCACGGCGCCGCGGGTGAGGTAGCCCTCGTAGGTGAAGTCGCCGGTGTCGAGCCCCGGGGCGTTCTCCTTGCTGGAGATCCCCCGCAGGCGCTTGACGAACCCCTCAAACAGAAAGCGCCCGGTGCGCTCGGAATCCAGCACCCCCGGCAGCGCATTGGAGAACAGCAGGATTCGGGCGTTGGCGTAGGGCTGCAGCGCGGACGGCGGCAACGCCCCAGAAGCAGGAGTGGCGGTCACGGCTCAGCCCCTTTCCAGCGCGGCGGTGAACCCACTGCCCTGGCCGCTGAGCTGCGGGTCGCGGCTCCAGCTCGCCAGGGTGGGAAGCATCAGCAGCAACGCCTGGGCATGGCTGCCCCGCTGGCGGCGCAGGGCCTGCTCGATCGAGAGGCCACTGCCGTAGCGGGTGATCGTCTCCTCTCGCAGCAGCTCGGTGTCGAACTCGATCACGTCCGCCTTCTTGACCGGCAGTGTTCCGTCCTCTGGCAGGGCATCGGCAGCCACGGCCTTGCGGCGGGTCTCGATCGGGGCCTGCAGCTGCTCCGGACTCAGCCCCGCCAGCTCGGTGTCGATGGCGGCGATCGCATCCAGCTCCCGCCGGGCGGTGGGGATGGCATCCGGGTAGAGCTGTTCGAGATCCGCCATCGCGTCGTTGATGGCGCGGATCGCCGCCATCCGCGCCGGGATCGAGAGGGCGACGCGGATCCCCTCCAGGTCAGCAGCGCGCCAGCGGTAGGGAGAGTCGGTGGGGGTCTGGCTCATGCAGCTGCAGGCGCGTCTGTCTCCTCTTGCCGCAGGGGCACCGGCACCGAGCCCTCGCCTGCCTTGGAGGCCGGGCTGTCATCCAGCGTCGGGCTGCTGATCGCATTGGCCGTGGCCAGCGCCAGCTGATGGCGCAGCTCCTCCCGGCTGATTACGCCCTTGTCAAAGAGCTCGATCCACTCCTTCACCTGGGGCTGCGGTTGGATCGGCGGGGTGAGCGGGCTCACGGTCACCTGCAGACCAGCACCGGGATCGAGGGGCTCACCGGTGAGGGCACACCAGTGCTGCAGAAGGGTCGAGAACAGGGACGCCTTCTGAATCGCCATCGCCTGAAGCAGCGCATAGCTCTGGGAGGCGGTGAGGCTGATCTCCATCTCGGTGCGGGCTGCGCCGCGGTTCTGGCTGGGGATCAACGCATCGCGGCGCATGGTGTCATCAAGGATCTGCAGCCAGGCCCGGTGCTCGGCCAGCGACCGCGCCCGGATCTCGACGAACTCAAAGGAGGCATCGGCCGGCAGATCCATGCAGGTGTTGGGCCCGAGCACGACGGGGCCGGCCTGGCTGTTGCCCATGGCATCGACCATGCCCTTCCTGACGCCGACAGGGAGAGCCGTCCTTGAGAGCAGCTCCTCGTATTCGCTCTTGCAGCGGAAGTGGTTGAGGTACTGATGCGCCAGGCCCAGGTGGGGCAGGTCGCCCTCCCCGAAGGCCGAGCCATCAGATGTGTACCAGCAGGACGGGAGCCGACTGATGCCCTCATAGGTGGTCACCACCGGCTCGTCACAGCGCCAACCAGAGGTGGCTTGGGGGTCGGCGCAGACCGGGTGGTGGGCCAGCTGCAGGCCAGTGATCGCCTCTCCGGCCGTCAGCAGCTGCAGGCTGCGGTAGTGCCAGCGGTCGGGTGCATCGGCATCGCGCAGCAGGGCCTGGATCTGCTCGGTGACAGCACCCTCGCTGCCTGGGGCCTCAGTGCTGATCGGCCGGTTCACCGGCTCACGCCAGATGATCCGGCCGGGCAGGCCGTAGGAGACCGGCAGCTCCCAGTTCAGGCAGTTGGCCCGCGGCACCAGCTGGAGGCGGGGCAGGGAGAGGCGATCGCCGCGGCGCAGGGCTTCCTGTCGGTCGCCCTCGCTGGGCCAGCTGTGCTCAGGCGGCAGCACCAGCACCAGGGCCGCGCCATCGCGCAGCACCAACAGGTCTGCCGCGGCGAGGAACACGCCCAGGTCCGTGCCCCGGCCGTCCACATCCGTCAGCACCGAGCTCAAGCTGGTCGGGAGGCTGATCCAGCTGCCTCGGCTGAGCATGCCGGCGTAGGTGCGCAGGGCATCGCGGAAGAAGCCAGAGGGGAGGGCGGCATCGAGGCGCTTGCGGTAGGCGGTCTCCGGCTCGCGCTCGCCCTGGGGCAGGTATTGCTCCTTGCGGCTGCCGCCGTCGGGGGCAGCGAGTAGGGCCCAACAGTCTGCGGTGAGCTGCAGTGAAGGCCGCAGGGCCGTCAAGGTGCAGTGCTGGATCCAGGGGGTGCGGGCTGTAGCAGCTTGCGGGTTTGCGAATGCGAGCACGGGCGCTGGGCAGAGCTGCTTGCTCTTGCCTGGGTGGTCCTGCAGAGCTGTTGGGACTGTGTAGCTCGGTGCAAGGTCGTTCTCGAGCCCGTGAACCATGGCTACATCTGGAGGAACTGAGATCGAAGTTCATGCGTGCATCGGTATCTCAGGTACCACTCTTGAGAGGCCCGAGATGGTTCTCGGGAAATAGTCGAATGGTTTCTTTTCTCCTCAAAACTGGAGAAGAAGTAGTTAAGCTCCTTGACAGCTATGGAACTCTCTCAAGGGGCTGGGAATAGATGCATCGCATTAGTTTCGTCGCAATCGAGAATTTCCGAGCGTGCAAGAAGGTGTTTTTACCTCTCGAAAGCTACACACCTTTGGTTGGACAAAACAATGCTGGAAAGTCGACAATTCTAGAAGCGCTTGAATGGACGCTAAAGCCCGCTGCTCTCACGGCAAGTGATTTCGCCGACGCTACTAAGCCTGTGATTGCGGCGGCATGCATTGACGGGATCACGGTAGATGTGCTGGATCGAATTCCAAATAAGAAACACCGTACGGCGATTGAGCCGTATTGCAGAAATGGAAGGCTTTGGATAAGGGTTTCTGCTTCTGGGGCAGGGGCAAAAGCAATCTCTAAAGAGGTTTGGGATATTGAACAATGCCCTCATGATGATCTGCCCGAACACTGGAGGGGGTATCCAACAGGCCTTCCGGAGGCTGTTTCTGTGCTATTGCCGGAACCAATTGCAATAGGGGCGATGGAGGATCTTCAGGAAGATTTGGGCAAAGCAAAAGCAGGGACGACCATCAAAAGCCTTCTAGACGAGATTATGCGTCCAATGCTGGACAGCCATAAAGACCTTTCCGACGCGCTGGACTCGATCAAGAGTATTCTCACAACAGATGGTGCTAACAGGTCTGCGCATCTTCAGAGTTTTGATGATGCGGCGTCAAATGCGCTCAAACACTTTTTCCCCGGATTACGGCTAGATCTCGACCTGCAGATTGTGGAATTAAAGGAGTTCTTCAAGGCAGGCGATCTACATGTTACCGATGTAGCCACTGGAGATCGCAGGCGATTTCACCAAGTGGGCACCGGTGCCCAGCGCGCGATACAGATGGCTTTGGTCCGCTACCTAGCAGAAAGCGCTAATGCGGAACATGTTCGCCCATCTCGTCGCTTGCTACTTATAGACGAGCCAGAGCTGTACCTACACCCGCAAGGTGTTCGTCGCTTGCGACTGGCTTTGGCCCAGCTTGCTGAAGCGGGATTCCAGGTTGTCTTCTCAACTCACTCGCCCTTGATGCTCAGTCGGGATAACGCTCCGAACACTATTCGAGTCAGAAATGATCCCGCAATTGGCGTGGTCACGAAGAAACCCATGAGGCAAGCTGTTGTGCAGGCCCTCGACAATGCGGAAAGCCAGTCACGAACACTCTTCCAGCTTGGAAATGTCGCCGATATTTATTTCTCGGAAGTGGTTGTGTTGTGCGAGGGCAAAACAGACCGCAGGCTTCTACCTCTTGCGTATGAAATGATTTACGGCCGCTCACCTGAACTCGATCATATAACATTTATCTCTCTTGGCTCTTGCGCTGATATCCCTAAAGCACTTCCCGTGCTCGGCGCAATGGAAATAAAGGCACGAGCCGTCGCGGATTTAGATTTTGGTTATACAAATGCAAGGTCAGGCGGCCTGCTCGGTAAAGACGGCCAGGACTTGGTCGAGGTAAAAGCACTTCTTGAGACTCTGCAACCAGCTCATGGCTTCGCTTTAAATGGCAACGGACTACCTCAAAATCAAAAAAATGGAGGCTGGGCGGCTGCAGATGTGTGGTCTCTCATTGTGAGGGATGTGAACGGGAGTGTGATCGCGAAGCGCACCCACGACGCGCTGAAGGCACAATCTGTTTGGATTTGGCCTGACGGATGTATTGAACAAGTAATAGGTTGCGATGACAAGGGTGAGGATGCGATCCTTGAGCAAGAAGAGCGATTGCGCAACATGTCAACAGCCGAGATCGATGCAGCAATGCCAAGTTTGCGGGAATGCTTCGAGTGGATCTTGGCTTAGCCGTCTGAAATGGCGGCATACAACAAGTCGTTGCAAAGGCCATTTGCCCCCATTGCTGCTAGCACAGCTTCAAATCACGCTTATCTCAAGCGTTCGCGCTGGATCTGACAAGTCGAATCCTCTTTTTTGCCAAAAAACTTGCTGCGAGTGTCCCTGAGGCAGTCGCGACTGGCTTGGAGCAGCTGCTGCCTCTGCAAAGCGTCCAGATCATTCAGACTCGTTCTCTTCCCCAGCAACTTCAAACGCCACGACCCGCTGACTGCAAGCCACCACAATCTCCCCCCACCGCCCCCGGCTCACGCCCAATCGCTCTGGCAGTTCGGCAGCTGGAGTTCCCAGGCGCTGCAGCTTCTGCCCCCTTGCATGTAACTCCCTCCAGCTGGCTGGCACCTTGATCAGGAACCCCTTATCGCGCAGGTAGTGATACACCTCCCCATTGGCATAGGTGCGGGCATAGGGCCGAAACGATCCTCGCTCTGGTGAGTAGCGGCGAGCCGCCTGGATGATGCCGAGCATGGCGATCTGCTCCAGGTCCTCCTTGGGGTGGCCGGTGCGGCGAGAGATATTGCCAGCCACGGTCTTGGCGATGTCGCCGTGCTGCAGCGCCAGGACATTGGCGGCGGCATGGGGATTGATGGGCCGGTGTCGCCGCGGCTTGGCCGGGAAGGCGATCACCAGTTGAATCGCCTGCTGGCACGGCGGGTGCAGCGGGCGTCGGGGGCGACGCGGACGGCGCGTCACACAGCTCGCCACCACCGGCGGCCGCAACGGCAGGGCCAGTTGGCCAGCTACTGCTGCAACGCGGCAGGCCGGGGTGCGCATGGGCTGGGCAATGGCGACCGTCATCGCTCAGCGGCTGAACAGCATCGGCACTGGAGAGCTGCCGTAGCCCCGGCCCCGCCAGAACTGGGCCTCGATCCAGAGGACGCCCTGGCAGAAGGCATCCACCTGGTCGTCCACGCCGCCCCGGGGCGAGAAGGCCAGCAGTTCCTCAACCAGGGAGTCGGCCTTGCGGGCAAAGCGCACCTGGCTCGCCTCCACCAGCGGGGCGACGGCATGAGCGCGGGAGGCCTTGCTGCCCTTGGGCGGGATGGCGATCAGCCCTGGCACCTGGCGCTTGAGCAGCTGACAGACAGCAGGGCCGTTGGCGGCGTCCTCGATCAGCACCGCATTGGGCCGCAGCCCCTGGCGCTCCAGAGTTGTGAGGGACGCCAGTAAGAACTTGATCACCCCCGGCAGGTCCAGCCGCTGGCGGTGGGCCCAGAGCGCTTCGATCTGCAGCTCCGCCCACGGGTCCGAGCCGCCAGCAGGGGGGTGAGCGCCATTCACACCCCTGGGTGTTCCTTGAGCACCGGCAGCGTTCGTGGCCAACGCCAGGCCCTGCCGCCTGGCATCCACCGCCGGGTGACGCTGCGGCTCCAGCAGACCCAGAAGTGCAAAACCACAGGCGTCGTTGTCCTTGCCGTCCTTGAAGCTCAGGTCGCAGCTCAGCACCAGCGGCGCGTAGCGACGGGACTGGCCCGGAGCGACCGGCAACGGCGGCTGAATCCAGGCCTTCCGGAACAGCAGACCCTCGGCCGGGCTGGGCCGCTGCTGGTAGAGGGCATTCCACCAGTAGGAGCCCAGCCGGGTGCGGATGCGCTGCAGTACCTCCAGCGGCACCCGTTCAGGGCAGAGAGGCTCGCCCGGCTGGCGCCAGTCCGCGACTTTCGTGCAGGTATGCGGAATCTGCATCGAAATGGCTTCCGGCTCTGCAATGGCCGGCAGGTTGAGCACCGTCCAGTGCTCTGGGTTTTCCTGGCTCTCCTGCTCCAGCAGCCAGGCGGTCATGTCGTGGTGGTCCCAGCGGGTCTGCACCACCACCTGCGCTGCCGGGAGGCGGGCTCCATCGGCTGTGAGGCCGGGTTCGGCGCGGGTGAACCAGACGCTCTTGAGCCAGTCGATCAGCCGCTCGCGCTGCAGGGCGCTCTTTGCGTCTTCCGGGCCCTTGTAGGGGTCATCAATGATCCCGAGGTTGTAGCCCTTGCCGGTGAACGGGCCCTTGACGCCGGCGGCGATGCAACCGCCGCGCTGAGGCGTCAGCCAGTTGCCCACGGCGGCCGAGTCCTTGGAGAGCGAGTGACCGGTCAGGCGGTAGTAGTGCCGCGCCTCCCTGGAGTGGGCGTAGGCCAGCTCGCCGGAGTAGCTGGCGATGGCGCAGAACAGCTCCGGGTGGCGGCTCACCCAGTAGGCGGGGAACAGCCGCGACACCAGCTGACTTTTCCCGTGGCGTGGGGGACAGCAGACGATCAGGCGCGTGAGCTGGCCATCGGCCACCTGCTGGAGCAGGCCGATCAACAGCTCTGACAGGCGGTGGAACTGGAAGCTCGGGAAAGCCGAGCGGATGAAGTCGCGGAACAGCAGGCCTTGGCGGGTAGTTGACGCCCGGTTGGGATCAGGAACACCGAGCAGGCCCCAGTCCGCCCACAGGTCGGTGGCGGGATCCAGCAGCAGCCCGCCATCGGTCGGGACGCTGGCCATGGGCCGCAGGGTGGAGGCGATGCGGCCCATCAGGTCTTCGCCTCGGGGGGCTTAATCGGGGCGCGAAGCAGCCCGCCGATCTCGGCGATCACCCGGAAGGCGCCGACGGCGGCGTTGAACTGGCCTGCATCCATCGCCCGCCGGGCGCAGTCGTTCAGCGCAAAGATCTGCTCGGCCTGGTGTCGGCGCCGGTCAGAGATCAGCTCCTCCACCATCCGCTGCCGCGCCAGGGCCAGGTAGCGGCTGATCGTTTTGATGTTGGTGATTCCCCAGTTCTGGGCTGCTTTTTCCCTCATCTGCGCCAATGGCAGCCGCTGGGCGATCCACAGCTGCGCTTCGGCAATGCGCGTCTCCACCTCCATGTGAGTAGCGCGGGGCTTGTGGCTCTGGCTGCGGCGCCCCCGCGGCGGGTTGCCCTTACCCACCGGCCGACTGGGGTCTGCGGCCGGCCAAACGGGCTGACCATCGGCGTCCTGCTGAGGAGGTGCCTGGCGCAGCTCCTCCAGCAGCACCTGACCGGCATCCACTGGAGGCTCGGTCGCAGGGGCCTTGCGGCTCACAGCAGGCCCTCCCGCAGGAGCAGCCGCACGTAGGCGGCCCACTGCTCGGGGGTGAGCACCACCCGCCAGGTGCCGCCACGGAACCGCACCAAAGTCGCCGCGAAGGGCACAGCGGCGTGCTCAGCCTGCAGGGCGGCCTCATCGGGCTTGAGGCGGGCCGCGGCGGCGGTGTTGGCCCAGCTGGCCACCTGGATCACATGGGCAGGCACCCCATCGAGATCGCCGGTGTCACCGCCGGCAGTGGTGGTGCGGCCGGCGCCGAGTTTGCGGCGCACCGTCAGGCCCAACAGATCGCTCAGCAACTGGGCCGCTTCTCGCTCGGCCGCATCCCCCTTGCGTTTCTGGGGATTGGCCATGGTTCAGCTCCGGCCCGGCTTGATCGTCCAGAAGGCCTTGCCGTGTTTGGCGGTGGCGGTGCCGGTGGCTACCGCCAGCCGCTGGGCCTCCTTGAGGGCCTGCTCCTGCTGTTGCAGTGGCTCGGGATAGGCATAGCTGGTGCGCCCGGCCGACCAGCAGAAGCTACAGCCGTTGTGGGAGAAGGAGGCATCAAGCTCGCCGGCCTCCAGGGCACCACTGAGCTGCTCCAGCAGCGGCGAGAGCTCCGCGTCGATGGTCTTTTGCTGCAGCTTGAGGGCCGTGATGCGATCGAGCAGCGCATCGAGTGCGGCGCCGGCCAGGGGAGCAGAGCTGGCGGTGGTGGCAGCCATCAACAGAGCCAGCAAAGGAGCGAAGGGCGCAGGCAAGCGACCTGCAATAAACCATAGCGGCTCGATAGTCCGAACACATCGGTTCAGACAGTGGATTACCACGGCCGAAAGCGGCTCACGTAGCCCGCCCACGCCGCTGCCCAGGCCGCCAGGCACTCCTCGCGGGAATACAGCGGTGAGAAGCGCGTCTCGCCCGGCCTGGCCCAGATCGTTTGGCCGGCGTCGTAGTGCACGCCCCAGGTCGCCTCCAGCGCCATGTAGCCGCCCAGCTGGGCGCGGGTGCAGTAACTGCCGGAGCCGGGTCGCGAGAGGGTCTTGAGGTCAGCGAGCACCCGCAGGCCGTTGGCGTGCTGGATGTAGCCGGTGTCGTAGGTGCCGGCCAGGTTGCGGACCAGGCAGCAGGTGGGCCGCTCTGAGGCGATCACCGTCACCTGCTGCCAGTGGGAGTGGGCCAGCAGCGGCTCGATCCAGGCCCGGTAGTCCGAGGCCCGCAGCTCCTCCAGCAGCTGGGCCGCCTGCTGCCGGCTGCGGGGCTGTGGATGGAAGCGGCTGTGCAGCAGCGACTCCAGCGCCAGGTGCACGGTGTGGCCCCGCGGCTCCCAGACGTGGCGAGTGGCCTCGATGCGCGCCATCGCCCAGTCGCTCTTGGCTGAGCCGACCACGCCGGTGATCGACACCGCGAACAGGTGCTCCCCCAGCCAGTAGCGGTGCTCCGGATCCGTGCGCCGCAGGCCGGGGATCGGCGCCAACCAGCTGGCTTCGTCGATCTGGCGATCGAATGGATGCGCTGAGGTTGTCGTCGTTATCACCAGAACCTCACGTGATACACCAAATTCGTTCGATTCTTTGCATTCCCCTCTGGCGCAATGGATCTGAAGGGATCTGGGCCCGGGGCATTCTTTCGATTCTTTGACATTCTTTGGCACCCAGGAGATCAGGGCGACGCCGCTGAAAGAAGGGAAAGAAGGTGAGAAGAACACACCCACGCAAATCGCTCAGAATGCCTGCGGCGCAATGGAGAGGAAAGAAGACAAAGAATTCAGCTCTCTCTCCAGCACTCGCATCAAGCTGCGGCGGAGCAACGGAAGGCAGGGGGTCGCCAGCAAAGAATCCAAAGAATCCCCAAAGTGTCATCCCGCCATAGAGGGGCAAATGGACTGCGCTGGAAGGGGATTCAAAGAATCGCAAGAATCCACCCCTACAAGTCGAACTCACGCGCCAGCCACTCTGCGCCGGCATCGCTGAGCCCGTAGCGGAGGTAGTAGCTCTGGCCGCTGGTGCCGACCCGGGTGGTCGTCACCAGGCCATCGAGCTTGCTGAGGAAACGGCCGAGCGCGTTGTAGGTGCTCAGCGCTTCACCCTCCAGATCCCGTTTCAGGCGTGCCTCCGTTGGCGCCGCGTCGATCGCCTGCAGCAGCTCCAGGAGACCAATACCTGCCAGGCCGCTCGCATGCAGGGCCTGGAGATAACGCAGGGCCTCCTTCTGCTTCTCGCTGGCCTTGCGCACCCGCTGGCCGGCGCGATCCAGATCGCTCTCCTGCTCCTGTTGCTCCTGCAGGTCGTCGTAGGTGCCCAGACGCGAGAAGGTGCCGGTGGTGCCGTCGATCGCCACCACCAGATCGGCCGGTGGGCCGGAGCGGGCTTCCCGCACAAGCCGGCGCTGGGGCGAGTCCTTGATCAGGCGGTTGCCCTTGGCCAGGTAGTGGAGGGTGAGGATCGTGTTGGCCGCCCCGGCGATGGCGTTGTGGCCGGAGAGGGCCTCGGTGCCGGTGGTGTCGTTGGCCTTGTTGCAGTGGTGGATCAGCAGCAAGGTGCCGCCGGCATCGGTGATCTGGTGCTTGAGGTCGTAGATCAGCGAACCCATCTCCGGGTCGTTCTCGCCAAAGCAGCAGCTGCGGGTGATCGAGCGCAGCGAATCGAGGATCACCACCGCCCCAGGGTGTGCGGCCAGGCAGGCCAGCAGGGCATCGAGGTTGGCCTCCGTGGCCCGGAACCGGCGTGACCAGAGCAGCAACGGGTGATCCCAGATCCCCAGCTGCTGCAGCATCTGGGCAGTGTCGCCGTCGCCCTGGTCATCGGTCACCAGGATCACCGGCCTTGGCGTATCTGGGGCCCCAAAGCCCAGGAAGTCCTCGGCGCAGAGCAGGCAGCGGGCCAGGGCATGCACCAGCCGCGTCTTGCCCACCTTGGCCCGGCCGCCCACGATCGAGAGATCGCGGCGGGGAATGCAACCCGGGATCTCCCAATTCACAACGGGTTGCGGCATCGCCAGCCGCTCGGCCTGATCGAGCTCGCGGAAGCGGTTGCCGTTGCGCAGGTCGTGGGCCTCGAGGATCAGCTGGCCGATCTCCTGCAGCCGCAGGGCCGTCTTGAGTTGGAGGGCGGCATGGGCCTCGCGCACGCGGGCCGAGCGGCGCAGGCTGTTGCGCTCGCGGCCCACCAGGGAACGGATGCAGTGCTCCAAGGCGTTGAGGCGGCGGTTGATCGGGAGGTGCACCTTTCCCCAGCGCACCCGAGTGTCTGGCCTGGGCGAGAAGCGCTGCGGGCCTGCGCCAGCTCCAGCTCCCCTGGTGCCCCTGGCATTGCTGCTGCGGTCGCTGCTCTTGCCGCCGGGATGGCGCCCGCCGGTGTCGTTCTGGTTTCGGTGGTTGCCTGGGGCCTTCGTGCCAGGGGGCCTGGGGGTGTGAGCCGGCTGCGGCGGCAACCAGCCGTGCTGACGGGCGTGGAACCAGAAGGTGGCGGCGCTGATCTGCTCACCGCCGGAGCTGGCCACCTGGCGGATGTCCCAGCCGCAGCTGGCTGAGGGGCTGTGGGCCTCCATCAGAGCGATCGCCAGCTCGCGGTCATGGCCGGCCTGCTCGCAGGCCTGGATCAGGCCCCAGAGGATGTTGCGGTAATCGGAGTAGGTGTTGCTGCCGGCCACGCGGCGGGGGATGGCAGCCAGGGCGGCGCTGATCTGTTCGAGCGGCCGGGGCGGCCCGAAGTCCTCGTCGCCCAGCTCGGGCAGCGAAATGCCATTGGCTGAACCCTCGCTGGGCTGCTCCAGCGGAACCTCTTGTTGCGGTGCTGTGCCTGCAACGGGCTCGGCGAACTCATCGGGCAGCAGCGCCAGGGCGATGTCATCCGGCGCGTAGCGATGTCCGCTCACGTGCACCAGCTCCACCAGAGCGGTGGGCTCACCGCTGGCGTCGACATACCAGCAGCCCGGCAGGCGCATCACTCGCGAAGCGTCCTTGCAGTGGGGATCGCCGCCGGCGTAGGCAATCAGCTCCGCCTGCAGTGGTCCCCACTCCTGCGGCGGGATGGGGTTCTGCAGCAGCCAGTAGCAGTGGGCCGACTTGCCGCCGCTGAGCACGATCAGCGAGGGCTCCGGCAGCCCCAGCTGCCGCCAGGCGTTCAACTGCCAGTCGATTGGCCGGTCGTCCCACTCCACGAAGAACGCCCGGCAGGCCGTGATCTCGCTCTTGCGGTCACCGCCATCGTTGATCACCAGGTAGATGCCGCGGCCTTCCTGCTGCCACTGCTCAGCCGCCTCAAGATCAAAGGGGCCTTTGCGAGCCCCGATCCGTCCCTTGGCGGGGTTGGCGCGGTGGGGGAAGGCGCGCAGCCGGGCGCTGGCGGGGTCCTTGCCCAGCAGGGAGAGGAACTGATTGGCGGCGGCGCGGTCGATGCGTGCCTGCGTAGGGGCAGCGGCCGGCTCAGCGCTGGCCATTGAGCCCCTGGCGCTTACCGGGCTTGCTGGCGAGCTGGTCGCGTTCCATCGCCTCGGCCACGATCAGGCGAATCACCGAGGAACGGGAGAGCACACCGCCGCGGGTGCGCGCATCCAGCCAGTCGCGCTGCTCAAGCGTGAACTGCACGGAGAGCGGGGTCATCATCGAGGGCATGGGAGCCTCGGCATGTCGAATCAGTTTATTCATGCTGGCACAGGCTCGCTAAGCTGATTCAATTGACGAACAGAGCATGGTCGACAGCGCAGCTGCGGATCGGGCGGCGGAGAAGGTCCGCAAGCTGGTGGCGATGACCGCCTCACCGCACCTGGAGGAGGCGCGCACCAGCGCCTTCTTGGCCTGTCGCCTGATTCGCGAGCACGGGCTGCAGATCGCCACCCATCGCCCTTCACCCGCCAAGCCAACTGCGGCGACGGGAGTGGAGGAGGGGCAAGGCCCGGCGGGCTTTCGCCGCATCCGCGTCCGCCATCCCGGCCATTGCCGCTGTTGCGGCAACCCGATCGTCCCAGGGGAGTGGGCGCTCTGGTGCCGTGGCAATGGCCTGCGTCACCCGCTCTGTTCCCCCTGAGCCGTTGCTGTGCCGCCGAGATCCAGCAGGCCTTGCTGGACGTTCTGGCGGGGGAGGCCTTCCTGGCAGATAAGCCCTGGAGTGAGATCTGGTGGGGGCGGATGCAGCTCGATCTCTCCAGCGGCTGGCGGTTGCAGATCAACATCGACCGTGATCGGCTTGGGGCCTTGATGTGGGCTCGATCCCCCGATGGGCGCAACTGGGAGTACGGCTGCCAACGCGACGACTGGACCCTTGGCCCGGACAGCCGCATCGTCGAGCCCGTGGCGTTGCTGGAGCCGGAGCAACGCCAGCAGCTGGAGTGGCTGCTGCGCGAGGCCATCTGCTGGCCAGCGCCGCTGACCTCAAGCAAGCGGGTGATCCTGGCCAGCCCGATGGAGCCTTTTGACAAGCGCGGCCGGAGAAGGCGGCGGCAGCAGCGGGGCAGGCCCATGCCGTTCTGGCATCGGGCTGATGCAGTTTCACATCCGCATCCAAGGCCTTAGCCTTTCGCTAATAGCCAGATCCCAGTCCTGATGAGCTCTGAGTACCGGTACATCGAGGCCAAGCAGCTCGAAGCCGGTCAGGAGTTCGGGCGCATGCTGCGGCGCTGGCGGGAGCTCAACAACTGGACCCAGTACACGGCCTACAAGTGGGCCAAGGAGGCTGGCTTTGAGGTGATGGCCCCCAGCACCTTGAGCGTGTTCGAGAACGGCAAGGCGCCCAAGCCGCGGCCGGAGAGCTTCTTTGCCCTGGCCGAAGTCAATCGCCGCCTGGCCGCCAAGGATTTCAGTGGCGTGCGCACCCGGGCCCTCAAGGACCTGATCAGCCAGGCAAGCCCCTTAATGGATGACGAGGGGCAGGTTTGGGGGCCAGCAGAGTTCTGGAGCTGCCACCTGGGCCTGCTGCCGGTGCCGACCGCCTACCAGGCGCCGGAACTGCCTGCCCAGCCGGTGGTGGATGAAGCGGAGGCCGCCCGCCTGAGCGAGCAGTGGCGCTCGGAGCTGGTGCAGACCGCCAAGCAGCAAGGCCTTGGGGTGATGGAGGCCCTGACGTCCGCCGCAAAGGCTGCGCCGGCTAAGCAGCGGCAGACCTTTCAGGCCGTGCTTGCGGGCTTTGAGAGCTACACCCCTGAGCAGCTGGAGGGACTGTGGGACGGAGAGGCGTGGCTGCCGCAGCGCTGGCTGGAGGAGTGGTCGAGCAAAACGGCTGCCAGCTGAGGCAAGCACGATCAGACCCGGGCCGAGCTCGGAGTACGCCATGTCTTGCGTTGCGCAAGATACAGATTCGGATTAGCGAGCCGCTAATATCCGAGGCAAGCGGGCGCCGGTCCCGCAGTGCCTTCGATGACCACCACCCCTTGCGGGCGGATGGAGCCGACGCCAGGTCCCACCTCCGCCTTTGATCTCAACCAGGCTCTGCTGCAGAGCCGTGAGCAGGCCCGCGCCCAGTGGGCCGAGGGCTTGGCCCAGTTCCAGGCCCAGATGGCCGCCATCGCCGAAACCTCCATGCAGGAGGTGGTTCAGGCAGCGGCGCCAGCCTTTGCCCTGGGCTTCTCGTTCAGCGCCCAGAAGTTGATCAATGAGGAGCATGAAGTGCTGCGGGTGACGCTGCGGCACCGCGGCGGCGCCGAGGAGTTCAGCGAGGCCCAGGCGCCCCAGGAGGGCAGTGCGGCCTGGCATGCGCTGACCGCTTCTCTGTTGGCGGGCTTACTGGGCATTCCCGTGGGCGGACCTCCTCGGACTATCGAGGCAGATCAGGCGCGGCCGCAGCCGCGGCCGTCGGTGCCAGATGCCACGGCCTCGAGCGCTACACCCCCCGCTGCTGACGACCCTGACTCCGCAGACGACGAGTGGGACACCGGCGCTCCCGATGGCCCGGAAGCCAGCGACTCCGGCCTGGAGCCCCTGACGGCAGACGAGATCGCCACCCTGCACAAGTTCCTCGGCGCGATGCCGCAGGAGGCGCGCAAGCGGTTCACGATCGAGTTCCGCCATCACTTCCAGGTGCCCAGGGAGGTGCGGACGATCAAGGACCGCATCACCCAGCGGCGCCATAAGGACTTCATCGACGTGTTCGAGCGCGAGCTTGGCGGGGGGACGCCATGAGCATCTGCCGCCGCGCCTATGCGCGTCCCCAGCCGCGGTCACAGCACGGCCGCCACTACCTCTGCGTCTGCGTGCACAGCGACGTCTACCGCCAGGTGCGGCAGCTGTCGGCCGAGCACCAGCTGAGCCTCTCCGGCGCCGCCCATCACCTGTTGCGGCTGGGCGCCGGCCTCGAACCCCTGCTTCCCCTGACCGTTTCCCCCTCCACCCTGAACAGCAAGTCCCATGGCGATTGAACTCAACGACGGCAGCCGCATCGCGGCGCCGGTGATCCGTCAGCAACGACTCGGCGAGGTCGCCTACCTGGCGATCGTGCGACCCGAGCAACGCGACCGGCTGCGCAAGAACCTCTCCACTGGCGCGATGGAGCCGATCCCCAACGGCACTGACCGTCAGGGCCGGCCCAAGGTGAAGCAGGAAATGGTCATCCATGCGATCGCCATGCCGGGAACGACGATGGAGGCCCGCATCGGTGATGAGGGGGGTGTGCCCGCACCGGGAGATCGGGTGCGGCTGATCCTCAAGGCCAAGGGCTTTGGCGAGTGGATCGAGGCAAGGCGGCAGCACCGCCGCGGCCGGCTGAACGTGGGCGATGTGCTGGTGCTGGAGACCCGCTGGGCCCAGCAGTACGACCAGGACGGCAACCCCAAGGGCCCCAAGATCGAAGACCAGGCCGCCGCCGATGCGGTGCCCCGCAACGTCACGATCGGCTTCTACGGCCCGCTGAGCATCCGCGAGGGCACCGACCCAGCCTGGATCGATGCGGCGGAGCAGGCCTACCGCTCCGATGAGGCGGCGGCCCGTCAGCAGCAGGCGATCCCGCTGGCCGATGGCGACGACTTCGGCGATGAGTTCGCCGATGAGGAGGTGCCGTTCTGATGGGCTATCCGAATCACCCAGGCCGCATGGAGCGACCCACTGCCAAGCCGCAACTGCCGGCCTTCTGCCGCACCAGGGCCCTGCGTTCACTGAACGGCACCTGCCGGGCTGGTGCCTCCCTGCCTTTGCTCTACGTGCTCCTGGCCCTGCAGCTGAGCACCGTTCTGTTGGTACTGGCCGGGCCCGTGCCCCCCGCTGCGGCTCCGCTGTTGCAACAGGTGGAGAGCAGACCATGAGTGGAGCCGCCAATCGCCGGCTGCTGCGGTTGCCGGAAGTGAAGGAGAAGGTGGGGCTGTCGCGCACGGCGATCTACAAGCTGATCGCCGAGGGGCAGTTCCCCCGGCAGGTGTGCATCGGACCCCGCACGGTGGCCTGGTGCCTGGACGACCTGGAGGCCTGGATCGAGCAGCGCATCCAGGCAGAGGTGCAAGAACCGAGTGCCCGGTGACAAGCCAACGGCGCCGCCGCCCGATCAGTAGACCTGGCCGGCCCTGCAAGGGGCCGGCTTTTTTGTTGGAAGGCGGTGGTCCCCGTAGACGTTGTGTGGCTCAGGCGACCTGGTCGAGCAGGTCGGCCCAGCGCTGCATCATCTCGACGCGCTGCGGCCAGTACTCGGCGCGGTTGTAGGCGGCGGTGACCTTGTTCTTCTCGATATGGGCGAGCTGGCGATCGACGATGCGCAGGTCGATGCCCAGCTGCTCCTGGATGTTGGTCATGGCCAGGGAGCGGAAGCCGTGGCCGCACATGCGGCCATCGAAGCCCATGCGCTTGAGGGCCATGTTGACGGTGTTGTTGCTGATGAAACCGGTGGCGGTGCGCTGGCTCTGGAAGACGAAGCCGCTGGGGCCGCTGATGGCGTGCTGGGCCTGGAAGAGCGCCGCGGCCTGACGGGAAAGGGGAACCAGATGCTCGCGGCGGTTGCCCCTGCGGCCCTTCATGCGCTCGGCCGGGATGGTCCACAGGGCCTCCTCGAAGTCGAACTCCTCCCAGCGGGCAGCGATCAGCTCACTGGTGCGAACGAAGGTGAGGGCCAGCAGGCCCATGGCATGGAGGGTGGAGGCATCGGCGCCGATGGCGTTGGCCCGCATGGCGGTCAGCAGTTCGGGCAGCTCACTCCAGGGGATGCAGGGGTAATGGCTGGTGGTCTGCTTGACCGGGGCGTGGCGCTTGAGGGAATGGGCGGGATTGATGGTGCAGTGGCCGATGGCGACTGCGTAATCGAGCACCTGACTGATCACACCCAGGGAGCGCTTGGCGGTTTCGTTGGAACCGCGTTGCTCGATCGAGCGCAGCACAGCCAGACAGTCCTGGGCGTTGATGGCATCGATAGCCATCCCGCCGATAGCGGGAAGGATGTCCTTGTTGAGCTTCTTGAACACGTCATCGCTGTGCCGCTCGGTCCAGGTGCCGGCCGTCTTGGTGGCGTGCCAGTCGAGCGCAACGGCCTCAAAGGTGAGCTGGGCGTGCCTGCCCCAGCGGTGATCTTTGCTGCGTTTCTTGGCATCACAAGGATTGATTCCGTCTTCATAGAGAAGACGTTTCTGCTCATCACGGATGTCGCGAGCAGCCTTGAGCGAAATCCTGGGGTAGGGGCCGATGCGCAAATCCTGCCGTCGGCCGTCCTTGGTGGGCGGGAAGCGGTGCCGCCAGAGCCAGTACTTCCCGCCGGCGGGGTCGACCTCCAGGAGCAGGCCAGCACCGTCTGAGACCCGGTATCGCCGAGAACGCAGTTGCAGAGCGCGAACTTCCCTGTCGGTTAGAGCCAAGAGCCCATTTACACCACCACCCCAGTTTTACACCACCACTTACACCACCACAATTTTTTGCTTCCCTGGGTTTTGCCGGGATCTCACGGGACGCCCCCAAAGCAAAAGACCCACTGCAGTGCAGCGGGTCTCAGGCTCTATTGGGACATCACGGGAACCTTCGGGAATCCCCGTTTTGAGCCCTAAAACGGAGAGGGTGGGATTCGAACCCACGGAAGGTTTCCCTTCAAACGATTTCGAGTCGTTCGCTTTCGACCACTCAGCCACCTCTCCAAGCTCGCCGCAGGGCGGGAGCAGCCCTAGGGCTTGCGTCACTTTAAGGATCGACTAGGCCGAGCCCGCTTCCAGGGATCCACTGGCTCCGCTGGCAGCCCACGGCCTGGGCCAATGGAGTGGCCGATCCCCACTCAGCCACATCTGCTTCACCCCCTGACGCTCCAGCCACTCGCGCTCCCGGGGGCGTGGCCGAAAACCCAGCCACACCCCATCCCACGCGGGCCTTGCCTGGGACTGGTCGTGTTGGTCGCGCCAACTCCAGAGCGCCTGGCGATCGGGCAACAACAACCAATGGGCCCGGCCAACCTGCAGCTGCACGCCCCGGCTATCGACCGCCACCGCCGTCGCTGCCAGCCCCGGGCTCGCCAGGGTTTCCCCCGGCTCCAAGGGCCGACTGCCCTCGCCCGATGTCAGCAGCATGGCCGTGTTCTGGTGCCAGCAATCGGGATTGGTGGGGGGCACGGGATCAAGCACGAGGGACCAATCCAACCGCTGCACCCCCAGGCCTTTGACCAGGTTCTGGGCCGCCTGGCAGCTGAAGCCATCCCCTTGCAAGCTCACCAAGGCCCCCCGACCCTGGTGGCGCGCCACCAGCACATCCAGACGCCCCTGGTGCACCAGCAACAACCGATCGGAGCCCAGCCAGCCGAGGTGCAAGGCCATCACCAAGGCCAGTAGGGCCAGACCCAGGCGCCGCCATCGCGGGGCAAAACCAGGAAGGGCCAAGGCCCCCAGCGCAAGGGAAAACAGCAGCACCAACCCCGGCGAGGCTTTCCCCAGTTGCCATTGGGCCATCGGCAAACCGGCAAACCAGCGCACCACCGCCAGCAACACCCCACAAAGCCAGGCAACCGGGGCGCAGGCCAGGGGCACCAGGGGCGGCACAAGCACCGCCAGGCAAGCCAGGGCCATGGCCCCCAGGGTGATGGGGGTGAGCAGGGGAGTCACCACCAGATTGGCCGGCACCGCATAGCTCGGCACCACACCGAAATGCAGCAGCTGCAGGGGAAGGGTCCACAGCGATGCCGCCAAGGGAACGGCCAAAGCCCCCGCAAACCAACCTGGCACAACCTTCGGCAGGCGATCGGCCAGGGCCTGCTCCAGCGGCCGCGCCGACACCATCAAGCCAGCGGTGGCCATCACGCTGAGCTGGAACCCCACATCCAGCAGCCAGCCGGGAACCACCAGCAGCAGGGCCACCACACTGGCCAGCAGGATCCCAATGGGCTTGGCTCGCCACCCCCCCTCCAAGATCACCAGGGCGATGGCGCCCATCAACACAGCCCGCAGCACCGAGGGCTGGGGCCCCGCCAACAGCACAAACAGCCCCATCACTCCAAACGCCAAGGCCAAGCGCAACGGCCTAGCCAGCCTTCGGCCCAAGGGCATCACCGCCCCGAGCAACACGCTGAGGTGGAAGCCACTGGCGGCCAAGGCATGGGATAGCCCCGCTGCGCGGAAGGCATCCCGAACCTCCAGCGGCACCGGCACCACGGCACTCCCCAGCACCAAGGCGGCCAAAACCCCACCGCGAGCAGCTCCCGCCTGCTCCAGCAAGGTGGCCGCCATGCGCCGGCGCAGATCGGCAATCGGCGTTGCCGGCCGGCCCAGCACCTGGAATTGCTCCACCTGCAACTGGCTGAAGGCCCCCTGGCGGGCCAGGCGCTCCGCGGGAGCCGCTAGCAGCGGATGGGGCGAGGCTTGGGGACGCTTCAACGTCCCCGTCGCGCGCACCTGCCAGCCCTGCTGCAGCTCGGGGCAAGGGCGAAAGCGCAACTCCGTGCGGCCCCTCGGCAGCTGGAGCAAGGCCCGACAGGCCTGCGCCCCACCAGTCCCAGTGCCACTCCCAGGGCTACTGCCGGGGCCAATCGGGGACGGATCGGCCACCAGGCGACCTTCCAGGCTGATCGGCAGCGAACCGCTGGCCTCAGGCAGCAACAGGGCCGGATCCCCGGCACTCGGATGGGGAGGAGTCGCGGCGATCACCACCGTGCGCAGCAGCAGCAGAGCCAAGGCGAGCCCCCAGATCCAGCGGCGCAGTCCCTGGCCCGCAAGCCTTTCTGCCATCTTCGAACCCCAGACGCATCAGCCCTCCAGGGTTCCCACCCAGCATCATCACCCAGCCGCCTCGGGATGGGCCTCAAACCAGGCTTGGCGTTTGTCCGCCTCCATCAACGGGAAGCCCAGCGCCCGGCGTTCGGCGAACCAGGCTTCTGCCACCTGGCGGGCCAGGTGGCGGATGCGGCCAATGGTGGCGGTGCGCTCGGTTACCGAGATGACGCCACGGGCCTCGAGCAGGTTGAAGGTGTGGCTGCACTTGAGCACAAAATCCAGGGCGGGTGCCGGGAGCTTCTTGGCCACCAGATCCGCCGCTTCCGCCTCATACAGGGCGAACAACTGGGTCAGGCGTTCGGGATTGGAAGCTTCGAAGTTGTAGGTGCAGTGACCCTTCTCAAAGGGCAACCAGATGTCGCCGTAGCTGCGCCGACCATCCCAAGACAGATCCCAGATGCTTTCCACATCCTGCAAATACATGGCCAGGCGCTCGAGGCCATAGGTGATCTCGATGGATACCGGCCGGCAATCGATGCCGCCACACTGCTGGAAATAGGTGAACTGGGTCACCTCCATGCCATCGAGCCACACCTCCCAACCCACACCCCAGGCCCCAAGGGTTGGTGATTCCCAGTTGTCTTCAACGAAGCGAAAGTCGTGGTCCTTGGCGCGGATGCCCAGGGCTTCCAAGGAAGCCAGATAGGTCTCCTGGATGCCATCGGGGGAAGGCTTGATCAGCACCTGGTATTGGAAATAGTGCTGGGCCCGGTTGGGGTTATCGCCATAGCGGCCATCGGTGGGCCGGCGGCAGGGCTCCGGATAGGCCACCGCCCAAGGCTCCGGGCCAATGGCGCGCAGCACCGTGTGGGGACTCATCGTGCCTGCCCCCTTCTCGGTGTCGTAGGGCTGGAGGATCAGGCAGCCCTGGTCAGCCCAAAAGCGATTCAGGGTGGCGATGATGTCCTGGAAATGCACGGAGCGGGCTGGACCTTCTGTGCCAGCCATTCTGACGGTCAGGCCACCAGCTCCAAAAGGCCCATCTGCCCCCCCGCCAAGAGCCGGTGCTGGCTGCGGCAAAAGCCAGCAACCTCAGCCAACTGCTGCTGGACAGCCCCCGTGGGGAACCGCTCCAGGCTGGCCTCCAGATAGGCGTAGTTCTCCCGGGCGCCGAAGCGCTCGGCTGCCGGCAACACCAACCTGCGCAGGTAAAACCGTTGGAAGCTGGCCGTGAGCTCGGCGCCTTGGCGGCCAGGATCGGGCCGGTTGAAATCGAGCACGGCGGCGCGGGCGCCAGGCTTCAGCAGGCGCCGCAGCTCGCGCAGACCCTGGCCTGGATCGGCCACATTGCGCAGGCCGTAGGCCATCACGGCCCCATCAAAGCTGGCTGCAGGCAGGCCCGTAGCCAGGGCATCCCCTTGTTGCCACTGGATGTTGAGCCAGCTCTGGCGGGCAGAGCGCCCTGCCGCCACCTGCAACGGCGCCCCGGCCGCATCGATCCCCACCACCGCCCCCCCGGGCCGCACCTTCGGGGCCAGCACCAGGGCCAAGTCGCCGGTGCCGCAGCACAGATCAACGAGCTTCTGGCCTGGCCTGGGCTGCAACCAAGCCACCGCCTGGCGCTTCCAGACCCGATGCAGGCCCAGGCTCAAAAGGTCGTTGAGCAGGTCGTAGCGGGGGGCAATTTGGTCGAACAGCGCCTCGACAGCGGCCGGATCGCCTGGCTTAAAGCTGCCCATCCCAGGGCAACACGATGGAATCGAGGCTGATGCCGGCCTCGCTTTCAACGGCATCCATCAACCCCCGAGCCTCGAGTCGATCGGGGCTGTTCAAGGTGAGCACCATCACGGTGGCAAGAGCCACCGCGGCGGAGCAGACCATGCAGCCCGCCAACATCAACGAAAATTCCTTGGTGTCGGTGGCAGCTTGCATCAACTGCAAGGCCCAGGCCACCAACGCCACCACAGCGACCACCATCAGCAGGCCGATGGCCGTAAAGGCAGACGGGGGTAGGGATCGAAGGGCTATCACAAAGTCAATGTAACGAGCCATGACACAGGGCCGCGAGAGCCCTAGGCCCTTGAGTATGCGGCAATCACGGGGCGAATGGGCAGGCCCCGGGCCAGGAGATCGGCCTTGATCTCGCCCACGGTGAGGACGCCGTCGTGCAGCAAGGAGGCCAATAGGGCCGCTGAAGCCTTGCCCCCCCCGGGGCCCATGTCGAGGGCCCGGGCGATGTGGTCGATGCAGCCGGCGCCGCCGGAGGCAATCACCGGCACGTCCACCGCTTCAGCGACGGCCCGGGTGAGGTTGAGCTCATAGCCCGCCTGGGTGCCATCGCCATCCATCGAGGTGAGCAGGATCTCGCCCGCACCGAGGGCCACCACCTGGCGGGCCCAGGCCACCGCATCCAGGCCAGTGTTCTCGCGGCCGCCCTTGACATACACATCCCAGCCGGGCGTAGCCCCCTGGCGGCGGCGGGCATCAATGGCCACCACGATGCATTGACAGCCAAAGCGCTCGGCCCCCCGCGCCACCAGCTCGGGATCGCGCACGGCCGATGAATTCAGGCTCACCTTGTCCGCACCAGCCCGCAGCAAGGCGGTGATGCCCTCCACGCTGCTGATGCCCCCGCCCACGGTGAAGGGGATGGTCACGGCTTCAGCGGTGCGGCGCACCAGGTCCACCAAAGTGTCTCGGCCTTGATGGCTGGCGGCAATGTCAAGGAACACCAGTTCATCGGCCCCAGAGGCGCTGTAGCGGCAAGCCAGCTCCACGGGGTCGCCAGCATCGCGCAGGCCCACAAAATTGACTCCCTTCACCACCCGCCCGTCGGCGACGTCAAGACAGGGAATGATCCGTTTGGCAACCATGAGCTCACTGTTAGTGTTGCGCCACTTTCCAGTTGCGCCAGCCATGTCCCAGGCTGCCACCACGGGTTCCGTGAATGTTGGCTCTACGGTGCGGATCACCCGGGTTCGGGACCGCATTTCCGCCGAGATGGTGGAAGCCCTCAAGGCTGATCCCCTCTGCACCGTGACCGGTTTCCGCACCGTTGATGGCAAGGGCATCGGCGTTGTCGTGCAACTCGCCAATGGCCAGCAAGCCTGGTTTTTTGAAGACGAAATCGCCCTCGCCTGAGTCCCTGCGTTGACCAACAGCCCTAATCCTGAGGCGAGCAGCGGCGGCGGAGCCCGCCAGCTTCTGGGCATGAAAGGTGCCAGCGGCACCAGCAACATCTGGAAAATCCGGCTGCAACTGATGAAGCCGGTCACCTGGATTCCCCTGATCTGGGGGGTTCTCTGTGGTGCCGCGGCCTCTGGAAACTTCCACTGGCGCCTGCCTGAAGTGGGCGCTTCGATCGCCTGCATGGTGATGAGTGGGCCCCTGCTCGCCGGCTACACCCAGACCATCAACGACTACTACGACCGCGACATCGACGCGATCAACGAGCCCTATCGGCCCATCCCATCGGGGGCCATTCCCCTGGGGCAGGTGAAGCTGCAAATCTGGGTCTTGCTGCTGTCCGGCCTTGGCGTGGCCTACGGCCTGGATTTGTGGGCGGCCCACTCCACCCCGGTGCTGTTTCTACTGGCCCTCGGCGGCTCGTTTGTGAGCTTCATCTATTCGGCACCGCCGCTGAAGCTGAAGCAAAACGGATGGCTCGGTAACTACGCCCTTGGAGCCAGCTACATCGCCTTGCCTTGGTGGGCAGGCCAAGCCCTGTTTGGCCACCTCACCTGGACCACCGCGATCCTGACCCTGGCCTACTCGTTGGCGGGCCTTGGCATTGCAGTGGTCAATGATTTCAAAAGCGTGGAAGGGGATCGGGCCATGGGCTTGCAATCCCTGCCGGTGGCCTTTGGCATCGAGAGGGCCAGCTGGATCAGCGCCGGAATGATTGATGGGTTCCAACTGGCCATGGTGGCCGTCCTGATCGCCATCGGCCAGCACTTTTCAGCCGTGCTGCTGGTGCTCTTGATTGTGCCCCAAATGACCTTCCAGGACATTTGGCTGTTGCGCGATCCGGTGGCCTTCGACGTCAAATACCAGGCCAGTGCCCAACCGTTCCTGGTGTTGGGGATGCTGGTCACCGCCTTGGCCATTGGTCACAGCGGCTTGGTGGCGTGATGTGAGTCAGCGTCGGCGCCGTCTGATCCGCAGTGGCCTGCTGGCCGCCGCCATCGGCAGTGGGGTTGCTTTCGGCCAAGCGGCTCTGATTGCCGGTTTCGACCAACTCCTTCCCGATGCCCGGGGGATTAGTGCCTTCAACCGTCCCGGCACCCTCACCATCCTCTCGGCCGACGGCCAGGTGGTGCAAAAAATCGGGCCGGCAACCCGGGAGAAACTCACCACAGGTTCCACGCCGCCCCTCGTTGAGCGGGCGTTTATTGCCGCGGAAGATCGCCGTTTCTACCAGCACAGCGGCATCGATCCGATGGGCATTGGCCGGGCCATGGTGCGCAACATCACCAAGCACTCCGTGGAGGAAGGGGGCAGCACCATTACCCAACAGCTGGCCCGCACGGTTTTCCTCAGCCAAGAGCGCACCGTGGTGCGCAAACTGGCGGAATTGGCGCTGGCAGGAAAACTAGAGCGCCAGCTCAGCAAGCAGCAGATCCTCACCGAGTACCTCAATGTGGTGTACCTCGGCTCCAGCGCCTATGGCGTGGCCGATGCGGCCTGGATCTACTTCTCTAAAACCCCCGACCAACTGACCCTCAGCGAAGCCGCCCTGATCGCTGGCCTGCCGCCAGCGCCATCGGTGTATTCCCCCCTGGTGAATCCGGATCTCGCCCTCGAACGCCGCACCGTGGTGCTGCGCCGCATGGCGGAAGCGGGCTTTATCAGTGCTGCCGAGCAGGCCCAGGCCAACGCGACGCCCCTGGAGCTCAAGCCGGCCGAACCCAAGTACTTCCTCAGCCAGGCGCCCTACTTCACCAGCTGGGTGCAGCAGCAACTGCCGAAGGTGCTCAGCAAAGAGCAACTTGAAGTGGGCGGTCTCACCGTGAAAAGCAGCTTGAATCTGGCCTGGCAAGCCCAGGCCCAGAAAGCCATCGACACCTACGCCCCCGGCGAGATGGAGGGGGCCCTGGTGGCGATGGAGCCGGGCACCGGCCTGGTGCGGGCGATGGTGGGCGGCAAGGACTTTGCCAAGAGCCAGTTCAACCGCGCCGTGGATGCCCTGCGCTCGCCGGGATCCACCTTCAAGTTGTTTGTCTATCTCACGGCCCTGAAAGAGGGGATGCGCCCCGAGCGGATCGTGGTCGATACCCCCCGCTGCTTTGCCGGCTACTGCCCGCGCAACTTCGGCAACCGCTACCTCGGCACGATCACCCTGGTGGGGGCGATGCAGAACTCCCTCAACACCGTGGCGGTGGGGCTGTTGCAGCAACTGGGCTTCGACAAGGTGATTGAGACCGCCAAGAGTTTGGGCGTAGGACTCACCCACGAGCTCGGCCACTTCTATCCCCTTGCCATTGGCGCCTACGAGCAAACCCTGCTCGACATGACCACCGCCTATGCCGCCATCAACAACAGCGGCATCTATGTGAAAGCCACACCCTTTGAAGAGATCCTTGGCCCCAATGGCGAATTGCTCTGGAGCCGCCGGGTGGACGGCGACCGGGGCAGCCGCGCCGTGGATAGCGACATCGCCAACACCATGCTCTGGATGCTTCAGCAGGTGGTAACCAATGGAACCGCCGGTGGGGCAGCCCTGCCGAATCGGCCCGTAGCCGGCAAAACCGGCACCTCGGAAGGGGGCCGTGACCTCTGGTTCATCGGCTCCATCCCCCAACTCACCACCGGCGTGTGGCTCGGCTACGACAGCAACCAACCCACCACTGATACCAGCGTGGTGGCTACCTACGCCTGGCGGGCGTTCATGGAGCCGATCACCAAAACCCTGCCGGTGCGCCAGTTCCCGCCGCGGCCGGTGCTCAACACCACCTACAAAGGCGACAAGAAACCGGCCCCAGCGCGAGCGGTCTACCAGGAGACGTACTCACCTCCAGGCGGGTACCCCGCAGAAGCGCCCGCCGCTAAGCCCCTAGCCCCCATTCCCGAGGGCACCCCCAGCGATGGGCCTGCGGTGATCGTGCCCCAACCAGTCAGCCAGCCAGGCAGCAGCCCTGGACCCGCCGCCCCAGCCAATCCACCCAGCATGCCGCCACCGCCCGTGGCCGCCCCCCCCACGCCCTAACGGCCCGATCAGGGGGCTTGCAACAAGGCGGCAAAAAAGCCATCGCCCCCCTCGGAGCACGGCCAACACTGCCAGCTCGTGGCCAGCTGCCAGAGCGGGTGCATGGCCAAAAAGCGCTCGATCAGGCCCCCATTTTCGGCCGGGTGCACCGTGCAGGTGGCATACACCACCTGGCCACCGGGCTTGAGCAGGGGCAGCAGGCCTTCCAGCAACTGCTGCTGCAAGGCCGTGAGCTCCTCGATGGCCCCAGGGTCCATGCGCCAGCGGGCATCGCCATGGCGGGCCAGGGTGCCCAAGCCAGAGCAGGGGGCATCCAACAGGATGCGATCAAAACTGGCGCGCCACTCGGGCTTGGCCTCGGCCAAACCACTGGCATCGGCCGCCAAGACCTGGATGGATTGCAAGCCCAAGCGGGCCCCATTGATCTCCACCCGCCGCAGCCGGGCCGCCGAGCGATCAATGGCCCAAACCTCGCCTTGGTCACCCATCAATTCAGCCAGGTGGGTGCTTTTGCCCCCGGGAGCTGCGCAGGCATCCAGGATGCGCTCGCCTCTCTGGGGGGCTAGCAACAGGGCCACCCGTTGGGCAGCGCGATCTTGCACGCACCATTGGCCCTCGGCGTAGCCGGGCAACCCACGTAAATCACCGCTGCGGCCCACCAGGCTGAGGCCCAAGGGCAGGCCCTCGATCGCCTGGGCCTCAACCCCGGCTGCCAGCAACTCCGCCTGCAGCTGGTCGCGGCTGGCCTTGAGCGGATTAACACGCAGATCCAAACTGGGCGGCTGGTTGCAGGCCAAACCAAAGGCCTCGGCCTGGTCCAAGGGCAGCCACTCCAGCACCAGGGCAGCCAACCAATCGGGCAGGGAATGGCGCACCCCAAAGGCCTGGCACGGATCAGCTGGCAGCTCCAGGCCGGCCCAGGGGCCTGGGCCTAAAGCCTCCCGCCGCCGCAGGGCAGAACGCAGCATCCCATTGGCCACCGGAGCCAAGCGGCCCAGGCCGCCCCGCTTGGCCAACTCCACTGTGGTGCTCACCGCGGCTAAGGCGGGCACCCGGTCGCTGAACAGCAACTGGTAAAAGCCGAGATGCAAGAGCCACCGCAACTTGGGCGGCTGCTTCTGGGCCGGCACCTTGCCGAGGGCATCAAGCCAGGCGTCGAGCAGACGCCGCTGGCGGATGGCCCCATAGGCCAACTCCGTGGCCAGGGCGCGATCGGCCCCCTCGATGGGGGTGCGCTGCAACTCCCGCTCCAGGGCCACATCCGCATAGGCCCCCGCCCCCACGGCCAACAGCACCTGCCAGGCCAGCTGGCGGGGTGCCAGGCCAATGGGGCCAGGGCTTTGGGAGGCGTTTTGACCAGGGTTTTGACCAGGCTGGGGAGCAGGCTCTGGCAATCACGGCGAAGCGTCTGGCCTCCACAGATAGCGCCCCAAGGGCAGCCGCCCCTCGGAATCCACCGGGATCCCCTCGGCGATCAACATCTCCCGCTGGATCCAATCACTGCCTTCCCGACTGCCAGAGAAACTGATGCGGCCGCGGGCATTCACCACCCGCTGCCAGGGCACCGGTGAGGGCAAGGGCAGGCGCCCCAGCGCCCAACCCACCTGCCGGGCCCGGCCATAGACCCCAATCCAATCCGCAATTTGGCCGTAGGTGGCCAGCTGGCCTGGGGGGATCTGGGTCACGGCATCCCATACCCTCTGATCAAAGCTGCGCCCATCGAAGCGGGCGTTTCCCTCCCCATGCCCCTGCTGCCCCGCCGCTTCGAGCGCCTCAAGGCCGTGCTCAACCGCCGCATGGGGGATCTCAGCGTGCTCCTGGAGCAAGTCGATAAACCCCACAACCTCTCGGCCATCCTGCGCAGCTGCGATGCCGTGGGAGTGCTGGAAGCCCATGTGGTGAGCCTGCCAGGGCGGCTGCCCACCCTCAACTGCACGGCCAAGGGCAGTGAAAAGTGGGTGCCCCTGCACCGCCACAGCAGCACCCCGGCGGTGATGCGCCAACTCAAAGACCAGGGCTTCCGCCTGTATGGCACCCACCTGTCGGTGGATGCCGTCGATTACCGCCACTGCGACTACACCGGCCCAAGCGTCTTTCTGCTGGGGGCCGAGAAGTGGGGCCTGAGCGATGAGGCCATCGGCCTGGTGGATCAGGCCATCGTGATTCCGATGGTCGGCATGGTGCAGTCGCTGAATGTGAGCGTGGCCACCGCAGCCTTGCTGTTTGAAGCCCTCCGCCAGCGCGAAGCCGCAGGGCTGGTGCCCACCCAGGGGGAGGGAATCCCGGAGGGGCGCTACGACAGCCTGCTGTTTGAGTGGGCCTACCCCCAGGTGGCGGCCTGGTGCCAGCGGGAAGGCCGGCCCTACCCGGCCCTGGATACGGAAGGCGCCATCAGCGAGGTCCTACCTCGGACCGTAAAGCTGCGTTACTGAGCAGGCGGCTGCTGCTGGCACTGGGGAGCCAGAGGGCCAGGGCCAGGGCAAGCCCTTCCAGCAGGATCTGGCGTCCACCCAACAGCACCACGAGCAGGGCGATCCCCGCCAGCATTTTCAGCAACAACCCCCAGACGTCATCGCGATCGGCGCTGCCGGAGAACCACAGCAGCGCTGCGGAAACCAGCAAAACGGCGTCTAACCACCAGGGCATGGCCACCAAAGCATCAAAAGTATTCTGGCGCACCCTCTAGGCACCTGGGCGACCACCGCTGCCACCACTCAACCAACGCTCGAGTCCTTCCCCCAAAAACGACAGCCCCAAAACGAGCACAAACATCGCCAGACCTGGATAAAGGGCTGTCCACCAGATGCCGGTGGGTAAGGCCGTCAGGGCCTGCTGCAGATCACCGCCCCATTCAGGAATGGTTTCCGGCAGCCCCAGGCCCAAAAAGCCCAGGCCCCCCAGCACCAGCACGGCATCGGCGGCGTTGAGGGTAAGCAGAACCGGCACCGATGTGATCACATTGCGGAACAGGTAGCGGCGCAGGATCCACAGGGGGCCGGCGCCCAAGGATTGGGCGGCCTCAATGAAGAGTTCGGCCTTCACCTGGGCCGACTGGTTGCGCACCACCCGGAAGTATTGGGGGACATACACCACGCAAAGGGCCGCTGCGGCGTTGGGGACGCCCCGCCCCAGCAAAAAGGCCAACACCACCGACAGCAACAGCACCGGCAGGGTGTAGAGGGTGTCCATCAATAAAACGAGCAGCCGATCAGCCCAGCCACCCAGGTAGCCACTCAGCATTCCCAGGGGCACGCCAATCACCAGGGCGATGCCCAGGGCCAGGAGCACCACCTGCAGGGCCACACCACTGCCCGCCAAGGTGCGCACACACACATCGCGGCCCAGGCGATCGGTGCCACACCAGTGGGCCAAAGACGGTGGGGCGTAGATGGGGTTTTGCAGGCCGGCATTGGGATCGCCCAGCACCCCAAGGTGCACAAGCAGCGGGGTCAGCACGGCCACCAGGGCGTAGGCCACCACGATCACCACCCCCCATCGGGCCATCCGCTCCGACAGCGACCGGCCCACCGGCGCCAGGAGCGGGTAGCCCGTCTGGGCCGGAGGTGCGTTGCCCTGAAGGGCCGGAGGCGAGCTGAAAGGAAACCGCATCCAAACCAGGGGACTTGAACCCACGCTATGGGGTTAGCCCACCAGTGCCAGCCGAAGCGGCCCACGGCGTCTCAAAAGACACCGCAAAAGGCTCAGCAACAGGCACCAAAACAGACACCGCAAAAAAGCTCTCAGGATTTCCTCAGAAAGGCTTCATCGATAGCTGGGCAAAAACTCCCCCAATTAGGTGATGACTGCGGCAAATGTGCAGCAATACTGTTCACAGAGACACAACAAGGGCCCTAAGGCTCCCTGTTGAACATCCCCTGAACAAGACCATGACCCACCAGACCATGAGCAACCAAGCCAAGAACAAGTCGATCAACAATCTTGCCCGCCACCAGCGCTTTGGAGCCAGGTCCCTAGCGCGCATGCGCCACAGCAAGGGCTTCACCTTGGTGGAGCTGATGGTGGTGATCGTGATTGTGGGCATCCTCAGCGCCGTGGCCCTACCCAGATTCCTTGGCGTTAAGGACAAAGCCAAACTCAACACCCAGCTGGGTGAAGCCGCCGGCCTGGCCAAAGAATGCTCGGCAGCGATCATCGCCGAAGGCACCTATCCGGCCCCTTACGACACAGACAATGGCGAAACCAATACCGGCCTGACCATCGCGGGCCAATGCAGTGGAACTACTACTGCCGACGCACCTACTGACTCTGTCACGTATACAACAACAATAGCCAGTGCAGCATCTGGAGCCAAATGTGGATCAGCTCCTTTAACCGATGGCAAGCAGTGCGAGGTAACAGTTGCCTTCGACACTGGGAATATCAGTTACGAAGAGATCTAATAGGGATTAAATCCCCATAAAAGCGCATTATTTCATAGCCAGATCTCCATCGGATCTGGCCATGACCCACCCAAGCAGCCATTGCAAACGCGGGGATACCGCAAGCAACAAGATGCAAAGCCATAGCTGAGCAATAGAAATGTAAAATTGTAATAATAATGTCCACACAATCGCGCTCTTTGACCCAGTCAAACAAGCCATTCATAAGCCGTCCAGATGTGAGCGAAGGTCGTCAGATTCTAGGACGGCACTGTCTTAAAACCCAGTTACAGCAAAGAAAATGGGCCCTCGACGATCCCCAATCACCCCAACCTGGCCCTGCCGGCAAGCAGCCCTAAAGCAGGAGGCCAGCGAGGGGCTCACCCTCCCCGAGCTGCTGATCAGCGTGGCGATTGTGGGGCTGTTAAGTGCGATCTCCCTGCCCAACTACATGAACGCCATCAAGGCCACCCGCCAAAAAGATGTGGCCAACCAAATATCCACGATCGCAACCAGCATCGGCGCCTATCGGGAAGAATTCCTGGCCAACCCCTCCAGCTGGGACGACCTCTCAAGAATGAGCCCCGTGGTCACAAACAATGGCGGCGCCAAGGGCAACACCTTCACACCGATCACCAGTCCGAATGGTGGGTATTACACGATCGCAATCAGCAGCACGGGCAATCTGCTCAGCCTGAGTGGTACTCCGGTATCGAGTGGCTCGACGAACTGGGATATCAAGTCGTGCTTGAACACCCAAACAGGCATTTCTGATCTCAAATTGGGCAACGGAACCACAGCCGCGACCAATCCCTTGTGCACGTAGGTGGCACCCATGGGCTTGTCCGTTCGACTATGGCGTTCCCGTCAAGCCGCTCCGATCCAGGAGCAGGGAATGGCCTTACCCGTGGCCCTGATCATTGGCGCCTTACTGCTGGTGGCCAGCGCAGGATTGCTGGTGAAGTTAATGATGCTTCGCAGTTCTGGTTCAGCCGAAAGTTATAAGCAGCTCGCCGAGTTGGCCTCAGGCAATGGCCTCAGCCGGGTGCTTGCAAAGCTCAACGACAGCCAAACAACAGATATTAGTTATCTGTGGCGTTTAAGCCAGGACGAACAACTCGATCCCGTGGGCACACCCTTGCGGCAATGGGATCTGGGGGAAACAGACCTACGCCCCCTGATGGAGCAGCCCTGCGCGCCGCTCAACCTCAACGCTGATGCCAAATCGATCCTGAAAGGAGGTGACCTTTCCCACGGCGCCAACCTGCGCAGTGATGGCCGCCCAGACAGCGTGGAAATCAGCTACAGGCTGCGCTCCTACAGCTATTCCCCTGGGGATAGCAAGGCCACCTTCACGGTGGAGGGCTATGCCACCCAGGGCAGCGGCAACAGGGAAAACGTGCTGGCCCGATCCCTGCTCACCAGGGTCCTGGCGCTCAAGCGCCTAATGCGCAGCAACGACGACTGGGGCGTGATCGCCGGCAAAACCATGGCCCTCGGTCCAAGCACCATCGAGGGCAACGGTAAAGCGCTATGGCTCCTCGACACCGCAGGGGCATCCCGCTTCGGCGTGGCCGGCGCCTGCAATCCCTCTGCCCTCGGCTCAGCCCTCGGAAGCAGCAACGCAAGCTTGCAAACCAAGCTGTGGCCGCTGCAAGGCAGCGACTTTCCCAGCCCAGGGATGTTCGACCAACTTGCCACCCTCGATCAGGTGAGCGGCACCAACCCTTCCCAAAGGCGCATCTGGAACATCGATGACAAACGCAGCACCACCTGCACCGGTGGTGCCCTCAGCAATGGCAGCACCGGCGACGCGATCTGCACCCGGGGTGAAACCAGCAGCACCTGGACGAGCGCTGAATCGGCCGCCAGCGTGAAACGCTCCGGTGGAGCTGGCAGCAGCATCACCGCGATCACCATCCACGCCGACACCATTTGCGGGGGAACGGGTACAACCCAGCCCTGTCTGATTTGGATGGAAAGCATTCAGCTGCGCAATGGCGCCACGCTCTCCATAGAAACGGCAAGCTCCGGGGGGGCCAGGCCGGTTGTTCTGCGCCTGTTGCGCCCGCAGGAAACCATCAACCTCACCAGCGGCAAGCTCTGCCAGGCCGATTTCAGCGCCAGCGCCTCGAGCCCCCTGCTCTGCAGCAGCAATCCCAAAGCTGAAAACCTGGCGATTGTGGCGAGCAATGGCGACAGCGCCTCCAGCTGCACCACAGCCACCCAGACCCTCAAATTTGGCGGCTCAAGCCTGCCCGCCGCCCTGGTGCTGATGCCCCAAGGCACCGTGGCGATCAGCTCGGGAGCCTCGATGAACGGCCTGCTGTGGGCCGGCAACATCTGTGCCGCCCCTGGACTTGCAATCTCGTCGAACAACACCAGTGGTACCAGCATCATCGATGGCTTCAAAAGCCTCTGGAGATGGGATAGCAGCCTGACCTTTGGTCGCACCATCACCCGGGGGATTCGGGGCACGGGCCTCGACCTCTTTAGGCGCTGGTAGCCATGAACGACCAGCTCTATGCAAGAAGGCTGTTCCTAAGAAGATTATACCCAAGAAAGGTGAATCCAGAATCGGGATTCAGCCTGGTGGAGGTACTGATTGCAGCAATCATCCTCTTTATCATGCTTCTCAGTGCCAATAAAGCTTTGCTACTGGGCATGGCAGGCACAAGGCAAGGAGCGAGCCGGACAACACTCGAATCGGAAATTCTCAACGATATTGAAATTATCCAGGGCATCGATTCAAGCCTGAGCGGTGACCTCAATGGCTGCGGATCAAGTGGGGGATCGACCTATCTCAAAACAAAGGTTGAGGACCTTAATCCTGTATCTACGGATCGAACCTGGCAGCGAACCCTCGACAGTACCCAACCAACCATCCTCACCATTACCTATAGCTTTGAAATTCCAGAAGCCACCGGCATGGGCAGTAGTCCTGAAACAAACGGATCAGCAAGCGACATTGGCACCGGCATTGAAAAGCGAGTGCTGGAAATTAACCCCAGTTTTCTGACGGAGTGCCCAACATGAAGCAAGATCATTCCCCCGATTCAGGATTCTCGCTGATTGAGCTCCTCGCCACCATTGTGATTGGCTTGATTCTGGCCATGGCCGCCGTTCCCCAGCTGCAACAGCGCTTTAAGCAATCCCAAGTGGATGCCTACACCAGTCGACTGGAAGCTGGAATCAACCAAATGAAGGCGAGCATGATCAGCCGCCAGGATGCCTGCACCATTGAGTTTCCCCTTGGTGCAGGCACCGAAACAGAAATCAAACCATCGGCACTGGAAAGCCTTCAAATTGACACCCAAGGGGCAGGCAGCAACTGCCCAAAACCCACATCCATGGGTCGATCAGGCGGAAGCAACCTGACCATGAACCTCACAGACCTGAGGTTCGTGAACATCAAACAAACCCTTAGCCCAAACCAAGCCAATGACATCCGCCTCTTGATTTCTCCCACCAGCATCTCGATGACCACCATTGGAGGCGTGACAGCCCCCGATGCCAGCGTGAGCACCACACCTTTGATCATTCGCGTCCGCTCTACATCGATGCATTCTGAGGCCAAGGGATTTGAACGCTGCCTGAAGCTTGAGCCGATGACAGGAACCCTGATCAGGGGAACATGGCTGGGCACCACATTTGGGCAAGGAAGCTGCAAGCGAAACCAATGAACTCAGCCAACTCTCAGCGAGATCGAAGCAACTCTTTGTGGAAAGATCGATGACAACAAGTCATACTAAAAACAAGCCAAAAGACCTGCTCCCAGACCCGCAATCCAACCCAACCATTCAGCCTCCCATCCTCCCGTGAAACGCCCGACCCCAACCCAGCGCCATCGAGCCCCCCAGGGGAGTCGGGGCTTCACCCTGACGGAGACGCTGGTGTCGGCCGCCGCCGGAGCAGTTTTGATTACGGGCGGAGCCATGGCCCTGCGCACGATCAGTTCGTCGATGAATCACAGCGGCAACCTCTCCAGCCTGCGCTCGAGCGCCACCAGCGGCATGCGCCTGCTGCGATCCGAAGTACAACGCAGTCTTTACATTGTGGTGAAGGGGGGCAGCCACGATAGCGAGCGCGACTACACCAACCTCAGCGATGCCAATCACCCGGAATACGCGGAAAGCATTACTGAATGCAAGGCCCTAACGGGCAATGGGGTTTTCAACCCCGTGTTTGGCCTCAAGATGGCGGAGCTCAATACCCCGGTGATCTACGGGCTGGGCCTCTCACAAAACGGCAATGATTATGCCCTGGTTCGCTGTGGCGCCCCCCTCAATACCGATGGACGCTACGAAACAGAGCAGCCCACGTTGGCCACAATCCTGGAAAATATTGGCAAGATTCCTTGCACCAAAACCCCTGGCCCATGCATTGGGCCAAAGAATAGCCAAGGCAAAGACATGACCCTGGCTGAGATTGTAGTGGCCGTTGATACATCACTTGATACGAACAACCGCAGCAAACCCAGCAGCTTCCTCCAACCTGCCCTGGCCATTCAGACCGACTCGATCCGCAAAATGCTCAAACTGGTGGACCCCACGGATCCAACAGATTCAGTCAACTACAGCTTCCTGCAACTACCTGGAGGCACCAGTGATGCCACCGTCAACCTTGACATGATGGCCTATGCCAGGGCCGACAAGGTTGCCCGGGATGACGCCTATTACGACGTGATGAATGGAGACAGCACGTCGACAGATCAACCCACCAGTCTATCGGGCTGCACTGGATCCATCTGCAGCTTTTACGGCATTCCAGTCACCAGTGATGCCATTCAACTGATTGTCGACGGATCAGGCTCCATGAGTTCCTGCATTACCTGGGGGAGCACCACAAATAGCACTTCAAGAGTCTATTATGATGGCTCCTCCTATACCTCTAGCAAGCGCAACTGCCTGGTCACCCGGATGGAGTCGCTGCAAAACGAATTGCGCAATTTGCTGATGTCCTTGCCCAGCACGGCGCGCATCAGTCTGCAGGCCTTTAGCTCCGCTGGCTATCTCAACCACCGGACCTGGAACAACGGGAACATGGCGGAACTGAACGATACCAATCGCGCCAGTGCCCTGGCCTTTGTGAATTCCCTTTCTTCCGGTGATGTGAAGCGCTGGGGTGGTACATCACCCTGGCTTACCCTCGACAAAGCCTTTGCCAATTCCAGCGCCAAATCGATCTACTTCATGACCGATGGCGATCCCAACAATGATCGCAATGGCAACGCGTGGTCGTCGGCTGATTTCCAGCCCACGGCCACTACCTACCTAGGCATCAACAATGGCCGCAGTATCAAACTAATTGTCAACACCGTGTCGATTGGCCAAGACTCTCCCTGGCTGAAGCTGATCAGCGATAGCGCCAGCGGCACCTATAAAATGGTGAACCAGGCCTACACAACCGGGACCTAAGTCATGGTCCGAGGATGAAGCAACGTTCCTCATGGCGGCAACACCTGCTCGGCAGCATCGAGGGGCAGCTGAAACTGGCTACCGGCCTGGTGCTCCTGCTCGGCTTCAGCATCGCCAGCCTCGGGACCCTATTGGTCACCCGCCAAAACCTCATTCACGACTTAGAAGCCGATAGCGCCAGCATCAACCGTTCGATCACCGGTGAAGCCAAGGCCTTGATCGCCTTGCCAACCCTGGAGCGCAACCGGCGGCTGCTTCAAGCCCGGGAGCGGCAAACCAATTGGAAACACACGGTTTGGCTGGAGCTGGCCGATGGCACCGACCTACTCCCCAGCCATTCCGAAGGCTCGGTGCCCCCTGAGGTGATCTGGGAATTGCTGGGCCGCCACAACCCATCGGCGACCACGGTGGCGAGGGAAACCCAAATGCGCGATGGAACCACCGTTCTCTCCCTGCGGCAGAACACACCCATTCCCGGACTCAAAGTCGGAGTAGCCCAAAACATCACGGCCTTTAGCCGGGCCATCAACCAACAGGTCTTCCTGCTCGCCATCACCTGGGGAGGGGCCCTGCTGTTAAGTCTGCAGGTCACATCCCTGCTGGTGAGGCGGATTGTCAAACCCCTACGCCAACTTGGGGCAGCGGCGGCAGATGTGAACTCCGAAACCCTTCCCCAAAGCCAAATCCTGCTCAACGATCCCCCCCTCGAAGTGGCGGAATTGGCAACGGCCTACAACGCCCTAATGGTCCGATTGGCCCATGCCTGGCGCCAACAACAGGAATTTGTGGGCAGTGTCTCCCATGAATTGCGCACTCCCCTCACCATCATCTCCGGCTATCTGCAGCGCACCTTGCGGCGCGATGGCAACCTCACCCCCACCCAACGGAACGATCTCGGCATTGCCGCGGATGAAACCGATCGCATGAAACGCCTACTGGGCGATTTGCTCACCCTGTCGCGCAGTGACTGCAGCCGCCTTGAACTGGTACGCCAACGCATCGATCCCTTGCCCTTGTTGCAGGAGTTGGTCGACCAAAGCAGCCAGGCCCTAGCAAGACCCATTGCCTTGGAGCACCATTGGCCAAGGGGCCAGGGTCATCGCCAGATCCTGGCCTGCCCGGACCAGCTCAAACAAGTGCTGCTCAACCTGATCGAAAATGCCGATAAATATTCCCCCAAGGATTCCCCCATCGAAGTAGGTCTGTTGCACACTTTGGACGGCTCCACCATTCAAGTTAAAGACCATGGGGATGGCATCCTCCCCGAGGAACTTCCCCATATTTTTGAGCGCTTCTACCGGGGCTCCAGCAGCCATCGTCAAGCCGGTTCAGGCCTGGGGCTCTCCGTGGTTCAGCTCCTGGTGGAAGCCATGGGGGCAGCGATCCAGGTGGAAAGTAGCCCGGGCCAAGGCAGCTGCTTCAGCCTCCATTGGCGTGCGGATCCTCCCCAAGTCCCAGCATGAGTAACCCCAATCCGCTACACATTCTGGTTGTTGATGATGAACCCCTCATCACCAGCCTGCTCCAAGGAGAGCTCGAACTGGAGGGCTATGCCGTCAGCACTGCCAACGATGGCACCAGTGGCCTGATTGCGATCCGCAGCACTCCCGCCCCAGACCTGATACTCCTGGATTGGAATCTCCCGGATTTCAGTGGCCTCGAAATTTGCCGCAGGGTCAGGGCCACAGGCTTGGCCATCCCCATCCTGATGCTCACCGCCCATGACGCCATCAAAGACAAGGTGGAGGCCCTCGATGCTGGGGCCGACGACTACCTGATCAAGCCATTTTCAATCGAAGAACTGCTCGCCCGCCTGCGGGCCCTCCACCGTCGGGCCATGCCAGCCGGTGCCGAGGGCAACGACCCCGACCACCTCCATGTTGGTGATCTCAGCATCAACCTGGCCAGCCACGATGTAGAGCGGGCCGGCCAAGCCATCCAACTCTCCAATAAGGAATATCAGCTACTAGTCTTCCTGATGCAATCCCCCAACAAAGTGCATGCCCGTTCCGACATCCTCCATGGCGTCTGGGGAGACGACTTCTTTGGCGACGACAACCTCCTGGATGTCTACATCCGCTACCTACGCCAAAAAATTGAGGCCCCCCACTTACCCAAACTGATCCATACCGTGCGCGGTGTGGGCTTCATGGTGCGGCAGGAGGCTTGAGGGGCCAAGCCAAGGCCCCAAAAGTCCTGAGCGCTAGGGCCCTGCGCCTTCAGCCGGAGCCACCAGCTGCACACTTTCAATCCGCTGGTGACGGTTAGGCCCCTTCCCAAAGTGCTGGGCCAATCGCAACCCCACCAAGCCCGTACCCGGGTCCAGGCAGGCTGAGAAGGCCTTCCGCGACGACTGGGCCAAATCCACCGCGGCTGAGGGTTCAATCCCCAGCAGCGCTCGACAACCCAGCCAGGTGGCAGGAGCTGGGGCCAAGCCATCAATCACCACCCGGTTTTGGGCTGCACTGGCCCAATTGGTGGCCCCATCCAGGCCAAAGGCTGGGCCGCAGCGCATCAGCACCTCCCCGCGCCAAATACCACTGGGTGCAGCACCCACGGAATAGGTGATGGCACCGGATTGGGTGCGCAGATGGAGCACGGGAAGCCGCCCCGCCAAAGGGCAGGCGCCGCTCTCCGCGGCGGGGTTGGTACTAACAGCCAAAGCCCTCTGGAGATCCAATTGCACCAGGGCCAGGGTGCGCCGCTGGTTATCCTTTTCTCGCACCAAGCGACTCAGCCGCAGGCTGGTCTGCCCATCGGCGAGCAGGGATTGCAGCATCACCCCGCTGAGCACCAAACCCAGCCCCAAAGCCAGCAACAACTCGACCAGCGAAAAGCCCCCGGGCCGCCGCCCCCGATCCCGTCTCCAGGCAACCTTGACTGCCATCACAGGGAGCCATCCACCTCACAGAGGCTGCTGTTGGGGCCCTGGCTTGGCATGCCCCGGTAACGCCCTACCCGCACGACTCCCAAGGGCAGGGCCATCACCAAACAGCGCCGCAGGGCAGTGCCCCGGGCCCCGAGCACCACCGTGCCGCCATCAAGAACCAACCCGGTGCTGGTGAAGCGAATAACGGCGGGCAGATTGTGGGTCAGCTCAAAATCAGCCAGATCCGAGGCCTCCAGCCAGGAGTTCCCGCTGGAGTTGGAGCCTGGCTCTTGGCTGCCCGTGCAACTCGCCAACTCCCCACCGTTGGGGGCCTGCCAACCGCGCAGCCCCAAGGTCAGCCCACAGGGCTGGCCGCGCCGGGTTGCTTCCCGGCGGGCCCTCTCGATCCCCTGCCCCAAGCTGCGGGCGGAGGCCTCTAGCCGCTGGCGCGCGACTGCCTCGCCCCCGGAGTTCAAGGCCAAAACCGCAAGCAAACCCAAGACAGACACCCCCACCAGCAGCTCTGCCAGCGAGTAACCGCGATCCATCAGCCCGCCTCCTTGGCATCGCAAAATCCCAGGGCTGCCGGTGTAAACACGCGGCGGCGCTCCAGGTTGGCCGCCTCACTGCGCAAGGCCACGGCTACCCCCTGGCCGTCGGCCAACCGGCCCAGGCGTTGGGTCAGTCCGGCAGGGGGTGCCAGGAGCGCCAGATCCTGCAGCATCCATTCGGTGGCTTCTCGGCAAAGCATGGGTTTTCCCGAGATAGAAGCCGCTTGGAGCCAATTGGCCCGCAACCGCAACAGCTGCCCATCCATCTGTAGTAGCAGTCGCTGCTCGGAGCCAAGCTGTTGGGCAGCCTTAGAGCTGGAGGCCCAGAGCTGGAGCGAGCAAGCGCCGGCGGCCAGGAAGACACCTGTGGCCATCACCAATTCGACCAGCGACATCACACCAGCTCCCGCAGGCGCCAAACGGGAGCCACCGTGATCGCATAGCGCCGCTGCCGGGATCCACCCACCGATTGCAGGCGCAGTTCGCCGCCCGATAGGGACGGCTGCCAATCCACCAGGCGCACCTGGGTCCGAAATTGATCGCTGGTCTTGAGCGACCTGGGATCCAAGCTGGCCGGGCAATTGGAAGGCAGCAAGCCAGGCTGCCACTGGTCCAGGGGCAACGGCAGCAAGCAGTTGTAATGGCCCTGCAAATCAGCAGTAACTTGCTGGGCCGCCGACGCCATGGCGTCGGCTTCGATGCGCTCCTTGCGCTCGCTAGCCAGGAGCTGGCGGCCATGGAGGGTGGTGCCCAAGGCCGAAAGTGAGCCGAGCAACAGCACCAGCGAACCCGCCAGGGCCAAGGGCAAAACAAAACCGGCCTCGCCCGCCGTGGGGCAAACCCGGGGCAATCGATAGGTCACGAGGGGGACTCCTGGGTGAACATCTCCCCAGGATTCCCACCAGGTGCACTAGCTGCCTACTGGTTGAGCTTGAGCACCGCCATGAAGGCTTCTTGGGGCACGTCCACCTTGCCCATCGCCTTCATGCGTTTTTTGCCCTTGGCCTGCTTCTGCAGCAGTTTTTTCTTACGGGAGATGTCTCCGCCATAGCACTTCGCGAGCACGTCTTTCCGGATGGCACTGATGCTCTCGGAGGCAATGATCCGGCTACCAATGGATGCTTGGATCGGGATTTTGAATTGCTGGCGCGGGATCAATTCCTTGAGTTTCTCCACCAAACCCTTGCCCACGTTGTAGGCCTTATCGCGGTGCACAATCGTGGTGAGGGGATCGGCCTTTTCTGCATTGATCAGCACATCCAGGCGCACCAATTCGTTCTTGCGGTAGCCGATCAGGCTGTATTCCATGGAGGCATAGCCCTTTGTGCGGCTCTTCATCTGATCGAAGAAGTCGGTCACCACTTCGGCCAGGGGCATCTCGTAGTGCAGGGTGACCCGATCGGTGGTGATGTACTTCATGTCGATGTATTCACCCCGGCGCTCCTGGCACAGCTCCATCAAGGCGCCGTTGTAGGTATTGGGGGTATAGATCTCGAGCTTCACGTAGGGCTCCTCAATCGATTCGCGCTGCTGGGGGTCGGGCAAGGTGGCCGGGTTATCCACCATCAAGGTGGCGCCATCGAGCATGTTGACCAGATAGATCACCGAGGGCGCCGTGACGATCAAATCCAGGTTGTATTCCCGCTCCAACCTTTCCTGCACAATTTCCATGTGCAGCAGGCCCAAAAAGCCACAGCGAAAGCCAAAGCCCATGGCACTGCTGGTTTCGGGCTCATATTTCAAGGCTGCATCCGAGAGCTGCAGCTTGTCGAGGGCTTCGCGCAGGTCGGGGTATTGGTCTGCATCGGTAGGGAAGAGACCGCAAAACACCATCGGCTTGGCCTCGGTGTAACCCGGCAGGGCCTCCGTGGCTGGATTGTTCACCAAGGTGATCGTGTCGCCCACCCGGGCATCGGCCACGGCCTTGATCGAAGCCGCCAGGTAACCCACCTCCCCAGCATGGAGTGAATCCACCTGACGCTGATCGGGCGCCATGACCCCAACTTCGTCGAGCTCATAGGTTTTCTTGCTCGCCATCAACAGCACCTTGTCGCGCTTGCTGATGGAGCCGGAAATCACCCGGAAGTAGACAATCACACCCCGGTAGGGGTCGTAGTAGGAGTCGAAGATCAGGGCCCTGAGGGGCTCGGCCACCTTGTCGGGCGGTGGTGGCACCCGGTCCACGACCGCCTGAAGAATGTCGGCAACGCCCAGGCCTGTTTTGGCCGAGCAGTGGATGGCATTGGAGCAATCCAGGCCAATAATCGCCTCGATTTCCTCGCTAATCCGATCCGCATCCGCACCGGGGAGATCGATCTTGTTGAGAACCGGAATGATCTCGAGATCGTTTTCAAGCGCGAGATACACGTTGGCGAGGGTTTGGGCTTCCACGCCCTGGCTGGCATCCACCACCAAGAGAGCCCCTTCACAGGCCTGCAGCGAACGACTCACCTCGTAGGAGAAATCGACGTGGCCAGGGGTATCGATCAGGTTGAGGATGTAGCTCTCACCATCGGCGGCGGTGTACTCCATCCGGGCCGCCTGGAGCTTGATCGTGATGCCCCGTTCCCGCTCCAGCTCCATGTTGTCGAGGAACTGCTCCTGCATGTCGCGCACCGCGACCGTGCCGGTTTCCTGCAGCAGCCGGTCGGCCAGGGTGGATTTCCCGTGGTCGATGTGGGCAATGATGCAGAAATTGCGAATCCTGGAAACGGGCACATCAGTCATGGCCGTAATCCTAAGGAGCCAGGCCAGCCAGCTCCAGCTGCGGATTCCTAAGCTCCAGGTATCGAAACCCACCAAGCCAGAATCCAAGCCATGAGTACCGACAGCCCCAGCTCGTCAGCTCCCACCACTGAAGCCACTTCAGAAACCGCTGCTGTAGCCAACGATCCCCGGGCCCTCACCATGGAGAACGTGGAGCGCACCCTCGACGAGGTGCGTCCCTACTTGATGGCCGATGGCGGCAACGTGGAAGTGGTGGAAATCGACGGTCCCATCGTCAAAGTGCGCCTGCAAGGGGCCTGCGGCTCCTGCCCCAGCAGCACCATGACCCTCAAAATGGGCATCGAGCGCAAGCTGCGCGAAGCCATCCCTGAAGTGGACGAAGTGGTTCAGGTGCTCTGAGGCCAGGGCAGTTGGCCACAGCCCGCAGATAGGCTTCGGCCCATCCGATTAAAAGCCGTGCTCGACCAGCGTCTGCTGCGCGACAACCCCGAGTTGATTACCCAGCAACTGGGGCGTCGCGGCATGGCGCTTGACCTCACCAAGCTGCAGTTGATTGCCAAGCAGGAGCGCGATCTGCAGGAACAGCGCAGCAATCTCCAGGCCGAAGGCAACCGGATCGGCAAGGAGGTGGGTGCCCTGATTCAAGGGGGTGAAGCCCCCCATGGCCCCGCCGTGCAGGGTCTCCGCGACCAGGGCAATCGCATCAAGCAACAGGTGTCGGTGCTGGAGGAGGAGGAAAAGGAGCTCCAGGCCAAGCTGCGCGACCAATTGGCCGCCCTGCCCAACCTGCCCTCGCCCGATGCCCCGGATGGCAAGAGCGAAGCCGACAACGTTGAGATCAAGACCTGGGGCTCACCCCGGCTCACCGCTAGCGGTGAAACCCTTGAAGAGCACTGGCAAATCGCCGAGCGCCTGGGTCTGTTTGAAACCGAGCGGTCGGTGCGGATCGCCCAAAGCCGCTTTGTGACCTTGATGGGCCAGGGGGCCCGGCTCGAGCGCAGCCTGATCAACTTCATGCTCGATTTGCACGCCGGCAAGGGCTACAGGGAGGTGTTGCCGCCGATCCTGGTGAACACCGCCAGCCTGACCGGCTCGGGCCAGCTGCCCAAATTTGCCGAAGAAAGCTTCCGCTGCGCCGACGACGACCTCTGGCTCACCCCCACCGCAGAAGTTCCCGTCACCTCCTTGCATCGCGATGAGGTGATCCCCGCCGATCAGCTGCCGCTCCGCTACGTGGCCTACAGCCCCTGCTTCCGCCGGGAAGCGGGGTCCTACGGCCGCGACACCCGCGGCCTGATCCGCCTGCACCAGTTCAACAAGGTGGAGCTCTATTGGTTCTGCCACCCCGACCACTCCAGTGAGGCCCACCAGCAGATCACCGCCGACGCGGAAGCGGTGCTCGAAGCCCTGGAATTGCCCTACCGCAAAATCGAACTCTGCACGGGAGATATCGGCTTCTCGGCAGCCCGCACCTACGACCTGGAGGTGTGGTTGCCCGGAGCCGGCGCCTACCGCGAGATCTCGAGTTGCAGCACCTGCGGCGATTTCCAGGCCCGCCGCTCGGCCATTCGCCTGAAAGAGGGCAAGGGCACCCAACTGGTGCACACCCTCAATGGCAGTGGCCTGGCCGTGGGTCGCACCATGGCGGCCCTGCTCGAAACCGGCCAACAGGCCGATGGCAGCATCAAACTTCCGGCCGCCCTCGTTCCCTACTTCGGGTCCGACACCATCGGACTGGCCTAAAGACCTGGATTAGCAATCGGGCACAGCCAAGCGGGCTTCGCCCCAGAATGGGTCGACTAAGGGCGCTGCCTGAATGGGGGTTCTGACCGCACTGGCGATCTTGGCTGGATTGGTGGTGGTGCACGAAGCCGGCCACTTCTTTGCCGCCACGTGGCAGGGCATTCGGGTGAGCAGCTTTTCGATTGGCTTCGGCCCGGTGCTGTTCGAGCGCCAGCGGCGCGGCGTGCAATTTGCCCTAAGGGCCATCCCCCTGGGGGGCTTTGTGGCCTTCCCCGATGACGACGAGGACAGCCCGATTGCAAAAGACGACCCCAACCTGCTGAGCAACCGCCCCTTACCCCAGCGGGCCCTCGTGATTGCCGCCGGCGTGCTCGCCAACCTGCTGCTCGCCTGGACCGTGTTGATCGCCCAGGGCTACTTGGTGGGCATCCCCTCCGGATTCAGCACCACCCCTGGGGTGTTGGTCTCGGCCGTGCAGCCCAACCAGGCCGCAGCGGCCGCTGGCCTCAAGCCGGGCGATCGGATCCTGGCCCTGGCCGGCCAGCAACTCGCCGGCGGCCAGGACGCCGTCGCCGATCTGGTGACCACCATCAAAGGCTCCCCCGAGCGCACCCTGACGCTGCTGGCTGAGCGGGATGGCCAGAAGCTCAAGCTCAAACTCACCCCCTCCGACCTGGGGGGGGTGGGTCGCATTGGCGCCCAGCTCCAACCCAATGGCAGTGAAGCCTTCCGCCCGGCCAAGGGCCCGCTTGAGCCCGTGCGGCAAGCCAGCCACGACCTGGCCCTGCTCACCCGCCGCACCGCCGATGGCTTTGTCACCCTGGCCACCCATTTCGGCGAAACCGCCGGCCAGGTATCGGGGCCAGTGAAAATCGTGGAGATGGGCGCGTCCCTGGCCAAGCAGGGCGGCGGCAGCCTGTTTGTGTTCACCGCCCTGATCTCGATCAACCTGGCGGTGCTCAATGCCCTGCCCCTCCCCCTGCTCGATGGCGGTCAATTCGTGCTGCTGCTGCTCGAGGGGGTACGCGGCAAGCCCCTGCCGGAGCGCTTCCAGATGGCCTTTATGCAGTCGGGATTTGTGTTTTTGGTGGGTTTGAGCGCGGTGCTGATCGTCAAAGACACCTCCCAGCTACCCGCTGTCCAGCAGCTGTTCAACCGTTGAAGGGCGCCAAGGTGCGGGCACCGCTCATCCTTGAGCGGCTGGGCGAGCTCTATCCCGAGGCCACCTGTTCCCTGGATTGGCGCACCCCCTATGAATTGCTGGTGGCCACCATGCTGTCGGCCCAATGCACCGATGAGCGGGTCAACAAGGTGACCCCGGCCCTGTTTGCCCGCTTCCCCGATGCCGCCGCCGCCGCCGCGGTGGAGCCGGGCGACGTGGAGCCCTACGTGCAATCCACTGGCTTTTTTCGCAACAAGTCCAAGGCGATCGTGGGCAGCTCCCGCCTGCTCATGGAGCACCACGGCGGTGAGGTGCCCCAAACCATGGAGGAGCTGCTGGTGCTCCCTGGGGTTGCCCGTAAAACCGCTTCGGTGGTGCTCGCCTGGTGTTTTGGCATCAACGCCGGCGTCACGGTGGACACCCACGTGAGCCGCCTCAGCCAACGGCTGAGGCTCAGCAAGAAACGCACCCCCGCCCAGATCGAACCCGACCTGATGAAGCTGGTACCCCAGAGCGAATGGCAAAACCTCTCGATCCGACTGATCTTCCACGGCCGGGCGGTCTGCAATGCCCGTAAGCCCCAATGCGGCAACTGCCCCATTGGCGATCTCTGCCCGATGGGTGGTCAGGTCGCAAGCTAAGATCACGGATTATCAGTCCGATAGTTCCGCAGCCCGCATGGCGAAGAAGTCGATGATCGCGCGCGATGTCAAGCGCAAAAAAATGGTGACTCGCTTCGCCGGCAAGCGCGCCGCCCTGAAGGCTGCTTTTGATGCGGCCTCCGATCCCATGGAGCGCCTGGAAATTCACCGCAAAATCCAGGGCCTGCCCCGGAACAGCGCCCCGAACCGGGTGCGCAACCGTTGCTGGGCCACCGGCAAGCCCCGCGGCTACTACCGGGACTTCGGCCTCTGCCGCAACCAACTGCGCGAGCGGGCCCACAAAGGTGAACTGCCTGGCGTTGTGAAGTCCAGCTGGTAGTCAGCTGCGATGGATTGGATCCATCTGATCAATCCGATCGACCCCATCTCCACCTCCATTCCTCCCCCACCGGGAGTCCCAAGGCGCCAAAGGACGCCTTTTTGATGGCCCGAAGGCGCCGCAGGGCGCTTTTTTCGTGGCAAAGGCAGAAGCCAGACCCCACACCAAAACCGGAACTTCCCAGGGACGTCAAGGCCGGATGCGAGAATGGGAAATGAAAACAAAAGGACATAAGCGCAAGTGCAAGGACAAACTCAGTCGATCTCCTTCGATGGTCGGGAGATCCGACTGACCACCGGTCGGTTCGCTCCCCAAGCGGGGGGTTCGGTGATGGTTGAGTGCGGAGACACCGCTGTTCTGGTCACCGCAACCCGCTCCGGAGGTCGTGAAGGCATCGACTTCCTTCCCCTCATCTGCGACTACGAAGAGCGGCTGTATGCCGCCGGTCGCATCCCTGGCAGCTTTTTCCGGCGGGAAGCCCGTCCCCCCGAGCGGGCGATCCTCACCTGCCGGCTGATCGACCGCCCCATGCGGCCGCTCTTCCCCAGCTGGATGCGCGACGACATCCAAATCGTGGCCACCTGCCTGTCGCTCGATGAGCGGGTTCCACCCGATGTGCTCGCCGTGACCGGCGCCTCGATGGCCACCCTGCTGGCCAAGATCCCCTTCTACGGGCCAATGGCCGCCGTGCGGGTGGGCCTGCTGGGCGACGACTTCGTGCTCAACCCCAGCTTCCGCGAAATCGAGCGCAGTGAGCTGGACCTCGTTGTAGCCGGCACCCCTTCCGGCGTGATCATGGTGGAAGCGGGCGCCAACCAGCTGCCCGAACACGACGTGATCGAAGCCATCGACTTCGGCTACGAGGCCGTGGGCGAGCTGATCAAAGCCCAACAAAACCTGCTCAAGGAACTCGGCATCGAGCAGGTGTTCCCTGAGGCCAAGCAAGAGGATTCCACCCTGCCAAAATTCCTCGAGAAGGAATGCGGCAAGGGCATTGGCGAGGTGCTGAAGCAATTCAGCCAAACCAAAATCGAGCGCGATGAAAAGCTCGATGCCATCAAGGCCCAGGTGGGCGAAAAGATCGCTGCCCTCAAAGATGGCGACGCCATCAAGGTGGCCGTAAGCAGCAACAGCAAGGTGCTCGGCAACAGCTACAAGAGCCTCACCAAGAAGCTCATGCGCGAGCAGATCATCAAAGACGGCAAGCGGGTCGATGGCCGCAACCTCGACGAGGTGCGTCCGATCAGCGCCGCCGCCAGCGTGCTGCCCAAGCGTGTTCACGGTTCGGCCCTGTTCCAGCGTGGCCTTACCCAGGTGCTCTCCTGCGCCACCCTCGGCACCCCCAGCGATGCCCAGGAGATGGACGATCTCAACCCGACCACCGAGAAGACCTACCTCCACCACTACAACTTCCCCCCCTACTCCACCGGCGAAACCAAGCCGATGCGCTCCCCAGGCCGCCGGGAAATTGGCCACGGCGCCCTGGCTGAGCGGGCCCTGGTACCGGTGCTGCCCAGCAAGGAATCCTTCCCCTACGTACTGCGCGTTGTGTCGGAATGCCTGAGCTCCAACGGCTCCACCTCCATGGGTTCGGTGTGCGGCAGCACCCTGGCCTTGATGGATGCGGGCGTGCCCCTGAAGGCCCCCGTGAGCGGCGCCGCCATGGGCCTGATCAAGGAAGGCAGTGAAGTGCGGATCCTCACCGATATCCAGGGCATCGAGGATTTCCTCGGCGACATGGACTTCAAGGTGGCTGGCACCGAAAAGGGCATCACCGCCCTGCAGATGGACATGAAGATCACGGGCCTTGAGATGGCCACGATCGCTGAGGCCATCAACCAGGCCCGCCCCGCCCGTCTGCACATCCTCGAGAAGATGCTCGAGGCGATCGACAAGCCCCGCGACACCATGTCGCCCCACGCCCCACGCCTGCTCAGCTTCCGCATCGATCCGGAACTGATCGGCACGGTGATTGGTCCCGGAGGCCGCACCATCAAGGGCATCACCGAGCGCACCAACACCAAGATCGACATTGAGGACGGCGGCATCGTCACGATTGCCAGCCACGACGGTGCTGCTGCGGAAGAAGCCCAACGCATCATCGAAGGACTCACCCGTCGCGTCAGCGAGGGTGAAGTGTTCCAGGGTTCCATCACCCGGGTGATCCCGATTGGTGCCTTTGTGGAAATCCTTCCCGGGAAGGAAGGCATGATCCACATCTCCCAGCTGTCAGAAGCCCGGGTGGAGAAGGTGGAAGACGTGGTCAACGTGGGTGACCAGGTGACCGTGCGGGTGCGCGAAATCGACAACCGTGGCCGCATCAACCTCACCCTGCGCGGTGTGCCCCAGGCCGATGCTCCCGCCCCAGTCTGACCAACCCCTGATCAGGCCAGCGGTTGCACTCCCCTTAGCCGGCCCCGAGGGGCCGGCTTTTTTGTTTAGGGCGCAAAACCTGGATCAATCACCGCCAGCGCCGCTGCCGCTTTCGCGCAAAGGGCCTGGTGGCTGGGGCCATGGCTGGCGATCAGGCAGCCCGCCTGGCGCACATCGCCGTTGTTGTAGGTGAGGGCTTTGCCATCGGCGTGGCTAAAGGCACCGCCCGCCGCCCGCAGCACCGCCTCGGGGGCGGCCATATCCCAATCCTTCGGTGCACTCTGACCGGAAAGGGAGATATAGAGATCGGTCTCACCGCGCAGGATCGTGGCCACCTTGCCGCCCACGCTGCCAATCGCCTTGGTGTCGCCCAGGGCCAGCGCTGAGAGCAACTGCTCCAGCCGCTGGTCGCGGTGGTTGCGGCTTGCCACCAGCACCAACTCAGAGAGCTCCTGGCGGTTGCTGAAGCTCACCGGGAAGCGCTCGCCCGCCCGGTTTTCCCGCCAGGCGTCCCCGGCGGATCCCGTCAGCGCCGGGAGCACCCCAAACCACAACTCCCCCAGCTCGGGTAGCAACACCACCCCCAGCACCGCCTGCTGGCGGTGCACCAGGGCCAGGTGCACCGCGTATTCGCCGGTGCCCTGAAGAAAATCCTTGGTGCCATCCAGCGGATCAAGGATCCACAACCATTCGGCAGGAAGGCCTTGGCCGGCTGGCAAGTCAGCGAGCTGCTCCTTGGCCGTTTCTTCGCTGAGCAGGGTCCAATCGGCCCCAGGGAAGGCGGCGCCCAAGCCGTCGAGCAGCCATTGGTTCACCGCCAGATCGGCCGCTGAGACAGGGCCCTCGCCGCCATCATCGACGCTGAGTGCCTTGGCAAAGCCGTAGGGGGGCTGCTCACCCCGGCCATAGGCCAGGAGGATGTCGGCAGCGCCCCAACTCAAGCGCCTTAGCTCCGCCAGGAGGGCATCACGGCCGATGCCCGAGGGCAGAGCAAGGGGAGCCGGCATCATGGGGGGGCTGGAAGCAGCATTGTGCAGGAGCCGCGTGCCGTGCAAGCCACCGAACCCGCCGCCGGCGTGCTTTATCTGGTGGGAACACCGATTGGCAATCTGGCCGACCTCTCCCCCAGGGCCCGCCAGGTGCTCAGCGGCGTGCAGCGCATCGCCTGCGAAGACACCCGCCGCAGCGGGCTGCTGCTGCACAGCCTGGGGATCAAAAACCGGCTGGTGAGCTTCCATGCCCACAACCAAACGGCCCGCATCCCCGAATTACTGGCGGCCTTGGAGGCCGGCGAAGCGATTGCGGTGGTGAGCGATGCCGGCCTGCCCGGCATCTCCGATCCAGGCGAAGTCCTGGTGGCCGAAGCCCGAAACCAGGGCCGCACGGTGATTTGCATTCCAGGTCCTAGTGCCGTAACCACCGCCTTGGTGAGCAGCGGCTTGCCTTGCGGCCGCTTTTGCTTTGAGGGGTTCCTGCCAACCAAGGCCAGTCATCGGCGCAAACAGCTCGAGGTGCTAGCGGATGAGGAGCGCACCGTGGTGCTGTTTGAAGCGCCCCACAGGCTTGTTGATCTGCTGGAAGACATTTTGGCGGTGCTGGGCGATCGGCCCCTGCGGGTAGCCCGGGAGCTCACCAAAAAACACGAGGAGCAGGTGGGGCCCACGGTGGCGATCGCCTTGGCGCACTTCCGCCAGACCCCCCCACTAGGGGAATGCACCCTGGTGCTCGGGGGCGCGCCCCCAAAAGCAAAGCCCATTTGGGATGCCGAGGCCCTACGCCTGGAACTCCAGGCGCTGGTGCAAGGGGGCATGGGCAGCAAGGAGGCAACCAAGTCTTTGGCTGAGCGCAGCGGCCACAGCAAGCGGGAGCTTTACGCCCTGCTGCATGCCAGCGAGACGGAGGCGACCTAACCGGGCAAACTCTCAGAGCTAGCTGGTTCGTTGATGGCCCCGATGGTTGTGGTTGTGCGCCTGCGATTGCTGCTCTCCAGCCTGGTGGGCGGGGGGATGCTGCTGCTGATCCTGTGCCTGGGGGCCCAGAACCTAGACCAGCGCACCAGCTTGAACCTGGCCACCAGCCGCACCGCACCCCTGCCGACGGGATTCCTGGTGGGGCTGGCGCTGGTGGTGGGCGTGATCAGCGGCGGATGCACGGCCGCCCTGCTGGTGCCCCAGGGCGATCAGCTACCGGGCAGGGAATAGAGGCTGCCTTCCATCACCACCCGGGTGATGCCCTGGGCCACCAGATAGGGGGCCGTGCGCTCCAGGATCCTGGTGTCGGGCACCTTGATGACCCGCTGGGTACGGCCGCAATGGCGCTTTGCCTGGCGGGGGTTGGCGAACACCATCAGGGCCTGGCGCCCTTCCTCCTCGGCGGGGAGCTGGCCGAGCTCGGGGAAGTCGGTCAGGGGCTTGGCCTGGAGTTCAACGGTCTTATCCACCAGCATGTAAACGCTGGCTGGCAGCGCCGCATCACCCAGGGGTTGGCACAGGACCGGCTGGAAGCTGTGTCCCCCCAGGGCGATGGGCACGGCTACAAATTGTTCAACGAAGTCATCGCTGTCGCCATCAGCGTCGTCGCCTTCTGCATCAACGCCATCGCAGTCGTCGCCATCGCTGTCGTCAGCGAAATCGTCGGCATCGGCAATGGCCAAGACCACCGGGGCCTCAAGGGCGAGGTCGGGCTCGGCCGCAAGTTCGCGTTGGATTTCAGCCTCAACCACCAAAGGTTGTGGAAGCTCTAACTGCAACTCAGGTTGCGATTCAGCTTTTAACTCAGGTTGCAACTCGGGCTGGAGGCTTCCAATCGCAGGCACCTCAGCCTCTGCTACCTCTGCCTCCTCTGGCACCGCTGCCTTGGGGGCGGCCTCTTTGGCCTGGGGGAGCTTGCTACCGCCCTTCGCCCGTTGCTGCTTGAGCTGCTCGTAGTCAGAAGGCGTCAAGGTGGCTTTCACCACGCGGGTCACCGTGTTGATGCTGCAGCCGTAGGCCTCGGCCAGCTCCTGGCTGGCCGCCCCATCGCGATAACGAGCCACCAGCTCGCTTTTCTGGCTATCAGTGAGCCGGGTGGCCGCCATGGAGCACAAGCTGAGCAGCCCACCACTCTAGGGGCCACCTATGGCATCACTGGCACAATGCCCAAAGCGCTGGCATCGGCGCCACATTGCTCCCTTAGCTCAGCCGGATAGAGCAGCTGCCTTCTAAGCAGCCGGTCGTTGGTTCGAATCCAACAGGGGGCGTTACCAGGAACGAAGCCGCTTCAAGGGCAATGGGTGCAGTGACCAATTGCTCCAGAACGCAGATCCAATCAGATCTGATCACAGAAACCCGGAGGTGCCACCCGGAGCGCTTGGCCCCCACTGGAACCAGTCAACTGGCGTAACTGGCGTAGGCCTTTTCTTCGCACAGCTCAGAGCCGTAGGCCTGGTTGATCTGGCGCTTGAGGGCTGCCCGCCTGTCGTTCTGGAAATACACCTGGCGTGCGAGTTCCACAAATTCGGCATCAAAATGACCCTGCCGCTCCTTATCGCGAATGGCATCTTCAATGGTCCAAAGCGATTGATTCACGTTCTTAAGATCTGAAAAACTCTCCTGCTCCACGGGAAACGCCAGGTCCCCCAAGACCTGGCGCAGCAAAGTCAATTCCTGAATCCCGTGGGCCAGTCCTTCACCCTTGAGGTGAAGGACCTTGATCTCCAGGATGGTGATCTTATCGAGCAATTCCCCCAGGGATACTGGGATCAGGCAACGACAGCCAGTCATCCGCGGTGAGACTTGAAGATCTGCTCCGTGGGATGGCTCTCACCCACCAAATCACTATCCATGCCGCCGAGGGATGGGCTGAGATCAACCTGGCTATGGACCTGATGCTCCTGGCCGCCCACGAGATCACCATGGCCATGACCGTGGCCGTTACCGTGGCCAGTAGAACCAGCAACAGCACCAAAGACAACCGCATCACCCGTGGACCAGCCGCCGTGGGCACCACCAGCATGGGAACCACCAACACCGGTCAGCTGTTCACCTAGGGAATCCTGAAAGGAACCAATGTGGAACCGCTCAAGCTGGTCGTGGACATAGCGATTGATCTCCCGGCCGAGCTCGCCATTGCGAATGGCATCGAGTTTTTCAAAAGCATTCTTTCCATCAAGGAAATCAAACAGGCTTTGGCCAATAGCATGGGTAGAACTGGACATAGAATGTTATCCGCTGTGTAGGGATAGGAATCAGCCTTTGATTCCTTTCGGTTGACCCAATCAGCATCCGATCCGCTGCACATTCGTGACAAGGCATTTGTAAATCGATTTACCGACTTCACGCTGAGAAGGCGGCGATTGCTTGTCCCCCCATCGACGCCTGGAGCTGGCCAAGCACCTGCAGCAGCAGGGGTCGTGGCTTGCCGCCGCCGCGGCCTATGCCGAGCTGGCGGCACTGGTGCCCCTAGACCACCGATTCCTGGCCAACCAGGCCAATGCCCTGTGGTTGGCCGACCTGCCGGAAGCCGCCCATCGCTGCTACCGCCGAGGCCTAGCCCTTCAACCGGACTGCGCCATCAGCCGGCGTGGCCTGGCCAGCTGCCTGCGGGACCTCAATCAATTCGACGAAGCCCTGGAGCTCCACCTGCTCCTGGCCCAGCAAATCCCCCTGGCCTCAGCTGATGGCCAGGCCAACCTTTGGGCCCACAGCCAGGTGCTGATGGGCCTGCAGCGCTACGGCGAGGCCTTTGCCTTGATGGCCGCCCGAACTGCCGCTCCCCAATCCGACATCTCCCGAACCGCCCCCCAAGCCCTGATGGGCAACCTGATCCTGGGGAGCGACCTGGTCCTGGTGAGCGAGCAGGGCTTTGGCGACAGCCTCCAATTTGTGCGCTTCCTGCCCGGCCTGATGCGGCAGCGTCAGGCCTCTGGTCTGAAGGGAGAGGTGGAGCTGCTGGTTGAACCGGCCCTGGTGACCCTGTTCATCGAAGGGCTGGCCTGGCTTAGCGATCCCCCCCGGATTCTTCCCAAACCCCCAGCCGCGAGCAGGCCAAGCCAGGGCCTTTCCCTGCTCGATCTCCCCCACGCCCTTGGCGGGGATCAGGCCCTGCCACCAGGGCTCGAAAACGGCTACCTGCGCTCCCCCCTCTGGAGTGCAACGCCCAACTGGCTGCCCAGACCATCTTCGGCCACGGGTTCGCCACCGGAGTCGCCAAAGGGCACTGGCCCAGCCATTGGCCTGGTGTCGGCGGCGGGCCGCAAACTCGACGATCCCTTCTGCGCCCGGGAATACCACAAGCGAACCCTGCCGGAGCGGCAGCTTTGGCGGCTCGTGGAAGGCCTGAAGCAGCAGGGCGCCCTGGTTTACGACCTGCAATTCGGCTCCGACCAGGCCCGCCACCGGGCCCTGGCCCTGGAGCTACTGGATCCGGGCCTCTCCCTTGAAGGCTTTGCCACCACCGCCCGGGTGCTGGCCCAACTGGATTTGATCATCACCGTGGATACGGCCATGGCCCACCTGGTGGGGGCCATGGGGAGGCCTGGCTGGGTGCTTCTGCCCTGGAGCGCCGACCCCCGCTGGCTCAGTGCAACTCCCACAACACCCTGGTATCCGAGCTTGCGGCTGTTTCGCCAGGGGCGCGGGGGCGACTGGAACGGCGCTGTCGATCAGCTGTTAGCAGCCTTCCGCGATGCATTCCCTCCCTACGGTCAAAGGTGAGCTCCCCCGCCTTGTCAAGCCATGGCAACCTTGCTCCAGCGGTTGGGCTGGGGTCGTCCCCACCACCGGGAGCCCCCCCCCTCGGTTCACTTCAAGAACCAGAGCAGCCCAGGGATCTCCAAGGGGATCAACGGCACCACCAACCATCAAGACCCCGATGGCCACCTGGGCCAGGAGCCCTCGGACCTGGTGATCACCCCCTGGTCGGTGGCCCGGCTCGATGCCATCGCCACGGCCGTGATTGAGCGCCCCAACCAGGCAGCGCTCGAATCCGCTCGCTCGGCCCGCACCTGCCTGAGTCGCCTTTGGCTGGCAACGCCGGTGGATGGCCTCGAGGCCCTCTTTGAAGGGGATGTAGGCGCGGTGTATCGCAAGTTCTTAAGGGGGGTTCTGCCGGCCCTTCCCCTTGACGGGGCTGAAACCACCTGGAAAGCATCCCTCTCCGAGTACCTCCTCGGCGGCTTTGAGCGCAGCGGCAGTCTCAACGTGCTGCTGGCCCTACTGCCCTACATCGATCGGGAGGGGTTGCAGGTCACCGACCCCTTCCACCACCTACCCAGCTGGCTGCTACCCCTCTATGCGGAACGCTGTGATCCAGCCATCGTCGACCCGTTGGAGCCAACCATGGCCCAATCCCTCCCCCGGCTCCAGCCGGGGCGGCCCATGGCCGCGATAGCCGCCAGCCCCCTGCCGATTTTGGCCCCCATCACCGGGGACGCCTGCATGGCCCTGATCGGCGATGCCGCATTCCTCGGACGGGTGAGTGCCTTGGTCAACCTGTACGCCATTGACCCCCACGACCCCGAGGTGGGCCGCGACCTCAACCGCAGTCGCCGGCAAATGGCCCAGGTCTGGCTCGACGTGCAGGCCGACCAACTGGAATCCCTCTACCGCACACCCTTTGGCCAACTCACTGACAATCTGATCGCCTCGGACTTCGCCAAGGACCCCCTCGGCAGCGACGACATCACCATGCGCCATCAGCTGGCCCAGGTGGCCTCCGACCTGCGCGACCCCCACGCCCTCAATGCCCTCATGGCAGCGCTGCTCTACTACCCCATCAAGCAGGTGAAACTTCCTGCCACCAAAGACCTCCTCCCTCCCTGGCTCTCCCAGGGACTCTCCCGACTCGGCGCCAACCTCGAGGGTGACTAGCGATGGACGGGTTATTACCGATGGAATGTTGATTAGCGATGGAATTCAGACCAGACCAACCAGTAGATCAAGACAGCAAGTAGGGGTGTCAGCAGCAGGGGCAAGAGCGCCATCCCCCCCAACACCGCACCGGTTCGAAAACCGAGCAGCAGCACCAGGCAGACATCAGCCACCACCAGCACGGCCACCCAGGTCCTGGGCTCTTTGAGCAGGGCCCTGTGGCGTTGCCGCGCCCTCTGGCGCCGCTGCCGCCCTTGGTCTTCCGGCGGCAAGAATTCAGCCCAATCCCAGCGTTCCATGGTTTCAAGGAATGGTTGATCGAAATCGTTAACGGAGCCGCTCCAGGCTGCGGCGCTTGTCCTCAAAGAAGGACGTCAACACACTGATGAACGGCCGCTCCCGCAAATGGATGTCGGCGGTAAGGGTCATCCCGGCCTTGAACGGCACCAGGCGGGTGCGGGCCACCAGGTTCTGGCGCGCCAGCTTCAGCGACACCGGAAAAAACAGGCCGCTGGCATCGGTACCCAGGGTGCTTTTCATTTCTTCGGGGGTGAGGGCATCGGAGCCAATTCGCGTCACCCAGGCCGGCACCCGGCCGTAATCGTTCGCCGGATAGGTGTCGAGGGAGATGTCGGCCTTCTGCCCCGGCAGCACAAAGCCGATCACCTTGCTCGGCACCAAAACCCTGGCCTCGAGGGAGTCCTGGGGCACCACGGTCATCACTGCCGTACTGGCTGCCACCACGCTGGTGGGGTTGACCCGAAGATCGAAGACCACCCCGCTGGTGGGGGCCACCAGTTGGCCAAACTGAATCTGCTGCTTCGCTTGGCGGATCTGGCCATCCAGGTCACTGACCTGGCGCAAGTTCGTCTCAATCCGCCCCCGGAAGTCGGCTTGTGGACCGGCCTTGACCTGTATCAAAATTGCCTGGAACTTGGCCAAGGCACGGCGTTCCTCCAGCAGCCGCGACAGCAATTGGTTGGCCGTATCCCGCGTCTGCAATTCCTGGACGGCGCTCACCGCCCCTTTTCGGGCGAGGGCCTGGTAGCGGTTGGCGATGTCATTGGAAGAGCGCCACGACTGCTCCAATCCGGCGAGCCGTTGCTTGCTTTGCAGGATCTCCTGCCTGGCGGCTTGCTGGCGACTGGTGAGGTCGGCGCTGTGGTTCTGCAATTCCAGGCTCTGGTTACGCGTGAGGCTGCTCGCCGGCCGATCGCCGAGGGCAGCGGCAAAAATCTTGTTTTCGCTTAGCAAGCGACTGCGCACCGCCTCGGCAACGGTCAGCCGGCTGCGGGCCTCGCGCAGGTCAAAACGGACCAACAGCTGCCCCTTCGTGACAGCTTCGCCCTCCCGCACAAGGATCTCGGCGATCACCCCGCCCACGGGGGCCTCCACCTGCTTCACCTTGCTGCCGGGCTGCAACTTGCCCTGCACGGCCACGGTCTCCCCGAGGGGGGCCACCAAGCTCCACACCAACAACAGGGCCGTGCCGCCCACAAAGCTCCACACGATCACCGTGGAAGCCCGCAGGCTCTTGCGCAGCAGCACCGGCTGGTTGAACTGCCAACTGTCGCTGGGCTGGAGCTCTGGGCTGCCAGCTGGTTCAGAACCTGGGCTAAGGCGCTTGTTGGCGCCGTCTCCCACCAGGTCCACCGGGGGATTGGTCGAGGGCTTTGGCCGGGGCGACTGGGCCGGTTGCTTCGGCGACGGGAAAGCCATGTCAGAGACCCTGCTCATGCTGTTGGCTCTGGTACAGGGCGTAGTACCAGCCCATGCGGGCCATCAACACCTGGTGGGTTCCGGCCTCCATCACGGCCCCACGGTCCATCAAAACGATCATGTCCGCCGGCTGAACCGTGGTCAGCCGGTGGGTAATGAAGAACACGGTGCGCCCGCGGAAGGCCTCCAAGAGGTTGAGGCACACCTGCCTTTCGGTGCGGGCATCGAGGGCACTGGTGGCCTCATCGAGGATCAGCATCCGCGGGTTCTGCAACACCGCCCGGGCCAGGGCCAGCCGCTGCCGCTGGCCGCCCGAGAGGCCTGCCCCCCTCTCGCCCACGTCGGAGTTGTAGCCCTTGGGCAAGCCCATGATGAAGTCGTGGGCACAGGCAATCCGAGCTGCCCCGATCAGTTCGGCAGCGCTGGCATCGGGCTTGACCAGCAACAGGTTGTCGCGAATGGTGCCGTCGAACAGCACGGTGTCCTGGGGCACCACACCGATCTGGCGGCGCAGGGAATACAACTCAACTTTGTTGATATCAAGCCCATCGACGAGCACCCGCCCCGCATTAGCCCTGTAAAAGCGTGGCAACAACTTCAACAGGGTGCTCTTGCCGCTACCGGAGCCACCAACCAAGCCCACAAACGATCCCGTGGGCACTTCAAGGTTGACACCATTCAGGATCGGCTCCTGATCTTCGCTATAGCTGAACACCACGTCGACAAACTGAACCCGACCCACCATCGGTGGCATCGGAATATTCTGGGATTCGGCCTGGCTTTGCTCCGTTGGCCGGTCAACCACGTCGGCCACCATCTGCAGGGAGGCCGTGGATTGCTGGAATTGCTGCCAGGTCTGCACCATCTTCACCAGGGGTCCAGTGATGTAGCCACTGAGGATGCGGAAGGCGATAAAGCCGCCGAGGGAGATTTGGTTGCGCATCACCAGGTAGATACCAACCCCAACCACGACCAAGCTGTTGAGGTCTTGGATAAACCCGGCGAGATTGCCGAGGGCCTCCCGGGTGACCTTGAGCTTGAAGTCCTCGCCGATAAACCTGGAGTAGCGGTTCTGGAATTCCCAGCGGGTTTTGAGCTCGGCGTTTTGGGATTTAATCGTCTGAATCCCGGTGATCGATTCGTTGAGATAGGAATAGGTTTTCACCGCCTCCCCCATGCTGCGGTTGATCTGGCCGCGCACCACCGGGTTGCTGACAATCGCCAAGATCAGCATTAACGGCACCGTGGCCAAGGTGGCCAGGGTCAACGGAATGCTCAAGGTGAGCAGGACCGCCAGGTAGAGGAAGCTGAACAAAAAGTCCACCGTGGTGGTGATGCTCTGGCCCACCAGGAATTCCCGCAGCCGATCCAGCTGGTGGAAGTAATGGATCACCTGGCCCACGGGGCGGCTATCAAAAAACCCTTGGGGAAGCCGCACCAATTGATCCAGGATCGTCGACTTGGTGGCCTGGTCGATGCGGTTGGCGGTATCGGTAAAGATGTAGCCGCGCAGGGTCTTCAAGACCCCCCGAACCACCGCAGCCAAGAGCAGCACCGAGGAAATGCTGACCAGGGCGTTGAGGTTGTCTTGGTGGATCACCTGGTCGATCAACTGCTGCAGCCCAAGGGGCGTCACCAGGTTGAGCAGATTGATCACCGTGGAGAGGGCCAGCACTTCCACCAGGGAGCGCCGGTGCTCCTTCAGGTAGGGGCCATACCAGGCCCAACTGAAGCGCTGCTGTTTGGCGTCATCCTTGCGCTGAAGCAGCAGCAACGGCACCTTGCCGCCCAGGGCTTGGGCTAGCTCGGCTGCAGGCACGCAGATCGGTCCCAGTTCGGGCTCCAGCAGCCGCAGGCGACCATCGGGCTCCACCCCCTCGAGGATCGCGAACTGACCGTCGCACTCCAGCACCGCCGGCACCGGGACCCGCACCAGCCGGTCCATCGGCAAGGGCGCCAACATCACCCGCAGCCCCAAGGCATCCAAAAGCTCGCCCAGGTGCACCAGGGTCAGGTGGTCCTGGCGCTGCAACATGGCGATCACCCGATCCCCCAAGGCGTCGCGGTTGATCGGCACATCGAAGTAGTTGGCCAGGGCGGTGCAGATCGCCATGGGGATCTCCTTCGGGCCACTGGCCCGGCGCAGGGAGAGCTCCCCGGGCATGGTGGGGGTC
>Ga0310323_10005_pt1 | contig 65479 bp, 64 predicted proteins | sample LakEriER3TotalD7_FD_195537 | JGI IMG/M metagenome (GOLD analysis project Ga0310323, IMG submission 195537) | Enriched freshwater cyanobacterial communities from Lake Erie, Ohio, United States - ER36.Total.D7 (v2) (version 2) | ecosystem: Environmental > Aquatic > Freshwater > Lake | place: USA...
CCCATGGCCCTGCGCCAGCCCCCGTTCCAGCCCCTACCGCCCCCCGATCCCAAGGGCGAGCTGCTGGAGGTACCGATTGCCAGCCTCCAGCCAACCCAACTCTGCGTGGGTTTGGCTGAGGTGCAGAGCAGGCAGAAAGACTTTTCCCACGAAGACGCCAAGGAAAGACGCACCTACCTGGGCAGCAAACCCGTTCCCTTGGTGCGCAGCAAAGGCGGGGCCGTTTGGATGGTGGACCGCCACCACCGGCTGCGGGCCTTGATGGAGATGGATCCCCAGGCCCATGCGTTTGGCTATGTGGCCCTCCAGCTCGACACCGACGATCGGGACACCGTGCTGGCTGAATTGCAAAGCCGGGGCTGGCTGTATCTGTACGACGGCCGGGGGCTCGGGCCCTTGCATCCCGCAGCCATGCCCCACCAGCTCACGGGCCTCCAGGACGATCCCTACCGCAGCCTCGTGTGGAAGCTCAAAAAGGAGAAGGTGATCGAAGCTGCCCCCCTGATCCCCTTCCATGAGTTCCGCTGGGGGGCCTGGCTGCGCAGTCGGGCCCTGCCGCCCTTCAGCTCCGAACACCTCGAACCGGCCATGCCTGCGGCCCGGGCCCTGGTGCGATCCAGGGCCGCCTCCCACCTGGCCGGCTGGAAAGGGAACCAGACCTAGCCAAAGCCCCCTGGCCAGAGCCTTAGGGTTTTGGCATGTGCTGAACCAGGCCCATGGCAGTTGTCCACGATCCCGGTCTCACAGCCTTTGGTTCCAGCCTCACCGCCATCACCCTGGCGGAACTGGGCGACAAGACCTTCTTCATGGCCCTGATCCTGGCGGTGCGCCATCGGCCCCGCTGGGTGTTTATCGGGGCGTTTAGCGCCCTGGCGGCCGTCACCTTGATCTCCCTGGGCCTGGGGTATGGCCTCAAGGAATTGCTGCCCCAGGGGGTGGTGCCCTGGATCGCCGCCGCCCTGTTTCTGGGCTTTGGTCTGAAACTGCTGTTCGACGCCCAGGGCATGGCGGCCGATGCCGCCGATGGGGAAGCCCAGGATGCCCAAACCGCGATCGATCGGGCCGAACAGGGCCACAGCTACCCCACGGCCTGGAGCGTGATCTGGGAAGCCTTTGGGCTGGTGTTCATCGCGGAGCTGGGGGATCGCACCCAATTCGCCACCATCTTTTTGGCCGCCGCCCCGGGATTCACCTTTGCCGGCCTGCTGGCGGGGTCCTTGCTCGGCCATGCCGTGGTCACCGCCCTCGCCGTGGGGGCGGGCCAGTGGATCGGCAAGCGGGTCAATGAAGCCCTGCTCTATCGGCTTAGCGGAGGGTTGTTTCTGGTCTTTGGCCTGGTTTCGCTCAAGCAAGCCCTGGGCTGACCACTACGCTGCCCCTTACTGGAGCAACGCAACAGGTGGCAAAGGACGAAACAAGCCGGGGAGCGGAACTCCTAGTCCTGGGCTGGACCGCTGAAGAGGTGCGCAAATACGAGGAGCTGTGGGAGTACCGCCAGCGCTGGGGGGCGATCAACCTGGAGCCCGAAGATCGCCAGGTGCTGCGCAAGGCCGAAGGCCTGCTGCCCAAGCGGGTAGCCGGCAAGGGCTCCGCAAAAAAAGCCATCAAAGACAAGGCCTATTACCAGTGGCTGAGCTTCTACCGCGAGGCGATGCTGGCCGCTGCGGCTGAGCTGGGGCTAGGGGCTGGCGATGAGGCCGCCTGGGCGATCGTGATCGAAGAGGAGCAGCGGGCCCTCGATTACTACCAACCGGTGCTGGGCCTGCCCGACACCCTCAAGGCAAAACTGCTCATGCCCCTGCGCGAGCAGTGGACCAGTGAAGCTGGCGGCCGCACCCTGGAGTTCGACTTCATTGCGCCTTTGGAAGCCCTCAAGGCCAGCCAAACCACCAACTGGAAACCCCTGCGCGCCGAAGACGCCGCCAACCCCAAGGCCTACCCCGTGCTGGACGCTGAAGCCGCTGCCGCATTCCGCGCCAAGGTGCGCCAAGAGATGGTGACCTTCATCCGCACCACCTTCCCCTCCATCAAGGACAGCGACAAGCCCGAGCCGGCCGCCGATTGGAACAAGGGGGCCTAAACCTGGCCGTTCTTCGTAGCGGTGCCCGGGAGATCTCGCTTGCGCGCCCCCATTCCTCGAGAGAATTGGCGGGCAACCAAGATCTCCTCGAGGAGAAGGACAAAGGGCACCACGATGATGAATTCATCGTTGAACCAGGGCGAAATCAATTCCATCGTGGCCAAGACACAAAGCAACAGAAAACCTGCCAACTGGGCTCGAATAGAGATTCCAATCTCTTTTGCAGAAGTTTTTAGTACAAATCGGTGACGGCGCAACGAAAGTGCGAAAACAAGAGTAAATCCATCAACCAAAAACAAGGCCACTAAGAAATTGACGTTGACCGTTTGACTCAATGTCCAATTAGACCAAGATCCGGATCCTCCGCCATATCTCAAAACAAGCTCAGCCATCCTTGGCAGCAAAACAATGGTCAATAAACCAAGAAAAATCAAGCACAGCTGGGGCAAGGTCACCAGCCGGGCCAGGATGATCAATCGCCTGAACTTAAACCAATAAAGCAATATTGCCATGCCAATAAATTCAAAGATTAATATAGGCAAAACCAGCTGACCCAAGTCACCGCCACGGTGGAGCTTGTCGGGAAGACTAAATGCCAGCAGCGTGACCGCCACAGCAAAAACAGAATCAAACAACGGCAAGGTACTTTTAGCCGAGAGCTTGTGGTAAAGCCAAAACGAATCAATCGGGAACGACATCGCATCTCACCTCCTTAGGCCAGAAAACTGGACCGCGACAAGCAATTCCTCAATGATGAGCACGAGGGGCACAAGGAAAATGTATTCATTATTAAAATTTTCCGAGAAAAGTTCCGCGAGAACCATGACCAGAAGAAACCCAAATCCGAGCAACTGGGCCTTGATCACATGGCGAAGTGTAACCAGATTGGCCTTTTTATAGTAATGATGCGTCGTAGCGACCAGGCAAGAATCAAGCAAAGCAAATTGAACAAAAAGAGCGCCGCCAAATAGGCCATATTGGCCAATTGGCCCGGGGTAATTTTAGATATTGAGCCCACCTGGGAGCCATAAAGAAGAACAAGATTGGCCATCTTTGGGAAAAGGCAAATTGTCAGAATTGCCTGGCCCAGGCACAGCAATTGCGGCACATGGAGAAAGCGGCACACCCCAATCAAGCGGCGCAACTTAAACCAATATAAAATAACAATCAAACCAGTCAAACAATAGGCCAGGATCGCGTCAAAGAGATGGGCATGACTAGAATCATCATGCAGAATCTCGGGCACATTAAAAGCCAGAAGCGTCAAGGCCACCGCAAAGATTGCATCAAAAAATGGCAACAACGTCTCGGCCCGAAGGGTGTGATGGCGAATGCTGCGGTTAAAACTCATCCGCCTTGAAGCCAGTGCCAGAATGAGTGGAAATACTAGGTGCCCTCACTGCAAACTCCAACCGCCAGGATCTGGCTCGCGGCCACGGTGGGCAACACCCTGGAGTGGTTTGATTTTGCTGTTTACGGCTATTTCGCCCGGGACATCGGCAACGCCTTCTTCCCGAGGGCGATCCCGGCGTGCAGCTGATCGAAGCCTTTGGCGTGTTTGCCGTGGGCTATCTCATGCGCCCGATCGGCAGCCTGGTCCTTGGGCCCATCGGCGATTTGGCGGGACGAAAAGCGATGTTGCTCACCAGTGTGGTGGTGATGGCGTTAGCGAGCCTGGCCATTGGCCTCCTGCCCACCTATGCCGAATGGGGGCCGCTGGCCGCCTATGGGCTCCTGGGTTGTCGCATGGCCCAGGGATTCTCCGTGGGCGGGGAATACACCGGGTCCATCACCTACGTGATCGAGACCGCTCCAATCCAACGCCGGGGACTGGCCACCAGCTTGACCGGAGCCGGCACCCTGTTTGGGTTTGTCCTGGGGGCCCTGGCCTCCACCCTGATCAACCAAAACCTGCCTCCCCAGGATGTGGCCAGTTGGGGATGGCGCATTCTCTTTTTCATCGGAGCCATCGCTGGCCTGTTTGCCCTTTGGTTGCGGGAGGGGATTCCCGATTCGCAAGTGCAAGGCCCAAACCCCAAAGCCAGCGAACACCTGATCGCCACCCTGCGCCATTGGCGCCCCATGGTGAAGGTGATGGCGATCATCGCCATGGCCAATGTGAGCTTCTACTTGCTGTTTGTTTTCCTGGTGCAGTACGCCATCAGCCAGGAGCCCCAAAACGCCGCCCTCTACAGCGGCATCACCACCCTGAGTGAGGCCCTGGGGATCCCCATCATTGTGTTGGGCGGATGGCTTGCCGACCGTTGGGGTGCCGCCACCACCATGCGCTGGTGGAATCTCGCCCTGGCGGTGGTAGCGATTCCAGCGGTGGTGCTGATGCAACAGGCCACACCCCTGGGGGTGATGGCTGGCCAAGGGCTGGCTCTGATACCTCTGATGCTGATCCTGGGCACCTACTCCAGCCTGTTGCCGAGCCTGTTTGCCGAAGGGAGCCGGTGCACGGGGTTTTCAATCAGCTACAGCCTCACCGTGGCCTTACTGGGGGGCACCGTTCCCCTGGTTGCCGCGTGGATGCTGGGGGAGGTGGGCTGGAGCTGGGGCCCTGGCCTGTATTGCGCGCTCTGGGCCATCCCATCCCTCTGGGCCCTTAAAGGCCTGAAGGATCTCCGCAACGCCTGAAATCACCGCCACGCCTAAAAACCACCCCTAGCCTCCGGCAAAAGGAGAAGGCCGTTGTTTCACCACCTGCTGGTGCCCACCGATGGTTCCCAGATGGCGGAGATGGCCATCGAGCACGCCGTTGGATTTGCCAAAAGCTCAGGGGCTGAGATCACCTTTTTCCATGCCCAGGAAAGCTTCTATGGCCGCACCGATGTGGCCCTCTTTGGCGAAGGCTTCGCCATCAATCCAGACCTAGCAGAATCTTTTGCCCAGGCCAATCGGGAGCGGGCCGCAACGATCCTGAAAGCCGCCACCAGCCAGGCCGAGGCCGCCGGGGTGCCCTGCGCCAGCAGCACCGCCGTACACCCGGTGATCTCCGAGGCCATCCTGGCTGCCGCCCGCGACAACAACTGCGACCTGATCTTCATGGCCTCCCACGGCCGCCGGGGCCTGGCAGGCCTGCTCATCGGCAGCGAAACCCAGCGGGTTCTGACCCACTCCAAACTGCCGGTGCTGGTGTATCCGGGCCAGGAAGCCCAGGCCTGAAGGCAAAATCGCGCAACGGCTAGAGAAGATGGCGACGGAAGCATTGGGCCCCCTAGCGGTAGTGATAACGACAGGCCAAAACCACCAACATTGCGGCTTCAACGCGATAAACCAAACGGTGCGTGTCATCAATACGCCGGGACCAGCAACCGGAAAGGTTCTCGCGCAAGGGCTCAGGCTTGCCGATGCCCTGGAAGGGATCCCGCAGGCACGCTTGGATCAATTGATTGATCCGCCTGAGCTGTTTGCGGTCTTGCCCCTGCCAATACAGGTAGTCATCCCAAGCAACAGCCGTCCACGCGAGTCGTTCAGGGGTCTGCATCGATCGGCTCAGAATCGATCGCTTCGGAATCAAGCTGGTCTGGCTTGATCCGATCCGGATTCACTAGACCATGCATGAAAAGTTCGCCGCGCTCGGCCTGATCCAAGGAACGTTGCAGGCGAGCTGCATTGGCAGGTGAGCGGAGGAGGTGCACGGTCTCCATCAAGCTGTTGTAGGTGTCAAGCGACATCACCACAGAGCTCTGGGCGTTACGGCGGGTGATCACGGTGACATCGGCATTGGCCTCTACCTGATCCAGTACCGCCTTAAAGCTTTCGCGGGCTTCCGAGAAGCTCACCACCTGCATGGCTGTTGTCCAAGGAGTTGTACAAGAGCCTAGGTGGTCTCAGGAGCGATCGATGGTTTTTCTCCAGGCCATGCCAATCCGTAAAGGAATCCCAGGGCTGGATTTTTCCCTCAATGAACTGAATAGGGTTCTCCAAACCGTTATCAGCTCCAACGGGCCCCAAAAGAATGTCTGAATTGAAGTGCCCGTTCAGTGGTCAAGTGGGAGCGGTGACCCCCGCAGGCGGCACCACCAACGACCAGTGGTGGCCCGATCAGATCAAGGTGGGCCTGCTGCACCAGCACCACCCGGCCTCCAATCCCCTGGGCGCTGGCTTCGACTACGCCAAGGCCTTTGCCGGGCTCGACTACGCCGCCCTCAAGGCAGACCTACGGGCCCTGATGACCGACTCCCAGGATTGGTGGCCGGCGGACTGGGGCCATTACGGAGCCCTGTTCATTCGCCTGGCCTGGCACAGCGCCGGCACCTACCGGATGGCGGATGGCCGCGGAGGTTCTGGCCATGGCAACCAACGCTTTGCGCCGCTCAACAGCTGGCCCGACAACACCAACCTCGACAAGGCCCGGCGGTTGCTCTGGCCCCTCAAGCGCCGTTACGGCACGGCCATCTCCTGGGCTGATTTGATCGTTCTTGCTGGCACCGAAGCGCTGGAGTCGATGGGCTTCCGCACCCTGGGCTTTGCCGCGGGTCGCACCGACATCTGGCAGCCAGAAGAGGATGTGTTCTGGGGCAAGGAAACCACCTGGCTCGGCGATGAACGCCACGCCGCCGATGGATCCCTGGACCAACCCCTAGCGGCCGTCGAGATGGGGTTGATCTACGTCAACCCCGAAGGGCCCCATGGCAATCCCGACCCGGTGGCCTCAGGCCGGGATGTGCGGGACACCTTTGCCCGCATGGGCATGACCGTGGAGGAAACCGTGGCCCTGGTGGCTGGCGGCCACACCTTCGGCAAATGCCACGGGGCAGCACCGGCGAGCAACCTGGCGGCCGAACCGGAAGGGGCGCCGCTAGAAGCCCAGGGCCTGGGCTGGGCCAACCGCTTCGGCAGTGGCAAGGGGGAGCACACGATCACCACCGGCATTGAAGGGGCCTGGAAACCCAACCCCACCCAATGGGATCAGGGCTACTTCGAGATGATGTTCACCTATGAGTGGGAGCTCATCAAAAGCCCAGGCGGAGCCTGGCAATGGGTGGCTAAGGATGTGCGGCCTGAGCACATGATCCCCGATGCCCATGTGCCGGGATTGCGTTCAGCACCAATCATGACCACCGCCGACCTCTCCCTGCGCCATGACCCGATCATGGAGCCGATCGCCCGGCGTTTCCACCTTGATCAACAGGCCTTCGCCGACACCTTCGCCCGGGCCTGGTTCAAGCTGACCCACCGCGACCTGGGGCCCCGCTCCCTCTACCTCGGGCCCGATGTACCGGCCGAGGAGCAGAACTGGCAGGATCCCCTACCGGCCATCGACCATCCGCTGGTGGATGGCGCCGATTTGGCTGCCCTGAAGCAACAGATCCTGGCCACGGGCCTCACGGTGCCTGAGCTGGTGGCAACCGCCTGGGCCTCAGCCTCCAGCTTCCGCGGCTCCGACAAACGGGGCGGTGCCAATGGCGCTCGGGTTCGGCTCCAGCCCCAGCGCACCTGGGAAGTGAACGACCCGGAGCAACTCTCCCGGGTGGTGGGCCAACTGGAGGCCGTGCAGGCAAACTTCAACGCCAACCAATCGGGCGGCAAGCGCATCTCCCTCGCGGATCTGATCGTGCTGGCCGGTGGTGCGGCGGTGGAGCAGGCAGCCGCCGCCGCAGGCCACACCGTGGTGGTTCCCTTCCGGCCAGGACGCGCCGACGCCAGCGCGGAGCAGACCGACACAGCAGCCTTCAATGTGCTCAAGCCCCTGGCCGATGGCTTCCGCAACTGGCAGCGGAGTGATGTGCCGATTCACGCGGAGGAACTCTTGGTGGATCGGGCCCAGCAATTGGGCTTGAGCGCCCCTGAGCTCACGGTGTTGGTTGGGGGATTACGGGTTCTGGGGGCCAACAGCGGCGGCAGCAGCCACGGCGTCTTCAGCGATCGCGTTGGCGTGTTGAGCACGGATTTCTTCGTGAACCTGCTCGCTATGGACACCGTTTGGGGTCCGGGCACGGGAGCAAACGCCTACGAAGGCCGCAGTCGACTCGATGGCAGCCTGCGCTGGACGGCCACCCGGGCCGATCTCGTCTTTGGCTCCAACAGCCAGCTCCGAGCCATCGTGGAGGTCTATGCCCAGGACGACGGCACCGAGCGTTTCATCCACGACTTCGCCCAGGCCTGGGTGAAGGTGATGGAGCTGGACCGGTTTGACCTGGACCGGCCCAGCAGCCCTTAAGGCCTTTGGCCAGAAACCCCGAAGATCAACAAATCAAGCAACAACCCGACAACGATGAGCGACTCCCAAGCCTGGCTGACCCTGCTGCTCGCGATCGGGGCAGAAGTCGTGGGTACATCGCTGCTGAAGCTGTCGGCGGGTCTGACCCGGCCCTGGCCAACGGTGCTGCTACTCGTGGCCTATGGCTGCGCCATCGCCCTGGTCGCAAAAGTGGTGATGGTCATACCCCTTGGGATCACCTACGCCCTGTGGAGCGGTATCGGCACCCTCGCCGTGGTGCTGATAGGAGCCCTGGCTTACCGACAATTCCTCAGCACCAGCCAAATGATTGGGGTCGCCTTGATTGCAGCTGGGGTGGTGATCGTGAACCTGGGGGGCGAAGCTCACCCTTAATCAATGATCAAGGCGAATGGAAGCTCTCAAGATCAACCCCGCCCATCGCCGCTGTGGTCAAAGGGGCGAAATAGGCGACTGAAGAGATGTTGCATGGGCAGGGGGATCGCCATTAAGCGAACCAAACCTCAACAGCCACGACGGCAATCAAGCCCAAGGACACCAATTGGAAACGCTGATCAATCTGATCGAGCCTGGCTTGAACGGCAGCTTTCTGATCATCGCTCGCCTGCGCATAACGATTCGTTGACCAGGCAAACAAGATAAACAAACAAACACAAATCAGATAGGCCACGGCATAGAGTTTGTCGAGATAGGACAGATACGGCGTTTGTGGCAACCCTGCCGTATAGCCCTGCTGCAGAAACACCAGCGTGAGCAAGGCTGTTGAAGGGATTGCTAACCGCACATCCCCCAGGGAGCATTCCAGATAGGGAGAAATCAACACCACCAGCAGAATGATGGCCAAAGGCAGCACGTAGGTAATGAAGCCTGGCCAGAAGCTGCTGCGGTAATTGAACAAGCACTGCACCTGGCTGATCCTCACAAGACGGTTCAAACCGTAATCAGTGCGATAGGTTCGCACCACTGGTGCCAACGTGGCAGAGGTAAGGAAATAGCCATCGAGGCTGGCATCTTCACCGATAATTCCCCTTTGATTGCGCTCAGGCACCAGCAATAACGGCTGGCCATCAACCACAGAATGGGCCGGCACCACCTGCAGCACGATCGGCAATTGCAAGGAGCCAAAGGGATACTTCCGCAAATCAATCCTTCGCACATCGAAATGGCTAGAAAAACGAAAACTCTGATACCAGGTTCCATCGGGCCTCTGCTTCGGCTCTCTGAAATCAGCCATCACCTTGGAATTCCAATCCTCCACCTGATTGCTAAAATCAACCACAGCCAAAGGATCGAGTTTTTCTCGCTGCATCCACTCCTGCACGGTGTTGGGCCACTCCAACCAGAAGCGTCCATCGACGAAGTACGTCTTCTCCGCTAACGACAATGCATGGATGGAATCGACATGAATTCCCACCTGTATCGCAATCCCCTGGCGCTGGAGCTGGGGGAAGGAGGCCAGGGGTTGAATGATCGGCGCCTGGGCCCGCTGCATGGCCCATGGCATGGCAATCCGATCGCCCACCGGCATGCCCATGCGATGCATGGGCATGCGCACCAGATTGATCATGCTGCTGATCGGAGCCCAGGCCATCACGATGGCCAACAAGCCGGCCAACAGCCCTGGCACAAACCAGCGGCCGAGGCGCTCGATGCCAGGGAGGCGGGGCATGGCAGTTAAACCTTGATCGCCCCAGGTTGGCACCCGATCCTCTGGCCCAGGCGCTAGGCGTTGCCCAGGCCCAAAGCCAAAGAGTTCAGTGAATTGCGGCTGCTCCCCATAGCCAGGCCATTCCCCTTCAGAAAGCCAAAGCTCCGGTGACAGGAACCGTCACCGTGAAGCACGAGTGCGGGAAATCAGCCTGGTATTTGGCCTCGCAGCGCGTGCGAATGGAAGCTGCTTTGTGGGCACAATCAACGGTCTTTGCCAGGGTGAATCGCGCCGTCTGTTGACCATCACCGGCTGAATTTTGGGTTATGCCCTGTTGCGCGAATCTCCCATTCCGGGTCACCACCAAACACCCCTGGAGGTGGGGATTGTGGTTGGGGGGCTTGGGGTTCTTTTGTAAGTGCTCAACCGCAGGGCCAGCCACCAGCACCAACCGTTTATGCCGAACCCCTCCGAACCTGGTCTCAAAGGAACGGTTGCCTGGGCCTTGATGCTCCCCACCGGCATCCTGGTGGGCCTGTTGCACCACAGCGGCTTGCCGTGGGACCCATCCAACCTGGCAAAAGCCCTCGGCGAGAGCCTCCGGGGCTCACCTTTGAAAGCCGTTTCGGCCTATGCGCTGCCGATTCCCCTGGGCATGGCCCTGGTGCATGGCCTCCGCCGCGACTTTTCTCCCGTGCCCATCAAGGCCAAGGATTTCAAACTGCTGCCCCTGGGGATGCTGATGGCCATGGGCAGTGTCTGGGCCATGGGCGCCAACGACAGCTACCTGTTTCGCTATCTACCCCTGGGCTCCATGCATGCCGCCCTGGGGCTAACGGCCATGGCCGTCGGCATTCTGATGCCCGACTGGATCGGTGCCATCTCTCCCACCAGGAATCCCAGGACACAGGCTGGCAGGTTTAGCCCAACCCATACTCAAGACCACCGTTCTGAGTCCGTGGGCCAGCAAACCGTCCAGGCCTACATCGAGGAAGTTCCCCACTGGCAAGACGGCGTTGAATTGCCCGGGCCGCCCCTCTCCAGCATGCAGTGGCTGGTGTGGTCGCTGGCGACGGCGGGCAAATTTTTTGAGGGGCTGATCGTCTTCATGGGCGGCATCGCCCTGCCCCTGGTGAGCGAACAGTTCGAGATGAGCGCCACCGATCGCGGCTTTGTGACCGCCGCCACCCTGTTCGGGATCATGATCGGCGCCCTCGCCCTGGGCGGCCTGGCCGATCGCTTTGGCCGCAAGCCGGTGTTCATCGCCGAAATGGTGTTGCTGTTGATTGGTTTGGTGGCAGCAGCCCTTAGCCCCAATACCCCCTGGCTGGTGGGCTGCCTGTTTTTGATCGGTCTGGCCCTGGGCGCCGACTACCCCACGGCCCACCTGGTGATTTCCGAGAGCATTCCGGCCAGCATCCGGGGCCGCCTGGTGCTCGGAGCCTTCAGCTTCCAGGCCGTTGGGGCCGTGGTGGGAACAGCCCTGGCGGCGGTGCTGCTGGCCACCCGCCCCGACCTCGAAACCTGGCGGATCTTCTATTTGATGCCAGTTTTACCCGTGGCTCTCGTGGTGTGGGGCCGCCTGTTTCTGCCCGAAAGCAGCCACTGGTTGATTAGCCGCGGCGAGGTGGAACAAGCCCAGACCCACCTCGAGCGTTTGCTCAATCGCCAAGACGTTGCCCTTGCCATGGCGGCCGCTGCTGATGGTTCCATCCGCGACCATTCCAAGCCCGCCGACTGGCGAGAACTGTTCCAAGGCCGGCTGCTGAAGGCCACCACCCTGGCTTCCGTTCCCTGGTTCCTCCAAGACCTCTCTACCTACGGCATCGGCATCTTCACGCCGGTGATCATCGCCGCCGCCTTTGGCATGCAGTCGGGCGACCACAACGTGGTGGGCATCATCCGTGACGACCTACTCGCTGCCCGGGGCACGGCCCTGATCGATGTGGCCTTCCTGGTTGGGATCAGTGTGGCGATCGTTTTGGCGGATCGCTGGGGCCGGATCCCCCTGCAGATCGTCGGGTTTATCGGCTGTGCCCTGGGCCTGGTGCTGGCAGCCGCCGGGGCCGGCTCCGCTGAGACCACCAAGAACCTGCCCTTGATCGTGGCGGGGTTTGTGCTGTTCCAATTCATGACCAACCTGGGGCCCAATTCCCAGACCTACCTGCTCGCAGGGGAGGTGTTTCCCACCCGGCTGCGGGGGCTGGGCGCCGGCGTCGCCGCCGCCGCGGGCAAAATGGGCGCCGTGCTGACGGCCTTTCTCTTCCCGGTCTTACTGACCCGTTGGGGCACCCAGACCTTGCTGCCCTTGCTCGCGATCACCTCCCTGGTGGGGGCCGCCATCACCTGGTTCTACCGGATCGAAACCAAGGGCCTCGATCTCGAAGGGCTGCATTGATCCGGCTCACCGGGAGCTAATCCCCCTGGCTGCTGCCAGCAGGGCCGCCTTGGTGGCTTCGTACACCTGGTCAGCTTCGGCGGGGCTGGTTGCCACGCAGGTCATGCCGAGCTTGCCGAATTCCGAAAGGCAGCCCAGCAGGTGAAACACACTGCCGCGCAGGCGGGCTGGATCGTAGTGAAGGCTGGCCTCGGCCACGATGTCGATCAAATCCACGGGCAACAGGCCCCGCAGCTGGGGGTCGACCAGGTTGTCGGTGGCGCGGTAGTGGAGCGGCTGGCCCGTGGGTGCCAAAAACAGACCCGTGGCGGGATCGAGCTGGCCGGTGGTGATCGCCCGCAGGGCCATGTAGGGATGGGTGGTGCCCCCCTGGCGCAGGTTCACCTCAATGGCCTGCACATCCCAAACCCCGTTGATCCGCCGGGCAATGAAATCCACCGCGTACCGCTCAAGGCAGCCCTCCTGAGCCAGGGCTTCACCCACGGCCTGGCCATGGCGCATCAACGCCACCCGGTAGGCGTCGTCTGCGGGAAAACAACAGCCCAGGTAGGTCTGCCCGCTGGGGCCGCCCAGGATCTGTTCATGGGTGGACAGCACATCCACCCCACCACCCGGATGGATCGTGCCCTGCACGCTGGGGGAGCTCAGGGCCTCACCGCCCTCGAGCCAGGCTTCCACCAAGGCACCCTGCTGCACCAAAAGCTCCCGCCAGGAGGCCGGCGGCATCGGCAGCTGCTCCAAGGCCGAGCGAATCACCCGTCGCCGTTCCCCCGCCGAGAGCCCCTCCAGCTGGAGCGGTTCCAATTCAAACGGGGCATTGCCCTCGCCGCTGAAGCCCTCATTGAGCTTCACCACACAGCGCCGCAAACCCGGATGGGCCTCCCAGAGTTCGGCGGTGGCTTCGGCTAGGTCGTCGAGGTTGAACACCAGGGCGCTGCCCGGGGGATGGGGCACTCCGCAACGGGCAAAGAGCTCGCGGCTTCCGGCCTTGCTGCCCCAATAGCCCAGGGCTGGATCGGTGCCCAACAGGGGCACCTGCAACACCTCCGAGAGCTGCTTTTCCAGCTCTGTCACCACATAGCAGGACATAAAGCTGCGCCCAGGCCGCAGCATGTCCTTGATGCGCGCCAACAGGGCTGGCCGCTCGAGCAGTTTTTCCGTGAGCGGGCGGTTGGAGGCGTCGTCGGCATCTAACAGATGCAGGCGCCGGCGGGCATGGGAGGTGGGCACCCCCGGCAGGAGCTCCAACACCGAATCCACCACCAAATCAGGCAGCAACTTGCTGGTCAAATAAACGACCCGAACCCCGGGATCCCGCAGGCGAATCAGGGAGAAGAGCTGGCGCTCCTCGTAGTGATGGGCCCCCGTAACCAGGGCCATCTGGGCGGCATCCATGGTGAGCGACGGCACCATGAGCAGATCAAAATCCGCCCCGTTGCCGTCGTACTCCCGGCCCCATTCCGGGCGCAGCTGCTGCTGGAGTTCGCGGAAACTCAGGGCCATCGAGATGCAGCCGCCAAGGGCAAGGCATGGACTGCCCCTAGCTTCGGTGCCCCACCGGCCAGGCGCAACATCCAGCTGCAGCAACCAGGCTTCAGAATGGGGCAGCCTGATGTTGTGGATCCGATGGCCCTGCGCCTGCGCCCTGCCCTGCTTGCCCTGGCAACCCTGGCCAGCACAACGGCCTGCCTGCCGGCCCTGGCGGCTCCCTTCAGCTACAACCCGGTCTCCTTTGCGGGCTTCGCCAACGAGACCTACCGACTGCAAGGCAAGAATGTGTTCTTCAAAAACCTGGCGCCCTGCGTCAAGGAGGGCCAGGGCGGCTACCGCTGCCTGGGCGGCGAAGCCCTGATTGGCGTGCCCCAGCAAAACGGCCGCAACTTCTGCAAGGTGGGGGCGGTTTGGTACGTGCCTTTTAGCCGCACCGTGCAATACCGCACCACCACCTGCAGCTTCCGCAGCGACAAACAGCGACTGCTTGATCAGAGCCAGGAGCTGCTGCGCAAGGGGCTCGACACCCTGGAGAACTACACCAAGTAGTCGGCTAAGGGCAGCGGTGGCTGGCCGCAGGCCCTGCGGCACTCAAGCCACTCCTCCAGGCCCACCCCGCAGCGATCGGCAATCTCCTGATCCAGTAGGCCGAGCTGGCCGTAGCGCTGGGCCCGCTGCCACAGCTCCCGGAGGCGATGGCTGATGCGGGGCAGATAACGGCTATCGCGCAGGTAATGGAGCAGTTCCCCCTTCACCTTGGGCACCACATAGCTCGAAGCCTTCCAGCCCCGCTTGGGATCAAAGCCCATGGCGGCCTTACACAGGCCCTCATAGGCGGGGCCGATCAGGTCGTCGAAGGGCACGGCGGTGCGTCGGGCGAAGGCATGGGCCTGGTGGCGGGCCAGGTTGAGATGGGTCACCGCGAATTTGCGTTCGGCGTTGGTCATCACACGGCGAGCTGCTGGAGCCATGGGAAAAGGCAGGCAAGGGAACACAGGAATTTGGGGCCGAACAATCGGAAAGCATTCCAAAGAAACCCGGGCCCTTGCCCCGCGATCTTTCCCCCAAAAGCTTCACCACCACTGGGTTAGCCCCACAACCCTGCAGGCGCCTATCCCACAACTGTGGCCTTGGCAGCTCCACCCCTGTGGAGCACGTTTGCCTATGGCTGTGGGCAGCGAACTGCCGCGGCCAATGCGATGACAGATGCCGTTACCCCTTGCATCCATCCCAACCATGGCCGCCCAATTACTGATCACCCGTCACCACCGCCAAGCCCTACGCAACGCCTGCGAGCGAGGCTTTTGGATGCCCCTGGTCCTACCGGGGGACCAAGCCCAAACCGTCACCCACCTCACCGCCCTAACACCCGGGGGCACCAGCATTGGTGCGATTGCCCCCGTCACCGGCATGGAGCCCTGGTGCGACTGCGATGGGATCGAATCCTTTCTGCCCTTTCTTGGTGAGCGGCAGGTTCTGAGCAAGCCCATCCCCCTAGGCCAGCACGGCCAGCTGGAGCAATGGCTGCCCAAAACCCGGCACCAGCTCCAATTGATTCCGCTGGCGGCCCTATGGGCACCCACTTGCCTCAGCTCAACCCTGCGGGCATGCCTCAGCGAAACACTTGCTGCAACTCGCGCTGCGTAACCAAGCCATGGAAACAGCACCACAGCACGGCCTGGGCGCGATCACGCACGCCGATCTTTTGGTAGGCCTCACTTAAATAACGGCGAACGGTGTCGTTGCGCAGGCCCATGTGGGCGGCGATTTCCTCCGTGTTGTAGCCCTTGCTGGTCTGCTCCAGCACCGCCCGCTCCCGGCGACTCAAGCAACTCGGGCTGCCAAAACGGCTGCCCGAATGGCTGGGCTGGCGCAACTGGGCTGCAAAGCCAGCATCCACAAACGAACCGCCATGCAACGCGGCCGATAGGGCGCTCAGCAACTGGCCATTGCCGACGGCGTAGCTGCAACACAGCCCCTGAACCCCCTCCTCGGCCAACGCCTTGAGCCGGAGGGGATCCGTGCTGGCATCGAGCATGGCGATCACCAGCAGCGGGCGGCCAGCGAGCCTCCGGCGCAGCTGCATGATCAACTCCAACACCGAGCCATCGGGTAGGTCATCGGTGCAGGCCAGCAACAGGGGCCCTTGGTCGGGAATGGGCAAAGCCAGAAGGGCCTCGATCGAATCGGCCCAAAGATCAATCCGTGGATAGGCCACCACCGCCAGGGAAAGCAGGGCATGGGAGCCCGTGCAAACCAGCACCGTGAAACCCTTGAGGGCTGGTTCTAGGGCGGCCATCTGGGCAGGCAGCCGGTGTCGGATATCAGCGGAGACACCGAAGAATGGCGCGGGGAACGTCATACCCAGGCAGCAAACAGAGCCAAGATGCCGCTAATCCAGAAAACCACAAGTGGGGCATCAAAAAATAACGACCCCTGCCGCCTAGGCCGCTCGAGCCACCACCAGATGCTGCTGCATTTTGGCCAGGGCCCGGTGCTCGAGGTCGGCCAGGCATCCCTGGCCCAGCGCCAACCGCCGGGCGATTTGGCGGGTGTTTAGGGGCTTGGTGCGCAGGTAGCGGTAGCGAATCACGTGGCGCTCCTGGGGCGTCAGCAGAGCCAGCAACTCCCGCACCGCACCAGCCCCCAGCCCTGAGCCCAGGCCAGAACCGAGGGCAGGCTCCCACCAGACCTCAGGTGATGGCTGGTGGGCAACCTCCAACTGGGCATCCTCCAACTGGGCCAACTCCAGCTGGAGCTTGAGGCCGCGCACCGTTGCGGTGTGGTGGGCGAGAAAGGCGGCCCGCAGCCACGGCGTGGCGTAGGTGGCAAAGGTGATGCCGCGGCAGGGGTCAAACCGCTCTGCCGCCCGCTGGAGCTGGATGGCGGCCTCCTGAAACGCATCGGCACTCGGGGCGCCGGGCACGGCCATGCGCCCCCAGGTGTGCACGATCAAGCGCAGGTTGTGGCGCACTAAGTGATCGCGGGCACGGCTACCGCTCTTGGCCACGGCCGTGGGAGCCGCCCCGGGGCCACCGGGCCACTGCTGCCAGCGTTGAATCCGGCGCGCCAAATGGAGCACCGTGCTCGCAGCCAGCGGCTGGTAGTGGCAGCTAGCCCGCAACCAATCGGCCAAACCAGGATGGAGGGCAAGGGGAGCCATGGCTACTCAGACCGACGTTTGCTGGGGTGATGCCGCATAAACGGCGGCTTGGCCAGCCAAGACCGAACCGCCCAGGGCCAGTCCGGCCAAGAGGCCAATGCCCTGGGACACCGCATCGTCGATGCGCTGCTGGGAGGGATCGCAAAAGCCCAAGGCCGGCTGCACCTGCAGGTGGCGGTTCACATGCAGGCCCGATAACACCAGGCAATGGAGCAGGCCCAAGCCCAGGGTGACCCCCTGGAAGCCCAGGATCCCTGTGGCAATCCAAACCACCAAACGGCGACAGTCCATCGAAGCGGAAGCAAACAGCTCCCTAGGGTTCCGGCGCCCTCAAGAATCCAAGCACCCCATGCCTTTTGCCGGTTTCGGAACCCTAAGGCGCCCTTGCAATTCAAGCCCCATGGCCCTCACCCCAGCCGGCTACCGCCTGATCCAATCCTGGGAAGGTTGCCGTTTACAGGCCTATCCCGACCCCGCTAGTGGCGGTGCCCCCTGGACCATTGGCTATGGCCACACCGGACCCGAGGTCAAACCAGGTCTGGTGATTAGCCAGCAGCAGGCCGAAGCCTGGTTCCGAAGCGATGTGGCCCGCTTTGAGAGCGCTGTCGACCGGTGCCTGCTGCCCCACTGCCAGCTGCGCCCCCAGCAACGGGATGCCCTGGTGAGCTTCTGCTTCAACGTGGGGGCAGGGGCCTTCACCGCCAGCACCCTGGTGCGCCGCCTCAAGGCCGGGGAAGGGGCCGCCACCGTGCTGGCCCAGGAGCTACCGCGCTGGGTCCATGGTCCCCATGGACCGCTGCCAGGCCTGGTGAACCGGCGCCAAGCCGAGCTTCTGCATGCGCGTAAGACCTGACGGGACTAGCACTCTTCGGTATTTGTCGATACATTGCAAGAAACGCATAGATCCCTTGCGCGTTACCCACCTCGAAGACGAGCACCTCATCAGCCTGAGCTCCCAGGAAGCTTCTGCCCTAGTGGATGCCTGCGCGATGGTGTTGATCGCCGCCGAATCAGTGCCCGAGGTGGCTCTTCCGGCCCATGTGACTACCGTGCTTGCCTGCGTTTTTGAGCAACTCAACGCCACCGCCAAAGCTGCCCAATCCCACCAGTTGAACCAATCCCAGCCATCGCGCCAGTCCAACCAATCCGCCTAGGCCTGGAGTTGGGCTTCAGTGAGGGCTCAAGAACAGCCACCGTTTGAGGGCAAGGGAGCCATAGACAAGCCCCACCAAAATGGGCACCTCAATGAGCGGGCCGATCACTCCGGCGAGGGCCTGCTGGGAGCTCGCCCCCCAGACGCTGATGCTCACGGCGATCGCCAGTTCAAAGTTGTTGCCGGCGGCCGTGAAGGCCAGGGTTGTGGTGCGGGGATAGCCCAGGCCAAAAAAGCGGCCCAGCAAAAAGGCCAGGCCCCACATGATCAGGAAGTAGAGCACCAGGGGTATGGCCACAACGGCAACCTGCAGGGGATCCGATGTGATCGCTTTGCCCTGCAGGGCAAACATCACCACCACGGTGAAGAGCAACCCATAGAGGGCCCAGGGGCTGAGCTTGGGCAGAAAGGTTTGCTCATACCAACGGATCCCCTTGCTGCGCACCCCGATGCGGCGCGTCAGAAAGCCCGCCGCCAGGGGAATCCCCAGGAAGATCACAACGGCCTTGGCGATCTCCCCCATCGAGAAGGTCACCAGCTGGCTATCGAGGCCGAGCCAGCCGGGAAGGATCTGGAGATAGAACCCACCCAGCAGGGCATAGAGGAGCACCTGTAGGAGGGAATTGATCGCCACCAACACGGCCGCTGCCTCCCGATCCCCCTGGGCCAGATCGATCCAGATCAGCACCATGGCAATGCAGGGGGCCAGGCCAATCATGATCAGGCCCGTGCGCAAGGCCGCCTGGTCGGGCAAAAACCACCAGGCCAGGCCAAACATCAACAGGGGGCCCAGGCCCCACACCAAAGCCAACGCCAGGGTGAGCAGCCTGCGATCCCGAAGAACAACACCCAGCTCCCCGTAGCGCACCTTCGCCAAGACGGGATACAACATCATCAACAGACCCAGGGCAATGGGCACCGAGGTCTGGCCCACGGTCACCGCACCGAGCACTGCCTGGAGATTGGGCACCACCCGGCCCAGCAGCAGCCCGGCCGCCATGGCCAGCAGGATCCAGAGCGGCAACAACCGATCGAGCTCTGACCCCATCGACCCTGAGAATTTCGTAGCCACAGCGAACGATGGCGCGCCCAACCCGCTTCAGCCACAGGGGGCCGCAGGCTCGCTGCAGCCCGCAGCCAATGCACCCAGCCAACCCTGCAGCCCATCGAGGGCGTCGCGGCGCAACCGGTAGTAGATCCAGCGCCCCTCGACCCTGGCTTCAATCAATCCGGCCTCCCGCATCACCTTGAGGTGAAAGGACAGCTTCGATTGGGCTAGCTCCAAGTCGCCGGTGAGATCGCATACGCAGCGCTCACCGCTCGCCAGGGCTTGCACCACCTGCAGGCGCACCGGATCGGCGAGGGCCTTCAGCAGCTGGCGTGCCTGGTCGGCCTCGAGGGCCCCCACCGATTCCGCGTAGCGCCCAACACCCATTGATCAAATCCAGTTGATTGATCAACCGAAGTTGATCTATGGTCAATCCCTCACCGTAACTGGGGCCCATGAAAATCGGCATCAATGGCTTTGGCCGCATTGGCCGCCTGGTCTTCCGGGCCCTGTGGGGCCGCCCCGGCATTGAGCTGGTCCACATCAACGACCCCGGCGGCGACGCCCCCACCGCCGCCCACCTGCTCAGCTTTGATTCGGTCCACGGCCGCTGGCCGCTGGCCGTGGGCTCCGACCCAGCCACCAGCGACAGCTTCAGCGTGGAGGGCCTCCCGATTGGTTACTCCCAGCACAGCAATCCCACCGCCGTGCCCTGGCAGCAGGCCGGAGTGCAGATGGTGCTCGAGTGCAGCGGCAAGTTCAAAACCCCCCAAACCCTCGAGCCCTACTTCTCCGAGGTGGGGCTGAAGCGGGTGGTGGTGGCCTGCCCGGTGAAGGGCGTGATCGCCGGCGAAGAGGCCCTCAATGTGGTGTACGGGATCAACCACCAGCTCTACGACCCCTCCAGGCACCGCCTGGTCACGGCGGCGAGCTGCACCACCAATTGCCTGGCCCCGGTGGTGAAGGTGGTGCAGGAAAGCTTTGGCATCAAGCACGGCTCGATCACCACCCTCCACGACGTCACCGGCACCCAGCTGGTGGTGGATGGCTTCAAAAGCGACCTCAGGCGCGCCCGTTCCTGCAGCCAGAGCCTGATCCCCACCACCACGGGATCGGCCAAGGCGATTGGCCTGATCTTCCCCGAGCTCCAGGACAAGCTCAATGGCCATGCGGTGCGGGTGCCCCTGCTGAATGCCTCCCTCACCGATGCGGTGTTTGAGCTTGAGCGGGCCGTTTCGGTGGAGGAGGTGAACGGGGCGTTTGAAGCCGCGGCCACCGGAGCCCTGGAGGGAATCCTGGGCTACGAAACCCGGCCCCTGGTATCGGTTGACTTCGTCAACGACCCGCGCAGTGCGGTGATCGACGCCCTTTCAACCATGGTGGTGAACGGCACCCAGCTCAAGGTGTACGCCTGGTACGACAACGAATGGGGCTATAGCTCCCGCATGGCCGACCTGGTGAGCCACGTGGTGCACCAGGCTCCATGAGACGCCAACTCTCTGCGCTGCAGCAGTACATGGTGGTGACGGCCTCCTATTGGGCCTTCACCCTCACCGATGGCGCCCTGCGCATGTTGGTGGTGTTCCACTTCCACCAGCTCGGCTACTCCAGCTTGGAGATCGCCCTGCTGTTTGTGTTCTACGAGTTTTTCGGCATCGTCACCAACCTGGCCGGCGGCTGGCTTGGCGCCAGCTTTGGCCTGCGGCTCACCCTGTGGGCGGGGCTGGTGCTGCAGATCGTGGCCCTGTTGATGCTGGTACCGGTTTCCGACAGCTGGCCCAAGCTCACCTCGGTGCTCTACGTGATGGCCGCCCAGGCCCTCAGTGGCATCGCCAAGGACCTCAACAAGATGAGTGCCAAAAGCGCCATCAAAACGGTGGTGCCCGACCGCCCGGACGACCAAAGCAAGGGCCAGCACCAGCTGTTCCAGTGGGTGGCCATCCTGACAGGCTCCAAAAATGCCCTCAAGGGGGTGGGCTTCTTTCTCGGTGGCGTGCTGCTCGCCACCCTGGGTTTTGCCGGCTCCGTGGCGGCTATGGCGGCGGGGCTGTTTGTGGCCTTGCTCGGCACCCTGGTGCTGCCAGCGGAGATCGGCAAGATGAAGCAAAAGCCGGGCTTTTCCGCCCTGTTCTCCAAGAGCGAGGGGATCAACGTGCTCTCGCTGGCCCGCTTTTTTCTGTTCGGCGCCCGGGACGTGTGGTTTGTGGTAGCCCTACCGGTGTTCCTCGAAGCCGCCCTGGGTTGGCGGTTCTGGGAGGTGGGGGGCTTCCTGGGCCTTTGGGTGATTGGCTACGGCATCGTGCAAGGGTTGGCCCCCAGCCTGCGGCGGGCCTGGGGCAGCACCAGCCCACCGGGCCCCTCGGCCGTGCAGTTTTGGAGTGCCCTGCTCACGGCCATCCCGGCCCTGATGGCCATCGCCCTCTGGCGGGAGGTGGCCCAACCCGGGGTTGCCATCGTGGTGGGACTGGCGGCCTTCGGGGTGGTGTTTGCCATGAATTCCTCCATCCACAGCTACCTGGTCCTGGCCTACACCGACGTGGAATCAGTAAGCCTCAACGTGGGCTTCTATTACATGGCCAATGCCGGAGGGCGGCTGCTGGGCACCCTGCTCTCGGGCTGGGTCTACCTGGCGGGAGGGATGGCGGCCTGCCTGTGGTGCTCAGCCGCCCTGGTGGGATTGTCATGGCTGAGCACCCTGAAGTTGCCGCCAGTTCCCAAGCTCCAAACCTGAACAGGCCAGTGCACGGGTAAGCGGCTCAGCGCAACGGCTCAGGGAACCACCGAACTCCAGGTAAAGGCCAGGCCGATACCCATCAGCAGGCCATAGGTGAGGTTGAGGGCTTGGGGCGCAGCAGCCTGGGCCCAGCGACGAATGGCCGTCAGTGACACCAGCAACAACGCGGCCTGACTGATCAGCAAACCCACCAGATAGAAGGCGATGGGGGTAGGCTCCCAGCCGATCACACTGGCCGAGAGGGCATAGCCGTGCAGCACAAAGGCAGGGAGCAGGATCCCTGCGGGCAGCCGGCGCAGCAGCACCAGGCCAACCAGGGCCACCGACAGGGCCACCAAAGGTTCAATGGCCGTAAAGCCAGGAGCGACCAAGCCCAGGGCTGTGCCCAACAGGCCTGATGCCAACAAAGCACCAACCCACCAGAGGGGGCGCTTGATGGCCACCAAACCAATGGCCAACAGAAAGAGCAAATGATCCGGGCCCAGCACCGGGTGCATCAGACCGCTCACGATGCCAGCCAGCGGGCCTGGTTGGATGTGGAGAAAAGCCATCGGGTGATGGGCTAGAGCTGGGGCAGCCAACAGCATTGCGGCCGCACCCAAGCCACTGGCAAGAAGGAGGGGCTGGAAGGACGATTTCATCGTCAAAGGATTTTTCATCGTTAAAAAAGACTTCATCGGTAAAAAAGACTTCATCGTGAAGAGCTGGAGGTTGGTCGAAAGACGAAAAAATGATTTGGCAACGCCTGCCGATGGGCCTATCAGACCCCTGCACCAGCGGCCAACGGCGCCAGGGATCCAACAGCCAAAACACCACCGATCAGCACAAAGGCCAGGGCAAGCCCCTTGATCCAGGGGGCGGGCAGTTGCTTGAACAGCACGGCAGCTCCACCACAGATGCAGGCGGAACTCACCAGGGCGCCGCTCCACCAGATCCAGGTGCTGCTGTCTTGGGGAGCCTCCAGGCCGTGGAGCATGGCGTGGATGGCCAAGGCCGCTGCCACCACCACGCCCCCCAGGCGGCCGGGGCCTCCTTTGGCAACCTTGCCAGCCGAGAGCAACAGCAAGCCAACTGCGGAGATAGCGAGGGCCGCGAGACCTTCAGCCCCAGGGATAACGCCACCGGTAGCGCCAATCGCCGCTCCTGCCAAAGCACCGGCAAAAGCCCAAACCAACAGCTGCCAGGAGATGGCTGCGGCGGCGGCCCCGACAGCCAACAACAGGGTGAGGTGATCCAAGCCCAGGAGCGGATGGACCACCCCCCCGATCACACCAACAGCCCCCACACCAGCGGCCGCCCCGCCGTGGGCTTGGGCTGGGGTGCTCGAGACAACGACGGCCAAGGCCGCTAAAGCCGCTGCAAAAGCAGCAGAAATCGATTTCATGCAGTCTTCTCGGTCCGCGCCGAGGCGATGGGATGGAAAGGAGACGGAGAGTGTTCTGACTAAGGGGCGAACCCCATCACAGTTGCGGGACAGCGGCGGAGTTGGGATCGCATAGCGAGCCCGCACCGCACTTTCCTCATGTGGCCTGGACCAAGCCCAGAACCCGTCTAGGTACCACTATGGGACCAAGGGCTCAGCAATCACCAAACAGGGCCTGAACCGTTGCGTTGAACTGGTCGTAGGTGGTGTCTGCATCCAAACCTGAAACCGCCAGGGCCACGGTTTTGGCCATGGGATTGCATTCCACCGCAATCGATACCGCAACCTCGCCATGGTCGACGTGATAAGTGGCGCTGCGACCACCATCGCCATAAAGAGTTTCTGGGGATTCGGTGAATCCCAGGGTCCGGGTGAGCTCAGCAACCCCACTCAGGGAGGTGATCAGGTCGGCCTCGCAGGCAATGGCCTTCACGTAAACGGGGGGAGCTGGAAGCCTCAAAGCCTCCCGATCCTCCAGCCCGAGCATCAGCGTGCTCTTCAAAGACTTGACCAGGGTCTTCATGGGGCCAGTAATCACCAATCGAATGGGACCATCCTAGGCAGATAGCCACAGATTTAGTGTTTACCTTGAAAGGCAAACACTAGATAGGGGGGGGTGCGGATTCAGGCGATCGGGCCGTCGCGGTCGGAGCGGAACACCACATCGACCCCGGCGATCAAGCCCGCTTGCTTCACCAGCTCCTGAAAAACCGCCAGGGTTTGGGGGGCGCCGCGGCCCATCGACTCCCGGCTCATGATCGCCAGCTCCAACACCACCCCATCGGCCTTGTTCTGCACATCGGCAAACAACTGCATGCGCTGCTGCTCGCCACTCACCCGCACCACCGCACTCAGGTGGGCAATGGTTTCGTGATCCACCTCCGCCTGCAACGCCTGCAACATCGGCTGCAGCGCCTCAATCAAGGCCCTCGGCTGCACCACTGATCGGGGCTTCAGCACCAAGAGGTATCGGGCCATAGCTATGGACAGCGAAGTTCCATCCTGCATCAAGGCGGGGCCAAGCTTTCGCGAACGGGAACCTCCACCCAAGCAATTTGATCAATCCTGCCCAGCACTTTGGGCCGTTCGCCTGCCACCGAAACCCGGACCAAATCAGGGCGACCCGCCAGCACCTTCACCCCCCGTCCCAAAGGCAGCAACACCTGGCCTTGAAGAATGGCGCCATAGAGGGTTTCCCCGTCCAGGCCGCGCACCTCCACCCAACTGGGCCCTGAGCTTTGCAGCAACAGCTGGCCCACCGGCACAACGGCACCTGGCGAGCGCCCAGCCTGGCCGGAGGAGCCAGCCTGGTGAAAGGGCAGCCGCGGCAGGGTTTTCAGCTGGTTGGCACCCCATACCAAGCCAGCACCGACCCCAACCAAGAGCGCAGCCCGCCCAACAGTGACCGGCCATTGGGCACGGGGACTGGACTGCTGAACCGAGCGCGTCAAGGTGACCGAGAGGCGATCACGATCTACAGCTTGGTCTTGGCTGCGCCCATGGCGCGACAGCTGGCGCAGGTCTGCCATCCATTCGGGCAGCAGCACAAACAAAACGGCAAGTAGGCCGTACAAACGCACGAGTCCCGATGGGACGGGATGGTGGTGCTCAGGCTGCTCTTCGCTCTGGTGTTCGGGCTCCTGATGGGGGGCCGACCGGGGTTGGCTCACGGGGAACGCGCGATCCATCGCGACCATTCTCTGGGCGATTTTTCGCGGCACCGAGGTTGGCGCGATCAACCTTCACACCCCTGACAGCGGAGGACTTGAGGAAGGGGCTAAGGGGCCTTCATCTCCCGCGCCAGCAGGGTGCAGAGGTAATCGGGATCGCGGTATTGGCCAGGCAAGCAGTTGTGAAGGGTTTCCAACCGCTGCCAGCACACGGTGCGGCGAATCTTGTTGATCGATTTGCCCTCCCGAAGCAGCAAGCGCATGGCCTTGCAATACAGGGAATAATTCGCTTCGAGCTCCCCAATGGTGATCTTGGGTGCCGAACCAGCAGTCGTCATGGATATCCGCAGCGGGCGTTGAAGGGCAACGCAGGGCCCCTAAAGGCCTGGAAGAACTCTGGGCCGGCCCCCTGCCATCACGAGCCCCCCATACGGGGACAATTCAGATCTGAACCCGCTAAAACTGGACCCTCTAGATCTGGACCCTCTAGATCTGGACCATGCCGCAGCGCATGCCCTTGAGCACCGCCTGCAGCCGGTTGTTCACATCAAGGGTTTTCAGCAAACGCTTGGTGTAGGTCTTGGCCGTTTCCTCGCTCACCACAAGCTTCTCGGCGATGTCGCGATCGGTGAGGCCGATGGCCAGTAAATCCAGCACTTGGTATTCGCGCTTGGTGAGTCGGGGGCAGCTCAAGTAAGCCCGGGTGGCCGAGCGCAGGGATGGGCTTCGGTAAAAGTGATGGCCCATCACGGCGATCACGGCGGCTTTGAGGGGGCGTTGATCACCGATGAAATCGGCCTCTGCCACCACCGCTTCCAACCAATCGGCATCCGCGTATTGGGCCGGGATCACATCGCCCAGCGCCAACACCACGGCCTTCAAACTGGGCTGGGCTTCCCTGGCAAGCCGTACCAGCTCAAAGCCATTGCCCTGTTCCAAGTAATCGGTGGCGATCAGCAGCTCGTAGGGGTCCTTCGCCAAGTAGCGCAAACAGGTGGCCTGGTCGGTTACCGCACATCCAATCCGGGTGCTGTCTTGGAAGCTCTCGCAAACGGAGCGCAACAGGAATCTCCCTTTCATGGCGATGGCCACCCGGCCACGGACTGCCAACGAGAGCAGCACCTGGTCGAGGGTGGTGCTCTCGAGGCTGCTGAGAAAAGGGGTGAGGTCCATCGGACCCTCCTTGGCGGCAGAAGGGTTCTGCCTAAAGGTTGTTCAAACCTTAGGGGCCGACGGCTGATTAATGACTAACAATGCTGGTTTAGTCGTCGTAAACCCGGCACTTTTCATCGGCTGGGTTCAGCTCGCAGAACACCTCAAAGGGGCTCGGGGCTTCCTCGGCCTCGGGATGGCGTCCTTGGAAATCCTCAAGGTCCTTGATCTGCTGCTCCAGCTTGCGGGCCACGGCCTGATCTCCATTGGCCGTCGCTGCGGCCAATGCCGAGCGGTAGCTCTCCAGCTGGGAAGCGATCGTGGTCATAACAAGACTCCCAAGAGGAGCACGGGTGAGTCGGCCGAGAATTTAACCCCCAGCGGCAGCAGAGCCGGGGCCGCAGGCAAGGTGGGGAGATTGCAACAGGATTCCCCATGGCAAACGCCCCCTACTTGGTCGCCTTGGCGTTGGTGGAGTTTGACGGCAAACGCGCCCTACCCCTGACGGGCAAAACCCAGTCGGCCGCAGCCGCCTCAGCCCCCGCAGAAAACGACCCAGCCAACGACCCAGCCAACGACCCAGCCAACGACCCAGGCGACGATGGCCGCACCCTGGCCTTGGAGCTGTTACTGCGGCTTTGGCAACGCAGCGATGGGGGCCCCCTTCAGCGGGCCGCCGGTGAAAGCAGCCTGCTGCTGATTGAGATTCCCCTCGATGTGATGAGCGAGCAATTGCCGCTCCTAAAGGCCAGCTGGCTCGCCAGTGGCGACACCGCTGCCTTTGAAACCAGCCTGAAAGCCCTGGTGATCCGCAGCTGGCGGATGGGCATTGCCAAGTACGAACCGGTGAGCTTCAGTCCCTGGCCCTAGGCCGTTACTGGGGATCTTGGTCCGCGCTGGGACCTCCTGCCTCGGGTCTATGCCCATCCAGCCCAGCCGCCACTCTCAAATCAGCCACTCTCAAATCAGCCACTCTCAAATCAGCCCCTGGCAAACCAGCTCCTATCAAATCGTTGAGTACGGCAAACGGGCCGATGATCTTCAGGGCGTGATTGTTGTAAACCTCTGCGGCCTCCCGCTCGTCCTGGTACGCCCCAAGGAAATAGCGGCGCCCCCGCCAATACAACTGGGCGATCCACTTCCCCGTTCGCTTCCGGTAACTGACGCCGCGAAACATGGAGCTCGCGCCTGGCCGACGGGGCCGGTTGGCGTAGGCGAGATAGGCCTGCTCTTGGGCAGCGTCGGTCTGCTCCGGCATGACCACGGGGGATCAGTGGCGTGATCAACACTGCGACGCAGCAAGCCCCCAAAGCCAGTCCCCTTTTGGGGAGGTCTTGCCGATGGGCCCTGGGTGGCACCTGTGGCCCAAGTGATTACGGGATCCAACAGCACCGCCCCCACGGAGCTGCAAATCACCGAAGCAGCCCCCCATTGTTGCTAAAAAGAGAAATCAGCAGGCGCGCCCGATGACCATCCCTACCCCTGAAGCCCCAGGGCTTGACGCTCAAAACGGCGACGCCCTGAAGCAGACAATCTTGCTGGTGGACGACGACGCCAATATCCGACGGGTGCTGGAAACCCGGCTGACCATGTTTGGTTACGACGTGGCGACCGCCAGCGATGGCGAAGAGGCGCTGGCCCTCTTCCAAACCGTGCAACCCGATGTGGTCGTGCTGGACGTGATGATGCCGAAGATGGACGGCTACGGGGTGATTCAGGCCCTGCGCCAACAATCCGAGGTGCCGATCCTGATGCTCTCGGCCTGCTCAGAAGTCAAAGACCGCATCCTGGGCCTGGAGCTGGGAGCCGACGACTACATCACCAAACCCTTCAGCCCAAAGGAATTGGAAGCCCGCATTCGCTGCGTCTTGCGTCGTACGGCCGGCGGTGCGGGCCCTGCGGCCGCTGGCAGCGCCCCGCGGGAGATCAAGATTGGCCAGCTGATGATCCTGCCCCATAAACGCCAGGTGTTTAAGGCCGGCGAACGGGTCAAGCTCACGGGGATGGAATTTGACCTTCTCGAGATGCTGATGGCTAACTCGGGCCAGCCCCTCACCCGCCAAGAAATGCTCACCAAGATCTGGGGCTATACCCCGGAGCGCCATTCCGACACCCGGGTCGTGGACGTGCACATCTCCAGGCTTCGCAACAAAATCGAAGACGACCCCGACAACCCCGAGCTCGTGATCACGGCCCGGGGTACGGGGTACCTCTTCCAACGCCTACCAGCGGCAACGGCGCTCTAGGCAGGGGTGTTCCTTAACGGGGGGCACCGTTGTAGATCACATTCTCCACCCTGGTTCCATCGGGTGACACCATGATTTGGGTTTCAACCGTGGGCTTTCGGTTCATGGTTTCCCACCCCGGTGTGCCGCCGAGGAACTGGAAGCGGTAGCCGTCGATGCTCGCGCGCACCATGCAGCTACCGCCACCCAACTGGTGCATGCAGGCTGCGGTGCGGTATTTGGTCAACCCGCCGTTCAGGGCTTCGGCCTTCATGCGGGCCACATTGGCTGCCTTCTCCTGGGTCCGCGGAACCTCTGCCGCCCGGAGCGCCAAAGGAGCGAACACCGTGAGGGTGGAGAGCAGCGGCAAGGCCACTCCCAAAAGGGCAGGCTTGAACTTGGCAGAAAGCATGGCTTGAGCGGGTCAGTAACAACCCAGACTTAGCGACACCGACCCCGCAGAGGGCCATCTGGCCAGGGTTCGTCGCACGATTGCATCAGGCACCCGATGGCCGGAGTGGCCCGCACCTGGGCCTGATTTCCATCGCTAAACCGGGGGTTCCAGGCCTGAACCCATGAAACTCCTGGAGCCCACCAACCTCCTTTTGCTGGGCTGCGCCCTGATTTATGGACTGATCGGCGAACCGGTGGATGGGCTGATCCTGCTGGGGTTTGTGGCAGGGATTGTGCTGCTCGATGGGCTGCAACAGCACCGCAGCCAAAGGGCCCTGGCTGAACTTGCCCGACTCTCCGCGCCCCGGGCCCACGTGCGCCGGCGTGGCCAGGAGCTGGAACTCGCCGCGGGGGAGGTTCTCCCCGGCGATTATTTACGCCTGGAGGAGGGCGATCGGGTGGTGGCCGATGCCACCCTGCGGGAGGCCGTGGGCCTATGGCTCGATGAATCCCTCCTCACCGGGGAGTCGTTGCCAATGGCCAAGCAAGGGCTCGGCGAGAGGATCTTGGCCGGATCGCTCGTGGCGAGCGGCAGGGGTTGGGCCGAGGTCAAAACCAGCGCCGCCGCCAGCGAATTGGGCCGCATTGGCGACAGCCTCAAGACGGTCGTGCGGCCCCCCACCCGCCTGCAGCGCCGCACCCGCCGGCTCACGGGCCGGCTCACCCTCTGGGGCCTGGGCCTCTGCGTTGCCCTGGCCTGCATTCAAGGGCTCACCGGCGGCGACTGGCCCCAGGCCCTGCTAGCAGCCCTGGCCCTGGCCCTGGCCGTGCTGCCCAACGAAATCCCCGTGGTGCTGGCCCTGTTTTTGGCCCTTGGGGCCCTCCGGCTCGCCCGCCTTGGGGTGCTGGCCCGCTGGCCCGCGGCAGTGGAAAGCCTCGGTAGCGCCACGGTTTTGGCCGTGGATAAAACCGGCACCCTCACCGAAAACCGCATGGCCGTAGCGGAGCTCACCACCTGGCCCGATGGTGCCCAGTGGTCCAGCGGGGAACCCTTGGATGAGGCCTTTCACCAGCTGGTGGAGATGGCAGTACTCGCCAGCCGCGGCGATCCGGTTGATGCCATGGAACTGGCCATCCACCGCCTGGCCCAATCCCATCTCGAAGGCAGCGAGCACCTCCATCCCGATTGGCCGCTGGAGAGGGACTACCCCCTGAAGAGCGATTTTTTGGTGATGTCCCAGCTGTGGCGCGATGGCGACGGTGCCTGGCACCTGGCCGCCAAAGGAGCCCCTGAGGCCATTGCCGATCTCTGCCATCTAGCGCCAAACCTGGGCCAACCGTTTTTGAGCGCCAGCGTGCAATTGGCCAGCAAAGGGCTGCGGGTGCTGGCTGTGGCCCGCGGGCTCACCGGGGCCCCAACCCACAGCGGCGACGAACCCCAGCACGTGCACGACTACCAATTTGAGGCGATCGGCCTGATTGGTCTCGCCGACCCCCTGCGCAGCGATGTGCCCGAAGCCATTGCCCTAGCCCAGCGGGCAGGGGTGCGGGTGGTGATGCTCACCGGCGATAGCCCCGTCACGGCCCGCTCCATCGCCGCCCAAGCCGGGCTGGGCTGGGGAGATGTGGCCACCGGGCCTGAACTCGCATCGATGCCCCTGCCCGAGCTCAGCGAACTGGTGGCCAAGGTGTCGGTCTTTGCGCGGGTGATGCCCCAGCAGAAATTGCAACTGGTGCGGGCCCTTCAGGCCTCCGGCGAGGTGGTGGCCATGACAGGGGATGGGGTCAATGACGCCGCCGCCCTAAAAGCGGCGGACATCGGCGTGGCGATGGGAAAGCGGGGCACGGCCGTAGCCCGCGAATCCGCCGATCTCGTGCTGCTCAACGACAGCTTTGGCGATCTGGTGGCGGCGCTCGCCATGGGACGGCGCATCGACAGCAATCTGCACCGGGCCCTGGCTTACACCCTGGCGATTCACCTCCCCATCGCCGCGTTGAGCTTGATTCCCCTGCTCATTCCGGGCCAAAGCCTGATCTTGCTGCCGGTGCACATTGCCCTGCTGCACCTGGTGATCGACCCGGCTTGCACGGTGGTGTTTGAAGCCATCCCCGCAGCCCCCGGGTTAATGGGCCAACCGCCACGCCCCCCCGGGGCCCCCTTGCTTGATCCACCCACCTGGAAGCACGCCACTTGGCAGGGATTGGCAATGATGGCAGGGGTATTGGCCATGGCCTTCTGGCCCCATGCCGCAGCTGAAACGCAACGCAGCATGGTGATGGGCGTGCTGCTCCTTAGTGGGGGGGGCCTGGTGTGGATCAACGGCGGGCGCATCGGCTCGATCGCAGCGACAGGCGCGGCCCTGGGCGCCGGCCTCTGGCTGGCCATCCTCCTCTGGGCGCCCCTGCAACGGAGCCTGGCCCTGACGTCGCTGTCGCCCAACCAGACCATGGCGGTGGTGGTGGCAACTGGACTGGCCCTGCTGGTGGCCACTGGGGTGCGGCAGCGGTATGCAGTCCCGCGTCAAGGCTGATGAAGCTCCAAGGGTTGCGGTCAGATCTGGCAACACTTCTGGCATGACACGCCTCCAACAGCTACTCACCCAACAACCGGTGGATGGGCCCAGCGTGGCCGAGCTGCTCGCCCGCATTCGACAGCAAACCCAGCAGGCCCATGGCCAACCAACCCAAATCAGGCACACCCAGATCAGGCACAACCAGCTTCAGCAAAAGACAGGTATCACAAAACACGTCTAGCCCTGTAACTGTTGCTACCATTTCAGTACGTTCATCCCATCTGGGACGCAAGCCTTGGCAGCAGGGAACGGGGCTGCCGCAAGTGAGGCACGTCATGAATCCCCTAGCCCTGATCCGCGAGCAAATCCTCAAGGCCGAAAGGCTGCGCCAGGCCCAGCTCGCCAGTGTGCAAAACCCCAAGGCTGAGATCTTTTAACCACTGATCCCATGTCTTCGAACTAGGTCTTCCAGCTAGACCTTCCAGCCGCCCCCAGCAGGGGCGGTTTTTTTATGGATCCCAGAAAAGGTTGTGCAATGTGCAGCAAGCCGAAGCAAATTACCAAGCCCATGATCAAACAAACGGCAGCCCATCAGCGATCTCGCTAGACCAAGGGAAGGCGGCGAGGGGTTCTCCATCACCAGCCCAGACACCCGTGATCCATGAGCCATGACAGAGCTTCATCTCATTGCACTCAGTAGCCGGAAAGTGGATGAACTAACAAAAGCAAGACTGGAACATGTGTTGCGGGAAAATGCAGCCCGATCGATTTACTGCGGCAAGGTGGAATGCAACCCCAACACCTCCGATACCGAGCTCATCGCCTATGGGATCTATATCTTGAGCCATCTCATCGAGCACAAGGGCCCGGGAGTGATCCACGAATGGATCAGGGAGGTGGAAGGCAAGCTCTCTGGGCTGAATATCAGCTGCGACCGGGAGGCCTACAAGAACATCATCAAGGCAGAACAAGATGCCCACAACGCACGGCTGAAACTGTTCTGCGAAACGGGTGACGATCCAGCCGCCGGTCTCAAGACCAAATGGTGATCAAGGCAAGCCTCTGATCAATCTCCAACTTGATTGGCAAATGTTGAGCTGGTGGGCATGGGCTGGACATGGTGGGTGCCGAGCTCCATGGCCTGATTCAAGACATGGGTCTTGATATCAGCCTTATCCCGTTCGATATAGATCTCTTTCCAATCCTCTGAGCTGGCCTTGGCCAGTAGCTTGCGCAGGTCGTCGAAGACCTCGTGCATCACTTGCGGCGCATCGATATCCCGTTCATGGAACTCATTGCAGCTCTTGCTCAACACCTGATCCAGACGCTTGAGAAACTTCGAGGCTTTTGTCATCCCTTGGCATCCACAGATAGGGCGAGGTTAATCAGCGTTTGCGATCAAGACGCACAGCCTTTGAAAAGAAGACGCGCAAGCCTTTAAAAAAACCGGCCTACTGCCCGCAGCCCTGGTTCAGCACCTGATTGCGAAGCCCCTGCAGTTCGGGGGAAAGCGGTGCATTCGGGGCAAAGAGCAGCGTCCAGGCCAGGGGCACATCGCCCTGGTCCAGGGCAGCGTCGACAGCCTGGAGCCACGCCGCGGGCTTCTGGGCCAAGGCAGCCATCAAGCGAGCAGTTTGGGCCATGCGCGCCGCCGAGCCACCAACCAATTGCACATGGGCAAAACTGCCCGGCCCAGCTTGCTGGGGCCGGAGGCGCAGCAGCACCACTTCCCCTGGCGCCAGGGGAAGGCCCGGCCAGGCCATGGGCCCTGTGATCACCTGGCCAGAGTTGGCTACCCGCCGCCAAACCAGCCGACCCGCCCGCTCCACGCGAATCTCCAGCAACGGCTCCACCACCAGCAACACGGGCCTGGGCGTGGGAACCACACCGATGGCATCCCCCTGTTGCACCGCTTCCACCCGGGGTGCCACCACACACACCGCCACCGGATCGGCCTGGCGATCGGTGGCCTGGAGCCCCTGGTAAGGGAGTGGCAGCACCGGGGCCAGCACCGGGGCCAGCGCCAGGGCCAGCAGCAGGGGCAACGACGGGCTAATCAACAACAGGCCTGTCCATCCCCAAGCACTGGAGCTGGGCCATCAAACGGCAACACGCCGCCACAACCGGGGAACAGGCCGTAATGCCGGGAGGCATCACCAATGAACTCGAAATGCGCTGCCAACCGGCTCTCCTTGAGCATGCGGAAGGTGTTGCCACACACCGGGAACACGCGGCCGGCATCAATCGCGTGGTGCTTGTCGAACACCAGTTGGTGGGCATGGCCCGCAATCGAGCCGCGATAGATCACGGCCTGGCCGTGGTCCTCACAGGCATCCTCGAGGCCGTCGATGTTGAACAGGCGGTAGGTGGCCGAAAAGAAACGCAGTTCGCCGGTTTTGGCGGCCAACTCGGCATCGGTGATCGCCAAGGGCCGATCCGTGACCAGCCGGGGATCGATAAACCCGGCCTGGCGGGACAGCCGCAGGAAGTCGTTCCAATAGAGGGCGCCGCTCAGGCATTCGCCGTAGAGCACCGGATCGCTTTGCAGGGCCTGGGGCACCCGCCGATCCGCATAGACATCGGCAAAAAAGAACTCCCCACCGGGCTTGAGCAGCCGCTTCACCCCCTGCAGCACGGCGAGCTTGTCGGTGGAGAGATTCACCACGCAATTGGAGATCACCACATCAAAACTGGCGGGCTCCAGGTCCAACGCCTCCAACCGCTCGATCGTGCCCGCAAGAAAGCGCACGTTGGCGTAGCCGAATTGCCCGGCATGGAACTCCCGGTGGGCTTCAGCCACCGCCAATTGCTCCGGGGTCATGTCGACCCCCACCACCTCGCCGCTGGCGCCGACCAACTGGGCAAGCAGGTAGACATCGCGGCCGCTGCCGCTGCCCAAATCCAAAACCCGAGCGCCCTCCAGCAAGGGAGGGGCCACCAAGCCACAGCCGTAGTAGCGCGACAACACCTCGGGGTGGATGCGCGCCAGCAAAGGCTTGAGGGCCTCCGGCACACTGCTGCTATCGCAGCAGGCAGTGGTGCGCAGATCCTCGGTGCCCGACAGGGTCGAGCCGTAGTACTCCTGAACAGCGCTTTGCATGGCAGGCCAGGGCAGGGACAACAGGGAAGCGATATGGGATGGCGCCGCTAGGCAACGGCAGCCGCTGGGCTTGAGCTAAGCGCCCCGCTGCAACTAGAACCACTGCCCGCGGTACAGCCGAAACAGTGGCCTGCCACCGCAATCCCCTCACCGGTGGGATCCCCAACCAACAAATCGGCCAAATGACGGGGCTTGCCCCCCAGGGGCAGACCGAGTTGTTGGTTGAAATCACAGTCGAACAGCTGGCCCTGCCAGTCAACGCTGATCAGCTGGCGACACATCACCGCCTGCAGATTTGCCTCGCGATGGCTGGACCGCAGCAGCTCCTCATAGCTCTCCAATTGATCTTGGGCCCGCAACACCGCCGCAAAGCGCTGAACCGGCAGATTTGTTAGGGCATAGAGGGCGTTAAAAACCACCCCGAAATCGGCTGCCAACACTCGCCGGTAGGTCGCCTCGAGCTCGGCCTGCGGGGGCGGCAACACGGGGCCCTGGGGGTTGAACACCAGATGCAGCTCCAAGCCCGAGCCGCTGTGGCCGTAGCCCAGGGCATTGAGCTGTTGCAGGGCTGCAATGCTGCGCTCAAACACACCATCGCCCCGCTGCCGATCGACGTTGCCTGCGGAATAGCAGGGCAGGGAAGCCACCACGGTGACGCCCTCGGCCGCCAAAAAATCGGCCAAACCCTCCTGGCCTGGCTCCGAGAGGATCGTGAGGTTGCAGCGATCAATCACTTCCACACCCATCGCCCTGGCCTCAGCCACCAGCTCACGGAAGTGGGGATGGAGCTCGGGGGCTCCACCGGTGAGATCCAAGCAGGTGATTCCCCGGGCCTGCAACACCTGGGGCACCAGGGCCAAGGTGGCCCGATCCATGCTCTCGGTGCGGGTTGGGCCCGCATTCACGTGGCAATGGCTACAGGCCTGGTTGCAGCGGTAGCCAAGGTTCACCTGCAGGGTGGTGAGCTGGCCCCGCTGGATCGTGGGAAACATCAGCCCATTTTGGCAGCGTGATTCCCCATCCCGATGGCCTTTCCCTAGAAGCACAAGTGCTATGGGTCGAACAGATCTTGTGGAAGATCTGATCTTGCTTCAGACTGGGTCCATGGATTGTGATCTGCTCGTCATCAGCGCCAGCAATGGCGAAAACCTCAAGCTTGCTGAGCGTTTTGCCAGCAGCGGCCGGGAGCGGGGCCTAAGGACAACCGTGCTGGACCTCACGGCCCTGGAGCTACCCCTGTTCACGCCCCGGGCCCAAGCCCTGGGATTTCCCCCTGGCATCAGCCCCCTCAGCCAGCAACTGGCCGCCGCTCCCCGCTGGGTGATCTGCGCCCCTGAGTACAACGGCGGGATCCCACCGGTGTTCACCAACGCCATTGCCTGGCTCTCGGTGCAGGGCGACGACTTCCGATCCCTTTTCAATAGCCGCCCCGTGGTGATTGCCACCCATTCCGGTGGTGGTGGGCACAACGTGCTGACGGCCCTGCGGCTGCAACTCGCCTACCTGGGCGCCCATGTGGTGGGTCGCCAACTGGTGAGCAACGGTCAGGCCCCCGCAAAAGACAGCAGCATCGACGAGCTGATCGAACGGCTGCGGCTCCTGCCGCCGCCCCTGGGCTGATGCCATTGCTCTTTCGCCCAGCCGCCGAGCGCTTCCACACCCAGCTCAATTGGCTGGACAGCTGGCACACGTTTTCCTTTGCTGGCCACCACGATCCCGGGTGGATGGGCTTTGGCCCCCTGCGGGTGATCAACGACGACACCATCGCCCCAGGCCAGGGGTTTGGCATGCACCCGCACCGCGACATGGAGATCATCACGGTGATGGTGGAGGGGGAACTCAGCCACCGCGATTCCATGGGCCATGCGGAAGTACTGGCGGCAGGAGAGGTCCAGGCCATGGGCGCCGGCACGGGCGTGGTGCATAGCGAAATCAACCAAAGCGAGCGGGCCTGCCGGCTGCTGCAAATTTGGATCGAACCGAGTTCCGCAGGAGGTCCACCGACCTATGCCCAACAGGCCTTCTCGATTGGCCCGTGCTGGACACCCCTGGTGGGACCTGGGGCCCTGGCCATTCAGCGGCCGGTTCGGCTCTTGCGTGCCCAACCCGGGGCCGCAGAAACCTTGCCCCTCCCCATGGCCGACGCCCAACGGGGCTGGCTCCAGGTGATCAACGGCACGGGCGTGGTGCGGGTGGGCCCAGGGCGCGAACCGATCGCCCTGCAGCGGGGGGATGGCCTCGGCTTTGGCGGTGGCTTTGGCGATGGCCAGGGCCTTGGCGATGGAGATTTAGAGCTCTTTGAAGCCGGGCCCCAAGGCGCCGACCTGCTCCTGTTTGAGCTGGCCTAATCCTGGTGGCTTTCATCTGGTAAGACAGCCAGTTAGGGCACGATCGGATCCCAGTGGGCCTGCCAGGCGGCCTGAAGCAGGCGCCGCCGTTGCAGTCGGGTCCAGATATCAGCCTGCATAAAGGCCGGACGAAGCTGCACCCAATCCCACCAAGCGAGCAAGTCAGCTCGAGTGACCAGGCTGAATTCGTCAATCATCGCCAAGCGGGCAAACAGAACAGCCACGACCACATCAGCCCTGCTGCAGTGGGGGCCAAACAGTCCCTGCCCTGGAGACACCGGCGGTAAGGCCGCGACAAAATCGCGCACCTCCTGCTGCCGTTGCGCCAATTTCTCTGGGGCACAACCCTCTGAGAAATAGGCCAGCCGCTGGCGGTTGAGTTCCGCCTTCGCCCGCAATCTCGCGCCACCATCGGCGGCCGCTGCGGCCCGCTTATCCAGGCTCTGCATCGCGCGCTGCAGCATCCCCGGGAAAACCCGGGCCAGAAGCTTGTTGCCCAGCATCCACTTGCCGAAGGTGAGATCCTCAATCGAGATGGCGTAGTGGCCGGCAACCACCGCCCCAATCGGCCCTTGCAACGCCGGCTGGGCATCCATCCAGGCCGCCCCGGCCCGGCCGGTCACCCACTGCAGGATCTCCTGGCTGTCCGTGAGCAGCAGGTCATCCCCCCGCAAGGTGGGCACGGTCATCTGGGGATTCAGCTGCCGATAGGCATCACTGAGCTGCTGTTTGGCCAGGTGAATATCGATCAGATGGCTGCGGTAGCTAAGCCCGGCCTCGGCCAGGGCCAGCCTGGCCACCATCGAGTAATAGGAGGGTGCTGCGTGAAACAGTTCCAACGGGGGGACAGCCATGGCGTGGTGGAGGCCCTTGCGTGATGGAGGCCCTTGCGTGGTGGAGGCCCTTGCGTGGTGGAGGATAGAGGGGCTTTAGAAGGGCAGCAAACGATGCTCCCGCATCCCCGTGGCTATCTCACCTTCGCCTGGTGCGGCCTGGTTGGCAACGCTCTGGTGATTCCCCTCACCGTGGCCTTCACCGTGCTGGAACCAACCTGGCGCACCACAAATATCGCCGTGGCAGCAGGAGCTGTGCTGCCTTCGGCCGTGGTGGGCCTGGTTGCAAGCCTGGCCCTGATCCGCTGGCGGGCCTGGGGACAAATCCTGGCCATCGTAGCCTTGGCCATGGACCTGGCCGTGGGCGTGCCCTACGGCATCGTGAGGATGGTGCTCCTGGAGCAGGACAGGCCCCTGACAGCCGTCCTGTCAGGGCTCATCTGGGTAGCCACGACAGCCGCCCTGATCTACTGGTGCCGGCCTAGCATTCGCCGTTACCTCACTTAACGGGAACCGACACCCAACGTTGTCGTTACCATCACAGTCAAGCCGCCAAGACATGGTCATGATCGGACCAAGGCGAAGTGGCGCAAACAATGAAAATCCTCCAAACCCCTGCTTGCCAACGCCAATTCCGGCTGGTGGACATCCAGGGCGCCCCCCATCCGGTACTGGACGACCTCTACGAATCCTTGGATGCGGCCTGGGGCGAGGCCATGGACTGGTGGCAGACCCAATGGGGAACGAGCCCCGGACCGGTGGAGATCGGCGTGGAAGTGAGCACCGCCAGTGGCGACTGGCGCACCCTGCGTTATCCAGGCAGCTGAGCTGGCTCCTAGGCCTGGTTCTACTCGCCGGCGGCTGGCTCCTTCCCCTAGCCGTAGCACCGGGCAAGGCCCTTGCCCTCGACGCCCAAACCTGCGCGCCGATCACTGAATCGACGGTTGAAGGCCTCTTTGAACGTTGGAACCAGGCCATCAGTAGTGGAAGCCCCGAAACCGTAGCGAAGCTCTACGCGCCAGGGGCCCTGCTGCTGCCAACGCTCTCAGCGACCGACCGGTTCGATCCTGAAGCGATCGCCGATTACTTCACCTCCTTTCTGAAGCGCCAACCCATAGGCGAAGTGACCAGCCGTCACATCGTGATGGGCTGCAATTACGCCACCGATGCGGGCGACTACCGCTTCCAGCTGCATCAGCCAGAGGAGCAGCTCAACGCCCGCTTCACCTTTGTGTATGGCTTTGACGGCCAGGGGTGGCGAATTGTGCACCACCACTCCTCCTTAGTGCCGCAGACACCGCAACCCGCCTAGCCCACCCGAACTCCTTTCCAAAAGGCGACCCGACCCTTGATCTGCTGGGCGGCCTCCTTGGGTTCGGGGTAAAACCAAGCTGCATTGGCGTTGACCTCACCCCCGGCCACCACGTCGTAGTACTTGGCCGTGCCCTTCCAGCCACACACGCTGGTGTGATCGGACGGCTGAATGCAGGCTGGATCGAGGGCGTCTAAGGGGAAGTAGGCGTTGCCATCCACCGTGACGATGTCGTCGCTCGTAGCAATCACCTGACCATTCCATTGGGCTTGCATGGGAGCAACGCGTAGTTGGTCAGATTTTGGCGTACTGCCGCAGAACCAAGCCAAATAGCCAGCGGATCCACCGAAACAAACGCCACGCTGCTGGAAGATCCCTACACAGGGTCAGATAGACAGATGCTTGGTGGTGCTTTCAGAAGCTTTCAAACTGGGAATCGAGCCCAAGCTGGAAAGTTGGCTAGGACGCACCCAAATCAAACGGCGAACGCTGCCCGCCGGCCAGAAAGCCTGGGATTGTCGGATCGATTCCCATATCGGAGAGATGGTGAAGGTGCTGGAGATGTCCTATGAGGGACTCTCCCAACTGCTATTTCGGAACCATTCCGCGACGTTGACCATTGCCATTGGAAGCTTTGGTCATTTCAATGGAACAGCAGGGGGCAGGCCCTTTGGCTGTGTGCCCAATCGCTTGAGCTGCCTGCTGCTCCCAGAGGAAGTACTGCAACTGGTGGCGGGCTCAACCCGAATCGCCGGCCTGGTTATTCAGGTGCCCGAGCCCTTACTCATTCAGGAATGCATCCGCCAAGACACCCAAGACCCGGATTTATTGAGCCTGGGCGATACACTCCCTGGCCAGGAAGCCCTGCTACTGGCATGCAGTCAGCAGCTCCTGCGCCTGGCTCAAAAACCAGACAGTGAGGCAAGGGCCCACATGGCAGAACCCCTGGAAGCTTCCATGCTCTACATGCTGGCGAGCCTGGTGGGCAACAGCCAACAAGGGCGCGATGATGCCAGCCAAAATCCCCAGGCGATGCATGTCGATCGCGCCATGGACTACATGGAACGCCACATGGGAGAGGAGATCTCGCTCCATAATCTATGCAAGGCCTGCCACATCTCGGCCCGAACCCTGCAGGTGGCATTCCAAACAGTTCGGGGTCGCACGCCCCTTCAGGCCCTGCAGGAGATTCGCCTCACAGGGCTCAAGCAGCTGATCCTGGGCAACAGTGAAATCAGGGAAGCCTGCACGCAGGTAGGGCTGCCACCGAGTGGCCGCATGGCGGCCAACTACAAGCGACTATTCGGTGAATTACCAAGCCAAACACGACTACGCGCCGGCCATGGCATTAATCAGGCAAACGACTCGTAAGTTCCTGAATAAGGGTGCGGTGAGCCACGTTGAGGTAATCCACTTCCCGCTTGAGCCGAACAATTTGGCCTTCACAATCGTGAACAGCAAAAACAAGCTTCTGGGCTTCATCACTGAGCTTGTCGATGGGATAACTACGATCACCGATCGTTAGGGTTCCAGCCTGGGGGGCCTGCTCTGCGACGGCAGTTTGACCGGAGCCATCAGATGCCACGGCCGTAGCGGGAGAAGCTTCTGCGTAGATAGCAGTGGTGTTGTCCATGGGGAAGAAAAAAGGGGGGGAGGGGAAAAGGAAAAAGGGGAAAAGAACGGCACCGAGGGAGACAACAAGACAGGTACCCAGGAAGACACCAAGACAGGCAGGGGGATCGCGCTCGAGGCCTCATCAGCGGCGATCCGACATCGGCTTAAAGAGGTCTTCAAGGAAATCAAAGACCATGGTGATCACGGGCTTTTCGTGCAATACAACACGGGCCGTAATGCCCATGCCGGAGCGAAGGGAACTGGCTGGAAAGCCCTTGGGGATGCCGCTTGGGGGAATCCGGATCCGGGCGCTATAGGCCTGGGCCTGACCCTTGGAATCAACGGCCGCAGTGGTGGGGGACAACGAATCAACTACCCCCTTCAGGGTGCCGTTCTCATTGGCAGGGAAAGCATCCACCGTGATGTCGGCTTTTTTGCCGTGCACAATTGGGGCCGCAAGTTTTGAGGACACCTGCACGGAAGCGATCAATCCTTCGCTTGGAACCACCGTGGCAAGCAATTCACCCTGCTGCACCCGCTGACCGCTGGCCTGAATGGCAACCTGCTGGAGGGTGCCCGTAATGGGTGAAATCACCACAAATTGCCTGGCCCGTTCACGCAGTTCGCGCAGCTGGGTGGTCACATCATTGATCTCAATTTGGCGTTGCAGCACCATGCGCTCTTTGTCTTCAAGCAACGATTGGTAATCTGCCTTGCTTTGAAAGAGATCATTTTCTTTTTCAAGCAATTGGACTTCCTGGACCGATCCCTGCCTCACCAAACCACGCAGGCGATCGGTAAGGTTTGCATTAAGTTGAATTCTGGCCCTTGCCTGGTCTAATCGAATCGCAAAACCAAGATCGTCCCGTTGTCCCTTTTGCTTCAAAAGAGCCAATTTCTGGGGAAGGCTCTGGAGCCTGGGCTCCAGATCCTCTCGGCCAAGGGTGAACAAAATCTGGCCCTTCTGAACCAGTTGGTGCTGCCGCACATTCACCATCTCAACCTGGGCAGTATCGGGGCTCTTGATGCTGGCCTGGGGCCGCAATGTTTCAAGCTGGCCTGGCAAACTACTGGTTTCATCGATGCGGCTCACGCAGGACCACCCCAGCAGGGCAACGGAACCCAAGCCCAGGGTCCAAATCAAAGTGCGGCTCCAGCGCGGCGGTGGCGTGAGCAACATGTGATGCCGGGAGCCCTCCTCGCCCTTGCCGGAAGGGCTGGGCCCATTGGTTTTTAATAAATTTGTAGGCGTAAAACCCACTTTGGCAAAGCGGGCACTAAAACTGGAAATGAGCTGTTTCATTTAGCCTCCGAATTGTTGTTGATAAAGGGCAAAGTAACGACCAGATTGGGACATCAATTCATCGTGGCTACCGATTGAGTCGATACGACCGTCGTGCATCATCACGATTTGATCGGCATGAATCAGGGTGGACAGACGGTGGGTAATCATCACCAAGGTGCGGCCCCTAGCGTGGTGTCGAAGGTTCTTCACCACCTGCTGTTCCGTATCCACATCGAGGGCACTCGTGGCCTCATCAAGAATCATCAGATTGGGATTTTGAAGAAGCATCCTGGCCAAGGCAATCCGTTGACGTTGTCCGCCGGAAAGCCCGGTCCCCTTTTCTCCAACAGGGGTGCTGTAGCCATAGGGCAGGCCCATGATGAACTCATGGGCACAGGCCATCCGAGCCGCCTCTACAACCTGCTCCGTTTCAGCCTCTGGATCGGCCACAGCAATATTGGAATAGATCGAACCCTCAAAAAGAAGGCAGTCTTGCGGCACAAATCCCAGCTGTCTTCGAAGGGAATAGAGCTCCACCTTGCTCACGTCGAGATCATCAATCAGCACCTTGCCGCGGGTGGGCTCATAGAGCCTGGGGATGAGCTTCAACAAGGTGCTCTTGCCACAGCCGCTCTGGCCAACAAGACCGGTGAAGTTGCCTACGGGAATCTCAAGGCTCACGCCCGATAGCTGGGGGGCACCGGTTGTGCCATAGGCAAAACTCACCTGGTCAAAATTGATCTTTCCCTGGATTGGGGGCATGGTGATATTGGAATCTTCCAATTCGCCTGTTTCCAAAGGCTGGTTCACCACATCACCAAGCCGCTCCACAGCCAGGGAAACCTCCTGAAAGTTTTGCCAAGTACCGGCGAGCCTCAGAATGGGCTGGGTAACATAACCACTAATGATGCGGAAGGCAATCAAACCTCCCAAGGTCAGTTGGTTTTGTAGAACCAACCAAGAGCCAACAGTAATCACCAATATATTGGTTGTCTTGCTAATTAATTGCAGTCCGTTAGAGCTAGCCGTATTCGCCAAGACGGTGCGAAAACCCTTGTTAATGCCATCGAGGTGCCTATCCTCCCAATTGCGACGAGCAGCCAGTTCACTGTTCTGCACCTTGACGGTCTGGATACCGTTCAACACCTCCACCATGTAGGACTGGGTTTTGGAATAGGCTTCCGCCCGTTGGCGGATCAGGGTTTGGGTGATCGGGGAGAGTCCCAAAATGACAATGAGTAAGAGTGGAATGCTTCCCAACACAATCCCGGCAAGGATTGGCGAGTAGAAGAACATCACGCCGAAGTACAGCATGGCAAACAGGGCATCCAGCACCACGGTCAGGGCCGTTCCTGTGAGGAAGCTGCGGATTTTTTCCAGTTCATTCAAACGACTCGAAAGCTCACCAACGGGACGCTTCTCGAAGTAACGAACATTGAGGCGCAGCAAACGGGAAATGATCGCAGAACCGAGGTTGATATCAACCCGGTTGGAAATTTCCATAAATTGAAAGGTGCGCAAACTGCTAAAAACAAGTTCCAGCACCATGAACAGCACCATCACCACCGCAAAACCACCAAGGGCATTGGATGATCCCTGCCCAATCACCCGGTCGATGATTTGCTGGAACAACAGCGGTGTGGCCAGGGCAAACAACTGGGCGAGGAAACTGGCGATAAACACCTCCACCAGCCCAATTTTGTAACGGCTCAGATAGGGCAAAACCCAAGCCAGCCCAAAGCGTTTCTGCGGTGTATTGCGGCCAGAGCTGATCGCCACCACCCGCAAATTCGATCCGAACTGATCGATCAACTGCTGCTGCGGTATCCGTTGGATCGGACCTGCGGGATTGAGCAGCAGCAGCCCCGATCCATTGGCTTCAAGGATCAGGCTGGGGTTGTGGCCTTCATCCAGGATCACCGCAGGGGTGGGAAGACGGCTTGCCTCCGTGGGGCGAAACACCACCACGCGGCCATCCAACCCCAGCTGGTCGACCACATTGATGACCTGCTCGAGGCTGGCACCACCCTTGCTATCGGCAAGAAACTGGCCCGCCCGGCGCAGGTTGTCGCGACGAATCGGCAGGCTGTAGAAGCTCGCCAACATCGTGAGTACGGCGGCATGGCATTCGGCTGGGGTTGTGCCACCAACCGGCCGATATCCCAACTGACGCACATGGTTGGTTAGGCGGCGCGTGGACTGATCCAGCTCGGGGGGCTGGGGCAGGACACGGGTGGGCGCTTCAACGGGGATGGCCCTGGCTGGCGCCAGGGCGCGGCTGGGGGACGAGAGCACCGCCCGATCAGGACCAGCCCGATCAGCGCCGGCCCAGGTCAACACCCTGGGGTTCCGATCACCCAGAAATGACCGCAGGGATTCACCGGTCACCAGTTGGCCGTAACGGAAGCCCTCCTTGGGGCGATCGGCGTAGATGAGGGGAGAGCCGTCACCGTTCGGGGGAACAGGACCCCCAGTGGGCAGGAGTTGCCAACGCCGCAGGTAGATCTCTGGGGTCTGCTGATCAGCCGGCAAATTCAAACCCAAACCATTGACCAGCCTCTGGATTAGGGGCAACTCACTGGGGGAGAGTTCGTGTTGGAGCAGGTCGAGCACGGCCTGTTCCAGGTCGGGATGGAGGGGCAACGGACCCAACACAATGGCCTCACACGCGGAGGAGGCAATCAGCTCTTCACTGAGTTCGGGATCAAGCAGGGTGAGCACCCCGCAGAGGTAGGGGCCCTCGGGACGCAAGACCGTGAGGGAACCGAATTGGCGTTCGGGATCAAGAATCCGGCAATGGCCTTCAAGAACAAGCAGCACTTCCGGGCTGGCGGAGCGGGTCTGGAGAACCGCTCCTGCCGGGAAATGACGACGTTCACATCCCAGGTGATCCGCTAGGGATTCCAGGACTTGGGCATGGGCACTCGTGAGTTGCATTAAGCAGTTGACCCTGCAACCAGCCCATGAGCTGTTGCAAATCGGTCTGGAGATCGCTGCAAATCTTCGACTTAAAGCTCAGCTCTTCGAGAAATTTGCGCGTATGTGCGTCGTATTCACTGTCGAAGCGATACTCGAGTCGGATCAGGGTGTGCCATTGGTCCGCCTCGAAGGGGCCAATCAACTGACCAGCCTGGGCCGTGCGCAAACGGCTGGCGATTTCCGGGTGGGGCGTGGTGAGATCCACCGGCCCAACAATGCCCTGGGTTTTGGCCTCAGGACCACTGGAATGGAGGCGTGCCGCCTCACCAAAACCCATCTCACCGGCCTCAATCGCGTAAAAAAGCTCCCGGCAGAGACAGGGATCCTCCACCCGCAGAAGGCTGTAGAGAACGCGGTCGAGTTTGTCCTTGTAGCGCAGATAGAGGGATTCACCGCTCGTTGTGGTCAGTTGGCTGCGCAATTCCCCGCGACGGTAATCGTGGATCGCCTCAGCCAGGAAGTCGTTGGGGCCCATACCCCGAAGCAAACACCACCGTTGACGATCCTCGTCGCTAGAGAGGTTGTGCTCCGTGCAGTATTGGCTCACAGCCTCCATTGCAATGGCCTCTGGCGCTGAGAGATCGTCCCGTTGGGACACCACCAACCGCTCCTTGAATTGGCGCAGAAAGGGTTCAGCCAGATCAAAGCGAAACAACAGGGCAATCAGGTCTGTGCTTGTGGCATCCGCCAGGGCTGCCAGCAGGGTTGTATCGGGCGGCTCAACGGCTGGGGCTGGAGCAAGCGCCAGGGGACGCGTCATCAGTGAAGGCTGGGTCATGGGAATCGGTACGCAACGGGAGGTCTGCAGGGATTAGGCCTTGAGCCAGGGCAACGCGCCACCGAGCTGCACATGGCAATGGAGCAATTGGGTCACCATCACGGCATCGGCCATCGACTGGTCGACCGCTAGGGCCTGGGTCACGGCCTGCTGGAGCTCAGCCAGTAAGGCCCTAATGCCAGGGACGCCAGGGCCCCTGCACTGGTTCGCAACGCTGTCTAACCAGCCAATCCAATCCACGTCTTCATCGCTGGAGGTGAGCACGCGATCCAGCTTGCGGCTGATATCGGCAAGCAGGTCGCCTGGATAGGGAATGGCCTCCAGCACGGCTCTGAGGGGTTCGTCGCCATGAAGGCCCCCTACGCCGATGGACGCGTTGTTGTTGGGTTGGTCGCCATCACCCTTGGGGTCGCCTACGCGCTTGGAGTCGTCAAGAAGGGTTAGCTGGCTACTGCGCAATTGAAGGATCAGGGGAATGCTCTTGCCATCAGGGCAGCGCAGCCGCAAGCTCCACTGACTCTCCAGTTCGGGGTTACGGCGCTGGAGCTGAATCGACTGGCCAAGCTTGGAATCCAGCAGCAAGGAGCGCAGGCCCCGCTCACCACCACCCGGCATGGTGATCATGGCCAGCAACAGCCCCGCCAAACTGCCGGGATTGTTGAAAGCCCCAATCAAGTTGTCCAACAACCCCTTGAGGTCGTTGGGGTCGTCGGGGTTGGCAGGCCGATGGGGCCGCTGCCCCCGCCGGATGTCGTCATCCTCACGGCCATCCCCATCACGATTCGATGGCAACAACGCCTTGGCTCGGGGGGCGGACGCTGGGCCTGGCTCACTGACACCACCCGCACCTGGGCCAGCAGCAACGCCGGTACTGGCAGAACCTGCCATCGTTACTTGCCCAATGCGATCCAAGGGGCCACTGCTATAGCCCCCGGCTGAAAGTGCAACCTTGCTGCGGGGGCTGGGAGCCCCAGCAAGGTTGCCAATCGGCGATGGGTTGAAGCCCGAACTGGGGGCAGTTGGACTGTCGATCACCTGCCGGGGAACGATGATCGTGGATTGGAAGAGGGAGCTTTCCTGAATGCCAAAGCGACTGCCATCGTCACCGAGAACCCTGGTACTTGTGGAAATCTCAATCGACAAAAATCCGCTGGGGGTGGCAACAGGGACCACGTCAATCCAGTCGAGATCAAAACCAAATTGATCCGGGCCCAGCAGACTGATGAGCTCGGAAATCGGCACCACCACCCCCTGGCTCGCACCCGAGGTCGAGGAACTCGGTGGCAAGGTCCGCCATTGGGCCTCAAGACTGGTGGCCTGGGCATCGCTGAGGCCAGCCAGGTTCTTGAAGGCCTGGGAGAGGTGAACCGTAATCGGCTGGGTGCTGCGGATATTCAAGTCAGTAACATCGGCCGTGTCGTTAAGCACCAGCGGAGCTGCCCCAAACATCTTGCCCAGCGGGACAGGTTCGCCATCGGTGATGTAAGCCTGACTGGAGGAAGCGAAGATGTTGACAACCTCTGCCCTTGGAATCAACTCGATGTCGAAGACCTGGCTAGACTCAAGGCCACCGATAGCAGCAATGAGCCGCACTTGTCCAGACAAGACATCAACCAGACCCCTAGGATCAAACACTAGCCTTGTTCCAGGCACCGAAGAATCAAGAACCAAGAATTTTGCCAACCGAGCCTGATTTTCCATCGATGAACTTGCAACCCTAATTTCGTAGCTCAAAGGGGATCGGCCATCCTCTCTGGAATTTGGGTTGGAGAACAAGTCAGACAGCAAAACCGAGTTAGAGGTACGTTCATAGGCCCTGACCCGATCAAGCTGTCCAATAATCAAAGGTGCCAGCAATAGTCTTCTTTCAGAGCTAGCAACTGGGGACCGATTATCTTTCGCAATAGAACGACGCCTGTCTTCAACGACGGGGGCAGACTTCTCAACGAAATCTTCGTAGTCTGAAAAAACATAACCGCGCTGATTTCCATTGTAGACAGTATCGTTTTTACTCGAATCAACACGGACCCGTAGCAGTTGGCTAATGGCATCTTGATCACCAGTTTTAGCTGTGATGCGAAGCACCAAACTCCCCACCTCTTCGGCCCCAGGGCGAAGCAGGAGATCCATTAAGGCACTACTACTGAATTGCTTCAGTTGCACATTGGGACCAGGGCTACTGCCATCGGCCAAGCCAATGCCCAGCCCCCCTTGGTCTTCCCTATTCAGCTTGAGATCCAGGCGGACCGGTTGGCTTGGATCGTTAAGCAGAAACTGGAGATTGAGAAATGCTTCCTCAGGACTATCCCCAAGGGTCTCTCCAAGGCCAAAACGGGGTAAACTAGCAGCATTGAAACGCAGCTGGTTGTCGTCGACATCGCTGCTATCGATCTGACGAAAGAGGGGAAACAGACTGGTGATGGCTCGATCAAGGGAGGCACGGTCCTGGTTGATCAGCTGCAGGCCCGACCAGTTGAGATCGAGGTCAAGGCCAATCACTCCTGGCATGGCCGTGGCCTGGCGGCGATCATTGACAGTGACGGCTAGCGCAAGGGCACTATCCGCAGGTAAGGCCGCCAGATCCTCGGGCCGGACCAACTCACCAGTGTCTAGACGGCGCAGCACCGGCGTAAGCGTGAGGCGATCCTCAGAGCTGGTGTCGTCTTGGCGGCGATCGACCAGGCTGAGCCAGCTGGGATCCTGGAGGGCATTCAGCTGGCCATCCTTGCCAAAACGAAATGCCTCCACGGTGTAGGCGAGATTGCTCGAACTGCGCAGCTGTTCGAAAGCGCTGGAGAGATCGAGGACCGAAGGTGTCCCTTCACGCAAGACCAAATCCTGAAGCGCACGGTTCACCTCAACCAAGCCCCCCGGGGACACGATCCCCAAATCAAGCTGGTAAGTGCTACTGGCACCTTGGCGATCGGTGGCGCTAAACAACAGGCTGAGCTGGCCCCGATCGGAAGCTCCAGGAGTGAAAGAAAGCTCACCCTTCACCGGGTCAAATCTCAACCCACTAGGCAGACCAAGGGTCGCGCTGCTGCGGGCTTTAAGGCTGAAGCTCAGCTTGTCGCCATGGATCGCGTCGAGGTCACGAAACACTGTGTTGAGGTTGAGCGAAAAGGGCGAATTCACCAGAAGGCTGCGTTGCTCATTCGCTGGCACGAGGCGATCAGGGGCCTGGTTGACATTGGCGACGGTCAACGAAAAACTGGCTACTGTGCTGGCACCCCAACTGTCCACGGCACGCAAGCTGACGCGGTGTTTGCCTACCGCTTCGTTGTCAGCAAGGCCAGAGACCTGGCCGGTGGTGGGATCGAACTGCAACCAATCGGGCAAGTCCACCTCGTAGCCGAGACGATCGCCAATCAAAAAGTCGTCGTCGGAAAACAGGCTGGGTAAATTGAAAGCCACACCCTGGCCTTCCTGGATTGTGCGATCAAAAAAATCGGGCCCGACCCGATAAGGGGCCCGGTTGAACTCGCGATCGACGACCCGCAACTGGAGGGGCACAGTGGTGGAAGCCCCGGCACGGTCGGTGGCGACAATCCCAAACGAATAGGGCTCGCTTTGGTCGGCAGGGGCCAGACCAGTGATCACACCGGTAGCCGGATCAATGGCCAGCAGGGATGCCAGCCCAGGGGCTTGGGCTAGATCGAGGCTGTAACTGAGCCGATCCCCCTGGTCAACATCAATAATGGTACCGATAGGAATGCTGATTTCAAAGGGATTGCCCTCCCGCACCCATATTTCAGGCAGGGCTTCGCCACTCCAGATCGGCGCATCGTTGACGTTTTCAACCACCAGGTCAAGGTTCTGGCGGGCAGTCGCACCACCCATGTCACGGGCTTCCACAACCATTTGGTAGGAGCCAACCTCGGCATCACCGGGCACCCCCTGCAGCAGTCCCGTGCTGGCATTGAGCTCAAGCCAGCCAGGACTTTGGCCAAGCAGGCGATAGGTGAGAACGTCACCAACGGCCAGGTCCTCATCTTGGAAGATGTCGGACAAATTGAATGCGAAAGGTTGATCCTCCACCGCGGTGATCGGCCCAAAAGGCACAGCCACCGGTGCATCGTTGACGTTGGCAATCGTGAGCGATAGCGTCTGCTGCCAAGGGCGGCCATCGGCATCAAGGACCTGGAGCTGATAGCTATGCATGCCGACCAGGGCCTGGCCAGCTAGGCCGTACAACACGGGCACGGTTGGCGTCTTGGTTCCTACGGCAACGATTTGGCCGGCATCCAGGGGCTGATTGGCGCGGGTGGGCAGCTTCATTGGGGTCAACACAAGGTTTAAACCTGCAGAAGCGCCAGCGCCGACTTGAAAATCAAGGGCGGCGAAGCGTTCACGGTTGGTATCACCAAGCGCCTCACCACTACCGCCACGGGGAAGGGAAGCAGCCACCAAACCAGTGAGGCTGCCTGCAGCGGCATCGAGGCTGCCGGAACTGCGAAACAGGGGCAGGGTCGGCACAATCTGCCGATCCACCAGGGAAAGGGCCTCCGCATTCCAGTGCAAGTCGAGGTCAAGACCGAGCAAACCTTGCCCCTGATCCCGGGTATCTGTCACCACCACATCCATGGACACCAAGCTGCCCACTCCCAAGCCAGCCACAGCATTGCTGCTCAGGCGGTTGCCCAGGGAGTCGTAGAACAGCCCTTCGATCACCAGCCGTTCGGCCAGGGTGGCATCTGGGATCCGTTGGTCAAACTGCAACCAATCGGATGTATCACCAGCCACCAGCGGAACCACGGTGACGCCTTGGAGGCCATTGGCCTCTGGGAAGAGGGCGGCGAGGTCAAGACTGAAGGGTTGATCTTCACGCAGGGAAAACGATTGGGGTGCTGACTCCCCGTAAACCAAAAAACCATCACTAATGAAGGCCGTAGCTAACAGTGGGGGAAGGTTGGCATCAAGCGAACCAAGACCACCCGGGCTTTCAGTAAGTACAAGACCTGTCAACTGATCGGTGCTAGCTACAACAAGATCAGAAGGAGAAACTGGCGGGAGAGTATTGAGACTGGACCCGGTAAGTTGAGAAGAATAATTAGCAATGGCTGCATCTAATAGAGCTGGCGCGGTTAATGCAACATGAGCAGCAATGGGATCGGCAGGGCCCAAACCAGCCAGCGGATCTGGATTCGCGAATACTGGCTCACTAAGCAATGCGCTCAGGGGGATAGAAAGGTCAGCAGGGGCGCTGAGCAGATCTTCCGCTTGCAGAGAATTGCTTGCTATCGCCATAGAACGCACAGGACTCATGAAACCGCATTGGGCCCTAGTCCAGCGCAATACGGCAGTGATCCATGGTTACGAAAGAGAAATGGTTAGAAGGGAAATGGATGGGAGCTCGTCGCTGATTGCACAGACCTGCGCAATCGGGACGGTTAGCAAGACACCCAATCGAAACAAATGAACCCAAAGCGCAACTGGCATTCCCAAAACGAAGCAGCCATGCGATGGGCGTGAGGGACACGCAGGGAATGTTTGATAAGCGTTGTAGCAACCAGTGAAACGCTTCAGCAAGCAGGGCCATCGCAAAGGTGGGGACAACCAAAGCCAGATGCACTCTTCTTCGAGGAGAAAGTACTGGCAAGGCTCCCCACAACTGAATTACCAACCCAGGAATCAGCCCATGGCCAGCTCCTTTAACGTCAACTTCGAGGACCTGCAACGCATCCTTGAAAACATCAAGATTGCCGAACGCGAATCAGCTGGCGAACAACTGATTGACATCATTACCGAAATTGCCACAGGGAGCCCGGCCATAGCGGGGAGTCCTTTGGTGAACGCTGCCAACCTGCCCTTGGGCCTGCGCCATGTGGATGGATCGAACAACCACCTGATTCCCGGCTCTCCCAATGGCACGTTGAACGGAGCTTCTGGCCAGCCATTTGCCAACCTGACCGAACGCCGTTTTCTCACCGATACCGGAAGCGCATCTTTTAGCGTTGCTCCCGGCATGGCTGTCTCCAATAACAGCTACGACCCCACCAATCCCCAGGCCAATTCGCTTGGCGTCAACACCAAAAGTGTGGTGGATGCATCGATACGCACCATCTCCAACCTGATCGTTGATCAGACGGTTACGAACCCAGCTGTCATTGCGGCCGCCTTGCTCCAGGCCGGCGATCCCACTCCGAATGAAACGGCGATCAGCCTCTACAACTCGGCCCGTGATTTGCTGGATCCCAAGATTCTTGAGGCAGATAAGGACGTCTTACGCAACCAGCTGAGCGCCACGTTGGCACTCCACGGCGTGAGCGTGAGCTCCGATGGCTCCATCTCGGTGGAACACAAGTCGGCGGATATCGGCTTGTCGCCGGCCAACACCAGCTGGATGACCATCTTTGGTCAATTTTTCGATCACGGCCTTGATTTGATCCCCAAAGGAGGCCAAGGCACGGTTTACATCCCCCTGAAAACAGATGATCCCCTGTATGTCCAGGGCAGTCACACGAATTTCATGGCGCTCAGCCGGGCCACCAACATCCCCGGCACAAACGACACAACCCCCTGGATCGATCAGAACCAAACCTATACCTCCTTTGCCCAGCACCAGGTATTCCTTCGGGAATACATGCGCATTAACACCACAACAGGAGATGTCCTAACCGATCCAGAATCAGTTGCCTGGGCCGCCGGTAAAACAATCGCCACTGGCCGCCTGCTCAACGGATCAATCGACTCAATGCCCACCTGGGCTGAACTCAAGGCCCAAGCTTTGACATACCTGGGAATCCAGCTAGACGATCGGGATGCAACCCAAGTGCCGGACGTGCTGGTGGATCCCTACGGCAACTTCATTCCCAGTGCCAGCGGCTACGCCCAACTCGTTATCAGCATTACAACGACAAATCTAGCGGAGACAGCCTCGGGTACGGCCACCCAGCCCGTGAACCCAACTGCCGTAAATGCGAGACGCACACCGGCAGCTTTTCTCATCGATATCAATCGGAATGCGGAGCCCATCACGAAACCGAATGGCGACCTCCAGCAGGATGGCGACGCTCAAGTAGGCCTATCTGGAACGGTGGACGGGTCAACTCCCGTAGGCAACGGTCGGGGTGGTTTTACCACCTACGACAACGAGCTCCTCGATGCCCACTACATCACCGGGGACGGCCGTGGCAACGAAAACATCGCCCTAACAGCTATCCACGACATGTTCCACTCGGAACATAATCGCGTGATGGAAGCAAACAAGATCACTTTGCTGCGCAGTGGAGATCTGGCCGCCATCAACGAATGGCTGTTGTTTGACCTGACGAATACGGTTGGACTTCCTGACCCAACAGATGCCCAGGGCTTACAGACATTTGCAGCGACCCTGGTCTGGGATGGCGAACGCATGTTCCAGGCCGCAAAATTCACCACAGAGATGCAATACCAGCATCTTGTGTTTGAGGAATTTGCACGGCGAATTCAACCGAACATTGCACCCTTTATCTTCACCAACTCAGCGGACCTAGACGGGCGCATCGTTGCCGAGTTTGCCCATGCCGTCTACCGCTTTGGCCACTCCCAACTGCTCGACGACGTCAACCGAGTCGACAACACACTGGTTGCAAGTGATTTAGGGCTAATAGAATCATTCCTTAACCCTCTAGAATTTGCCGCCAGTGGGGCCAATGCAAAAGAAATCCTGGCGAATATTGGCAGGGGCATAACCAATGCCACTGGCCAGGAAATGGATGAATTTGTGGTTGAAGCTCTGCGCAACAACCTGCTAGGGGCACCCCTTGATCTCGCTGTTCTCAACCTGGCCCGGGGGCGCGAGCAGGGGATTCCATCCCTCAATGAAACGCGCCGACAGCTCCATGACGCAACCGGGGCAGTGCAACTCAAGCCCTACACAGGCTGGGTCTCTGATCCAGGCCAATCGGAAAGCAACGGAATTTTTGAAAAACTAAAAAATCCGATGTCGGTGGTGAACTTTATCGCTGCCTACGGAACCCACGACAGCATTACGGCAGCAACCACCACCGTGGCCAAGCGTGATGCAGCCATGGCCATCGTGACTGGTGTTAGCGCTCCAACGGATGCCCTTGACTTCCTACGGGGCAGTGGCACATGGGCTGGGGAAGAAACCGGAATCAACAACATCGACCTTTGGATTGGTGGCCTCGCTGAACAACTCAATGAGTTTGGTGGGCAACTGGGAGACACATTCAATGCAATCTTCCAATACCAAATGGAAAATCTGCAGAACGCCGACCGGTTCTACTACCTCAGCCGCACCCAAGGCATGAATCTCCTCACCGAACTGGAGGGGACCACGATGTCAGATCTGTTGATGCGCAACAGTGATTTAGGCCGAGAGGATGCCACCCACCTCTATGCCCACATCATGAAAAAGCCGGATTATATTCTGGAGCTTGATCTGAATGTTGCCCAGGCCGACTACAGCGGAAGCGCCGTGGGCACAACGAAAATTGGTATCAATACTGCGGAAGAAAGGACCCTTCTCGACCCCCAGATCAACACCCTATCGCTGTTCTCTTTCGCGCTGGGTGGGATGGCGAATGCAGCAACGCAAAGCCAGGTCAGTAGGGGCTACGACTTAAGCGGCCGCTACACCAGCATGATCCGCTTTACAGGTGGAGAACACGTGGTGCTGGGTGGCAGCGAGGGCAATGATGCCATCTACGGAGATAAGGGCGACGATACCCTTTGGGGTGATGGCGGAGATGACTATCTGAATGCCGGCATGGCATCCGACCAAGTCTTTGGTGGTGATGGTGATGACATCATTGTTGACCCCTTTGGCGACGACTTCCTGCGGGGCGAGCGGGGCGATGACGTGATCGTCAACGGGGCGGGCTTGGATGTTGATTTTGGCGGGGAAGGCCAAGATGCCATGTTTGCCGTGGTCGATACCACCGAGATGTTTGCCGGTGAAGGCAACGACTTCCTGCGAGGTGGCAGTGCCCCAGATATCATGTTTGGTGGCGAGGGCGACGACTGGATCGAGGGTGGTGAGGGATTTGACGGAATAGCCGGTGATAACTCTGAGCTGTTCTTCAATAGCCCAATCGTTGGCCACGACATCCTGAATGGTCAAGGCAACGACACCGACTACGACGGTGAAAATGGCGACGACATCATGGTGCAGGGTGTCGGCATCCAACGCAACAACGGCATGAGTGGATTTGACTGGGTGATCCACAAGGATGACGCGGTTGGAGCCAACACCGACCTAACCACCTTCATTCCAGGTTTGGACGGCACACCAGGGGCGGCGGTAGCCATCACCCTGCGCGACCGGTTTGATTCCGTTGAGGGCGCATCCGGATGGAAATTTGATGACAACTTAAGAGGCTCTATTCGTGCCATCGGAGGCACTCCCTGGTTCCAAAGTCAGCTCACCCAGGCTGGCGTTGATCGAATCACTGGGCTGCAGCAAGTCATTGGAGGTACCGCCAATGCGGATCCCAATGCCGTGGCCTTTGGTGCCACCAATAGCGATGGCAACTCAGAAAATCAGATCTTCCTCGGTGGCGATGGCAGCGACACCATCATGGGCGGCATTGGCGATGACATGATTGATGGTGACGCCTGGCTCAATGTGCGAATTGCTGGCACCCGTAAGGATGGGAGCAGCTTCAGTGTTGACAGCCTCAGTCAAGTTTTTGACGACCTGGTTGGAGGCAGAATTGACCCCGGTGAGATGCGGGCTGTCCGCGAAATTCTCTATGACAATGCTCTAGGTGGCACCAACCCCGATGATGTCAATATTGACATCGCCATCTATAACGACGTACGTGCCAATTACGACGTTGTTCAAAATACCGATGGTTCGGTCATGGTGAACCATGCCCGCGGCACCCTGGTTGATGGTGTTGACCGGGTTCGCAACGTTGAGCTCGGCCGATTCACCGATGGTGATTTTGCCCTTATCAACTACACCCCTACCGGAAACCTCAGCTTCACAACCACGGAGGCCTCTTTTATCGGTGGCCTACTTAATGCTTCCCAGAACTTCGCCTCCTTCAATCTGGTGGCACCAATTCTGCTTGATCGCAATAACGTTAGCCCGGCCAATCCCACCAGTGCTGTGCCCGCGAATGCAATCTCCCAGGGCTTTGTGGACCAAAATGGTGTAGCCCTAAATGCCAATGGCAGCTCACTAGTTCTTAACGCAACCACAGGCACCGGCCAACAGTTGCGTCAGCGAGCCACCTACATCGATGCCAGCGGTTTCACCAACATCGTTGATGGGCCGCTGATGAATGCGGTGGTGGGCACTACAGCGACCCAGACCTTAAGCGGTGCTGACATTGATGGCGTATCCGATTACCTATTCGGCGGTGGGTCAGTAGATACCCTCAACGGCGGCGTTGGGAATGACTACCTCTCCGGTGGGGCTGGCAATGATGCCCTCAATGGTGGCGATGGTCTCGACATCGCCAACTTCGCTGGTGTCTCAATAAGCTCGTCAATCATTGGCACGGTCAATGCACCCGTGGCTTCGAACTTCGCCAATGCCACCTACGCCTTGAGCAATGGAAACGTCACGGTGACTACCGGCAGCGGCGGCACCGACACCCTGAACGGGATCGAGAAACTCCAGTTCAGTGATGTCACTGCCGATCTCCTGCAGGGAAGCGGCGGCGTCAGCCATACCGCAGCCGGTCCTGCCGTAGTGGTTGGATCCATCCAGGCCGACACCCTCTCCGGTGGTGCCAGTGGCGATGTGTTGCTGGGATCGGATGGCGACGACTCTCTCGACGGTAAAGGCGGCAACGACAAGCTGGATGGTGGTGCCGGCTTTGATACGGCCCTTTACTCCACAACGTATTCCCGCGACAAGATCGGCATTGCTGCGGGCAACATCACGGTGACCACCCCGGCAGATGGTACCGATAGCCTCACCAACATCGAGCGCATTGCCTTCGCTGATAATGTGAATGTCGACGTCATTCAGTCGAATAACACCATCATTAACGTGCCCACCCCCACTGCGGGGAGCACCGGCATTGCGATTGTGGTGGGCGGCGCCACCAACCAAACGATCAGTGGAAACACAGGCAATGATGAAATCGCCGGTGCTGGTGGCGACGATGTGATCAATGGTGGTTCGGGTACTGACACGGCTATCTACACCGGCGCCAGCGACACGGCCCTGTTCGGCCTTTCGAACACAAATCTCACGGTCCAATCCCGTGTGTTGCCATTACCCACCAACACAGCGACTGGAACTCCCACCAATCCTCGCGGGGTTGCCACAGAAAATGGTGCTGCAATCTCGACTCCGGATGGCACCGATACCCTCATCGCCGTTGAAAAACTCCAGTTCCTCGATGGCACCTTTGACCTCGTTCAAGGTACCACAGCCAATGACAACCTGAGCTACAGCCAACCCAATCGTGCCCTCCTTTTTGGTGGCCAGGGTAACGACAGGCTCACAGGTGGCAACAGCGACGATGTGTTCACCTACACCGCCGCTGGCACCGCCGCTGCCAACGCAACTACAGGTGGTGGCCGCGATGTCATGGATGGGGGCACCAACGCAACCTTGGGTGACCGAGCCGTTTTCAACGGTGACGCCAATACTGAGCTGTTCCGCATCTATGCAGTGGGAGGTACCGCCAACACGGCCCAACGCACAGCGTTAACCAATGCCGGATTTACCGGTGTCAACGCCATCAATGCCACCGCCGAAATCGTGGTACTGCGCGCTCTTGGGCAGTTCATAGGGACGCCGGCCTTTAATGCCACGAACTATCGCATTGTCGGCGAGCTGGCCAATGTTGAGGAGATCACTGTCAACCTGGGTGGCCAACAAACGGCATTCGGATTCCCTGTCGGCACCCAATCCGTTGGGGTCTTTGGCAACTTCTCCTCCCCCAATACCAGTCTGCGTACAAACACCATCACAATCACCAGCGATGGCGCCGAAGTTGAAGTGGATGTCACAGGCATTGAATCAGAGCACCGCGTCGTCCTTGATGCTGGCACCATCATTGGTCAACGCTCCCAAGACAGCATTGGGAATGCGTCGCCCCTTGACACGCCAACCCTCCCTGGGCAAGACGATGACGATTCCTCTGGGGATGACGATTCCTCTGGGGATCTTCAGCCCTCCGGAGTTGATGCCTCCAAGGCCGTCCATCTGGGCCTCAGCCTCCAAAAGGTGCCCGAATTCGATGGTGATCTACCCTCCGACATCGTTCTACGACGCTTCGGGACCACGCAAGAACAAAAGAGCCAGTTCTATTTGGCCCTCACCGCAGAATCCCTGCGCGATGCCTCCATCGACACCCTCGATGTCACCCTTGATCTCGGCGCCGACTTCTTTGATGTCTTCCAAATCAGTGGTCAGCAGATCTTCTTCTCAGAAGACATGGCCGTTCAGCGCCAGGTACGCATTGATGGCACCAAGGTCCGCTTTGAAGGTGCTGGCCTCAGTGCCCTAGGGGAAGGACTGGGCAAGGGCGTGGACTCCCCTGCTCCCATTGCTGTGATCGCCCTCACACTCCGCGATGACATCAACGATCAAATCAAAGGGGCCCGCGTCGCCGATCGCTATGGCTTCCTCAATAGCGAGACCTGGCAGCAATCCCTCAACTTTGAGGTTTCTGCCAACATCGATCAGGTGGTCTTCTCCGACCTGGTTTCTCTCCGCGATCTCGGTGGTGACGATGCCCTGATGAGCGACGAGCTCCACGTGATGGCCCGCGCCGCCCAAGCAGAGCTCACCACTAACAGCTCTTTTGGAATCGGCACCGAGCGCTCCGTGCTCAAGCCTGGTGAAACGGGATTCACCAACCTGATCCGCTCCGGCGACACCCTCGAGCGCATCACCCAGTGGCAAAACGATGGTGAATTCTCCTTCCGTGATTTCACCATCACCAACATCGACCAAGCCGGTGTCGCCAAGGCGGTCAGTGTGTTTCTAGGCGATGACGCGACAACCCTCAACACCCTGGCAGCAGACTCCGGCGACGGCCCTGGAGAGGTTGCTGAAATCCGCACCACCTTCATGGTCAGCGGAGACGCTGGTTCGGTGCTCGATACCAGCAAGCTGGGCTTCCAGCTCGATGCCTTTGGCGGTTTCCACTGGGATACCTCCAAAATGGACCTCTTCCAGCAAAAAAATCTCATCACCTTCCAGGGGGATCTCAATTACGACGGTGCCGTCACCATGAAGGACTTGGCCTTCCTCAACGCCGGTGCTGCAAAAGGCTCTGGTGATGCCCGCGGTTACAGCCGCGACGTGGATGCCAACTTTGACGGGGAGCTCGACATCGAAGATCTCGCCATCCTTGATGCCGATTGGGGCCGCAGCCTCCACCAGGGTCAATCCCAATTCCTCGGATCCGATCAACTGTCGATGGCAAGCCTCACAAACCAGGGACAACTCCACTGGGATAGCAGTGCCTTCCAAGCCCAAAACACCATTGAAGCCAAGTCGAGCTACATCAATCCCATCACCGATGCGACCGGCACCCTGGTGGATGTTCAAGGATTCAAAAATCTCGAAGCCCTACTCCAAGACCAACAACAGAACCATGGCCTGAATTAAACACGCCTGGTTAACCATCGCCTTACGGCTCCCCTCACCCCCCGGTTCGCTTGGAACCGGGGGGCTTTTTCATGAATGAAACGCTTCATGCAAAGTGCTTGCATCGGATTATCAGCCCATATGGGGCAATTGAACCCTAGGCCCAACTGCGATTCAGAAGAAACAAAACCAAAGACGCACCGAGTGTTTGGCATGCGCAGGCCCAGCTGAAAAAAGACTCCAGGCAATGAGTCCCTCGCAAAGATCAGGGAGGGCAAGACCTGTTTACTGATAGCCATCGGGCAGTAGCCGTTACCGATTGGCTGCAGCAAGGGCCATATCCATTCATTGCCAACGAGTCAACACCACAACGCCAGCAAAGCAAATGAATGCTCCACTCAGCCTTAACGACGCCAATGACCTACTGAGCCTGGTTCGCGGTGTATCCCCTGGCGCACAAGGTGATGATGCAGCCTTGCATCTCGGTGTACGCGATCTAGCTGGCAGCCAGAACAACAGCAGCAATCCGGTCTTTGGCGCCGCCAATGAGCCATTTATCCGGCTCACAGAAGCGCGCTTCGGCGCAGTGGATCCTGCCCTTGGCACCGCCAAGATCAACCCAATCTTCCAGGGCCTCGATCCCCGTCAGATCTCCAACAGCGTGGCTGTCCAAGAAGCAACGACCGCCCCAAGCAAACAGGCCAACATCTTCTGGATGTCCTTCTCCCAGTATGTCGACCACGGCCTCGACTTTCTCTTAAAAGGGGGCAATGGCTCGATTCCCATTGGCGGTGTCGGTTCGGGAGGTCCCGACAATCCAGCCGACCTCACCCGCGGCTCCATTACAGCTTGGGAGGGCGGAGTGCCCCAAAACACCAACCAAACCTCCCCGTTTGTGGATCAGAACCAGGCCTATGGTTCCGCTGAATTGATTGGCCAGTTCCTTAGGGAAACCAACGGGACTGGCGGCTTGGGATCCCACCTGCTCTCGGGGGAAGCGGATCCATCTGCACCGGGTTTCCAGCTCCTACCCACCCTGCGCCATCTGCTCGACCACCACATTGCAGCCCAAACGATCTTCACCGGCACCGATAAGGGTGATCTCACCTTGGAGGGTTACTACCCAGGGCTGATTAATGCCGCAACCGGTGCTTACGACCCAACGGTTGTGGGTTCCCTGAATGCAAACTTCCTGGGCTCGGGCTACGCCCTTCTTGTTGACACCAGCAGCTTCATTTCCCTGCTGGATCACGTCGTTGCTGGCGATGGCCGTGTCAACGAGAATGTGGGTCTGAGCTCGATGCACACGATCTGGGCACGCAACCACAACTACCACGCTGATCAACTCCAAACGATCTACAGCGAAGCCGGTATTGAGATCACGGCAGAAGAGCTATTTCAGACAGCCAAGATCGTCAACGAAACCGAGTATCAGCGCATCATCTTTACCGAGTTTGCCGAGACCATGCTCGGTAGCGCAGGCATCCGGGGCGTCGGCCAGCACGGCTTCAGTGACTACCAGCCTGGAACCGATGCACGCATCAGCCATGAGTTTGCTGCGATGGCCTACCGGGTAGGCCACACCATGATCGGCCAAAACCTCACGGTGCTGGACGCCGATGGAAATACGGTAGCTGTTCCCCTCTTTGATTTGTTCCTCAACCCAAGCAATGAGGCCAGTGCTTTTAGCTTTGATCCCGATGGCCCTGGCCCCGCAGCCCAACTCAGTGGCGAAGCGGCAGTCCAAGCCCTAGCCCAGTACGGATACAGCCCCGCTTCGGGCTATGAACAACGGGGAGTGGCGGCCATCCTGGGGGGCCTGGTGCAGCAGCCCGCAGAGGAGATTGATACCCAGATGGTCGACGCCGTGCGCAACGACCTGGTGCGGATCAGGGCCGACCTCGCCGCCTTCAACATTGCCAGGGGCTGGGATCTCGGCTTGGGCACCCTCAACCAGATCAAGGCCGACCTCCAGGCCTCGAGCAGTGGGTACGTCCAAGAAGCCCTGGGTTATGTGGGCGCAGACAGCATGCGCCCCTATGACAGCTGGGCCGATTTCCAGGGCCGCAATGGCCTCTCCGCCATTGAAATCGGCAAATTCATGGCGGCCTATCCCGACCTGGTGCTGTCGAGCGCCGACCAGATTGCAAGCTTCGCGCTTGTCAATCCCGACATTCAACTCATCGATAACGGAGATGGCAGTGCCACGGTTAAGGGGATCGACCGGGTGGATGGCTGGGTTGGGGGATTAGCCGAGCAAAAATTCGAAGACTCCCTGCTTGGCTCCACCTTCTGGACCATCATCCACGAACAAATGGATCGCCTCCAGGAGGGCGACCGCTTTTATTACATCCCCAGGCTTGAGAACCTCGACTTCTACCAGAATTGGGCAGAGGGCCAATCCTTTGCCGACATCGTTGAACGCAATACCGGTCTCACCGGTCTGCCAGAACGCATCTTCGCTGTCTACGACGCGGACGGCGCAACCATTGGGCTCCCGGGCAGCAACCAAACCCCACCGGTCGAGACCTATCCCCCTGTCGTCATTGACAACTCTGGAGATGATGTCTCCAAGGCCATCCATCTGGGCCTCAGCCTCCAAAAGGTGCCCGAATTCGATGGTGATCTACCCTCCGACATCGTTCTACGACGCTTCGGGACCACGCAAGAACAAAAGAGCCAGTTCTATTTGGCCCTCACCGCAGAATCCCTGCGCGATGCCTCCATCGACACCCTCGATGTCACCCTTGATCTCGGCGCCGACTTCTTTGATGTCTTCCAAATCAGTGGTCAGCAGATCTTCTTCTCAGAAGACATGGCCGTTCAGCGCCAGGTACGCATTGATGGCACCAAGGTCCGCTTTGAAGGTGCTGGCCTCAGTGCCCTAGGGGAAGGACTGGGCAAGGGCGTGGACTCCCCTGCTCCCATTGCTGTGATCGCCCTCACACTCCGCGATGACATCAACGATCAAATCAAAGGGGCCCGCGTCGCCGATCGCTATGGCTTCCTCAATAGCGAGACCTGGCAGCAATCCCTCAACTTTGAGGTTTCTGCCAACATCGATCAGGTGGTCTTCTCCGACCTGGTTTCTCTCCGCGATCTCGGTGGTGACGATGCCCTGATGAGCGACGAGCTCCACGTGATGGCCCGCGCCGCCCAAGCAGAGCTCACCACTAACAGCTCTTTTGGAATCGGCACCGAGCGCTCCGTGCTCAAGCCTGGTGAAACGGGATTCACCAACCTGATCCGCTCCGGCGACACCCTCGAGCGCATCACCCAGTGGCAAAACGATGGTGAATTCTCCTTCCGTGATTTCACCATCACCAACATCGACCAAGCCGGTGTCGCCAAGGCGGTCAGTGTGTTTCTAGGCGATGACGCGACAACCCTCAACACCCTGGCAGCAGACTCCGGCGACGGCCCTGGAGAGGTTGCTGAAATCCGCACCACCTTCATGGTCAGCGGAGACGCTGGTTCGGTGCTCGATACCAGCAAGCTGGGCTTCCAGCTCGATGCCTTTGGCGGTTTCCACTGGGATACCTCCAAAATGGACCTCTTCCAGCAAAAAAATCTCATCACCTTCCAGGGGGATCTCAATTACGACGGTGCCGTCACCATGAAGGACTTGGCCTTCCTCAACGCCGGTGCTGCAAAAGGCTCTGGTGATGCCCGCGGTTACAGCCGCGACGTGGATGCCAACTTTGACGGGGAGCTCGACATCGAAGATCTCGCCATCCTTGATGCCGATTGGGGCCGCAGCCTCCACCAGGGTCAATCCCAATTCCTCGGATCCGATCAACTGTCGATGGCAAGCCTCACAAACCAGGGACAACTCCACTGGGATAGCAGTGCCTTCCAAGCCCAAAACACCATTGAAGCCAAGTCGAGCTACATCAATCCCATCACCGATGCGACCGGCACCCTGGTGGATGTTCAAGGATTCAAAAATCTCGAAGCCCTACTCCAAGACCAACAACAGAACCATGGCCTGAATTAAACACGCCTGGTTAACCATCGCCTAACAGCTGGGTGATTGCTTGCGATTGCTGCGCCAACTAAGGGTGGCTTCCGCCTGCTGCTCGAGCCAGAAGCTGGCGAGATTCGATAGAGAGCGGCCTTGGGAAAGGCTTTCTTCCACCAAAGCCTCGTGAACGCTGTGGGAGACGGTGATGGTGATCCTTTGGGGCTTGCGGCTGCTGTAACCAAGGCGCTCCTGTTGATTGTCGTCTAGGACTGGATTGCGGGAAGAGGAATTGCGGCTCTGCATCACTGCGCGGCTGTCAAGGTACATATAGCTTGCCATATCGTGCTCCACGGTTCTATCCCCCAAACGAGGTATCGCTCCGAAAACGAGCGCCCCACGGCCACTTCCGTATTAATACGAACATTTTCAGGGGGGGTATTGGCCTAATCGCTTACACCTACTGACTTGCCCATCAATCATGTAAATCCCGCATAAAGGAGTTACAAAGCCGCTGCTGCTGCTGATTTGCTGTGGCTTGGAGCACTAAGCGGCACTATCTGGCCTGATTCATGGCAGTAGGGTTACTCGATGAATAGACTCCTCGCTGACTTTCGGCAGCTTCGTGGATGACGAGCAGCACCACCGAGACCAGCAAAGCAAGCACCCACTCCTTCTTTCCCCGTACTCGTAGGGCACGCCAGCAGCGTCCATACAGCGAAAATCCGAGGAAAATGAATACCAGGTCAAATAGGTAGATGGGCAAGCGGTTATCAATCCCGAAAAACTCGTGGGCAAGGTCGTAGTGCAGCAAGTCCGGCGGTGGCCGCTGCATCAGAACCGCGATGACATCGATGCCGAGAAAGAGCAGCACCACTGCAAAGGCTGCCAGCAGGGCCGCAATCCAGCCATGGCGACCTTCGCTTTCTGCGCCGCTCCAAAGGCCACCGAAATAGGTCAGCGGGACGTAGAGACCTGCTAAATGAATCAGGTGGATGGCCAGATAGGCAGCGACTCCCAAACCAATTGCACCTGCTAGATCCCCACCCTTTAAAGGGAGGTTCAGGGTTTTGCAGAGAAAATCCCCACTTGGGGACAATTCGCCGGTGGTTATGTGCCCTAGGGCACCAGTGTTGCCACGCCACCTGCAATCTGGGGTGGCGCCATCAAGGGCGGCAAATGGGGGGTGGGATCGATCGCCTGCAGGGCCTGGGCCCTGTTGCGCAGTTCAAAATGCAAATGGGGACCCGTAGCCGCACCGGTCATGCCCACGGCACCGAGCTGGACTCCCTGCTCAATCCAATCCCCTTCGCGAACAAGAGCGTGCTGCAAATGGGCGTAGAGGGTTTCAACGCCCTCTCCGTGGTCGAGCAGCACGGTGATGCCATAGCCACTCACCGCTTGCACCAGAGCCACGCGGCCAGCCTTGGCCGCCAACACCGGGGTGCCTGTGGGGACCGCCAAATCCACGCCCGTATGCATGCGCCAGGCGGCCTTGGATTCGGAGTAGCGCCAACCCCAGGGATCCATGGAATCGGCCCACTGGCCCAGGGGATAGGCCAACTGGAGCTCAGGATCGGCCTTGGTCAGCGAGGAAGACTCCGGTTTGGAGCCATAGGCGAGCACATCGGCAACCACCACCCGGCCAGGGATCTCTACTGGCGCCTGGGGGCGGGTCTGGGCCGCACCAGTGCCAAGCAAACAAAGCTGGAGACCTAGCCACAAAAAAGCCAGGCGGCGCAAACTGCCCATAGGCGACGGCGTCAGTTCAAATCACCGAAGTTGTAGATCCGCAGGGTGCCGTATCCGAGCGGAGATGGCGAGGGGTTGGGGCCGGCGGGAAAGGCATTCACCGCAAACAAATACGTATCCGACAGGCCTGGGTTGGTCCAGGGGCGGAGCACCACCGTGACGGTGTTGCCCGGTTGCACCGGTTCCGGGAAGCGGATCGTGAAGGTGCGGCTGGCCTGGTCGAAGCTGGCCTGCACGGGGATCTTCGGGCCTTCCCGGCGGGGCGTACCGCCCAGAAATGCGGTGGTGCGATCCACCGAATACGCGAAGTTGCGATCCACCCCTCGGGTTTGGCTGATCGTGAGCCCACCGAGGGGGGCACCGGCCGCCGGATCCAAGGTCACCCGGAAGAAATACTCGGGCCGGGTTTGGTAGGTGTAGGTCTGGTAGCTGATCAAATCCACCGACCAGGGCGGCTTGGTGAAGTAAGTGGCGCCCCGCAGCTCCAGGGCCTGGCCAGGGCTGATCGGCAGGCCGAGGCCCATGCCAAAGCCCATGCCAAGACCAACGCCCATGCCAAGACCAACGCCCATGCCAAGAACAAGACCCGTGGAGGCCATGGCCCCCCGCAGCCGCTTCCCGATCGCCATCGGCACCACGTGCGTCTTTAACCCTCAAAGCCTAGGCAGCGCCTCAAGAAATGGCCGGGGATCCTGATCGCGCCGATGGCTTGTGGGGATGGGCGGGCCC